>JAABUM010000622.1_pt1 | contig 59922 bp, 51 predicted proteins | sample 5559161 | NCBI WGS metagenome assembly JAABUM01 (sample SAMN10711868, study PRJNA513369) | rock metagenome | isolation source: Antarctica rocks | place: Antarctica: Victoria Land, Siegfried Peak nord
TCACCAAAGAGGCCATGGCCGCTGTCGAAGCCCAGGTCACGCGCTTGCCGCACCTGGCCAAGTACTTCATCGACATCCCCTCTTCCCCTCCCTGCCTCCGGGAAACGTAGCTTTTGCCGCGTCCCTATAACCACGACCACGCGCTCGTCGCCGGGCTGATGGCCTGAGTAGGTGTCCTGGCCGAGGTACTTCTTGGCCATGGAGTTGATGAAGGCGTTGCTCTGGTCGTCGTCCATGCGCACGACAGTCCCGCGTATCTCCAGGTAGCGGTAGGGGTTGGCGGGATCCACCAGCGACAGGGCAACCAGGGGGTTGCGGAGCAGGTTGTGGTATTTCTGGCGGCCCTTTGTCTGGCTGATCAAGACGTGCGCGCCGTCCCAGCCAAACCACACCGGCGTGGACTGAGGCTCTCCCTTGGGGCCAGTTGTGGCCACGTGGACCAGCGCCGTGGTGTTGAGCAGGTCGCGGTAGTTCTCTGGTATCATCTCTGTCCTCGCTGCTACTCCGTGGTGTCCATGCTACGTTGCTACCAGTGAGAACAGCAGCGGAGCGCGTTTTATTGCCAGAGCGTGAAAATAGGGCAAAGCGCGCGTTCGCCGGAGTGGTGGGGGAATCGTACGAGCGTGGCGGCTCTCTGGTGGCGTTCAGTGGGCGGGTGCTGCTGGGCACGCTCACTGCGTAACCGGTTGTCATAATAGTTGCCATGGCTATCGCGGTGCGCCGGGCCGCGCGCTTCTGGGGATGCTCACGGCGCGGCGGGGATAGCCGTGGATAGGGGCGCGGCCTGGAAGGTCCCCCGGAGGGTTGACCGTGTTGCGGGCCAGCAGCAGGATGAACCCGGCCAGGGGCTGAGGGCGGCCAGCAGCATGTCATGTGGCGGAGCGATACCTCTGGGAGTCGCCGCCGCTGGCAGGACTGGCAACACGGTCAGCATCAGGGCCAGGCCGAACCAACCGCGCAGGGGCACGGGCCTGCTCCTTCCTATCAGACCGCCTAGCCACCCCGGGTAGGGGGCTCCTGGAGGAGATAGTACCGCATGCCAGGACGCGGGGCCAGCGCTCCTGAGGGTGGGACGATGCGGTGGGGGGCGTCGTGGCGTTTGTCCGTGTGCTGTGGAGCTGTTGGCCAGGAGCACGGCGGGCCGTGCCTCTGGGCGTGGCCCCGTCCTGGGGAGGGTGAGGCCGTTTGGTCTCTGACGCGACAGTGCGCCCTGGTGGCGTACACTGGAGAGACTAGTCGTTGCGCTATCCTCATATGAGGGGTTCGCGCTCTGGCAGGGGCGCCCCTGCGCTCAGGCCGAACCGGGCGCGGGGGGACGCCCCGACACGGATCCCTCAATTCATCTCTGACAGGCGACTATTATTAGTAGAGGAACGCGGCGCGACGAGGGGGGACGATGCGTATCGCCATCATTGCCGACATCCATGGTAACCTGACCTCCCTGGACGCGGTGCTCAGCGATCTGGCCGGCGCGGGGGTGGACCAGGTGGTCTGCCTGGGCGATGTGGCGGCGACAGGTCCGCAACCTCATGAGACAACGGAGCGCCTGCGCGCCCTGGGCTGCGCGGTGGTGATGGGTAACGCCGACGCCGCGTTGCTGCGCCCGGTCTGGCTGTCCCCCACTGATGAGGAGGGCCGACGGTTCGCCGAGATTGATGGGTGGTGCGCGGCGCAACTGACGCCGGAGGACCGCGCCTATCTGCGCACTTTTCAGCCCACGCTTACGGTGCCTCTGGGCACCGAGGACACGCTGCTGTGCGTTCACGGTTCGCCCCGGAGCAACACTGAGGGCATTGTGGCCACAACACCCGAGGTAACCCTGACCCAAATGATGGGGGGTGTCAGCGCCAGGGTGATGGCCAGCGGCCATACCCATGTGCCCTTTGCGCGGCGCTACAGGCAGATCACACTGTTCAACCCGGGCAGCGTGGGACTGCCCTATGAAATGGAGCAGAAGGGCGTGCGCAATCCACCCTGGGCGGAGTATGCCCTGCTAGACTGGCGGGCTGGCGCCCTGGGCATCGAACTGCGGCGCGTGCCGATCAACACGGTCAGTGTGCAACAGGCGGCGCTGCGTAGTGGCATGCCGCACGGCGCCTGGTGGGCCAGTGGTTGGCGGTGAGTGGGCATAGACCTGGCCCCTGGTCGTGCGACAGAGACGCATTGAGCCAGCCCGGCCGCCGGGCATAGAGCACGACGCCCCGCCGACGATGTGGCCAGGCGCACTCCCCGGACGGGGTTGATAGACGCCTGGCCCCTGATGGAGTGGAGGGGAAATCAAGCCATATGGAAGCGACCGCGGCTCTGTCTACGGCAGCCCAACACACCGTCGAGGCGCTGCTGGCCGCGCGGTTTGGCACGCGCGTGCGCATTGTTGGTGTGCAGAGGTTCCCGTTTACGTCGGTGTGGCGATGCACGCTGGCAGCGGACAGCGGCGCGGGGCCAGCGACTGTGATTGTGCGGCTTCCTCGGCGCGGGGCCAGCCGCACGGGCCTCGCCCGCCTGCGCAACGAGCACGCGGCTCTGGAGTTCCTGAGTTCGATCGGCTGCACCCTTGCGCCGGGTTTCATCGCGGGCGACGCCACCGTCGGCATCCTGGTCAGCGCGGATCTGGGAACCGGCCCGTCGTTGCTGGATCTCTTGCTGGGGCATGATAAGGTAGCCGCTGTTCAGGGACTACTCGCCTTCGCGCGTGGCCTGGGAACCTTGCACGCCCAGACGGTTGGGTACGCATCCGCGTACGACGCTCGTCGCGCGCGGCTTGGTCCAGCAGAGCCGGACGCCACGGATGACGTGATCCGCTTTGATGTTGCCGATAGTTGGCAGCACGTGCGCGAGGCGGTGGCTGAACTGGGCCTGCCGCAACCGCGCGGCGTCGAACGCGACATTGACGAGATTGCACGCACCTTAGCCGCGCCCGCCGCCCTGGCTCTGTCGAGCGGGGACCCCTCTCCGGTCAACTGCACGATCACGCAGGGGGCCGTCCGGCTCTTCGACTTCGAGGAGGCCACCTTCCGCCACGCGCTGATTGACGCCACGGTGCTGCGGTATCTCTACCCGACGGGCGGCCCCCCCTGGCGGCTGCCCCAAGAGATGACGGATCTGATTGAGCGAGCCTACCGGGAGGAGGCGGCGCGTGGCTGCCCCGATGTGCTCGACGACGCCACCTACGAGAGCAGCATGGCCGCGGCGTGCGGGGCGTGGACCATCGTGAGAATGGAGCGGCTGCGGCGGGTGGAGGCTGGTCCCGACCGGGACACGTGGCCGCTCGTGCCGCCCGGCTGGTTGGGGCCGATCCCCACGCGATCACGCCGGGGCCAGCTGGTGGCGACCATCGAGACCTTCACCGCATCGGCGCGCCGCGCGGGTACGCTGGAGGCGCTGACCAACTGGTGCGCCGACATGGCCGGCGCGTTACGGGTGCGCTGGCCGGAAGGGGCCGAGGAGAGGCCACTGTACCCGGCGTTCGCGTCGTAGAGCAACAGGGCAGGACAAGGTCTTATCCGTAGACGCGATAGAGATAGGTCCGTTTTACGGTTTGCACGCCGACGCCGCTGACCGCGCGGATGGTCAGGACTGCCTTGCCGGGCCGGCGCCCCGGGGCGCCGATTTTTAGGTTGACGGCAAACACACCCAATGCGTTGGTCAGGCCGTCGCGGGTGGTCCCGAACACCTGGCGCACGCTGCCATCGCCCATGACGGCGGTGATGCGGAAGTCAATATGGATCTTTGCGCCGGGCGCGGTATGCAGGGCGATGGCTACCACGTTGTGGGCGAACTCCGGCCTCACGATAGCCACGAAGGGCGTTGTGCTCTTCGCCGTGGGCTGGGCGGTCGGGATGGGCGTTGCCGTCGCCGTGAGAGGCGCCGGTGTGGTGGTCGTGGTCGGGGTGGCGTTCGGCGTGGTGGTCGGGGTGAGCGTGGTGGCGCTGGTGGGCGGCGTGTTAGCGGTAGGTGGCGCGGTGGTGGGGGTGGTGGTGGCGGCTGCCGTCACCAGGGCAGTCGGCGTGGTGGCGCTGGTGGCGGACGCCGCTAGCGGCGTTGTGGTGGCCCCAGGGAGCGTGGCGGTTGGCGTGGCGGTGGTGGTTGGGGCAATCGGCGTGGGTGTTGAGGTCGGGGCGGTTGGCGTCATGGTAGCGACGGCGGCCGGCGTGGGGGTAGGGGTGTCTGTGGCGGCCACCGTGGCGGTGGGGGGGGCAGGGACCACGAACGTCGCGCTGGCGTCAACGAGCACGTTAGGCGGAGTTCCCGGAGAGGTCTCAGTAATTTGCAGGTGGAAGGTATGGGGGCCTGGTTGGGCTGTTGTGGGGATCTGAAAGGGGACGCCGCTGTTCGCGCTGCAGGCCTGGCCGAAGCCGAAACCGGCCCCGGTGTCGCACGGGACGATCGCCGGGAAGGGGATGGCATTGCCGTCGAAGGTAAAGACATCCTGATTACCCTGCAGGTCGGCCTGGCGCGGAAACCCCGTGCCGCTGAGCTGGGTGGTGGTCCCTGCTGGCCCCGAGGCGAGATTGACCGCGATGCTACCGCTGGGCGCGGCGGAGTGGCGCGCGGCGGCATAGCGGGCCAGGGGCGACGCGGCCACCAGCGACAGCGCGACGACGGCGGCGACAAGCACACGTCGGGGCCAGGCCCCCGCACCTTCGGCCCGGCTAGATCTACCTGGGACTGGTTCCTGGCTCATACCAACCTCCCTCGGAATCGCGGCGCTGCCCGTTGCTCATGCGCGGGGCCTCACCGATAGACGTGCTACCCACCATGGGCGCTACGTGGGCAGCAGGACATCGAGCACTTCGGCGTAGACCAGCCGCGTGGCGGGGGTGGCGGCGATGGTGATCTCCTCGCCGTTGCTCGGGTAGAGCTCGAACTCGCGGATGACCAGGCGTAGCGGTGGCGGCGGCGTGGGCAGCGGCGGCACGGTGTACTCACCGCTCCACAGCGTCTCGTTCTTCACCGTCGTGCTACGCAGCGTCAGCGTCCCCTTGCCCACGGGGATCCAGCCCAGCAGCTCATCACCGCCATCGGCCCCCGTGAGCTGTTGCTCAAGGCTGACCACCACACTATTGGTGGTGCGATAGGGCGCAGGGCCGGCCACGGTGATGCGCATCTGGTGGGCATCCTTACTGTTAAAGGTCACGGTGGCCATCCGATCCGGGGCGATCTGGGCGAAGTCGGCGAGGACGAGGCGCGAGAGATGGGCGCCGGGGATCGAGTTTGGCTGATAACGGGCCAGCACCAGGCGAATGAAGGGGTAGTAGGCCAGGCCGCCGCTCAGCTCGATGTCGGCGTACCACAGCCGCCGGTCGGCGTCGTAGGCTACCTCGTGGCCGGCGACGGCAACCTGGACCCCCGCCTGCTCGTCTATGCTCAGGCCAGTGGCGGTGCGGGCGGCGCGGGTGAACAGGTTGGGCGTGGGCGCGATCGGGGTGGGCGCGTTATGCGACCGCACGATGGGGTCCAAGCCCCACTGGGTGACATGGGAGGGATCCGCGGCTGTGTAGCCAAACGACAGGATGCTGATCCCCCCCACCTTCGGCTGGGTAGGTGGCAGCACGACCCCCAGCAGTTCGCCCTCGCCGGAGGAGTACCAGGGCCGCTCCAGGTAGACGCGCAGGCCACCGCCACGGCGTAGCGCGGTGATGCCGTCGCTCCCGGCGGCGCTCTCGTGGCCGAAGGTGGGCGTCACATACAGCAGATTGGGCGATTGCGGCCGGGCCGAACTTGGCACGTCTATCACGCCGCGGGGCAGCGCATGCGCCGCATCAACGATGCTGGTGGCCCTGGCCCGCGATGGGTCCGGTTTGGCGATGGGGCCGGTGTCGCTGGCGCGGGTGAGCAGAGCGGGGTTTGCGGCTATCTCGGCCTTGGTGAACGGGAAATACTCGCGGTAGCGGGTTGTGGCGATGGCCGTGTAGGCCACCCGGTGGTATTTGGTCGAACTGAGCTCATGGGTCAGGTACTTGCTGTCGGCGTCGAGCGCGGCCGGATCATCAGACGGAAAGGTCAGGGCGGTGGTGGCGTAGTCTAGCGGTATCTCCGAAACGTGCGCCTTGTATTCTCGGACGCCCGGGCTGGCCTGGCCGACGTCGTCGTTCGGCTCAAACCAGCGCGCCTGGAGGTCCAGCTTGATGGTGCTGCGGCCACTGATGGGCATGGGCAGATCAACCAGGGTGGCCGACGTTTCACCGGTCTGGCGCATCGCCCTGAGCCGGGGGGAGAACCCCGGCTTGATCAGTGGACGCTGTACGGCATGCACCAGTGTGATCTCGTGGTAGGGCGTGAGCAACCAGGCCAGCCCGGCCTGGACGGCCTTGGCGAAAACGCCGGCCAGCCCGGCCAGGACAATCCAATCCCACAGGGCCATCAGCAGGAGCATACTGGCGATGGGGCGCGAGCTATAGCGCACGATGACCATCTCGCCCTTGGGCAACTCCACGGTGAGCAGCGGGGCCGGAGTGGTCTGCCACAGCGGTGGCTGGGGCAGGGCCATGGCGTCAATGCCCTTGAGCACCATCCTGAACGTGTTCTGATAGGGCCAGTGACCGCCCCAGGTTGGGGCGGTGAACGGCTGACCGGCGGGATAGCCCGGTAGACCGACGAAGGTGGCCCCCTGGCCCAGGGGATCGGGCAGATAGGGCAGGCCCAGGTGGTCGGTATCATGTGGCAGAGGGTCGTGGGGCGGCTGGGAGTCCATGGGCAGGCTGACGTCGGTCTCGGTGATCACCTGGTACCACGTCTTGCCCGCCGGGGGCGGGTTGTCGAACATGCCGTGCGTCTCAGCCATCATCTGGCTGGTCTTGGGCGGCAGGAAATGGCGCTCGGCGTCCTTGTTGTAGGGCGGCGCGGCCTGGTCGGCAAAATAGTGGTCAACGCTTCTGTCAAAGTCGCTACGCACGACCAGGCGGGCCATGGATTCGCCGGGCGACCCCTTGATGGAGTGGCGCAGAGCCAGCGCTGGGGCGGCCAGCGGCTCCCAGCGCGCGTAGCGGATGGGCGGAGTTTGTACGGCGGGGAGCAGCGCGCCGGGGGTGTCCGTCTCGATGCTATGCCCCGCCAGATCAACCATGCGCGCCCGCGCCCTATAGACGTGCCCGAAGCGCAACTTGGGCAGAGTGCCCGATGGGGCGCTGAAGGCGACCACCAGGCCGTAGCGCGTGATATCCGGGTTGGCCGCATCGGGTGGCTCCTGGGGGGTTTCGCCGGACCCGGCGACGCCGATCGGCGTGATGGGGCGTGGGGCGGCCAGGCTCCAGCCGTTCCAGCGACACAGCTGCTCGTGGAGATACAGATCACTGGGCGTGCCGCCGGGGACCTGCGCCGTGGCCATCGCCACGAAACCCTCGCCGTTAATGATCTGCTTTCGCTTGCTCCCCGGGGCCCGCTTGAAAGTGAAGAGGCCCTGCCTCAGATTGAGCGACAGCCACCGATGGGTGAAGATATCAATGGCGTAGCCGCGCACCAGGTCGTCGGCGTAGAGTTCGACGGGCGCATTGGTTTCAGCCGCCGCATTCTGGGTGGCCGCGGCCTTGAAGCGCTGGGCCAGATCGTAGGCGCGGCCCGTATGGATCAGCGCGATGCCGGCGGAGCGCAGCGAGGGCACACCCTGGTCGGTGGGCAAACCGGCGATCGGCCGAGAGACCTGTTCGCTGAGGTTGGCGGCCATGCCCAGTAGCTTGACCGCCGAGCCATCAATATCCGTCTGCGTAATATCGAACGAGTTCTTGTCGCTCAGGCGGAGCAGCAGCTCGTCGGTCAGGTACGAACCCGGCGCCGGCCTGGCTCTGAAGCCGTGTACGCTATCGAGCAGGTAGTGGGTGCGCGGCCGCACATGCGGGGCCGCGTTGAAGTGAGAGGGGATCACCGAGATGGTGGTCGCGGCGGCGCCAGTGGGCATAGCGGCGTCGAAGGGGATCTCCAGCTCAACCACCAGACCAAGCTTGACCAACAGCTCCGGATAGTTGCCCAGCGCCGAGATCATCTTGTGGAAGTCGAACAGGTCGTAGAGGTCGGACTTGCGGGGTTTGGCCGGGTGGGTGGCTGGATCGGCGGTGTAGGGGTGGGCGGTCTTGCGATGCAGGAATTGGTCTACCTGGTGATAATCCCCGGCCACGCCGCCGGGCTGGGCCTGGGGCGGCAGCGCCTTGTAGCGGCGCAGCTGGGAGTCCACGATTTCATCCAGCGCTCTGTTGTAGCGTTGCCCTCCCAGGATGGGGTTGAAGGTCGCGTACAGGTGGCGCAGGGAGGGCAACTGGCCGGGGTTCTTGGCTACCGTCTGAATAACGCTCAGATAGCGCTGCTGGATATCGCGCTGGATGCGCGAGACAGGGTAGGAGCGAATAAGCTGGTCGGTGCGATCCTCGAAGGCGAAAGGGGTGATGGGGGTGGCGCTGGTGAACAGGGCCTGCCAGAGTTCCAGGTCGGGCTTGGCGCTGATCACGTGGGCGGGGAGGGTGGGGCCGCCCTCAATGTGGACCTTGAAGGACACCCCGGCGAGGGTTTTCGGCCACAGCAGCCAATCGTGAAAGTCGTGGAGGGTGGGCGATCCACTCTCCTGGAGGCGTGGGGAGATGAAGACGCTGACCCCCAGCCGGTCCGCTGGACTCACTGCGGCGTGCGGTCCATGGGGGATGGCGGTCCAGGTGATCACCTGCTTTTTCATCGGCTGCCTCCTACTCACGCAAAGGCTTTAAGGTAGGTGTTCCAGTTGGGCTCACTGATCTGGGCGGCAAAGGTGGGATCGTTGTGCGACCCGGAGAACTCGCGATGGACCGAGGCGGACACGGTCACGCTGAAGAACAGCACATGCACCGAGATAGTCAGCGTGGCGTCGCCCATCACCTTTGTGTCGTGGCCATCCTTCTCATAGGTCAGATCAAGCTCGACGTCAATGGAGACGGAGAGGATCTCCAGCGCCTCCACCTCGCCATGAATATGCACGAACCCAGTCAGGATCGTCTGATCGTGGGGGCTCTTCTCCATCTTGAAGTAGATGCCGGCCATGATGGACACGCTGCCGCTGGCGATGCCGAAGTCGAGCGAGAGCTCGGCCCCAAACTCGAACGCCGCCTCCATCATGTCGAGGCCGTCGAGGCCCAGGCTGATGCCGAAGAAGCCGCCACCGCCCAGCATGGAGACGGTCAGGAGGAAAGGATGTTCGCGGGTGCAGAAGTTGAAGTACACCTGCGCCGGGCTGCTGCCGATAAAGGGGATGGTCACCTTGGCCCCCAGCGCGATGTTTTCCAGGCTAAAGATGCCGACGCCGATGCTGGGCAGATCAAAGTTAAAGCCTGCCGAGACGCCATCGGCGGTGATATCCACGAACGGCGGGTCGTTGAAGCCGCTGGACGGGATGATGTCCTTGAGGTCGTTGACGAAGGCCAGGGGGCCTTCAAACAGCACCTCGACGCCGCCAGCCGTCACATCGGGCTTCTCTCCGCTGCTGGCGCTGAAGGTGAGGCCCCCAAAGCCGACGTGAACAATGCTGGCCAGATCGAGCGCTATCTTGCCCAGCGTGCCCACGATCTTGAACGAGGGGTCCGAGCCGTCGAAGGGGACATGCACCGTGGCGGTGACCGAGAGGAACTTATCCAGGGCTATAAAGGGGGGGGAGCTCTGTAGGTGGGGCGACCAGGTTAGGGTAGTGTCCAGCGCGGTCGGCAGTTGGGCGTGCTTGAGCAGAGGGAGCGGATTGAGGCCTTGCAGATGGCTCAGGTCGTCCACCAGCTTCTTGAGATCGGTGGGGAAGGCGGTGATCGGCCCGTGGAGGGCGCTCACATCACCCGGCAGCGCGCCGACGTTGGCCGTGCCCAGATGGCCAAGCAGCGTGTCCAGGTCGGCGATCACGGCGCTCAGATCCGACACAACCGTGCCCAGATCGGTCATAACCGTGTTCACATCGCCCAGGAGGTCCTTGACGATGCCGGGCAGCCCAGTCAGCGCGTTGTGCAGGGTGGTCAGCGGCGACTGCAGGGCGGCCAGGGTGGAGCGCAGCGGGGCCAACTGGCCCTGCAGGGCGGCCAGCGCGGAGGCGCTGAGCGTGGCCAGGTTCCCTTGCAGCTGGGTGGTGGCCTGCGCGACCAGCCCATTCAGCGTATCGGGCGCGTTCTCGATTGATTGGACCAGCGAGAGCACCTTGAAGACAGGGGTCAGGGAGGGCAGCTTGATGATGGATGACAGAGGCACGGCGCCCAGGATCTTGGCGTCGTTGTCGAAGAACTGCTGCAGGAAGGCCCCCACATCGGGCACGTTGCCGCTGGCCACCTGATCCACCATGTCACCGCCGACCGGACCCAGGACGCGTGAGAGCGCGCTGATGGACAGGTTAGGCGTTACTACACCCGGCGTACTGGTTCCACCCGACGTACTGCCACCAAAGGACACCGTGGGCCGTGTGGTGTCCAGGATCTCAGCGAACACCTCGCCCACGTTATTGGCCCCGCCCAGATCGTGTATCAGATAGTGATCGCTCAGTTTGATGTGGGGCTTCTGACCGGTACGCAGCAGCGCCTCCACGGCCGGGATGCCCACCGTGGCCGCCCTGAGTATGGGATAGAAGCGCGGCTGATCATCGGGTAGCGGCGTGGTGGGCGGCGGCACAAAGGCGTCAAAGGTGATATCGGCGGCGTGCAGCGTGGTATCCCCTGGCCGGTTGCTGGGGGCAAAGGCCACCTTCGCGCCGTTGGTTGGCCGGGTGCGCCGGGTAGGGTAGGGGCCGCCGCCGCCGTGGTACAGGGTCTCCACCTTGCTCATTTGAGCGGCGTCATAGGCCACGAAGTTCTCCACGCCGATAAAGGCCAGCGGCGCGGTGAACTCGGTGCGCTGGCCATCCTGGTCCTGGCCGATGCAGTGGAACAGGAAATCCTGCTTGCCGATCTGGGGCCAGAAGGCGTCGGTGGTATGGGCGCCCACGCCGGGGATTTTGATAGGGGGATCAATATCCGGCGTGGTCGTGGTGGTGATCTGGATCGTCTTGAACGGCATGGCCCGGTCAATGCTCCGCCCCGCGGAATCCTTCAGGCCGCTACCGCCAAACCGCTTGATCGGCTCACGCACGACGATAAACATGCGCTGGAACAGGTAGGCGATGTTGCGCCCGCCCTCAACGTAGAACTTGCGCTCGGTGATCTTGACCAGCGAGGCGCGGTGCCCGAAGGGGAACAGATAGCCCTTATAGACGACACGAACATAGTTGTCCCGCCCCTGCGTGCCTTTATGGGTCCACTCCTCAAGGCCGATGCCCAGGTGGTATCCCTGGCTCCAGGCCCCGTGGAGATCAACCCAGGCCCCCAGGGTGGTCAGCATCAGGCGGTTGACCTGCACGGGGACGGGGTTGTAGGGCGCTTCGACCACAGCCAGGAGGTGGGGAACAAAGAGGGCCTTATGGGTGGCTTTGGCCCGCTTGAAGAACGAGGTGAGCACCACCAGATCGTAGCGATCCTGGCCGGTCAGCGACGAGCGAAACGGCGTATTATCGGCCAGGCGGGCGGCCTGAGGGTAATCCTGCGACCACACGGCGCGAATGGTGCGGTAGGCCTGGGCGAGGTCAAGGGGTTTGCCGTTCCTATAGATGTCGTTGGTCACGGCGTATTGGCGACCACCCGGCGTATCCCGGGCCTCATAGAGGTAGTGCGACTCCACCAGATAGGTGTGACCCGGCGCTTTGGCGGTTGCCGCGGTGGTGACCTTGACGCCCAGCCGGGTATGCCACAGCTCCGTGCGGCCGTTGTGGGTGACCGGGGTAAAGGCGTGGACCCAGCCGGAGAGGCGGTTGGGCGAGATCTTCAGCCGCCAGGGTAGCTCCAGAGACGTTTCAGTGGCCAGTGGTTCGGCGATGAGCGCTTTGGTGATCTCACCATCGGGCAACGCCGTGGGCGGCACGCTGGGGGTCAGTCGCGCCCAGTCCAGCAGGGCATCAAGGGTCAGGGGCAGGCCGGTGAACCCTTTGGGCATAGCAAAGACCAGGCGGCTCTCGCCAGCCAGCCGCCTGTCCACGGGGAAGAACGGGCGGCCCTGGGGGAACTCAGCCGTTTCACCCGGCGCCGGCGTGGGGTGCGCGTCGGGATCGGGCGGTTGGCCCGGCCCCGGAGATGTGGTGGGGATCGGCGTTGCGGGCTGCACGCGGAAGAAGGCCTGTTCAGCGATGTTTTGACCCTGCATATGCACGGCAAGATAGACGGGGCGGCTGCTCACCAGTGGCCGCATGACCGGCGGCTTGCCTGGGGCCGACGCGTCGAGCTTCATGCCAATGAACTCAAAGGTGAGGGCCAGCAGGTCATCGGTACGTAGCACGGCGAAACGCGGGTTAACCAGGGTGAAGCGCTGGCGTAGATCGGTGGGGTGATCAGAGAGGGCCAGCCGCGCGGTGTGGACCGTGTTGGGCCGGGCCAGCCCCCTGGTCACAAAGGCCAGGCGCGTGCCGGCCCCCTGCGCCGTGGGCTCCACGACAGCGCCGACCACTGGGGCCGAAACGCGCAGAACGGCAGGGTAGCAGTGCAGAGCAGTGACCGTGCCGCCCTGAGCGTGCAGCTCAAAGGTGGGGGCATCAGCGGCGTCGCCCACCTCGATAGCGCATCCGGCGGCGATCAGCCAGGTGGGCTGAGCAGGGAAGCGGGCCACCAGTGCGGTGTGGTCACCGGACGCATCGAAGGCCACGACGTACCGCGCGCCGCTCAGGCCGAGTGAAAACGCGGTGCCGTCGGCCCCTTTGAGGCTGTGATGGGGATAGAAGGGCAGCGCGCCGCCGGCTTCGGCCACCAGCGCGCCACGGCGGCGGGCCGCGCCGTCTTCGCCAAGCTCCAGGCGGATCGCATCGAAGGTGGTGTCCGTCGGCTCAAGGCACCAATGGCCGCTCTGTTGGAAGGCCGGTTGCAGTGGCCAGCCGCGGTCGCCGCGCCACAGGATGATGGCGGCCCGCTTAGGGCTTGGCGCGCTGACCATGCTGGGCGCGTCGGATGGCAGCACGCTGAGCAGCGCCGCATCGGACGTGAGGGGAGCGCCAAGGCCGCGCAGCGTGGCCATGCCAGTGCCGTGTAGCTCGGTCGTCCAGTCGGGCGCATACGTCGCTTCGGCGGGGCCATCAAGCAGCAGAGATGCGCTGGCGCCGAGCGGGCAAAGGGCCTGGCGCAGCTGAACGGCGGAGCGCAGCGCGGCCAGACCTGCTAGCCAGGGCTCGAACTGGACACTGCCGGAGAACCCACCCAGGGCCATGCGCAGGGTCATGCGGGACACCGTGGCGCCCCGGTGGATCACACAACGGAAATCCGCCAGCAGGTCCGTACCCGGGTAGCGGGCGCCACGCAGCTCAACGCGGACACCGGTAGCCGACTGTGCAACGGTCAGACGAGGGGCGCCGGCGAAGTGGTCGGTATCAATGACCCAGCGTTCCTGGCCACCGAGCGAGAAGGCCAGCCGGCGCTTAGCGGTCCAGGCCAGCGTGTACGACCCAAGCACGAGTGTCTCGACGGCGCGCAGCGCGGGAGCGGCGCCGGCGACGGCCACGCCAGCCAGGCCAAGGGCGTGGCGGCGGGATACGGCGCTGCCCTGATGCTCGGCCAGGACGGCGGTTGGGCGTGCTGAACACGACGCTCGAACAGCGGTCAGATTCAGGACTGCGCGGCGCATCGCATTGCCTCCAGTCATACTTTCCCTGGCGGCTACAGTCTGCCTCTTGCTCCTACACTATGCCCCGACCAGGGCGCAGCTACTAGTTAGTCGTGTAGCACTGATCACATGAGGGGTTCGCGCCATGGTCGGAAGGCCGCCTACATGGGGACCGGGCGCCCACAAGGGGACGCCCCTACACGGGTGATGAGAGGCAGATCGGTCGGCCGCGGCACACGGTTTTTCAGGACGTATGGAGCCTGACAGCGGCATTATAGTGGATAATAACCTCTTCAGCAAGTTACCTGCCCCTGCCCGCCAGAGTGCTGGGCACGATGCTTGCAGGGATAGGGTAGGGTGCTCAGCCGCATAGCGTGACCCGGTGTATGCGTGGCCAGAGGGCGTATGACAGCCCACGGCGCGCATTGCGCCTGGAGAGGAGACACATGGCCATGGTGGAGAACGCCAAAGGGTTCGTCATGAAGTTCGGCAACGATTGGACGATGAATCTGGCGGCCATGCTGGCCTATAATATCCTGACGGCGATTGTGCCGATTCTGCTGGCCCTGCTGACCATCCTGAGCCTTGTCTTGCAGGGCAACCACGACCTGGTGGTGAACATCCAGAACGGCATCCTGGGCTCCATGCCGGGCAACCTGCGCAGCGTGATCGACATCAAAGCCGCTCTAAACAACCTGTACAAGAACACTGGCGTCCTGTTTATCCTCAGCTTTGTAGGCCTGCTGATCGCCGGCACGAACCTGTTTGGGGCGATGGAGAACGCCTTCAGTATCATCTACCGCACCAAGTCCCGCGATATCATCCCCCAGAAGGTGATGTCGCTAGCGATGCTGGTCCTCTTCCTCGTGCTGGCCCCGTTGATGGTGGGCGCCTCGACGCTGATCGCCCTGATCTCCAGCGGAGCCCACTCGTTGATCCGGGTGAACAACGGCGTGACGCAGGTGGTGTGGCAGGCGGCTACCCTGACCGCCTCGGCGCTGATCGCTTTCGTGCTGTTCCTGGTCATCTACATCGTGGTGCCCAACATGCCACTCAGCCTGCGCCACGCCTGGCGCGGGGCCGCCGTGGGCGGCATCTTGCTTGTGCTGATTGACTTGATCTTTCCCGCGTACAGCACGCTGTTCATCGGTAAACCAGATAACTACGGGGCCACCGCCGGCATGGCTCTGGTGATCATGGCCTGGCTGTGGCTGTTCGCCACGGTGCTGCTGTTGGGGGCGGAGATCAACTCCTATGCCATGGGCATGCGGGCGACACCGGGGGACCTGGCCACCGAGTTTCACCACGATCGGGTGCATGATCAGGGCAAGGATGTCCCACCAGCGCATAGCAGGACACAGGCGGGCGCGGCCGGCGAACAGCGCGCCGACGCCCTGGACAAGCAGGCCGGCGGCCAGAGCATGAGCCCTGGACAAGAGGCCGGCGCTGTGGCCGTTCGCCCTCGCTCTCTCCCCCGGACGGCCATGGGCGCGATTGGCGGCGCGCTAGGGGCCAGCGGCCGGGGCGTGCTGATTGTGGTGTGGCTGGCCGTCCGCCTGGCGCGCCGGAAGGAACGGCCCACGCCTTGATCGTCTTGACGACTCCGGCATGGCCAGCGTATGTGACCGCCCTCCTCTTCGCGGGCGGTGACACGTACCTGTGGATCGAGAACGGGTAATGGGCGGGCACGTTGAGCCGGAGCGACGCCGGGGACCCCGCGCCAGGTATGGTATGACCCGAGGTGTGGCCTACGTGCTGAGGATCTCGCGGGCCTGGTCGCTGACCACGTTCGTGCTGAAGTTTACCAGCGATTGGTCTATGAACCTGGCCAGCATGATCGCCTACAATTTGATCACGGCCATCTTTCCAATCCTGCTCGTGCTGCTGAGCCTGGTCGGCCTGTTGGTGCAGGGGCACTTGCACGAGGTCAGCACGGCGATCGGCGGCGTGTTTCCAGAGGCCCGCCAGAGCAACATCGCCGTCACCCCCCTGCTGCGCGGGCTGGTTCAGATCACCGGGCCGCTGGGCATTGTCTCGTTCGTGGTCCTGCTGTGGCTAGGGTCCAACCTGTTCTCCACCATGGAGAACGCCTTCAGCATCATTTTTCGCATTCGGGGGCGGGAACTCGTGCCGCAGCGGCTGATGGCCATCGGCATGGTGCTGGTGCTGGCGGTCTTGCTGCCGGTCTCGTTGGGCGCGGCCAGCCTGGTGACCACCGGCTCAGCCGATGTGGGCCGCCTGCTGCCGCGTCAGGGGGGCCAGGCGCTGGCTATCGTGGGGCCGCTGACCTCGGTGGGCGTACTGTGGCTGTTGTTCATGGCCATCTACCTGGTGGTGCCTAACTTCGAGGTGCGCGTCCGCCAGGCGTGGCGGGGGGCGCTGGTCGCGGCGGTCCTGTTTGGTCTGCTGCAGCTGCTCTTCCCGCTGTACTTCCAGGTGTTCCTGACCGGCAACAGCCGGTACGGGGCCGCGGCGGCCTCAATCTTGGTCCTGATCATCTGGTTGTGGTTCTTCGCCGTGATCACGGTGGTGGGGGCGCAGATCAACGCGGTGCTGATGGGGCTGCGGGAGACGCCCTACGATCTGGGCCGCACCTTTGAGCTGGCTTATGGGCAGCACGATAACGAGGTAGACCTCAAGCGGATCACCGCGCCCACACGGCTCAAGAAACTGCGGGCGCGGCTGCGCCTACCGGGGAGGAAGGCAGCGGCGCCCGACCATCCGCGCCCACCGACGCCACCATAGACGATATCCGTGGGGCAGTGATTACCCTGCTCCTTGCTGCTCTTCCTGCACGCGCATATGCCGCGTGGGTACACTACCTTGACAGCGTGCCAACGGCGCCGTAAAGTGGCGTTACACAGGGAAGCCGGGCGCGCAGCAGCGAACCTTTCCTGGCGCGCCGCGCGGGAAGGGTAGACCGATGGCAACGAACGAACCGACGAACATGGAGCGCCGCAGCGCCGCCGATGATCGCCGGCGTGCCGAGGTGGATATGCGCCTGGTTGCTCTTGCGCGCAAGATGGCCGAGATCAGGCAGAGGCGCCTTGACCTAGAAGCGCAGGCAGCGACACTGCCGGACGCGGCTTTGGCCCCACAGCTCACGGCGCTGGCGCACGATCTGCTCACGCTGAGCGCGGAGGCGCGGGCGCTGGAGGCTGGCCAGCAGACGACCCCGGAGCGGCGCAGGTCCACCACGCGCCGCCAGAGCGACGGTGACGATTCTACGCCTGATGAGGGGGCTGGGGCTGAGTAGCGGCCGCGCGTTGTGGCCTGATCGGCCTAGGATTCTCAGGCCGGTGCGGCCGCGCGCGCGAGCAGAGCCGTAGACCACCGTACTCTGGTGTCCGGAACTTTGGCGCGGATCAGGCGTGGAACGCGCTATCACTGTGATCCAGACCGCTAGGCGCACTAGCGCTGTCCGAGGCTCAGTCGCCCAGGCGGAGCGCCCCGGCCACCCGCCGGCGCAGGGCCATGCGGGCCGAGATGGCGAACACGAGCAGCAGCACGGCGAGCAGGCCGAGGCTGAAGGTGGCCAGCTCCGACCAGGGCATCCGCACGATAAAAGGAATGCGGGTTGACTCGGCCAGCGGCAGGTAGGGCAGAAACAACCCGCTGACCAGCGCGCCGCCCAGCAAGCCGCCGGCCACGCCGGCCGTGAGCAGCACGATATCCTCGACCAGTAACAGCAGCCGCAGCTGAGCGGCAGCGAAGCCCAGGGCGCGCAGCACGGCGAACTCGGTGGCCCGCTGGCGCTGGGCAAAGGCGGCGTGGGCGACGAAGCCGAGCAGGGCGAAGAGCACGGCGATGGCGAAGCCGGCGCTGACCACTCCATAGACGCCAGCCTGGGCGGGGCTATCGGCCGGTGAAAAAGCGGGGGCGATGCCCGCATACTCGAAGAGCTTGCGGCTATTCGTGGCGGTGTTGGCCTTCTGGTTTGCCGCGGCCAGCACGTGGGCCAGCGCGGCGGAGGAGTGATCAAGACGCAACCACGCCTCACTGGGCGCGGCGCTGCCCGACCGGGCCAGCAAGTAGGGCAGGTTGACCACCACAAAAGGCAGCGCCGCTGGATCGAGGGTGGGGAAACGCCGCACATGGGCGCCGATAGAGAGGGGAACCGTGCGGTCGCCCACGATCAGGTTAAAGTGATCCCCCTGATGCAGGCCGGTGGCGGAGAGAAAGTTGTCGCTGACGATAGCCGGTGGGGCGACCTGGCCGACCGTACCCAGCAGCGCGGCTAGCGGCGTGGCGGTCAGGTCCGACCGCCACCAGATCGCGGCCCCCAGGGTAGCTGGATCAATGCCCAGCACGTTGACGTTGGTCCCGTTATCGGTGGCAATGTGGTTTGTGTCGCTGCTTTCAAGGCGCAGGGCCAGGCTGGCCGCGCGCACGCCAGGCAAGCTCTGGTGCCAGGCCAGCGGGTAGGCGGTATAGGCTTTGTGGACCTGATCCCACTCCTCCAGGCGCAGGGTCGAGCCGGCGTCGTAGAAGGCCAGGTCGGCCGTATTCTCGGCCACAACGCCGGCCACCGAGGCGGCAAAGACGCCCAGGGCCATGGTCAGCACCAGCAGGCGCACCAGAGAGACAGCCAGGCCGGGGGCGCGGGCCAGCCGCTGCAGGGCCATCTCCAGGGACGGGGGCAGGCGCTGGCCGAGGCCCAGCCGGAACAGCAGGGCGGCGGCGAGCGGGATCAGCCAGGTGACGGTCAGGGCGATCGCCAGCACAAAGACGAGCGGGCTGGCCCCAACCAGCGGATCCTGGGTCAGCACGGTAGACGGGGCGCCGGAGCCGATCTGCCCCTGGCTGGAGACCACGCGATAGCCGTACAGCGCGGCGATGAGCAGGGCAAGGGGCAGGAGGAGTTGGCGCGGCGCGCGGCCGGGCGGGCGGGTGGCCACGCGCAGCAGGGCCATCATGGGCTGGCCGATTACCCGCACTGCTGGAGCCAGCGAGGCCAGCGTAGCCAGCACAACCACCCCGGCGGCGATGGCGTAGGTAGTGGGCTGTATCCGTGGAGCGATGGGCAGGCCGGTGGCGAAGCGCAGAAACCCGGAGCAGCGGCCGATCAACTCGGTCAGGGGCAGGGCCAGCAGCGGGCCGGCCACGATAGCGCCGACGCCCAGCAGCAGGCCCTCCAGAACGATCAGGTAGGCCAACTGAACGCGCCCGGCCCCCCGGCTGCGCAGGAGCACCAGTTCCCGACCGCGCTGTTCGATAGCCAGGTGGGAGATCACGGTGATGGCATAGAGAATCAGGGCCAGCACCGGCGCGACCAGGATATACAGGATCGGGTCGAGCAAGCTATACCCGGCCAGGAAAGAGGTCACGTCCGAGGTCAGGCCCACCGAGAGAACGGCCCCGCTGGCCAGGTCGCCTAGCAGGTTGCCGGCGCGCCGGGCGTTATCCAGGGTGGCCTGCGCCCCGGCATAGGTCAGGGCAGCCAGGCGGGTCTGGCCAAACCAATAGAACTTGGGCTGCAGCCAGGGATAGGCCTGGCTCAGGGCCAGGTGGGCGGCCAGGTTGCCCACCACGAGGGCATGATAGGTTTCGGGGCCGGCGTTGCTGGCCCAGTAGCGGTCGTTGACGTCGGTACGCACATAAATAGCGGCGACCACCAGAGGCTGGGCCAGGGCCTGCCGACGGCTGGCCGAGAGAAAGAGGCGCGTGCCCACGCGCAAGCCCAGCGCCCGCGCCGAGCTAAAGGATACGGCAATAGGAGTCGGCCCAGCGGGACCGGCAGCGGTGGGCAGTGTGCCCTCGACCACCTGGACATGGCTGGCCAGCCCCTCGTCGTACTCCAGGGCGGCGTCGCCAGCGTAGCGGGTAGAGATATGGCCGGCGGGGGTGGCCAGGTAGACAGGCGTGGGCAGGGAGCTATTGAACGCGTGCAGCGCATCAAGGGGCAGGCCGAGGTCGTGGGCCAATCGCCGGCGCGCGTAGGCGTCCAGGCGGGCATAGCCAGCCCTGGTGAGGGGGGCGCCTGATTGGCTGACCTCCACCTGGGTGGCCAGAGGGTCGCGGCCAACATTGGCCCGCAGCAGCGCGTCGTCTATGGCCACGCCATAGAGGCCCACGGCGCAGACCAGGGTGGCCGCGCTCAGGATAGCCGCGAAGCGCAGGCCCAGGATACCCGGTTGGCTGACCACGCGGCCCAGGACCAGACTGAACAGGGCAGCCAGGCGGGTCATGAGAGCGATATCTGTCCAGGATCCTGACGGCGCATCTTAGGCCTTGACGGCGCCAAGGGTCAGACCGCTGCGCCAATAGCGTTGCAGCAAGAGGAAGGCGATGATTAGCGGAACCACGGCGACCATTGCCCCGGTGATGATCATGCTATAGGTGATCTGCGAGGCCCCGCCCTGAATACCCTGCCAGCTAGCCAGGCCCAGGGTAAGGGGGAACAGCTTGGGATCGCTGAGCACAACCAGGGGCAGAAAGTAGTTGTTCCACTGGCCGACGAAGGAGAACAGGAAGACAGTCACGAATCCGGGCAGCATCACGGGCATGGCCACGCTCCAGAAGATACGAAACTCGCCGGCCCCATCAATACGGGCAGCGGCCAGCATCTCGTCGGGGACCGACTGGGTGCTATAGACGCGCATCAGATACACGCCGAACACATTGACCAGCGATGGCAGGATGACCGCCCAGTAGGTGTTGATCATATGCAGGTAGCTCATCAACAGGAACAGGGGCAAGACGAGGGCAGCGCCGGGCACCATGATCGAGCCCAGCATCACGGCAAAGATCACCTCGCGGCCAGGGAACTGGAACTTGGAGAGCGCGTAGCCAGCCAGCGAGGCGATAATCGTGCCCACGCTAGCCACCGAACCCGCGTAGATCAGCGTGTTGGCCACCCAGGGCAGATAGTGGCCCTCATCGCGGGTGAACACATCGTGCAGGTTCTGGCCCAACACAAATTGGGAGCCAAACCACAGGCCTGGCGCGCTGGTGATATCGGCGTTTGTCTTGGTCGAGGAGAAGAGTAACCAGACCAGGGGCAGCAGGAAGTACATGGCGAACATGATCATAAACAGCATGGCCGCCGAGGTCGAGATGAGCGACCCCGTGGACCTGCGCTCTCCGCGGGCGCGGGCCTGGGCCCGCGAGACGGCGTCAACGGCCATCTAGGCCTCCTGTCCGCGCTGCACGAGGCGGAAGAAACTATACGAGAAGATGAAGGCCACGAAGGCCAGGGTAAAGGCGATAGCGGCGGAGTAGTTGAACGCGCTATAGCCAAAGGCGTTGTTGTAGGCGTAGATGTTGGGGGTGTAATCGTCGCTGATGGTGGTCATGCTGCCCAGGATCTGCGGCTCGGTGAACAGCTGCAAGGAGCCGATGATGGAGAGGACGCAGGTCAGGACGAGGCCGCCGCGCACCAGCGGGATTTTGATATAACGGGCCACGTTGAGGCCGCTGCAGCCATCAATGCGCGCCGCCTCGTAGAGTTCGGGGGGGATCGCCTGCAGGGCAGCGGTCAGGATAATCATGTTGTAGCCGGTCCACTCCCAGGTCGTGATGTTGGCGATTGACCACAGCAACGTACTGTCGTCCAGGAAGTTGGGCTTGGGCCAGCCCAGGCTGCTAAAGGCCTGCGTAATCACGCTGAGTTGGGGAGAATAGAGGTAGCCCCACAGCAGGCCGGCGACCAGGCCGGGCACGGCGAAGGGCATGAAGTAGGTCAGGCGGAAGAACGTCTTGACCTTAACCGCCTTTGAATCCATCAGCAGGGCAAAGGTGAGGGCGAGGGCGAGCATCACGGGCACCTGGACCACGCCATAGAGCAAGACGCGCTTGACGCCATCAATAAAGCCAGCGTCTTGCAGGACGCGCCGATAGTTATCCAGGCCCACAAAGTTGCTTTGGGCGCCGTGATCAAGGAAGACGCTGAGCTTCAGGGCATACAGAAATGGAAAGACAAAAAAGACGGCAAACAGGATCAGAAAAGGGGCCAGAAACAGATAAGGAATGGCGATACTACGCAACCGCCGGCCACGTGATCGTTGCCGACCGGCCAGCGCGAGGGGCATGGCCGGGGCGCGCAGCCCTCCCGCCGAGGATTGACTTCCATCCATGGGTTTACAGCACCTCTATGTCGCCACGGCGGCCGTTAGCGGCCACCACACCACATCACACCACACACGTCTCTGCAACTTGGGATCAGGGGGGAGGCGGAGCGCGGGCCACCTGGACCACGCTCCGCCCCTCTCATCCTGCGATGGGGGCTACTGTGAAACGGTAAGGCCCTGGCTATTCATAAAGCCGACCACCTGCTGCTGGGTCTTCTTCATGGCGGCCGACCAGGTCATCTTACCCTTGGTCGCGGCGGCAAAGTTGTCGGCCCACTTGGCGTAGGTAAAGCTCATCTGGGGACCCCAATCGAAGTTGGGGTTCACCTGCGACTCAGCGGCGGCAAACACGCGGGCGACGTGCTGGTTGCCCTTATAGAAGGGGTTACCACCCTGGATCTTGTCCATGTTGTCCACCAGTTGCTTGGTGGCTGGCCACAGGCCGTTGCCCTTGATCATGAAGCCGTAGGCCGTGGGATTGGTATTCAGCCACGTAGCAAACTTGGTGGCGTCCTGCGGATCCTTGCTCTGGGTAGTCACAGCGGTGGTCGAACCGCCCCAGTTGCCAGCGGCGTGCTCGCCCTTGTTCCACTGCGGCAGCGGGGCCACGGCCCACTGGCCAGCCTGCTTGGGCGCAAACTGCGCGAAGTCAGTTTGCTGCCACACGGCGGTAATGGCCGACGCCACATTGCCCTTGGCCCAGTCGGAGTGCAGGTCGGCCCCCCAATGGCTTTCCACCTTGAGCAGGCCCTTGTTGACCAGATCGCCCCAATAGGCGGCCACCTTCTGGGAGATGGGGGTATCAATGGAGACCTTCCAGCTGTTGCCCGACTTTGTAAAGACGCGACCACCAGCCTGCCAGATCAGGCCGATCAGCCACGCGCCACCGGTGGTGGAGGGGTCCCAATCCAGGATGTACAGGTTCTTGTTCGCGGCGTGCAACTTCGCGGCGGCGTCGGCGAACTCAGCCCAGGTAGTCGGCACGGCCACGTGATATTTGGCGAAGGTAGCCGCGTTGTAGTAGAGGCCCATCGGGCCAGTATCCTGGGGGATGGCGTAGACGCTGGAGCCCTGCGACACCTGCGACCAGGTCCAGGGAATGAACTGATCCTTGACGGCGTTGGCCCCATACTTGCCCAGGTCCAACAGCCCACCCGTGCCGATGAACTGGGGCAGCTGCTGGAACTCAACCTGAGCCAGATCGGGGGCGCCGGTGCCCGCCTTGAGCGCAGTCTGCAGCTTGGTGTACAACACCTGGCCCGCGCCGACGTTGCGCATGATGATTTTGACTTCGGGGTGCTGCTTATTGTAGAGGGCCACCGCCTTATCGGCTCCGTTGACCCACTGCCAGAAGATCAGCGTCTGGGCAGCGCGCGCGGGGTGCGCCGCCGCGATCTGGGGGGCCAGCGAGGCGGAGATCAAAGTGAGGGCGGCGGCGGCGGCGAGCAGCCGGCGCGCGCCGCGGGAGCGAGAGCGAACGTTAGAATTCATGAGGGACATTCCTCCACAGTCACGACTTGGACTGACATGTTGCCCGAAACTGGGCCAACAAAGGACACCGAGCTTGGGTTACCGGGTTACGGCCAGCCTGCGTTAGGGTACCAGGCTGTGGCGTTGGCCCCATGTTACCCCAGCCGGCGCGCTTCCCTCTACACGGGGAACTCGCGCCGGGCGGCGTGGGATGCCAGGCCACCCTAAGCACACTATAGACAGGCGGATCACGCATCTTGGGCCAAGGCTATATTCCAGGTTGGACGGAGTGTAGCACAGGCCCCCTGGGCCGTCAACAACCGGGAGTGAGCCCTACGGGCGTACGATCTGGCGTCCTCCTTTCATCGGCGGCGGCGGCCGGGACCATGCCCGGAGCAGCCGTAGAACGGCGCACAACCAGGCGGGGCTGCACACTGATGTGCAACGGCTCCGGCTGCTCGCCCTCGATCAAACGCAGCACCAGTTCCATGGCCCGCGCCGCCAGTTCGTCCTTGGGGACGGCGACCGTGGACAGCGTGGGGCGCACGTGGGTGCCCAGGAAGATATCATCGAAACCGATCACGGCGAGATCGTTAGGCACGCACAGCCCGTGATCGCCGGCCGCCTCCATCACACCCATGGCCATCAGGTCGTTGGTGGCGAAGACGGCGGTAGGCCGCTCAGGGCAGCCAAGCAGCGCCTCGGCGGCGCGATAGCCACTCTGCAGCGTGGAGTCACCATAGAACACGCCGTGATCAGACCAGGGCAGCCCCACCGCGGCCAGAGTGGCCTGGAAGCCCTCGAAACGACGGCAATGCGCCGGCGGCCCACCGGAGGCCCCATGCACGACCACAGCCAGGCGGCGGTGCCCCAGCGCCAGGAGGTGGCGCGCGGCAAGGGCGCCACCCTGCCAGAAGTCCAGGTCCACGCTGGGCAGATCGTGCTCCTGCTGTTCCTCCCAGTTGCACAACACAACCGGCATACCACGGCGCTCGGCGGCGCTCAGGTCGGAGACGCGCAGGCCGCCCTCGAAGGCCAGCAAGCCATCAACCCGGCGCCCGGCCATCTCGCGCAAGTAGGTACGGCCAAGCAGGGGATCGGACCCCGTGTTGCACAATAGAAGATGATAGCCGCACCCTCGGGCGATGCCCTCCACGGCGCGGACGATCTCAGGGTAGAAAGGGTTGGCGATATCGGGCAGCAGCAGGGCCAGGGTAAAGGTGCGCCGCCGCACCAGGCTGCGGGCGACCAGGTTGGGCCGATAATCCAGCTCCTCGACGATAGCCAGGACGCGGGCGCGGGTCTTCTCGCTGACCGAGTTTTTGCCAGAGAGCACATACGATACGGTGGCCGGGGTCACCGCCGCCCGCCGCGCCACGTCGTTGATGGTGGCCATTGCCCCCCTTACCCTGCTCCTAACGCCCCCGCGGCGCCCGGCGCCTACCGGTGGCCAGCGGGCCTCAAGAGCCAGAAAAAAAAGTCTCTACCCGGCCCATGCGCTCGGCGCCGCTGAACGCAGCTTAAACGCTTAAGTGGCTGTAGAATAGCACCGCTAGCAGGGCCGTGTCAATAGCCCGCCGTATTTTGCCCTGGGCCCGGGCGTCTGGTTAGGGAGCGCTGCTCAGGCCTGGCGGAGGCTAATCCAGGGGGATGACCCAGGAGGGCCGCGGGGGGAACAGGGCGCGCAGCAGGGGGACGGCCATGTCAGCGGCCCACACATCGGGGAATAGGTCGCGCAACTCGTCGAGGTCGCGGTGGCCAAAGAGGAGCTGCAGGAAGATGAGCGGGGGGCAGCCAGCGTCCGGCTTGTCCCAGGCGCCCCGACGCCAGGGCTCGACGCGCTCCAGGCGGCCCTCCCCGAAGACCAGGCGCAGGCCGCCGCGGTAGAAGTCGGTGGTCAGTTCGCCGGAGTAGCCAGCCACGACGGAGTGGCTCAGGCGGCGCTCTAGCACGGGTGTGACGCGCCGCAGGAAGGCCGGCAGGTTACCCACGCGCACATACCAGCTATAGGGGCGGCGGGGCGCGGGCGGCAGCAGGTCGCCCAGGGACTCATAGACGGGGTGGCCCCGGCCCATGCTGAACAGCAAGGCGGTGGGCGGCTCGGTGGCTGGCCGCCGGGGGGCCGTCGCGGCCACCTCACGCAGCGCGCGCAAGACGGTGGGCAGTGCCCCGGCCAGCGAGACGCCGGGGGCCACGCCGATGGCGTTGACGTTGTAGCCATCGCGCCACACCCGGCGCGCCGCGACGACGTAGCCGTGGACGCGCCCGGCGGCGTTGGTGATCAGATAGATCCGCCAGCGCTCCGCCGCCTCGGGGGAGACGCCCGTGAGCAGCCAGCGCCAGTAGGGCGGGTCAATGCGCGTCGTGGTGAGGACGTAGGCGCGGTCGCGGTCGCGGTCGTAGAGGTCCACCAGAGTGGGCACGTCGTCGAGGGTGGCCTCGCGCAGGAGGAACGGCTCGGTCTGGCCATCCTTGAGGCGGGGGATGGTGGCCAGGGGCAGTGCGCGCACCGGATCAAGGTCGAGCGCGTACTCGTAGCCGAACTGGCGGTAATAGTGGGGGATGCCCGTGATGGCCTGAGCCAGATGGCCGAGTGCGGCGCCGCGGGCATGGATCAGCTCAAAGATGGCCCGGATCAAGCCACGGTTGCGGTACGCCTCGTGGGTGGCCACGGCCTCGGGGCGGCCCACGGAGAGGTCCACGCCGTCATAGGTCCACACCTGGGAGAGCAGGCAGGTAGAGGCCACGATAGCGCCATCAGGCGTGTGCTCCACCACGGCGAAATCGCCTGGCCCGATCAAGGGATGGCGTCCGCTCATCATATCCCGCGTCCGGACGCCCATGCGCGTATTGGGCAGCTCGTCAGGCTCATCGCGGAACACCGCTTCATAGAAGATGGCGATGCGGGCGACATCCTCAGCGGTAGACCAGCGCAGAACGAGGTCGTCGGCCAGCGCGCGGCGGTATGCTGGATCAGCCAGCGGTGTGGTCGAACTCATCACATCTCCCAGGATAGTACGTCACTGAGTGTAGCACACCCGCGCGACCGTCTCCCGGCCTACCTGCGTGTGGAGGCGTCAGCCGCGCCTGGAACGGAGCGCGCAACGACACGGAGAGTACAGGTTCCGTGACGGAGCACTGCAGTGCCTGATGCTATCCTGGAAGCGTTAAGGCACTGCGGTCCTGGTGTATTGTCTGCCCAGCGGGTGCAACTCTCCGATCCTGATCCTCTGTTGATCACCTAGTTTTGTCAAGCAACACAACACGAGAGGTGTGTTATAATGATTCCAGATTTCGCTGAGAGCGGCAACTTGCCCCCTGGCATGCACAGTGCTGTTTGGGATGAGCTAGAGACACGCTATGGAGGAACCCCACGCCGACGGATTCTTTTACAGGGGCTGCGTGAGGGCCTAAGGGCTCTCCAGGCAGCTGGATGTCAGCGGGCGTACATAGATGGCAGCTTTGTTACGGAAAGGCTGACTGGGTGGCCTGCCATGATTGCCAATGAGCGACAATATCGAATGACGAAAGCCTGGCTAGAGCGGTTCGAGGAAGGCCTCACCTATGCGGACGAAGCAGCAGCTGGCCTTGATCCGCTCTTGCAGGGCGCTATGCGGGACCAATACACGGGGCAAGTGGCGGAGCTACGGGAGCAACTGGCCCACTATGACGCGCTGCAAGCAGGGCACATACGAACACTTGCGCTGCGTTCGCTTGACGACATCCCTTTAATCCTGGTTCAGGCGCGGATTGCGGCGGGGCTGACCCACAAGCAGCTAGCTACCCTTCTGGCCATGCCGGAACAGCAGGTGCAACGGTATGAGGCTCGTGAGTACCAGGGGGTCAGTTTCGATCGCCTGCAGATGGTCGCTGATGCCCTCGGTGTGATTATAGAGGGGCGCGCAAGGTTGCCGCACCCCGCTGAGTCTGCTGGGCAGGCGGACGAGGACATCGGGGCGCCTGTTGTGGAAGAGGATCTGGTCGCGGTCAAGCGCGGCGAGGAAGAGAGCCGCGTTCATCCGCACAAGGACGTCATGCAAGGGCAGCAGACCATTAGTGTTCCGGTCACCCGTGAAGATGACCAATATTAGTGGTCGCTACGATGACGTCATACCCATCGTCCGTCAAGAGCTGAGCGGTTGCGGCAAGGATCACGTCAGCATCAAGGGCATGTCGGTCCGCTGTGGGACTCCCCTGCTGACGGACCTCGGCCCAAAGAGTCGCCGCTCGACGGATGATAGGCGTCGTGATGGGCAGATAGTCGAGTGCGACCTGGAGAACGTTGAGGGCATTGAGACTTGACAGCAACCGGGCAAGGAGGAGTTCGCGTCGGACTTCATAATCAGCGACCTCAGGGATACCGAGTCGGTGGCCAGCGTCTAGTTGGCCGCGTACCCACGACCGCAAAGCCGGGATTGGGCGCCCCCGGGCGATCATTCCTAAAGGCCCGCTGTCGAGGAGGATTACTCTACTCATCGAAGAGGAGACGGGCCCCCGCCCCGCGGCGCGATTCGTTCAAGGCTCGGCGTACGGTGTCCCAGGCGTCCTCATCCTGCTGGAGGTCTGTACTGTCCCCTGCGCCCATAGACGCTCCAGTGCCGCCCGTTGGTCGTCGGCGCCGCGCACGATGACAATGCGTTCACCTGAGGGATCTGGTTGTTCCCGCGCCATGGCACTCTCCTTCGGCGTCGTCCGTCTGTCCACAGCGTACCACATGCGTCATCGTCCTGCTGGAGGGGCAGAGCGGTCGTGGCGGCAGGGAGGGGTGCTCGGGTTGCGGGTGCTGCGCTGAGTCGGGCAGCGGCAGTGACGAGCCTGGCTGGGGAGGGTCCTGGTGGCCAGAGGCGCGCTGCTCAGCTTTCATGCGCGGTATCTCATCTGCTGTCCATCAGCAAGCGTGGCGTGGGGTACGACAACGATGCGCCATGTATGCGGCCATGTGCTTCGGACCAGTGGGATGCAGACTGGTCCGAAAGCGTAGGGACCGTTCACATTGACGTTCCGTTGTCGTCCCCCACCCGGATTTCCGTTAGGGTTGGTTACTTGGTGAAGGCGGCCCCAGTCTCAAGCAGGGTCTTGAGATCGCTGAGGATCCAGGACCATCCGCCGCCCCCGCTCGCGACGTCGCCGGCGCCGCTGACCATGGCGGCGGTGTGCGGGGCGCCGGAGAGGTCATGGATCAGGGTCAGTTGCGAGACCCCCTTCTCGCCGGGGGTGATCTCATAGGTCAGGCGGGTGAAGCCCTCGGCAGCCGTCGCGGGGTTCATCAAACTACGCCATGTCTGGACCAGCTTGCGGGGCGGGTCGCACTCGAGCACCTCGCCGTCAACGAGCACATCGGGGATGGTGTAGCCCATCGCGGCGCCTCCCGCGCGCATCTCCTCGCTGGGCGTCGAGCGGTACGCTCCACCTGGGCGCAGGTCGAACTCAGTGGGGGCGCCATACCCGTACTTCAGGATCCACTCGGGCGTGGTGATGGCGTCCCAGATGGCCTGGGGCGTGGCTTTGATATAGACACGGTAGACCTGCGTGGTTGTCGTGGGCGCCGCTGTGGTGGTCATGTGTCGTTCTCCAATTCTGCCTTGAGCTCGGTGAGCGCCGCCACGCGGCGCTCGGTGTACTTATTGATCCACCGGTCGTGGATCAGGCGGATCGGGACCGGGTTGAGGAAGTGCAACTTCTCCCGGCCTGACTTACGCGCGACCACGAGGCCTGCCTCCTCCAGGAGGCGCAGGTGCTTCATGACGCCGAAGCGGGTCATCTCCAGCTCGGTAGTGAGCTCTTTGAGCGTGCGGCCGTCACGCTCAAAGAGCCGGTCCAGCAGGAGTCGCCGCGTCGGGTCAGCAAGCGCCTTAAACACACGGTCGTCGTCAGCCATACCGTTAGTATATGTGACCTAATAGTCACATGTCAAGGGCTATTGTGGGCGCTGTGTCGGGCGCACATGTACTCAAGCGGCGCGGCGGATCCTGGGCGAGAGACGCTGTCTGGTGGGGCTCCTATGGCTGCCTCTGATGCACGGAGACGGCATAGTCGCCGCCGGGCGTCCACGCCTCGCACGTCCACGTTGACCAGCGCTCGACAAGATGGAGACCAGCGGCGCCGGCGAACGCGTCATACCGCTCGATGGTCAGCGGAGTGGTCAGCTGAAACCCGGCAATCAGGACACCGTGCGCATGGAGATGTCGCGCCATGTTGCTGAGCACGATGCCTTCCGTGCCGGGTTGGAGAAAGATCATCACGTTGCCCGCCAGAAGCACCGCATCGAACTCCTGGCCGAGAGCGATCACGGCAATGTCGTCCAGCCGCCAATCAAGATGAGGCGCTTTTCGCCGGGCTGTAGCCAGCATCGTGGCGTCAGAATCCACACCCACAATGGCCATGCCGCGCTGGGCTAGTTCCCGCGCGACCCGTCCCGTGCCGCACCCAGCATCAAGGACAGAGCGCGGCGTGAAGCGCTGCACAAAGGTAGCCTCCCCGTGGACATCCTCTCCCGCGGCAGCGCGCGTGTCGTAGGCCGCGTCATACTGATCCCCCGAGCGTGCCTGTCGTCCCCACGCCATGGTAGCGCCCCCTTTCCATGGCCGCGATCCACACGCCACCAAGCAGGAAGAACTTCTCCCGCGACAGCGAGAAGGTGCGGCTGTGACTGTCATAGACCTCACGCGCGCCAAGCCCCTTGCACATAAGAAGGTGGCCATGCGCTCCAGATCACGTACGATGAAGGTGATGTGACTGATGCCTTGTATGTCCATACTGCTGGCTGCCCCTTTGGTCAATCGGCCCAGGGGCCGTCTCGTCGCGGGAGGGTGAAGCCCACTCTTTTGCCCCGCCGACGAACCTTTTGCATCAGCACGGCGCGCAGTTGATGCCGGAGGTCAATCCAGAAGAGCCAGGGCCAGCCCTGGCGGCCATGCGCGGCGAGTTGCCGTAGGGCGTCACTGGGCGTCGTGCCCAACTCCTGGGCCAACAGGCGCAACCGCTCTGTCTCGACCGGCGAGAGGACGACCTCAACACGATTCGCTTCCATGTCCTATGTATGTATAGCACGACCGAGCAGGTTGCTAGTGTCACTAGGGCAATCGCCTGGTGACGCGCCATCCGCGCCAGGACCCCATGCTCCGAGTCCCCACTGGAAGCGTCAGGTTTTAATACGCGGGGAGCACAACGAGGGGCAGGTCGGGTATCCTTGCGGTACAGTGGGAGGGGGAGGTAGGAGGCAGGAGGCGAGGCGAGGATAGGTGGTGATGGAGGAGGGTTCGGGCCAGGGGGCCTGGCGCCGCGTGGGCCGACGCTACTGGCTTGGCTTCGTGATCTACGCGGTCTGCACCTGCGCGGTGTTCTGGCCGGCGCCGCTGCATCTGCTCACTGCGTTCCCCCAGGATCTGGGTGACCCGCCCAGCCAGGCCTGGATCATCGGGTGGTATACCCACACGCTGCTGACCAACCCCACCCACCTCTGGGACGCCAACATCTTTTACCCCACCCCTGGCGTGTTCGCCTACCAGGACAGCCTGCTGGGCTATGCTCCGGTGGCCATGCCCCTGCTGCTGATCACGGGCAACCTGCTGCTGACCTATAACCTGCTGTTCCTGCTCTCGTTCACCCTGTGTGGCTGGTTTGCCTTTCTGCTGGCCCGCTATCTGCTGCACCTGGCCGGGGCGCCGTACCGCTTTATCGCTCCCGCGGCGCTGGTGGCCGGCTTGATCTACGCCTACCTGCCCTACAAGATGAGCCATCTGGGCCACCTCAACCTGCTCTCGGCGCAGTGGCTGCCCCTGTTCTTGCTGTGCTGGGAGCGGGCCTGGCGGCGCGGCGGCGCGGTGGCCTGGGCGGACGTGGGGCTGTGCTTTGTCGCGCAGGCCCTGTGCAGCCTCTACTACGCTATCTTTGGCGGCCTGGCCGTGCTGTTTCTGCTGGCCCCGCGGCTGCGCCATCGTGCTCGACCCCTGCCCTGGTGGCCCCTGCTATTGACCGCCGCGCTGAGTGGCGTGGCCCTGCTGCCCGTGCTGCTGCCCTATATCGGCACGGTGCGCGCGCTGGGGCGGACCCGCGGCCTGGCCCAGACGGTGACCTTCTCGCCCGCGTTGCGCGACCTGCTGCATACCAGCCCACTCAGCCTGCTCTACGGCTGGACCGATCGGCTGTTCCCGCCCCGCGCCGCCGCCTCGCCGCAGTACCTCTTCCCCGGCTTGGTCCCACTGGCCCTGGCCATTGTGGGCGCGCGGACGCGGCCCCGCTCTAGACCCTGGCCGCTGCGCCCCTACATGGGCCTGGGCATTGTGGCCCTGGCGCTGGCCTTTGGGCCATTACCCCGGCTCGGCGCGGGTGGTCCGGCGCTGCCGGGACCCTACCTGATCCTCTATTGGCTGGTACCGGGCTTCCAGGGCCTGCGCGACCCTGGGAGGATGGCCGTTGTGGCCGGCCTGTGCCTGGCCCTGCTGGCCGCCCAGGGCACGGCGGTCCTGCTGGGCAGCCTGGACACTGCCCTGGAGCGGCCCTGGCGGTGGCCGCTAGCCTGGGTCGGCCTGTGCGGGTTGGTCCTGCTGGAGTACGGCCACGGCCCCCCGCCCCTGCCCGCCGTGGCCGCCGGGGCGCCGCCGGTGTACCGCTGGCTGGCCCAGCAAGCGCGGCCAAGCCCGGTGCTAGAGCTGCCCATGGGCAACCGCACGGCCCAGGTGTGGTCCCAGCAGTGCCTGATGATGTACTACTCGACCTATCACTGGCAGCCCATCGTCAATGGGGCTGGCGGCTTCTTCCCGCCGTGGTACGACCGCCTGCAGCCTCTATTGCAAAGCTTCCCCTCGTCCGCCTCCCTGGGCGTGCTGCGTGGCTGGGGCGTGCGCTACGTGGTAGTTCACGGCGGATGGACGGGAGAGGCCACGGCCTCGCGGATCGCCCGCGCGGCGGCGGCGGCCCACCTGCGCCAGGCTGGTCACTGGGGCGACGACACCGCCTACGCCCTCTGAGCCGGCCAGGCCAGCCGTGCTCAGGATCCTGAGGGATTATAACTAGAGATGAAGGAGGAGAACACAGTGAACGTTCGGCGCATCATCCACAAGGCCGTGGCTGTTAGTCTGCTTGGGCTGCCCCTGGGCGGCGGCACAGTGGCCCACGCGGCGACGGCCAGCTTGCGGTTCCCCTGTAGCGCGCCCATGCACGCGATGGTCACCTGTGTGCTCAGGGGGTGGGGGTTCGCCGCCCGTGAGCGGGTGGCGATCACCTATCACGTGGGGGCCAGAACGCCGGCCAACGGCTACGCCTGGATGACCTACCGGCGCAACGCGGTCACCGATGCGCAGGGTTCATTCGTCCGCCCGGCGCTGCGCTTTGCCGTTGACCCCCGCGTGCTAGCCTACCGTGTGGATCTGGTGGCGCGGGGGGTGCGAGATGATCGAGCCACGATTTCGGCGTTCGGTACCCCGTAGAGACGACTAGCCAAGATGAAGAGAAGCAGGCCTGCTCCTTGGGTGAGAGGTACGCCACAACCCTGTCGCCCTCCAGCATGGTGGGTGGTATAGCTCTTGCATCTCTAATAAGGGTGGAGGCGTTGCACAGGGAGGGTCGGGCGGACAGCCCGACGCCGTGGGCCGCCCTCACGTAAAGAGGAGGTACAACGAGATGGCACGCAGTATCGCGGGGTTGTTCCCCGAGCGTTTCGAGGCCGAGACGGCGATCAACGATCTGAAGGCGGCGGGCTTCGATCCGTCGCGCATCGGCGTGGTCATGCGCGACAAGGCGGAGAGCCGTGAGGTAGCCACAGCCACGGGCACCGAATCCACTGAGGGCGCGGTGAGCGGCGGGGTGATCGGTGGGTCGCTGGGGGCGCTGCTGGCAGCCACCGGCGCGCTGGTCATACCGGGCATCGGCCCCTTCATCTCCGGCGGGATCCTGGCCACATCGCTGGTGGGCGGGGCCGCCGGGTGGCTGGTCGGTGGTCTGGCTGGGCTGGGCATCCCCAAGGAGGAGGCCGAGTACTACGAACATCATGTGCAGCAGGGCGGCGTACTGGTGACCGTTGACGCCCAGGGGCGCGATAGCGAGGCGCGCTCGATCCTGTTGCGCAACGGGGCTGAGGACCTGCAGGACAAGGGCTTTGGCGGCGGCTTTGGTGGTGGAATGACGGCGGCCATGGCTTAGGCTTTTGTGCTATGGTCGCCTGGTCAGGCGTCCGACAGGGTAGGTTGTCAGAACTAGGCCCTGTCTCGGCGGGGCGGGTTGCCCGTGGCAGGGCAGTAGGGAACTCCCCTACTGCCCTGCTCTCTTGCGTAGAGCGCCAATCAAGTGATCAGGCCGCTGAACAATCAGGCCGCGGCGGCCACGGCGAACGTATCGCTGCTACGCACCCACACCCGCCACGCACCAGGAGGGGCGGCGGGATGGACAGAGAGGTAGCTGTCTATGTCGGAGAGTAACGCTTTTCCACTATAGATCAACAAGCTTCTGAGCCCGGTTCTCCCGGAAAGTGGCTCCGCTGGCTGGCGACAACCGTCAGCCGTGCTGTTCCTATCTCTCACATAGCGCGGACATGGCCCCTAACGCGACAATGCCCCTGCCAGTCCTGACCACTGATCGCCTCATGGGGTTGTTGTAGCCCGCAGGAGCTCACGCTGGGCCGCGCGCAGCAGTTCGCGGTCTGGTGGGCCAGTACTCGGCGTCGCCAGCCCTGCTAGCCTGTGCCGCCAGTGCAGCCGCACCTCTGCTGCCAGATCTGGCCACTCCCGCGTGGCGCGCAGGCGATCAAGCCAGGTCAGGTCGGAGCGCAGCAGGGCCAGTTGCAGCTCCAGCTCAGTGTAGCGGCAGGCCACCTGGGGCAGCCGCTCGGCCTTGCCCAGCGGGTAGGACGTGCCGGCCACAAGCTCGTGCGGCTCCAGCTTGAACAGCCCGGCCAGCAAGGTCACCGTGCGTTCGCCTGGCACAGTCAGGTCCATCTCCAGGTGTGACACGGCCACCCGCGAGATGGCCAGGCGGTCGGCCAGGACCTGCTGGGTCCAGCCCCGCTCCACGCGCAGCCGGGCGATGCGCTTGCCTACTTCTTCCAGCACTATACCTGGCATATGCTAACCCACCTAGCAGACAACCGATCAACGCTCCTTTATGATCAACGGGTCAGGCCACGCGGCGTGGACGGCTTTCTAGTCGTGGACCAGGAAGAGTGATCGGACGCTAGCCGCCGGCGTTGAGGAGAAAGCATGCCAAAGAGGGCGCTGATTACCGGCATCACGGGCCAGGATGGCTCGTATCTGGCCGAGTTGCTGCTGGACAAAGGATACGAGGTAGTTGGTATGGTCCGCCGCTCCAGCACGGTCAACTTCGAGCGTATCGCGCACATTCAGGAGCGGCTGACTCTGGCCTCCGGTGATCTGACCGATCAGGCGGCCATCGTCAACGTGCTGCGTGAGCACCGCCCCGCTGAAGTCTATAACCTGGCAGCCCAATCGTTCGTGCCCGTCTCCTGGGCGCAACCCGTGCTCACCGGCGACGTGACCGCCCTGGGAGTCACCCGCGTGCTGGACGCCGTGCGCATCGCCGACCCCAGCATCCGCGTCTACCAGGCCAGTTCCTCCGAGGTCTTTGGCCGGGTGCGCCAGGCGCCTCAGGACGAGGAGACCCCGTTTTATCCGCGCTCCCCCTACGGCGTGGCCAAGGTGTATGGTCACTACATCACGGTCAACTACCGCGAGAGCTACAACCTGTTCGCCTGCTCGGGCATCCTGTTCAACCACGTCAGCCCCCGCCATGGCGTGGAGTTCGCCCCCCGCAAGATCGCCAACGGCGTCGCCCGCATCCACTATGGGCTGGCCAGCGAGCTGCGTCTGGGCAACCTGGAGGCCCAGCGCGACTGGGGCTACGCCCCCGACTACGTGTGGGGCATGTGGCTGATGCTGCAGCAGGATCAGCCCGACGACTACGTGCTGGCCACCGGCCGCACCCACACGGTGCGCCGCTTTTGTGCGCTGGCTTTTGGCCATGTCGGCCTGCGCTATGAAGACTATGTGGTGGCCGACGACCGCTTCGTGCGCCCCGCCGAGGTGGACGTGCTGGTGGGCAACGCGACCAAGGCGCGCCGCGTGCTGGGCTGGCAGGCCAGTACTTCGTTCGAGGATCTGGTGACCCTGATGGTGGACGCCGAGCTACGCGCCCTGGCCCCCCTCTAACCTGGGCATCGGGCGACCCTCGACCAGCACCGCGAGACTGTAGGGTCAGGGCCGAAGACTGAAGTCGTAGCGATCCAGCAGCGCGCCCAACACGGCAAGAGGCAAAGCGCTCAAGGGGTGTGGCGCGCCAACTCGCAGGGCCGCCTCGGCCCGCTCGAAGAGGGCCACGCTGAGCAGCGAGGGATCGTGCCGCGCTGGAAAGAGCAGCCCATCCGGCTGGGTAGGGTGCGCCCACAACGCGCGGCCCCACAGCTGTGCTTGAGCGTGGTTGCCGGCGAACAGGCGGGCATCGGCGTCAAGTCGTCGCAACCCTGGCCCGGTCAGGTCCACCAGGGCCAGCGGGCGCGGGGCGGTGACCTCGGTCATGCAGGCGGCCACCAACTGGGCCTGGCTGACCGAACGCACAGTGGGGCCAGCCGCTGTGGTCAACCGGCCGAAAGTTTCCACAAAGCAGCACGGCAGATCGCTGCCCAGGTACAGCGTGCCATACTCAGCGAACGGCGCATTGAAGCGGGCCACCGGGCGGCGGTTGAAGAAGAGCGTTCCGTGCGCGCAGGCGTGGATGCGATACCAGGAGCGGTCAAGGTACACAATGGGCAGCGGGCGGGTGGCCAGGTCAGCAGGTGGAGGCGGCAACGGCCCCAGGTCCACCGCGCTAGCTTCCACCCTGCTCCCCGTAATGACGCGCCGCCTGCACGACCTGTTCACGGCGGCCCGACCGCAGCGCGTCCAGGGGCCGGGCGCCATCCAGGCGGGGCTCACCGGCGAGGAGGTACGCCGCCTGGCCCCAGGCGTCGAGGAGAGCCAGCGCGGCAAGGGTCTCGGGCAGGCCGGATAGAATCTTGCCCTGCTGATCGAACTGCCAGACCGGGTAGACGTAGGTAAGACCACCCAGGGGCAGGCCAAGCAGCGTGCCGCGCGAACGCCGCCGATGGACTGCCTGGCGGCTTTTCAGGCCCAGCAACCGCATCACGTCGGTGACCGGCAGGACGCCACCCTCGGCAGTCAGCAGCCGTTCGCGGTCACGCAGCCAGCGCAGGCGGGCAGGACCAAGGGGGTCCTCCATGCGCGCCTGTTCCAGCACGGCGGGGCTGCTCAGCACCTTCAGCAGCAGGGTGTAGTCCGAGGTCTGGCCCAGCGCGGTGGTCACGTCTTCCTGATCGGCGGTGGTCGCAAGCCCGCTGACGGCATGGACCAGCCGCGCGGTCAGGGCCTGTGGCAGCGCCGCGCCAGCGCGCTCAAGTAGCGCCAGCGCGGCGTCAATAGTCTCGGCCCGCGCCAGGGGATAATGGACGTGTAGCGCCTGTTTGAGCGCCAGAGTCGTACTCAGGGGCAGCGCTGTCTGCTCGGGCGTGTGGGGCAGCGCGTTCGCCATAGCCAACTCCTCCTGCCAGCGTCATGTTGATGTGGTGACAAAGTAGCATATGCTTGTTGACATACTAGCATGTTGACCCAGAACGTACAACGTCAACGATGTGTGACCAGGCGGCTGGTGAGCCCCAGTACCATCGTCGTAGGGTGGAGGGGCACTGCGCTGGGCGACCTGCTGGGCGACCTGCTCGTACATCTTGGCCTAAAAGGGTTGGCGCTATATGCTACGAGAGACACAAGAGGGCAGCCGACTGAGCACAGGGTATGTCGCGATGAGTATTGGGGGTAGCGTTCGCTCTCGACACGCCTCTCATCTCTTGGTTGGTCGGGAAGCGAGAGGAAGTGCTGCGTGGCCACAATTCATGTGCGAGCGCGGGAGCCGGAGGATGGCGCGGCGCTCACCGAGATTCTGAATTGTCCACAGGTCTTTGCGGGGACGTTGCAACTTCCTTATCGCTCCGTTGCCTCACGCAGGGAACGCATGGTGGAGGAGGCGAACACCCATCATCTCGTCGCGGAGATCAATGGGCGTGTTGTGGGCAGTCTGGGATTGCACACAGAGACATCTCCACGGCGACGTCACGTCGGTTCTATCGGCATGACCGTTCACGATAACTTCCAGGGCCAAGGTGTCGGGACAGCGCTCATGACGGCCATGACCGACCTAGCCGATAACTGGCTCGGGCTGCGGCGCATTGAGCTTCATGTGTACACCGACAACGAGCCTGCAGTCCATCTCTATGACAAGTTCGGATTCGTCATTGAAGGGACAGCGCGCCAGTTTGCACTGCGTGGTGGCGCGTATGTTGACGCCTACGCCAGGGCACGCCTTCATCCGTGAGCGAGGAGATGGGTGTCTCGTTGCCACGACTGGCGCCAGAGCGAGAGTGCGCTTTTTGAACACCGAGGGTGAAGGGAGATCGCGATGTCGGCTGGAGCATTGCCGATGGTGTGGAACCGGGGACCTGTGGAGATAGGAGGTGAGGCGAACCATGGCTAGCGCCACACAGATGGCTATCCGTGAGGTCCTGCGTACAGAAGGCCCTTTAGCAGTCGAGGACCTGATGGCGCGGCTGCCGCTGGGGCTGCTGGCGCGCAGTAAGAACCCCAAGCAGACTGTGCGCAATGCGCTGGGGACAGATCAGCTGTGTGAGAGCGCCAGCGAGGGCCACTATGTCTATCTACCCAGCGCGATGAGCGGCGCATGCCAGCGCCTGCCCATGGACCTGGCCGCGCCGGAGCGCGGCCTGCTGGCTATCGGCGTCGAGGTATACACCCTGCTGTGGCCGATGGCCGTACCCGGCGACGCCGGTCGTAGCCCAACGATTAGCCTGCCTGGCGGCCTCAGCGTCGCGATGGGGAGCGTCCAGCGGGTGGGGTGGCGGGGTAGCATTGAGTACCTGGTGAGCTTGCCCCAGCCGTTCTGGCAGTGGTGGAGCGCGCAACCTAACGGTGTGGAGGCGCTGCGCCTGTGCTGCGATGATGGGCAGGCCGGGCACTACACTCTCTCATATCCGCGAGACGCCGACCTTGATGGGGAGGAGGTGGCCCGGCGCAACGCCGAGATGATCAAGGCCGCCGCCTCTATCCTGAAGCGCACCCGCGGCATGAGCCCTGATAAGGTGGCGCGGCGGCTGCTGGCCCTTGGCCTGTATCACGGCGACCCCCTGCCCGATCCGTTGCGCTCCGTGCTGCTGCAGCCGACCGCGCCGTTCGTGCTGGACAACATGCAGCTGGTCTACCGCCCTGAGCTGTCCCCCTCGCTGCGCCGCCTACTGGCCCCCCGGCTGGGGCAGGAGCTGATCTGGAGCGACACGATGGTGCGGGATGCGCTGGGCTTGCCTGCCTCTCCGCCCCTACCCACACTGCTGCCCGATGGGGGACCATCCGCCGGCCCGTTGCTGGTGTACAGCCTGCGCGTGCGGCTGCAGTGGCAGCCCAGCGTGTGGCGGGTGATCGAGATGACGGCCGATCAGTCCCTGGAGGACCTCCATGAGGCGATCCAGGACGCCTTTGGCTGGGACCGCGACCACCTGTATGCCTTCTTCCTCAGCGGCCGGGCGTGGGACTCCTCGACGGAGATCGGCTGCCCCTCCCTTGATGGGGAGATGGAGCCACCCACCGCCGACGAGGTGACCCTGGGCGATCTGGACCCTCAGCCGGGTCAGCGCCTGCTCTACCTGTTCGACTTCGGCGACGACCTGCGCCACGACATTGAGGTGTTGGGGGTCGCGCCGCCCTCGGCCGAAGGCCAGTATCCCCGCATTGCGGAGACACACGGCGCGGCCCCACCTCAATACCCTGTGTGGGATGAGGATGAAGACGCGGACAATGATCCGGCCTTGCTCTAGAGGTGGAGGACTCTATTCTACACTGGGGTGTGTCCGGCAAGAGCTATGCCCCGCGTTGGTGGGAGCCAGGGCGGTTGACCGCTTTTTAGGAGCGCGGCCGAGCACGGCGACGGGCTGGGGGGCCACCGGGCAGTTCAAAGGCGCGCAACAGCGACTCGCGCACGCCGAACAACTCGTCGCCCACGGCGCGCAGTTCGCGGCGATTACGCAGGGTGATGCGCTCCAGCACGCTGGCACCCTCATCGGTGAGCACGACCAGGGCCTTACGGCGATCATCAGGGTCCTCGCGGCGGGTCAGCAGCCCACGCTGCACGCAGCGCTCCACCAGCAGCGAAGCGCTATGGTGGCGGATCCGGAGGCGGTCGGCCACGTCGCCGATGGAGACGGCGGGATAGCGGGGGTGGCCGCGCACCATCAACAGGAGCAGGTGCTGCTGTGGTGTGACGCCTTCGGTGGCCGCCTGCTCTTCGGAGAAATGCAGGAAGCGGCGCAGAGCGTGGCGAAACTCAGCCTGGCGGCGATAATCCTCGTCGCCCAATGTTTCCTCAGCGCTCTCCGCCGCCGAGTTGTCGTCCATGCGTGCCGCCCGTCCCCATTGTACGTAACGCTGATGGTCACCCTTTGAGCATAGCGTGTCCCGGCCCACCCGCATAGGGGGCCGAGCAGTTCCCCGAGGGCTTACGCGGGTAGTGGCACGGTGCAACACAGAGGCGAGGCAGCACACGAGGCAGCGAGGAAAGAGAGGGCTGAGGGGGCTGAGTTTTGCCGTGCTGATGGCCGGCGCCGTGGTGTACACTGGAAAGCACGGGGCTCGCTCTAGCGGCCTGATGGCCAGGCGATGAGCCTGAAAGTGGGGTGGACATATGCCGGCCGTTGTTCCTGCCGTTCACGGCCTAACAGCCGATCACATCGCCGCCTTACAGCGCCTGTGTACACGCGCGCCCGTGGCGCTCGCGGTACTGTTCGGCTCACATGCTCGTGGTGAGGCAACGGCACACAGCGATATAGACCTTCTAGTGCTCCCCGCCTCCGGCGCGTCCTTTGACTCCTTGGGCTTTGAAGCTGAGGCTCAGCACATTGTTGGCGGGGCCTGTGTGGACCTGATCCTTTTGCACCCGGCGCTCAGCAGTACTCTTGCGTGGGAAGCGTTGCGTGACGCGGTCGTGCTCTGGGAAGAGGCGCGCGGCACGTATGAACGCGAAGTGGCGACCTGGCACGCCCGCTTTCAGACGGATGCTCCCCATCGTGGGGAGCAAGCACGGCGCCTCACCCGGATGTTCGGATGCCCCTAGTTCCGCATATCATCCGCCATGACGTTCAGCAACTTGGAGAAGCCCTGGAACGCCTTGAGCGGGTGAGCCGTGGCATCGCCCTCGCGGAGTACCAAGCGGATGAGGTGAGGCGGGCCGCGTGTGAGCGGTTCCTAGAGCAAGCTATTCAGAAGTGCATTCATATCAACGCCCATGTGGCGCGCCATGAATGGGGCGTGGAGTTGGCGAATGCCCATGAGAGCTTTCGCCTCTGGGGAGAGCACGGCCTCATGCCAGTGGAGTTCGCCATGGAGGTGTCCCGCGCAGCCGGACTACGCAACCGGCTGGCGCACGCCTACGATACGATTGATGATGCAGTGCTCTTCCGTGCAATGCCGCTCGCTCTGACGCAGCTCCGCCGGTACGGCGCCTATGTCCTGGCCTACGTGAACAGCATTGATCCGCCAGTTGAGGACACGGCACCCAAGGCTGACATCCTGTAGGGAGGACCTGTGGGCGATGGAATCAGCCTCATTTGGGGAGCCGGATTAGAACAGGCCGGCGCACGTTTGTCGGCGGGAGGGGCGCGCCGTACACAGGCCGACGCGGGCGCCCACAAGGGGACGCCTCTACAGATAGGCAGGTCGGGTCTGCTTGGGCGGGTTATCGGGGGCGGCCCGTACAGGCGGGGCCGCGGGCGCCCATGAACATGCCTGCCGTCCACGGCCTAACAGCCGATCACATCGCCGCGCTCCGTGCGCTGGCATGTTCAGACGCTGTCTGCCGGTCAGCTTCCCTCAGTTCACGGCCCAGGAAGTAGTTGAGCACAGTGCGCAGGACCACGATCGCGCCTAGCGTGGTGATGTCCCGGATGCTGGGATCCAGCGCGGTGCCCAGAATGTCCGCGCCCAGCTGGAACTCCAGGGCCAGGGCCAGCGACCGCCCCAGCGAGAGCCGGATCCGCTCCTGGGGCGTTGCTCCGCCGCCCGTCCGCGCCAGGCTGACCACGTAGATGATCAATCCCCGCACCGTAGCCACGCCGACCACCAAGCCACCACTCAGGTTCGCCAGAAAGATGAGAACCTGGAGCATGTCCCGCAGGAACGTGTTGTAGGGCGGTTTGTCCAGGGCCCCGCCTACCGCTCCCGTCACCGCGGCAGCCAGCGGAGTCGCTGTTGGGTGGACCGTGTCAAGGGCCATCAGGGCTGATGCGATCAGAGTCATTGTCGCTCTTCTCCAACACGCGTAGGCTGGGCCTCTACGCGGCTCAGAGTCCACACCGCGGCTCGCTGCAGCGCCACCAGCATGGCCAGCATAGCCACAGCGATGAGGAAGATGCCTAGGGCGTCGCGCTGCTTACTGTAGAAGGCGAAGCCCAGCGCCGTAGAGATGGCCAGCGGGTGGACCGCCCTGAGTATGATTAGCGCCACGATTGTTGTTGTCATGGCCACACCTGCCGCCCAGTAGCCCGTGCCCAGGGGCAGCGCCGCGGCCAGCCCGATGGCTACGCCGATGATGTGCGCGACGGCCATAACGCCCGCGCTATTCATGCGATGTCCTGGATCGCGGTAGATCAAGAAGGCGCTGGAGGCTAGAGAGGCAAACAGGAAGCGCTGTCGGGTCAACGCCTCCACGAAGAACAACACGCCTAACACGACCAGGGTCGGTGGAATGGCCAGCGCCAACTCCCCTGCCAGACCCCCTCGCCGATCTCCTTGCATTCTCCCCCTCCAAACGCGCTCATGATCTGTCGTGACACACGGCGGGCGAGCGCGTCCTCTATCGGCGGAGCCCCGGTGCGCGGCCTGTTGAGGCCTTGCCGCGAGACGCCACCAAGAAGCGTGCCAGTTGCCAGTTTGCCGACTCCACGGCGCGCCAATAGACGCCATAGTGTCGCCCGCGATCTCAGCAGTGATGGCATGAAATATGCTGCTCTGGGCGAGTTGCGAGAGGGCAATCACAGCCAGGGTGAGCCACGGACCCTGGGATACCGGAGAGTACGAGATGGGAGGGTAGAGGAGCGTATGATCGTTCTGTCGGCGTTCTCACCGCTGTCGCCCCAGGCGTTGGCCATCTCAAACCTATTCGTGGCTATTCTGGTGATCATGGCAGCTATCTTCGCGTTGGTGACGGGTATCCTGCTCTACGTCATCGTGAGATATCGGGCGCGACCGGGACAGGGTGAGCCGCGGCAGAACTTTGGCGATACCAAGCTGGAGATCACCTGGACCGCCGCGCCGCTGCTCTTGCTGGTGGTGGTCTTCTTCTTCACCATCCACACGATGGCCGCGGCTGATCCGGCTACTCATGGGCGGGCGCCCGACCTGGATGTGATTGGCCACCAGTGGTGGTGGGAGGTGCGCTATCCTGGCTCCGGCGCGATCACGGCCAACGAGATCCACCTGCCCGTGGGCCGCCGGATGCTGGTACGGCTGGATTCCGGCGACGTGATTCATAACCTGTGGTTTCCTGAGTTGGGACCGAAGATGGACCTGGTGCCGGGGCAGACGAACTATATGTGGTTGGAGGCCGATAAGCCGGGCACGTATCTGGGCGCCTGTGCTGAGTTTTGCGGTACCGAGCATGCCTGGATGCGCCTGCGGGCCATTGCCGAACCACCAGCCCAGTTTGCCGCCTGGCAGCGTCACCAACTGCAGCCTGCCGCGCGTCCTGCCGGTGGAGAGACTGCCCGCGGCGGCGCGCTCTTTTCTCAGCTAACCTGTATCAGCTGCCATGCCATCTCCGGCGTCGGTGGACCAACTGAAGGCATCGCTCCGAACCTGACCCATTTTGGGGAGCGCCAAACGCTTGCCGCCGGCCTCTTCGCCAATACACCAGCTAACCTGGCTATCTGGCTGCGCGACCCACAGGAGGCCAAGCCGGGTAACCATATGCCCAACATGCAGCTACCAGAAATCCAGGTACACGCTCTCACTGTGTACCTGGAGTCGCTCAAGTGAATGGTGAGACCGCGGGACAAATGAGGCTGACTAGCTGACCGGGTGAGGGCTATAGATGAGCGTTGTTCCGTTAGTTCCTGAGGTGAACGAGTCGCTGCCCCGCATCGGTGAGGCGGAGGGGCTGCTGAGTTGGGTCGCCTCGATCGATCACAAGCAGATCGCCTTGATGTATCTGATGGCCACCTTTTTCTTCTTTGTCGTGGGGGGCCTTGAGGCGCTGCTGATGCGCATCCAGTTGGCCGCGCCCAGAATGCATTTCCTGCCGCCCGACGCCTACAACCAGATGTTTACGATGCATGGCACTACGATGATCTTCCTGGTCATTATGCCCATGTTGATCGGCTTTGCCACGTATCTGGTGCCCCTGATGATCGGGGCGCGCGACATGGCCTTTCCCCGCCTGAACGCGCTCTCCTTCTGGCTGCTGATCTTTGGTGGCCTGATGCTCTATTTCAGCTTTATCGCCGGTGGTACGCCGGACGATGGCTGGTTTGCCTACGCGCCACTGACCGAGCGGCAGTATTCGCCGAACCCGGGTATGGACTATTGGTGCGTGGGACTGCTGACTACCGGCATCGGCACGGTGGCCTCGGGTGTCAATTTGCTGGTGACGATCCTGACGATGCGCGCGCCGGGCATGACCCTACGCCGCATGCCCCTCTTGGTCTGGGCGGTGCTGATCAATAGCTTCTTGATCATCTGGGCTCTGCCGGCGCTCAACGCCGCTCTGGTGATGCTGTTCATCGATCGCCAGTTGACAGCGCACTTCTTCGATGCCATCAACGGCGGCGCGCCCCTGCTCTGGCAGCACGTCTTCTGGTCGTTTGGCCATCCCGAGGTGTACATCATGGTGCTGCCGGCCTTCGGCATCATCTCCGAGGTGATCGCCGTGTTCTCGCGCAAGGCCACGTTCGGCTATGCCTTTATGGTGGGCTCCCTGGCGGCCATCACGGTGCTCAGCTTCGCCGTGTACGGCCACCATATGTTTGTGGCTGGCATGAGCCTGCCCCTCGATATAGCTTTTGGCGCCTCCAGCATGCTGATCGCCGTGCCCACGGGCATCAAGATCTTCAACTGGCTGTCCACCGCCTGGGGCGGCTCGATCCGCTTCACCACGGCCATGCTGTTCGCCCTGGGCTTTATCCCCACCTTTACGATGGGTGGGCTGACCGGGGTCAGCTTCGCCGTCTTCCCGATTGACTGGCAGATGGAGGACAGCTACTACGTGGTGGCGCACCTGCACTATGTCTTAATGGGCGGCACGGCGCTGGCCATGTTCGCCGGCATCTACTATTGGTTTCCCAAGATGACCGGCCGGATGCTGTTTGAGTGGCTAGGCGTGCCCCATTTCTGGCTGACCTTTATCGGCTTCCACCTGACCTTCTTGCCGCAGCACGTGCTGGGTATCTGGGGTATGTCACGCCGCATCTTTACCTATCCCGACCTGCCCGGCTGGGGCTTGCTCAACCTGATCTCCACGATTGGCTCGTTCATCCTGGCCGCCGGGGTGCTTGTCTTTATCGTCAATGTTGTGCTTAGCCTGCGCTTCGGCAAGCGGGCCGGCGACAACCCGTGGAACGCCTGGACGCTGGAGTGGGCGACGGCCTCACCACCAGCGCCCCACAATTTCGAGGCCGTGCCTCCCGTACGCAGCCGCCGGCCGCTGTGGGATCTCGCCCATCCCGATCAGGCTGATTGGCGACAGCCCGCCGCCCAGCATGGCCCTGAGAAGGTGTGAGGAGAAGCCCATGGACCGCACCAAAGCAGGTATGCTCTTTTTCTTGAGCTCCGAAGCTGTGTTCTTTTCAATTCTGATCCTGACCTACATGTTTTATCGCTCGTCCCCGTTCAACGGGCATGGCCCCACGCCAAGCAACAGCCTGGACCCACCCACCACCGGCATGTACTCGCTCTTCCTCTTTGCCAGTAGCGGCACGATGTGGTTCGCCGGGCGCTGCCTGAAATGGCGCTGGCACGGCATGCTGCGGGCTAGCCTTCTAGCCACGGTCGCGCTTGGGGCGATTTTCCTCTATGGACAGGGAAAGGAGTACCTGCGGCTGATCAGCCACCAAGCCACAATTAGCCGCAACGTCTTTACCACCAGCTTCTTTACCCTAACGGGCTTCCATGGCCTGCACGTGTTGGTGGGGCTGGTCATGCTCAGTATCCTCTTTGGATTGGCGACCGCTGGCGACTTTAAAGGCCCTCGTTCGCCGGCGGTGGAGGCCATCTCGCTGTATTGGCACTTTGTGGACGCCGTGTGGGTGGTTATCTTCGGCGTGGTCTATCTGTGGACGTGGGTGGTCGTCCGATGACCATGTGGGGCCTTTTCACCTCGACCTGGCAGGTCGAGCCGACCGTCATTGCCGGCTGCGGCGCTCTGTTCACCGCCTATACCGTGGCTGTGCTCTCGACCTCTCGCCGGCATGGCGCTGCTCCGGTCAATCCGCCACGCGCGGCGGTCTTCCTGCTGGGCGTGCTCATCCTGTTGCTGGCCCTCATCTCGCCGCTGGACACCCTGGGCGATGGGTACCTGTTCAGCGCGCATATGGTCCAACACCTCCTGTTGGTGCTGGTCGTTCCTCCGCTGCTCCTGCTGGGTGTCCCGCCCGCGCTGGGCGAGCGGTTACTCTCCTGGCCGCTGGCGGCCAGGATGGAACGAGCGCTTGGCCAGCCGCTGGTGGCCTGGACTCTGGGTGTCGGTACCCTATGGGCGTGGCATGCGCCGGCCCTGTATAACGCCGCTCTACAGAATGAAGGTGTCCATGTCGTGCAGCACCTGCTCTTCCTGGTTACATCAACGATCTTCTGGTGGCCGGTCATTGTGCCGACGGCACACCGTCGCCTCCTGCCACTGGCAGCGCTGCTCTATCTTTTCACTGCTGGTGGCGCCAATAGCGTGCTGGGCATCATCCTGACCTTCACCCCGCCCGGCCTCTACCCTTTCTACCTGCGTCCCGCCGATCCCCTGGGTATCTTGCCGCTCCTGCGCGATCAGTGGGGTCTCTCCCCTGCCGCGGACCAGCAGGTGGGGGGGGTGCTGATGTGGATCGCCGGTAGCCCCATCTACCTCTGCGCTGTCCTGGTTACCCTGGCCCGCTGGTTCGGTGAGCCCGACGATGATCTGAGGAGGAACCTCCATGCCGCGTGACGCCAGGCCATCATTCTTGAGCAGAATCCTGACCACCATCGTCGCCGTGGTCGGCGTCGCCGCCGTCACGGGTCGCACGCCACGACGGGCAGGGGAACGAATCAGCATCAGCGGAGACGCCGCTGAGGACCAAGGACCGGCGACCAGGCAATTTCCCGAAGGCTGGGGCAAGCCGCAGCCCGACAAGCTGGCTCACCCCACGTATTGGCCGGTGGTGCTGGCCCTGGGTATCGCCTTTATCTTCTGGGGACCAGTGACCACTTTGTTCATCTCCGGCGTAGGGCTCGTGCTCTTTGCTATTGCCCTTGCCGGCTGGATCGGAGAGCTGCGCCATGAGTGATCACTCCGCGTCATCGGACGAGCAGGTGTCGGGCACTGCCGCCGCGGCGGATTCACGGAAGAGCGAGATGACACCTGATCGGCGGCGCTTCCTGGTTCTGCTCAACGTGGGGCTGAGTAGCTTCGCGGGGGTTTTGTTGGGGGTGCCCGTGGTCGGTTTCTTACTGGCCCCACTGCTCAAGCAGCCGCCCGCTGCCTGGCGTGCCGTGGGCAAGGTGGAGAACTTCACGCTGGGCCATACAGTCGAGGTGACTTTTCTGAACCCCTCGCCGTTACCCTGGGCGGGCTATACCGCCAAAACAGCCGCCTGGTTGCGCCGCGATACCGAACGGCGCTTCCGAGCCTTCTCTATCGACTGCACACATCTTGGCTGCCCTGTTGATTGGCTGCCCGATGCCCAGCTGTTCATGTGCCCCTGCCATGGCGGCGTCTTCTACAAAAACGGTAACGTGGCCGCCGGTCCGCCGCCCCGGCCACTGCAGGAATACCCCACGCGCGTGCGCAACGGTCAGGTCGAGGTGCGTACCAGCCCGCTGCCGATCTCCGTGACCACTGGCCGGGGCACATGATGAGTAGCCAGCCAGCTGCCTAGCGTTGAGGATGTAGCTATGTTTAAGGGACTCTGGGAAGCGTTTGACGACCGCACCGGCATCTCTAAAGTCGTGGGGCCGATTATGCGCCACCCTGTGCCACGGGGAACCGGCTGGTGGTATGTGTTCGGCAGTGCCACGCTGACGGCCTTCATCGTGGCTGTGGTCAGCGGGGTGCCCCTGGCCACAGCCTATATTCCAGCGCCTAACGACGCCTACGCCAGCATTCAGTTTATCACCCATCACGCCGTGTTCGGCAATCAGATCCGAGGGCTACACGCCTACGGCGCGGCGGCGATGGTCGTGCTGGTGGGTGTGCATATGGCCCGCGTCTACCTGACTGGCTCCTATAAATACCCGCGTGAGGTCAACTGGCTCCTCGGCGTGGTCCTGCTCTTGCTCACCCTGGGCATCGCGTTTACCGGGCAATTGCTGCGCTGGGAGCAGGACGCCGTGTGGTCCGTCGTGGTCGGCGCCGAGCAGGCCGGGCGTCTGCCCTTTATCGGCCAGTGGCTGGCCCAATTTATACTGGCTGGCACTACGCTGGGCGGGGCCACGCTCAGCCGCTTCTTTGCCTTCCATGTCTTCCTCATCCCTGGCTTGATGTTTGTCTTCATCGGCTTTCACCTCTATATGGTCCTGCACACAGGCATCTCCGAGCCGCCCAAGATGGGGCAGCCGGTCGATCCCAAAACCTATCGCGCCTGGTATGACAACCTGCTCAAACGCGAAGGCGTGCCGTTCTGGCCCGACGTGATCTGGCGGGACACCGTGTTCAGCGTCGGCGTGATCCTGGTCATCGTGATGGTCACGCTGATCCTCGGCCCCTCCGAGCTAGGCAAACGCGCTGATCCCACCATCATCAAGGCCGACCCCAAGCCGGATTGGTATTTCCTGTGGTACTTTTCCGTCTTCGCCGAGATCCCCCGTGGTGGCCAGAACTTCCTGATTGTCGGCGCGCCGCTCGCTCTGGTGCTGGGGCTCGTGGCGGTGCCGTTCCTCTCCAACAAGGGCGAGCGCAGCCCCTTGCGTCGCCCCTGGGCCATCGGCATTGTGCTGCTCGCCTCCATCATGATCCCCACACTGACGGTGCAGGGGTTACAGGAGCCCTGGGTGCCCCGCACGGAGGCCAAGCCGCTGCCGGCCAGCGTCGTCGGGGCCACCAGTGGCCCCCTCTACCGTGGCGCGCAGGTCTTCCACTCCGCGGGCTGCGAATACTGCCATCTGATCGGTGGCTACGGCGGCTATCGGGGCCCTAACCTGACGAACGTGGGGCACCGCCTGCCGACCGCCCTGCTAACCTACCGCATCCTTAATGGTGCGCCCAATATGCCGGCCTATGGTAGTATCCTGACACCCCAGCAGCTGAACGATGTCGTGGCCTTCTTGAAGAGCCGCAGGACACCTTAGTTGTCCCTTTCAGGATCGTTTGACGGGTTGGCGACTCAGTGAGCCAGTGGTGATGGCCCGACACGACACAACAGAGAGGATGAGACATGACCAAGAAGGATGGACGGGTAGAGAAGCGCGGGCTCTTCTGGCGGATGGGCAACAGCCCACAGCCGTTCAGCCCCATGTCGGTGGCCAAGCACTCGCGGATCAGGGACGCCGTGGCAGTCAACGGCGTCTGCCCCTACTGCGCGGTGGGCTGTGGCCAGCAGGTCTACATCAAGGACGGCCAGATCGTGGATATCGAGGGGGATTACCGCAGCCCGATCAGCGCTGGCGCGCTGTGCCCCAAGGGGGCCAACACGTTTCAGCTGACCATCAACCCGCACCGGCAGACAAAGGTACTCTACCGCGCCCCATTCAGCGATCGCTGGGAGGAGAAGCCGCTGGAGTGGGCCATGGAGCGCATCGCCCAGCGGGTCAAGGAGACCCGCGACGCCACCTTCGTGGAGACTGACGGTGATGGCGACACAATCAACAACACCACGGCGATGGCCCACCTGGGCGGGGCCACGCTGGACAACGAAGAGAACTACCTGATCAAGAAGCTGTTCAACACGCTGGGCATGGTGGCTATCGAGAACCAGGCGCGTATTTGACACAGCGCCTCGGTGCCCAGTTTGAGCGCCACTTACGGCCGCGGCGCGGCCACCTCGTTCCAGGAAGACCTGCAAAACAGCGACGCCATCCTGATCATGGGCTCTAACATGGCCGAGGCCCACCCGATCGGGTTCCGCTTTGTGATGAAGGCGCGCGAGCAGGGGGCCAGGGTGATCCATGTTGACCCCCACTTCAGCCGCACCTCGGCCTGCGCCACCTCCTATGTGCCCATCCGCACCGGCTCGGATATCGTGTTTCTGGGTGGCCTGATCAACCAGGTGCTCACCCAGGAGCGCTGGTTCCGCGAGTACGTGCTGCACTACAGCAACGCGGCGACGATCATTGGCCCCGACTATGTGGACGCCGAGGACAACGGTGGCTTCTTCTCCGGCTGGGACGCCGAGAAGAAATCATATAACTTGCGCGAGGCCAACTGGCACTACGCCGGTGAGCCCTCGCCGCCGCCGACCAACACGCCGATCGAGAACAAGGCTGAGTCGTGGAGCGAGACGCTGGGCGAGATCCAGGGCGAACCCCAGCATGATTACACCCTGCAACACCCCAACTGCGTGCTGAATATCCTGCGGCGGCACTACGCCCGCTACACCCCCCAGATGGTGGCCGACAGCTGCGGCTGCACCGCCGAGCAGTTCCTGGAGGTGGCCGAGACGATGATGGTTAACTCCGGGCGCGAACGCACTGGATCAATCGTGTACGCCGTGGGCTGGACGCAGCACACCACGGGGGTGCAGATCATCCGGGCCGCCTCAATCCTGCAGCTGCTGCTGGGCAACATGGGCCGGCCCGGCGGCGGCATCATGGCCATGCGCGGCCACGCCAGCATCCAGGGCTCCACGGACATCCCCACGCTGTACAACCTGCTGCCCGGCTACATCCCCCAGCCGGCCAAATCGCGCAACCACAACACGCTGCGCGACTACTTCGAGCAGGAGAAGGTGGAGTATGGCTACTGGGCCAACTTCCCCAAGTTCATGGTCAGCCTGCTCAAGGCCTGGTTCGGCGACGCGGCCACCCCCCACAACGAGTGGGGCTTCGGCTGGGTGCCCCGGATCATCGCCGACCACTCGCAGCTGCCCACCTTCATCGACATGGCCGAGGGCAAGGTCAAGGGGCTGTTCCTGCTGGGCCAGAACCCCGCCGCCGGCGCGCCCAACGCAAAGCTGAACCGCGCCGCGTTGCGCGCGCTGGACTGGCTGGTGGTGCGCGACTTCTTTATGATCGAGAGCGCCACCTTCTGGAAAGAGGGGCCAGACAACCCCGACCCGGCAGCCATCGGCACGGAGGTGTTTTACCTGCCTGCCGCGGCGGGCGCGGAGAAGCCAGGCACCCTGACCAACACGCAGCGCCTGCTGCAGTGGCACGAGAAGGCCGTTGACCCGCCGGGCGACTGCCGCTCCGACCTGTGGTTCATGTGGAACCTGGGCCGCCGCATGAAGGCGCTGTACGCCGACAGCGCCGCCGAGCGGGATCAGGGCATCCTGAACCTGACCTGGGACTACGCCCAGGAGGGTCCCGACACGCTGCCCGATGGGCGGGTCAGCCGCATCGCCGATGAGCCGTCCGCCGAACGGGTGCTCAAGGAGATCAACGGCTACACCGTGGCCGACCGCCGCCAGCTGACCGGCTTTGACGAGCTGAAGGACGACGGCACAACGGCCTGCGGCTGCTGGATCTACTGCGGCGTGTATCCCGAGGAGGGCCGCAACCGGGCCAACGACCGCCAGTCCGACCCTCAGGCGCTGGTCAACCTCAACTGGGGCTGGGCCTGGCCGGCCAACCGGCGCATGATGTATAACAGGGCCAGCGCCGACCCGGAAGGCAAGCCCTGGAGTGAACGCAAGAAATACCTGTGGTGGGACGCCGAGCGGGGCACATGGGACGGGCCGGATGTGCCCGACTTCCCGCCGCATAAGGCGCCCGACTACCGCCACGGCCCCGACGCCAAGGGCATGGACTTCATCAACGGCGACTCGCCCTTCATCATGAAGCCGGACGGCAAGGGCTGGCTGTTCGCCCCCGGCGGGATCAAGGACGGCCCGCTGCCCACCCACTACGAGCCGGTGGAGTCGCCCGTGCCCAACCTGCTGTACGCGCAGCGCTCCAACCCCGCCGTGCAGCTGGAGAGTTCACCGGCCAACCCCATCGCCGAGCCGATGGACCCGGCCTACCCCATCGTGGCCACCACGTACCGGCTCACCGAGCACTACCTCAGCGGCCCAATGAGCAGGTTTGATAGCTGGCTCAACGAGCTACAGCCAGCCATGTTCGTGGAACTCAGCCCCCAGCTGGCGGCGGAGCGGGGCATCGCCCACGGCGACTGGGCGGTGATCAGCAGCCCCCGGGGGGCTATCGAAGCGCGGGCGATGGTCACGCCGCGGTTGCAACCACTGACCATGCAGGGGCGCACGATCCACCAGATCGGCCTGCCCATCCACTTCGGCTCGGCGGGGGAGATCGCCGGCAGCGCGGCCAACGAGCTGATCCCCATGCTGGACGACCCCAACGTGAGCATGCACGAGGCCAAGGCGCTGACCTGCCAGATCCGCAAGGGCCGGCTGGAGCAACACTCCGACGTGCCCTCGGCGCCAGTGGCGTCGCGCGCCCAGGCCGAGCCGATGGCCGGCACGGCCCCCCAGGCCCAACCTGAAGGGAGAACGGCGTGAATATCACCATGAAGGTCCCACCGGGCGACCAGGGGGCGGCGGTGCATGCCGGCCTGCTGGAAGGCATCACCATCGCCGCGCCGCCCGCCGCGCGTGAGCCGATGGGCTTCTTCACCGACAGCACCCTGTGTATAGGATGCAAGGCCTGCGAGGTGGCCTGCAAACAGTGGAACGCCCTGCCCGCCGACGGCAACACCTGGAGCGGCCAGAGCTACGACAACACGCTGCACCTCTCGGCGACCACCTGGCGGCACGTCAGCTTCACCGAGCAGGCCCTGCCCGAGGGCGGCATCAAATGGCTGTTCAACAGCGACGTATGCAAGCACTGCACAGCGGCGCCCTGCCAGGAAGCCTGCCCGACAGGAGCGATCATCCGCAACGAGTTCGACGACGTGTACGTGCAGCAGGATGTGTGCAACGGATGCGGCTACTGCGTGGCCGCCTGCCCCTTCGGCGTGCTGGACCGCAGCAAGGCCGACGGGGCGGCGCACAAGTGTACGCTGTGCTACGACCGCCAGAAAGACGGCCTGGAGCCGGCCTGCGCCAAATCCTGTCCGACAGACTCGATCCTGTTCGGCCCGGTCTCCCAGCTGCGCGAGCACGCCCGCGGCCGCCTGCGCGACCTGCACGAGCGCGGCGAGAAGAACGCCTATCTGTACGGCGAAGACGACGCCGGAGAGTACAAGCGGCTCAACGCCTTCTTTTTGCTAACCGATGAGCCGGCGGCCTACAACCTGCCCGCCGCGCCGCGCCGGCCCACCGCGCTGATGCTGCGCCGCTACCTATGGAGCGCGGCGGTGGGCGTGGGGCTCAGCCTGGCTGGGGCGCTCGCGCTATCTGGCGCAAAGGAGGACTGAATGGCCAACCCGCGCTCTACGCGCCAAGGAACGTGCGCCATCCGGCGCACAGGAGGACTACATGGCCCAGCGTGACCTACCCATGGCCAGGGGGGGAGGCCAGAACGGCGGCCGGCCCGACCAGGGCGCCGCCGTGGCGCATACCCGCGACGCCTACCGCGACGTGCCCATCCTCAAGCGGCCCACCTGGGGCCACGAGATAGCCGCCTACTTCTTCTTCGGTGGCATCTCGTCTGGCGCGGCGATCATCGGCTCACTGGCCTCACTGGTGGGCGGCACACGGCACACGACGCTGGCCCGCACGGCGCACTACGTCTCGCTGGCGGCGTTGCTGCCCTGTCCGCCGCTGCTGATTGACGACCTGGGCAAGCCGGAGCGCTTCCACCACATGCTGCGCGTGATCAAGCCATCGTCACCGATGAACCTGGGCGCATGGGCGCTGACCGCGCATGGCGGCATGGCCACGCTCACGGTGGGCCACATGCTGGCCAAGGAGGGCAAGCTACCCCTGCTTGGGCCGCTGGCCCGCCTGCTGCCCGAGCGCCTGCTGGCGGCGGGCGCGTTGCCCTCCGCGCTGGCGTTGGGCGGGTACACGGGGGTGTTGCTGGGCACCAGCAGCATCCCGGTATGGTACACCAGCCCGCTGCTGGGCGCGCTGTTCATGGCCAGTTCGGTCAGCACGGGCACGGCGGCGGTGAGCCTGGTGGGCGCGGCGACGGGCCGCGAGGACCCCGGCGAGCCCCGCCAACTGGCCGCTTTTGAGCTGACCGTGGCGGCCACCGAAGCGACCCTGCTGGCGGGGTACCTGCTCACCTCGGGCCGCGCCATGCGGCCGCTGCTGCGGGGCCGCCACCGCTACCTGCTGGCCGGGGCGGCCGGCGCGCTGCTGCTGGCCACGCTGCTGCAGGTGGTCAGCCTGTTTGGCGGCCCCAGGGGCCGGGGGCGGGCGGCCACGCTGACCGCCTCAGGGGCCACGCTGGCGGCGGGGGCGATGCTGCGCTGGGCCATCGTGTGGGCCGGCCGGGCCAGCGCCGACGACCGCGAAGGCACGCTGGCGGCCATGTCGCCCTCCGCCGACGCCCCCGGCTGGGGCCCCTAGCAGTTGCTCAGGCTCCCGCTCGGTCTTCAGCTAGCGGAGGTGATGGCATAGCCCGGCGCGCCGACCATGACCCGCCATAGGAGAGTCCAGCCGGGAGCACAGGCCGGCTGGAAGATCTGGTCTGTGGGCAAGGGCTGCCAATCGTCAGGTCCCTCAGCGGAGGCACGCAGCCCAGAGGTGGATGATGGAGGGGCCGTGCATTGGAAGAACCAGGCGTAGAGCACATTTGGATGCGTGTTGGGGGGGCTGACGACGCGCAGCCCATCCCGCGTTTTTCGTAGCAGCAAAACCCGAGTCGCCGGCGCCCGAGGAGAGACACTGATCTGAAGAGAGGGTGCTCCATGCGGGAACGGCCAGGGCAGCTGATCGAAGGCGAACGGTCCGCCTGGCCTAGGGCGGTAGAACTCCGCCGTGGCCAGCAGAGTCACGCGGCCGCTGGCCGTGAGGGCCACCAGGAAGTCCATCACAATGCGCTGCCCAGGATCAAGGCGTTCAGGCAAGATCACGCCGCCACCCCCAAAGCCGGGGAAGAACGGGAGTTGATAGGTTGGCGCAGACCCGCCGCTCAGGAGGACGTTCAGAGCAGACCGCCCTTCAACTGGCGTTTTGCCCCAGGTGCGGTCACCAAGGACCCACACACCCTTGCGGCCCTGATTGGTCAATGCTGCCCGCACATGAACCAGTTGGCCAAGGAAGTATGGCCCGGGGGCGATGCGCAGGGACATCTGTAACCCAGCGGCACGAACGGTTGCTACTGGTGGGGGGATAGTCTCTCCTCGTGCCGCACAAAGGCTGAGCAGGAGAGCAACAGCCAGAACGGCCAGGTAACCCTTATAAAGAAAGGTAGCGCTCATATTGTGAGGTCACCATGTAGGGTGAGGGATTGAGCCCCGGCCCTTCACGATCTATGAAGCGGCCAGGACAGCAGCCCGGATCAGGGGGGTTGCGTCCTGCAAAGAAATGGTGGGGTGCTGCAGAGCCAAGTTACCCATCACCTGCAGCAGGGCCTTTGTCTGCGCTGCAGTCGGCCTGCTCGACCATTGTACCTTGAAATCGTCGACAGTGGCGCCGCAAGGCTTGAAGCGGGGATCGGTCCGCGGATCAACCGTTGCCACATCGCGCGCCTCCACGGCCGAGGTGGTGACGTAGGAGAAACAGGGCATGGCGTAGATGTTCACGATCAGCGCGGGAGTTGTGCCATAGAAAGAGGCTGGTCCCATGCCGCCTGGGTCGCCCGCGGCGTGATGGCTCCGCACGGCTGATATCTGGGCCGCGTGCGCCTGCCCACTGGCTGGGGCGCGTACAGCGGTGTTGACCACAACGTGGGCCGTGGCCGGCGTCATGGCTCCACTGGCCCAACTCAACGCGGCGGGGAGCGCGGCGGCCCCACCTACCACACCCAGGATGCAGGTGAGCACAAGACGAGTGGACCTGAAACGATGGCGCATGATGAGCACCTCCATAGCACTCACGATACAACGCATACACATGCGGCGCAAGCAGGAGGCAGTGCTGCTCGTGACGGATGCGCTGGTTCTTCCCTTTCCACACAGGAGGCTAGGAGTGGGTTGATCGCAGAATGGCGACGCCGATCTGGCGCACTATCTCCCGCGATAAGTCCGTGGTGACGTGGATGGTCAGGTGTTTACGGCCGGGTACGGCGGCAAGGAACTCCCACGGTCCAGGCGCCAGAGGAATCATGTCCCGCGTGATCACGGTTCCCGATATAGGCAGTATGGTAACCTCATCAACCGTCACGTAGGGAGGGCAGACTGGCGAGACACTGCCACAACCGCTCAGATCGACGGCGGGGGCCGGACGTTGGGTAAAGATGTAGGCCAACGATGTCACTGGCGGAAGGCGCTGCCCCGGGCGCATCATGCCAGTGAACTGCACCGTGCGCAACTCAACAAGCGTCACATGCGTCACGTGAGACACAACTGTAACAGGACGGATGGGGCGGACACCCAGCGTTCGCTCGGCCTGGATGATCTGCTGAGGACGATAGCATGTTGTCACAGCGGACGACGAGATAGCGAAGAGTCCACTACAGGGAGTCGCTGGCCGCTGCTTTGGCTGTCTCGCGGCCTGCACGGAGAGCGGAGACACTGAACCACTACGCGGACTCACGTGCGTGGCAGATCCTGCATAGACGTTATTGTGCGGTCCTGGAGTAGCCAGGAAGGGGATCATCAGAGCGATGATGGAATGAGCGGGCCGTGCTGACCCTGACCCGAAAGACCGCATGAGAGTGGTTATCATATGCATCCTCATCCTCAGATTGCCCTGCCACAACCTGTGCAGCCTATTTTTCGGGAGCGTCCAGCCCACTCGGTGAACAGTGTGTCCATGCAGACCAGGTGGACGAGCGACGCCGTTTGGGTTGGTCAGAATCACCCTATCCTCGCTCTGCTGAGTGCGATGGGGCCCCTGATCTACTTGGGCCATCCGCCGCGCCTGTGGTTCTGCCACACATCGCTAGCCCAGCGCTTTCGCGCTACCAACATCGTTGCGGCTTCAAACGGTTAGTCGAACAGTGGGGCGATGTGGGCGAGCACCTCGTCGACAACATCGGACGAGGCCTTCTCCACGAACCGCGCCGATCGAGCCTCTAAATCCAGCGTGCGCAGCTGATTGCAGAGGACAAATCCGCTCACACGCATGCCGCTTGCTGGTAGCGTGACCGCGAAGCCCCAGTGGCGGGCAAATGCGCCGCCTTGTGTGATGGGGCACACGACGGGTGTCCCCAGATCGTTGAAGGCTCGCGTGGTCACGACCAACACATACCGAGCGCCAGCCTGTTCGTGTCCTCGAATCGGGTTGAGGGTGACATGGTAGATATCACCGCGCTCCACTAGATGTCCTCTTGGCCTACGGCTAGATCTCCGAGCCACGCGGTATCCTCCGCGGTCGCGGGGGCTGAGAGGTCACAGGCTGCTACCAATTCGTCAAGAGAATATCGTCGCACCGGGTGCGGATCCACGACTAGTTTCCCCTGGTCAATGGAGAGTCCAACCGAGGCGTTTGCCTCGAGGTCCAGACTCTCCAGTATCGCCTTGGGAATAGCGAACATCACCGACCCGCCGACCGTCCGCAATCGAGTCCTGTACATGGCTACCTCCTCATTATATTCCAGTATAACACAGGTGTTTGAGACCTGCACGTGCCGTCGGGGGGCGCCTCTGTCGGACATCGTGGAGAATGCCCAAGATCCCAGCACAGAGTTCGAGTGCCCGCTCATGGGTTGCGGTGGCCTGTGCTGGCCGCCGGGCTCATCCGGCAACGCATTGGCCTGGTCATCCGTGCGCCGCGGGCGGCGCGGAGCAGCGCGTGGATCGTCCTTCGCAGGCCTTGGTCAGGCACGCGGAGCAGAGTGGAGCACGCTCCGCACGGCGCAATGCGGCACACGGATGAGCCAACCAGCCAGCACAGTAGATAGTAAACTCATCGTTGAGTTCGTTGATGTGCGCTAGAAGTTCGGTCAGCGTCATTAAGTTATCTCCTTATGTTAGCCCCAGAGCGCAAAACCACTCCGTCCGCCAGGATGCGGCAATTCTTGAAACGGTCCGGGTGCTATATGCTGTGCTCGGGGAATTAGCTGCATGAGGCCAGCTTCGGGAGTAGTGGCGCGCGGGCAGGCCCCTGGGGTATCCTCGATCATGATAGGTAGTGAGGTAGGGGTACGGAAAGGGCAGGAGGAGGGCCGCTATGAGTGAAGGTTTGCTGGCCGGCAAGAAGGGCATCGTTTTTGGGGTCGCCAACCACCGCAGTATCGCCTGGGCGATTACGCAGGCATTGGCCGGGGCGGGGGCCCAACTGGCCCTGGCTTACCAGGGTGACCGGGTGGAGCGGCACGTGCGTGAGTTGGCCGAGCAGTTGCCGGGGCCCCAGCCGTTGGTGCTGTCCTGTGACCTGACCGAGGACGACCAGATTGAGGCGCTGTACCAGCAGGTGGGCAGCCAATTCGGCACGCTGGATTTCCTGGTCCACAGCGTGGCCTTCGCCCACCGGGAGGATCTGGAGGGGCGCTATGTGGACACCTCCCGGGCGGGCTTTCGCACCGCCCTGGATGTTAGCGTCTACTCGCTGACTGCCGCCGTGCGGGGAGCGCTGCCGCTGATGACCAACGGGGGCAGCGTGATCACGATGACCTACCTGGGGGCCGAACGGGCTCTGCCCAGCTACAATGTGATGGGTGTGGCCAAGGCCGCGTTGGAGTCGTCGGTGCGCTATCTGGCCGTCGACTTGGGGCCGCAAAACATCCGGGTCAACGCCATCTCAGCCGGCCCCATTCAGACGCTCTCGGCGCGGGCCATCTCCGGTCTGGTCGGTATGTTGAACCATGTGCGCGACACAGCGCCGCTACGCCGCAACACCGAGCCAGCCGAGATCGGCGACACGGCGCTGTTCCTGTGCAGCGACCTCTCGCGCGGCACAACCGGCGAGGTGATCTACGTGGACGCTGGCTACAACATCCTGGCCGGGTGACCAGGGGCGCTCGGTCTGGTCCCCCCAGGCGCCAGTGAGACGCGGACGCGGGTGTGGCGGGGCGGCTGATTGGGCAGGACACACCAGTAGGAGATGAACCGCCCGGCGGCGCGGCGATGAGCCCGCTGGATGGCGGTGGTTGGGACGCGATTGCGTAGCGGTTGGCACGTTGGCGTGGCGGCGCGGCGATGAGCCCGCTGGTTGGACGAGGAGAAGAAATGACAACTGAAAAGGTTTTTGGGTTTGCCCTGTTGGGCTGTGGCGATATGGGCATGCACCTGGCCCAGCAGGGGGCTACAATAGATGGCGTGCGCGTCGTGGCCGGGGCCGATGTAGACGCTGACCGGCGGGCCCGCTTCACCGAGACGTTTGAGGGCGCCCATGCGGCAGCCACTGTCGGCGAAGCTCTGGCCCAGTCTGGAGTAGATGCCGTGATCGTGGCGTCGCCGCCCTTCCTGCACCGCGAACTGGTGGAAGCGGCGGCGGCGGCGGGCAAGCATGTGTTCTGCGAGAAGCCGCTGGCTCCCACGCTGGCCGACTGCGACGCCATCATCGCGGCCTGCGCCCGGGCGAACGTGCGCCTGATGACCGGCCAGGTGCTGCGCTATATCCAGCCTTTTGCCACCGTGCATGATCTTGTGGTCAAGCAGCGCGTAATCGGCAAGGTGTTCGGCATGGAGATGCGCCGCTTCGGGGCGGGCTGGGGTGGCGGGGCGCGCTCGTGGCGCAACGAAGGCGCGGCGACGGGCGGCATGCTGATGGAGATCAACGCCCACGAGATGGACCTGCTACGCTACATCAGCGGTGAGGTGACCACCGTGGATGCCCGGCTGGGCCGCTACCACCATGAGGCGTTCGACTTTGCCGACTTCGCCTACGTGCTGTTCGGCATGGCCAGTGGCGGGGCCGGGTCGCTGCACGCCAGCCTGGCCTCCGCGCTGGGCTCCACCGAGGGCATGCTGCACGGCACGGAGGGTAGCCTCTCGTACCGCTGGCAATCTGGCGCGGCGATCACCTATGCCCGCTTTGGCCAGGAGAAGCCCACCGAGGTGACGCCCCAGAGCACCGAGGAGCCCTACCGCCGTGAGCTGCGCGAGTTCGTGGAGGCTGTCCACGGCGGCGTTGAGCCGACGATCACTGGGGCCGATGGGCGCAAGGCAGTGGAGCTAGCCCTGGCCGCCTACACGTCGTCGGCGCAGGGGCGCGTGGTTACACTGCCCCTGGGCGTTGACCAGGCGGCCCCGGCTGGCGGCTTGCCCCTGATCACGCTCAAGGGGAGAGGCTAGCCGTATAGCGCGATCATCCTACTGACCCTTTGTGCTAGTTGGGACGGAGCGGTCAAGGGGTCTCTCCCATATGCTAAAGGCATTACAAAGTCGCAGTAGCATCGGGAGGAGACCGGTTCCATGATAGAGACTTTCGAGGATCTCTGCACGG
>JAABUM010000623.1_pt1 | contig 59778 bp, 102 predicted proteins | sample 5559161 | NCBI WGS metagenome assembly JAABUM01 (sample SAMN10711868, study PRJNA513369) | rock metagenome | isolation source: Antarctica rocks | place: Antarctica: Victoria Land, Siegfried Peak nord
ATACTCGAATCAAAGCTGGCGCTTGGCCTCCTTGTTGACGGCCTCGATCACATCCGGCTACATCTCGACTGCCCGGCATGGATGTGCAGGAAGTATCAGGAGATGAAAGACAAGTTTTATCAATAGATATAGAGTTGTGTAGACTGAGGTGGGGCTCTGTTGACGGCCTCCGTTACGCACAGCCACATCTTGGTGGCAGGCGCTCAATGATTCCAGTCACCTACTGGAGATTGAATCGCAGCTTTTTGAAGCAGTAGGACAGGTTCATGTGTGCGGCCTCCGTCGCGTGCAGCCATAGCTGGGCCCAGAGGCATGACGATTACATGAGAGTACAGAGGAAGAGTTCCATCACATGTACGCAAGTTGAACCGGTCTCTCTTCGAGGCCTGGGTTACAGGCGACCACACCCTGGCTGCGGGCATGTGAGAAATAGCATGTCGCGCAGCGCAATTCACAAGCGCGAATCACGGATTCAGCATGATGCAGCACCGGCTGCACGGACGGACTCATGGCTGCAGAGATGCATGTAGCTTGAAAGTCTTCAGGCGCACCCAGCAGGTCCGCCAGCCACTCGTAGTCCTTGTCGCCATGCTGCGTCGCGCCCGGAGCGGCGCTCGGACCCGCCACATCGCCAGGGGCCGTGCTGGCGTGACGCCCCGCCGAGCCGCCGGCCGCCAAGCCACCGCCCATCGCGCCGCCGGCCGCACTGCCGCCTGCCGCGCTGGCGGTCGTGCCGGCAGGGGCGCCAGATGGCGCGCCGCCGGACGCCGTGCCGAGGCCGCCGGACGCGGAACCGAGGCCGCCGGTGCCACCTGGGGCGCCCTGCCGCTCGCGTTCCTCGCCTCCTCTGTCGTCGTCGGCGCCATCATCAGCTGCCTCCTCGCCGCCGCCCAGGCCGAGATAGCTGCCGATGGTGGCTATGATGCCGCCGCTGGCAGCGGGCGGCGAGCCCTCCGCCTTGGCAGCGGGAGCAGCAGTGCCGCCTTCCATGGGGAAGCCTGCAGTGCCGCCATCGGAGGCGTCCATGGAGCTGCGGTGGAGACGGGAGTGGGCGCCGTCCGCGTGGGACCCGTGGGGCGAGCTGCCGTGGCCCAGGCCGGCGACGATGCCGCCGCTCGCGCGCGGGTCATCGAAGCTGGAGTGCGCTCCGACGCGGGTGTGCGACTCGGGTACATGGTCCACCTGCAGAGAGCATGTTCCCTGAGCCTTCGAGCGCAGAATTTATTACTTCTGATGACGCCTTGTCTGAGGCTTCAAATCTGTCTGGCACCCATCCATGGAGCTGCTGAATGATGCAGGGGTGGCGCAAGAGCGCGTGGATGCACAGCGCACACAGCCCTGGCATGATTGGACCAGGTCGCACCTCGCATTCACAGTTGATTTTGTCAGTCACGACCGAATGTCAGTTGTCAGGACGCCTACCTCGGGCGACGTGATGTCCATGCTCTCATGGGACGACAGGCGCAGCGCCTCAACGAGCGACGGCCGTCGCTCCAGGTTGCGGGACGCATGCCAGCGCGGCGAGCCGCCGCCGCTGCCGCCGCCGCTGACGCCGGCCCTGCGGGCCGGGAGGGCCGACTGGCCGCCGCCGCCGTGCGGGATCACGGCGCCCATCCTGAGGGTCCCGGGCTGCGGCGTGTGGCCGCCGCCGTTCGCGCCGCCACCGCCGGTGTGCGGCAACGGGTCCCGCGGCGGTGGCGGCGTGCCGCTGTCGGCAATCAGCGCCAGCGCCTCCTTGATGAGCAGGCCCGACCGCGTGGCCGTGGGAGCGCGGTCCATGTCGGGCGCGACATCTCGCCGCGGCACATTCTCGCCGCTGCCACCGCCGCTGTGCATGCTGAGCTTGTCCAGTTGCGCCAGCACCTCGTCGGCGTGGCGGATGGAGGCCTGCAGACGAAAGAGAGGATGTGGTGGCTCGGTGTCCAGGCGAATTGTCAGTTGGAGTTGCACGGCCGCAGGCTTTCTGCCCCGTAAGATGTCTTTCTCCAATGCCTGCCAGCAGGAGCTCTCTCGGCATCGGTCCCACGCCGATGCCCGGTGCTTGCCTGATGCACGGCAGATCTAAGAATGGTGACGACTTAATTACTGTTGACCAGTGATGACCGGCAGAGCCTTGCGGGGCGCCTGCGCCATCACACATGCATGAAACATGTATGCTCGCTCAGCGCAAGAGACGAAAGTGAGATGACAAGCGCAGTCGAGTCCACCTGAGCTTCCAGATTTCTATTGAAGCATCAGCGAAGATCAACGTTGCAATCGGGCAGCTTCGGATGCAACCTAGGATCGCTCAGCAGCTTCCACGCAGAACTTGGTACGACGGCCGCTGGCGAAGCAAAACTGCAGCGTGCTCGATACGAGTCACCGATTCAATGTCCCGTCCCCTATCAGCGCTGCTGCGCGAGGCGTTCGCGGTGCATGTCCCGGTGGGGTTTGCCAAGTACGAGCGACGAGTCAGCAAGTGGCTTGAGTTTCACGATGACTGACGTTCACAGCTCGAACAGACAATAGCCGAAGGCAAGGAAATGTTTGCTGGTCTTACCTCCGTATCGGGGTTCCTGGATCCAGCCGGGTGACGATCTGTCATCGTTTGTAGGTGCGCCTGTATTGCAGCCTCAGCTCGGTCTGCGTGATCCAGTTCCTTTCACAGGAAGAAGGAAAGATGCAGACAGGCCGGAACACACTTCATCTGGGAGCGGTTGAAGAGCTTGCAAGGAATTGCAGATCGATCTGGGGGAGAGAGAGAGATAGATGTTACACCATGACACCATGGGAAGATCATTCAAGCGTGATGCTACAGAGAAGCTAATGGCATGATATCCCAGACCGAGCTTGGTCTTTACAAAAGTGCTTTCGATCAACAAGTGTCACGCAACGCCAGGCACGAGCCACCAGTGGAGCAGGAGGCACCTACGCAGTGTGATGCCGTGTGCATAATTGCTGAAAACCACTGCCGTCATCGCGTTGTCTGCGGTGCTCTGCAAATCCATCATCATGCTCCCAGCGTGACAAACGCGGATCAGCATTCTTGACGCTGCACAAAAAGCTGTTGTCTTGCTGTCGACGCTGCCTGCCTTCTGCTTCTACATGCGATGTGCAGCGGTATCTCGCTTCACAGCGGGGCGGCGCAGCCGTGTATTCACCCCGATGCCGGTGCCGCCATCCCCCGCTCCACAGCAGAGGCTTTGGTACGAGCCCCGATGGCGCCGCAGTCAGGGCCCGCCGCGCCGCTCAGGATCCCGAGCCGCCGGCCTGAGAGTCCGCCGGCTGCAACGGGTACGTGGACAGCACCTCCCACTGCAAGGGCACCCAGCAAAACCGCATCAGGCCGCCTGCCGTATTGCAGGCTTGGAGTCTGCAGCTCTCGCAGGTCACCATGAGGAGATACTCCAGCTCCGAGGCAATACACAGGCGTGCAGGAATACCGCGCCCATCAGAAGGGCTGCTGGGTCGCGGGCCCAGTCAAATGCGGCAGGTGGCGTGTGTCAGGGGGTTGCCAGAAACGACGTGCACCTTGGCGGGGTCTTCGTTGGTGGTCTCCACCAGCGCCAGCTCCGTGATCTCGAACTCCGCAGGGTGCAGCGCACCGTCAGGCCCCAGCAGCCGCTCCTGCGCCTCCGCCACGATCTGGTCCCTGCATTGTCGATTAAAACACGACTTTCTCTCTGCGTCATCATAGCATATATGCAATGCCATGCACAGCTCCCTGCTCGGCCCCAATTGCAGTTGCAGCCGCAATCTGACAGACCGTACATGATAAAGAGCATTTAAATCATCTGGACAATGTCGACTTTACAGTTCGATACCAGACGCTTTACTGACAGCCCTATTGCCACTCCTCCCTTCGGAGCATTTGCCGTTGCTTTTTGGCGCTTGTGCACTTCCACCGTCAGCACTTCCAGTCGCACCCTGTCGTCCGCATTTCGTTGCATCGTCGATGCTGGAGGAGTAGGGCGCCACCACCATTTCAGGTACGGGTTTCTGGACAGCCTCGTACTGCAGATGTCGTTCACGGCAGCCTCAATTCCTTATGGTGCGTTGGCACGAACCTGGTGGGTTGTCGATGCCGGAGGAGTAGAGCAGGCTGACGTGGATGCGCCATGGGCGGCAGCATGGCAGAACAAATTCCTGGAGCCTATCGTGCACAGGGTCAAGTATCGTGCACAGGGTCAAGCCACAAACCTGGTAGCGTCGTCGATGCTGGAGGAGTAGAGCAGGCTGACGTGGAGGTGGGCCACACGCGGCAGCATCGGCGTGCGCACATAGGTGGGGTGGGCCAGCGCGCCGAACTCGCCGAAGCCCATCTCGCCGTCGACTGAAACCGCCACCGAGTGCACCGGCTTGCGGTACAGCGTCACGGGGCGCGACACCACCTTGTCGAAGAAGATCTTCTGGATCTGCCGAGACAGGATGGCGACGGAGTCGGGACCGGCCTCACACGACCCAACAGCACACAAGCGCATGCTGCCCACCATGTGAAGCAATTCATCTGAACGAAAGGGCAGCCTTCCTAGATCTGCAGGCTGAAATCCCAAACGAAATTCCAAATCACATCCCAGCAAAGATGAAATCGTAAAAACGTGAAGCCGCCTAGAAAGCAGGGCCTGGACCAGTGATGCAACGACAAATTGATCAGATGGTCAAATGTCACAAACCTGGAGCTGGCAGGACAGCAGTTACGCGCGCTCTCAGGTGCTCTCAAGGTGGTCCACGATGGAAAGATGAGAAAGTAAACAACTTCACACATGACTGAAGCTGAGTTCAAGCGGACCTTGGGCTGGCCAGACAGCAGCTGCGTGCGCTCCTCGTGCTCTCGAGGTCGTGCACGATAGACGGACCACTTTATCAATGCTCTGAAGAGCGATGGAGAAGACGAGAAGCAGACCTTGAGCTGGCTGGACAGCAGCTGCGCTCGCTCCTCGGCACTCTTGAGATCATCCACGATGCCGCCCATGAGCGTCAGGTGGACCGGCACACTCTTACCGCCGTGCTTCTTCGCCAGCGTGTCGATCTCCTTCTGCAGCACCTTCTGCTTGTCGCCTGCGGGTGCAGCGCGTGTGCAGCTGTGAGGCGGCCGTCAGGGGAGGTCGGATTTGGTGCCTCGCAGGCAGGGCGCGGCAAGCGTTGGCCTGCAACGTCACTCGCGGCGAGTATGTACCTGCTCATGCTGACGCACCCCCAGTGCTGATGAACTCATAGAACCACTTTCTGCATACTGTGCATCTAGCGGCTCGGTGAGTCTGCATCAAACGTGGTCAGCATGCAGGTGCGTTGCGTTGCAGAGACAGTGCGACTACCCACCTTTGAGGAAGATGGTCAGAGAGAATGTGTGATCCGGCTTGGGCATCGCCGGCCGGTCCGCAGCACGCACATGTGCCGCCATGTCTGTGCTTGTTAGCGGCTGCTCTGCCGCCTGCCGTCCGCTTCCTGAGCAGATCCAGGCACTTCAGCCCAGTGGTGTCGGCTGCACCAAGCGCTGTTCCTCCTCTACCCACTAGCCGTCGGTAGGCGGGAGTCCACGAGGTGATTTCCGCCTGACGATGCGCACAGCCTGTCCAGCAGCAGACAAAGGCTAAATAAGCAAGTACCAATATCACAGATGTGATATTGTGCGACACGTGTATTGTATCCCAGTAACCATCGTGGTGCCCGGCCGCGCATGTTGCGGACCCTCTGTGAAAACCAGATGACAGGCAAGTACGCTGCTCCCGGAAGCCTCTTGACGAGAATAATCCCGGATAACACATCGCAATCGCCACGACAGTGAGACAGCGGACGCAGGCACTGAAGCCGGTTGCCGGGTGACAACTTTTGCCACGCAAGCATCGACAACGCCAACAGAGAAGTTATGGGCAGAAAGCGCACCCTTCTTGGCGCTTCTGGTACTCAGCCTGAGATCTTTCGAAGCGTCTTGCTCTAGCACGCTGGTGCAAACAAGCTTGTACTTCCGTCCAGCCGATCGAGGTGGATCGATGAGCTTACAAAACCCTACTGTTTGCGACAAACAGGGAAGCTGGAAGCTCTTTTGGCGCTGCCGAGACGGCACGTGCGCTCCGAAAATGCTGCAATTTGTTGGCGACGGTGCATTGGACGTACTGCACCACGTCTCGAACCTCTGCGAACTTCTTTTTGATGTGTTTGCACTGGTGCCGTACCGAGTCGGTGCAGACAACCTTCAAGACCTAACAATCCGACTGCGGTTTTGAAACTCTGCGGTGCGCGTGATTGCTGCACTTCGCCAGATGCGTCTGTCTACCTGCGTGAACAGAACTGATTACGTGCTTCGCTTCATGCGTCGTTGCTGCATTTCGCAGTCAACTGCTTGCAACAGCCCAGTACTTCGAGAGCTGTGTTGCGATAGCGGTGCAGCAGCAGGACTTGGCTAAGCATTCCACAAAGCCTTTTCTGCACAAAGGCTGCAGCAAAGGGCGGTACAGCGCGGTAGTGGCTTGAAACTCGGCTGCTGCAAGCTCGGCGCAGGCTTCCGCCGCACGGATGCCGGCCCTGTAGATCAGGCCTCGCACGCAGCCGAGCAGGAGGCCGGCCGCGGCGGCAGGCTAGCGGCTGCCGCTGCAGCGAGCGGCACCGCCGTGCATCCCTGAGACAGACGTGACAGCATGGTGCAGCCGGCGGTGACGGTTCGCAACGGCGACCGCAGCAACACCTCGCTCATGTTTGGCGTGGTCCTGGCGGCGCTGGCCATCCACCGCCTGAGCGTCTGGGGGATCCTGGACATGACGATCATCATGCCGGACGCGGTAGCCGGTGCGAATACCGCGCTGACACGGATTTTTCAAGCGAATGCTATTCACTGGTATTGTCGCCAGTAATGCAGTATCGGTTGCTGCCCTGATGCGTGAGACTCAAAGCGTATTAGCCGCAAGCTGGATAGCTGGCGGCCAGCATGCAACCGTGCAGTAGCATCAGAGACAGCAGTACTTTGCGCCTCCGCAATGCGATGAGCAGCTGACATCAGATTGGAGCTGCAGGATGCTCGTGAGGTCGCCATGAGAGTTGCATCGTGCAGCAGGCAACCAAACCAATGCGCATGTGCACACAAGGGTCAACAAGATAGCGCCCCTGCTGCAGGGTACCTTGGGATTGACACCGCCGCGTGCGGCCTGCTGTCATCGGAAAATTTCATCCTCACATCCACTCGCGTGGCATTTGACGACGGCTTCTTTCCCGGAGCAGGTGAGAGATTGCACCCCATCTTCTCTGCCTTTCCTCGGTGCAAGGAATTCTTATGCCATAAGGAGGCAATGACTTGCGCACAGCTGCGCCTGAGGCATTCTGGTTCCATCCAAGCGCAAACTGCCTGCATAGCTGGAGTGCAGACGATTCCAAAGCCTGTGAACCCTCGTGAAACCCCAGTCGATGACACGCGCCTGCAAAGCGCCTCTGTGCATCTGGATTCCTGGTGGAGCGAGACAAGATCTTCCTGAACTCCCAAGTTATGGGCTGAAACGCCTCTGTACCGCTCTGTGCATCTGTGCTTCATCGCATGCTTTCATCATTGCAGTCTTGGTGGAGCGGGGCAAGATCAAGCGCGTCGCGAGGCTGAACGCCGAAGACGGCCCATCACCCAAGGCGCAGGCGCGCGCGGCGGCACGCTCGGGCGCGGAGGTGGAAGATTTCGGCTCCGCCATTATTTCCCCTGGCCTCATCGACGTGCACGTGCACATGAACGAGCCGGGGCGCGTGGAGTGGGAAGGTGGGTGCTTACAGCTTCAGCCTGTGGATTGCGTTTTTGGTAGTAGCAGCGACGGCGTCGGCGGCAGGCGAATGCAGCTGCGCCGCTCCAAAGTAAAGCAGTCTGGTCGCTCCAGCAGCTCGAGCTTCTTCGTAATGCCAGGCTGCAAAGAAGCTGCTCTGATGCCAGATGCGGGTCGTCTCCCCGCATGCCGGCTGTCGGTGCCATGCCACCGGCGCTTTTTGGCAAGCACCTGCACTTGGAAGATCCAGGAGATGATTGGAGAAGCCCTGTAAACAGGTGCCTCTGGAAGCTGTGTCATCAGCCTAGCTGTCCATCTGCCACCGGCGCAACCAGCGCGGCGCAAGCAGCGGCAGGTTGCCGTGGCGCGCCTAAAGATGAGGCTGATGAAAGTGGTTGGCTGATGAAAGTGGATGACTTGACGAAACACGAACCACTGCGACTGTGTGTGGCAGGCGCGGCCAGCGCGACTCGGGCAGCGGCAGCGGGCGGCGCCACCACCCTGGTGGACATGCCGCTCAACAGCGTGCCGACGACCACCACGGCGGCCATCCTGCGCGACAAGATCAACGCCGTCAAGGTGTGCGGCCCGTACACGTCCGCCGCGACCGCTTTTTCTGCGACATTGAGCTCCTGCCCACTGTATCCGAACTGACACCCCCGAAACCAGGCTTGCATCCGTGGCGGGTGACTGTACTGTCTGTCCCGTAGTGCATGAGCCGCGGGTGTACCGATGCCCGGAGTCAGTTCACATCTTACACCGCAGGGCAAAGGCGCGGCGGACGTGAGATTCCGGGGCGGCGCAATGTTCCCACCCTGTATTATCTGACCTTTATTCATGAACGACAAAATGAGCGGCAATTCACAAGCATGTTTGCACAGTGTCTCACGGCAAGGTCGGGGCGGACGCCGCGCCTTCAGTGCGGCATGGGGCTCCATTCCACATTGTCAAACCATGGGATTGGGTGACCTGAAGGCCGCAATTCTGCAGCAACGAAGACGTGCGGAATGTCTCACAGGGCAAGGTCATGGTGGATGTGGGGTTTTGGGGCGGCATGGTGCCTGCCAACTCGCACGACACCGGCGAGCTCAATGCGATGCTGCGCGACGGGGCCCTCGGCTTCAAGAGCTTCTTCTCCCCCTCAGGCGCGTGCAGAACGGAGCGAGTGTAGCAGACGCAATTGGGAAGGAAAGCGAGCCTCTGCGCACATGCGCATCAGCTGTTGCGGAAAGGACCGGCGTCGCTGCCGTGGGGGTGGATTTGTGCAGCCAAAGATGCGCGATGCTGCAGCAGTAATACGGGCTTCCGTAAGGCGGGCTGACACAATGACGTGTTTGCCGCCACGCAGGCATCGACGATTTCCCCAACGCCAGTGCGGAGGACGTCGCAAAAGCGCTGCCGACGTTTGCCGCAGCGGGCGTGCCGCTGCTGGCGCATGCCGAGCTGCTGTCAGAGCTGCCGCCGTCGCAGGTGAGGCGTTGGGAAACTTTCCAGAACCCGCATGGATAATCTGCATGAGATACATCCTACATCCTACATCCTACATCCTACAGTCGCGTTTGGCTTCAGGCGGACTGGGGTATGCGCCCGACGGGCAGGAGCAAGCCAGACATGGGCCGTTATGCAGGCGGGACGAAGTGAACGTGCGGCCTGCCTTGCCCAGCCGGTTCTGCACCCTGACCCACCCCTCTCCAACCCCCTCAAAACCCTGCAGCGTGACCGCATCAGATACCAGACGTTCTTGGAGCTGAGGCCAAGGGCTTTGAGGCGGGCGTCATCCGCCAGACATGACTTCAATTTCACCAACCCACGATCTGAAATGCTATCTGCAGGGTGACCACAACAAGTACCACGCTTTTCTGGAGCTGCGGCCCAGGCGCCTCCAAGAGGACGCCGCCCGCACCAGCGACGTATGTTTCCAAGCTCGTAATGTAAATCCTCATTGCAGGGTGACCACAACAAGTACCAGACATTCTTGGAGCTGCGGCCCAAGCGCTTCGAGGCAGACGCGATTCGCATGCTCATCGCGCAGCTGCGCGCGTGCGTCGCGGCGTTGAAGGCCGCCAAGAAGGCGCCTAAGCCGGGCTTCGGCATGCACATCGCGCACCTCGCCAACGGCGAAATGCTGGGCGAGATCGCCGCCGCCAAGGCCGACGGTGTGGTTAGCTTTTGTGTTAATTTTTCTTTCTACGCTCCTTTGAAGAGGCTCCAAAGCTGTACTGCGTCGCGAGTGTTCTGCCGGCAGGCTGCCGCAGATTGGTGGAGGTGAAGATGGTCCGTCTGATGTGGGGAGGCAATGCGGGGAGGCCATAAGATCTGCTTTCCATTCACCGAGTTAGACGTAGTCATTGACCTAATGTGTTTCCAGGCCTGCCGCTGACGGCGGAGGTGAACCTGAAGTGTGTGGCGGATTTCATTATTGAGTCGTGCCGCAGGCCTGCCACTGACGGCGGAGGTGAACACGCACCATCTCACCTGGGCGGCGGAGGACGTGCCGGACGGCGGCACGCTGTTCAAGTGCATGCCTCCCCTGCGGGACCGCGCCAATCTGGAGGCGCTGTGGGACGGCCTCAAGGTGGGATTTCAGAGGATGAAGTGACAGCTGTGGAAAGGGTCTGACAGGCGGTGATGGAAGCAGGAAGTGCATGCCACCGCTGGGGGACAGCGCCAACCTCGAGGCCCTGTGGAACGGCCTCAGGGCGCGCCAAATGCACTTTGATGAGACTGCCCTCACATGACAAGCGCGTGCAAGCAGGCAGTGCCTGCCGCCGCAGCGGGACCGCGCAAAGCTGGACGTCCCGTGGAATGTCTTCAGAGGAACTGCAGAGAAATTGCGAGTTTGATGTTGGGTGGGATCATGTACGCTCCGAGGTGGTCGAGCCAGGGTGGTCTCGACAAGGGGCAGACTTGACATTGTGAAGCCACGTAGATCTGTGCCCCACATCATCTTGAACCGTCAGACGCCGTTCACTCTACTGTCTGTGCGCGACACGGCACCTACTGGCATGGTAGCCAGACACCACTCGCCGGGGCAGGCTGTTGCCGCCACCGCAGTGTTCCAGCCTTCAACCTGAGATGCAAGAGCGGCGTTCCGACAAATCTCAGCTGCGCGTCGCTGTGTGCGCAGAACGGCACCATCGACATGGTGGCTAGCGACCACTCGCCGGCGCACCCCGACCTCAAGCTGCTGCAGGAGGGCGACTTCCTGCGCGCCTGGGGGGGCATTGCCGGTGAGATTGTATTTGAGCTGGATGGCTTTTGTGTGTCCCGGTGCGCAGCTCTCCGTTCTTTCAACTGATTGCTTTTGCGTCTGGGGCGGCGTTGCTGGTGAGCCTCTTGAGCTTTGTGCTTCCGCCATCTGTCCAGCATGGGATGCCGTTTGTCAGCTGCGGCAGGCTTGTGTGTCTCAGGCGACATTCTCATGTCCATCTTTGTGTAACTGCAGGTCTGCAGTGCAGGCGCCGCCGCCGCTAATCGCGGGCGGCATCCCACCGGAGTGCACCGCGACGATCAGGATTCCCATCAGGGCTTGAGTCCACAACTGCTTGTTGTTTCACAGGCTTGCAGTACAGCCTGCCGGCGCCGGTGACGGGCATGGCCGCCCGCGGCATCCTGCTGGAACGCACCGCGGCGCCAAATTGCAAGCGCCAAGGGTCCACACCCGCAGTCCTTCGTTGTGTGCAGGTCTGCAATACAGCCTGCCGGCGCTGGTGACGGGCGTCGCCGCTCCGCGGCATCCCGCTGGAATGCACCGCGGCCATGGTCCATATCTCAAGGTTGGAATCCGCAAGCTTCTTTGCTGTCTCCAGGGTTGCAGTACAGCCTGCCGGCGCTGGTGACGGGCATGGCCGCCCGCGGCATCCCGCTGGAGCGTACAGCGGCCATATGGGCGGCGGCGCCTGCAAAACTTGCGACGCTGTCAACGCGCAAGGGCCGCCTCGACGCAGGCTTCGACGCCGACGTCGTGGTAAGTACACACCAGTGCATGGCATGTGTAGGGACTGTCGGGAGGAGCCATCGGGAGAAGCGCCTGACAGCAGAGCCGTTGGTGGACGAGCCGTTGAGAAAGCTATGTTCGGAGGACGGCTCTGTGCGCAGCTGCTCCACGATGAGCAATGCGTCACACCGAAGCCCCGATTTCAACACCGCATGCGTTCCCAAACCCAGGCGTGGGTCCCGAGGCGCCAGCGGACACGACTGCAGAGGGGCTGCACCACCAGCGCGTTCCGAAATCCAAGTCCACCACACAACTTTGGTTTCCCTGTCTTGCCGCAGGTGTGGGACCCGCAAGCGGCAGCGGACACGACGGCGGAGGGGCTGCACCACAAGCACAAGGCGACGCCGTATGTGGGAACGCAGCTTCGCGGCCGGGTGCTGGCGACCTTCGTGCGCGGGCAGCAGGTGTTTGCTGCCGGGCGGGATTTCCCGGCAAAGCCCTGCGGCGGGCTGATTCTGCGGAAATAATGCGGGCGGGCCTAGGAATGAAATATCGATGACTCGTGGGTCCGCTTGTGGCGGGCCGCTGCCTGTCGCAAGGCAGACCTCTGCGCTTGGCGGCGCCAGAGAAACACCTTCGATAGCGGGACTGGGGGTACGCATGAGCTGCGGCTGCAAGGCTGCCGTCAAAGGAGTGTTGCAGCACGGAGCCCCTGCTGCAGAAAGAACCTCTAACAGACTGGCGAAATCAGCCAGGCGCAATCCCGGGCTGCCTGTCTACTCAGCACCTCTCTCGATGCGAGGTGGACACAAATGGTTTTAGGGTTTAGGGTGCAGAGTGTGCAGATCTGTATGCGCAGCGCTCTGCTCACGTCACGCGATAAGACGAAACATGGAGGACGGGCAGTCCGTCTGTTGGTTTACACACTTGCACAACATAAATATCTGCTGGCAAGATGAACCACTAGGAAATGCGCTTGCAAGCACCGGCAGCTCTCTAGTGTGGACCAAAGCCGTGAACAGCTGCAGGCGGCTGCAGGTGCCGCCCTCCGGTTCTTGTCGGCCACCAGACATGTCGCGGCATGTGCGTCAGAGGTCTTCCACTGGTGTGTCTTCGCTGCTTGCCCAGCACGTCACTGCCCTGCTACGTCACTGCCCTGCTGGCGGTGCCAACGGCGGCGCCCCTGTTTCAGTCGGCGGCGCATTTGCGGGGCCAGCTGGCGGCACTGCGTCCGTGGCTTGCGATGCCGGCGGCGGCGGCTGCGTCGGGACTGGCGCCGTGCCTGCATGCCATGTGCGGAGGCAAGGGCATTGGACCGGAAACATATGCACTCAAGATAAAGCGTCGCGTGCTGGCGAACACCAGGGAACGGTGCAAGCAACCTGCTTTGTGTTGCGCGCTGCGGGCGGCGCATGGCAGCCTTGCGTTCATTCCCTGCCTCCCAATGGCAGGCTCACGCGTATTGCCCCTGGAACGGCGTGCACACATGCGTGTGCAGCGACTTGCCTGAAGAGGACGGCTGCCGCGCCGGCGGTGCCGCCGGCTTGGGACGTGGCGGCTGCCAGGCGGCCAGCAGCTCGGCCAGCGGCGCGCAGGCGGCAGCCAGCTGCAGGGTGGGCCCGGGTCCGGGATACACCTTTCCCAGGCACGCTGCCGTGTACGGCGCCAGCACCTGTATGGCGGCGGAGTTTCGTGAGGACACGAAGCAGGCACAACGCCACATACTGCGCCAGCAGCCAGGGCGAAGGAACAAGTTTCACGAGCAGCGCTGAACAGAAAACGACTTGGTATCAAACACAAGCTGCAGGCCCGGTGCTTGGCGTCCTGCACAGCGTTCGTTGTCTAGGGTTCAAGCAATCTGGCTCGGCACGCCACCTGGTCTTGCATCCATGTTTGCTAGAAAGAAGTGAGGGTCCTGCAGCAGAATAGACCCTGTACGTATACACAGGGTCTCGTTTCGTCTCCAGAGAGACGCACCTTGATGGCGGACTGCGCGGCCGCGGTAAACAGTGGCTTCTCACTACCGCTCAGGTCTCGCGTTTCGCCGTACTGCGCCATGGCCGCCATCAGCCCCTGCAGCGCGTCCTGCGGTGCAGGCAGACGAACAAAGCTACAACACGTCTCTCGGAAGCCTTCACAGCTCAAAAACCCTAAACCCTAAACCCTAAAAGTCGTGTTTCATCATGTTGCGCCACTGTCGCCATGAGCCCCTGCAGCGCGTCCTGCGTGTGGGATGTACACACCCTCAATGCCATTGCTTCTTGGCATGTTTCAAGCAACAGCGCAGGCTGCACGTGATCTTACACTGCGGCATCGCCGCCATCGAACTGCAGCACAAAGGGCTTTGGGAGAAAAGACGCTTACGAGTATCGAGCTTGTATCATGTTGTAAAGCAAAAGAAACCCCAATACCCCGACGGATGTGGACAGGGCCCCGCAGCAGCAGCGGCGGGCAGTGGCGCAGCTCTTGAGGTGAGGCCTGATGAAGCGGAACGGCCAGAAAATATCTTAAAATATGCGCAAAGATAGACAGAAAGCGAACTCGCCTGCCGACGGCCTGCAGAACCAGCGGCGGGCAGCGACGCAGCGCGTTCAAGCAGCCGGAGGATGAATTTGTTGACGTGGCTTGTCGAGAAACAGACAACACAGGGGCGCACCTGCGCGGCGGCCGTGCGGGCCCTGCAGCACCGGCGGCGGGCAGTGGCGCGGCTCGCTCTGGCGGCACGGCAGGTAGGGGGAAAGGCTGTGCCTCTGCCGAGCTTTCAAAAAGAGGCCCCAATGCCACACGCGCCTGAACGACGGCCGTCACGGGGCCCTGCAGCACCAGCGGCGGGCAGTGGCGCAGCTCGTTGAGTGCCGCGGCCAGGCCGTTGGCGAAAAGCGCCAGCGGCGGCGCCTCCATGAGCGCGTACGGCGGCCCTGTATCCTTATTTTCTCCCTCCTGCGCCGGGGGGCGGCGGGCGCGCGCGGCCGCAGAGGTCGGCAGCCAGCGGTGCGTCTCCAGCGTCGCGGCGAATGTCTCCACCGCGGTCGCCACCGTCTGCGGCCGGCGCGTGAGCGTTTTAGTAGCACACGCAGTTGTGACAGGCAGGCATGGCAAAACGACTGCTGACGCCTCTTATGGATGGAGACACAGGGCTGCCACTGCACACGACATGGTGTCAGAGATGATGCAAGGTGTTACAAATGCACGTCCAGGGTTGGATGGTGCAAGCCAGGTCGAGTTTGGTCCAATCTGGGGCGGACAGCTGCGGCCGCCGCGCATCGCGACCCCAGACCCACCGCTGGCCATGGTTGCTACAGATGGACTGTGGACTCATTCTAGCAAACAGCGCCCAGGTGCGGGCCGCGGACAGCGGCGGCGGTGCTGGATCCCAACACCAGAACTTGGCAATGACCTTTCCCAGACGAAGCCGACCTCAAAAACACCTGAACACCACACCTGCGTGAACAGCGCCAGGATGCGGGACTCGAAGAGCGGCGGCAGCGCGGCGCGGAAGTCCAGCCCCACGCGCCCCAGCGCCCCGCCGGCGTACATGCAGTGCTCCAGCGCTGCGCCGAGAGCACCGCCGTCGCCCACCTGACAGGGAGAGATGTGACATGTCGTAGGAAAGGACTGGGAGATGATTTCACTCCCAGACGCCGCGATGCACTGCTGGCGTACATGCACTGCTCCAGCGCCGAGCCCAGCACGCCGCCGTTGCCCCCCACCTGACCAGAAGAGGGGGAATATGGACAAACACACTAGATAACCTGAAGTAGATCAAGCCCCACGTGGCGCAACGCGCCGCCGGCGCACATGCAGTACTCCAGCGCCGAGCCCTGCGCGCCGCCGTCGCCCACCTGACAGGCGGGAAAAGCTGGGATAAAAAGTCCAGGTCACGCGCCCCAAAAATGCCGCCGGTAGTGCTCCCAAGGCCGAGCTGAGCGCGCCATCGCGCCCACCTTGAAAATCAGCACGGAGTGAATCATAGGAAACGGTGGCAATCACTATAGTGATTCCAGTTACGTACAGAAGCGCTGCACGGTTGACTGGGTCTCAGATGGATCTCAGGTGTGTTTGGGGCTCCTCTGCGGCCCCTGGTGCTGAAAATTCACTTCCAAAAACTAGGGAGTGTGGCGATCCAGCACTGAAACTCAGCGTGCCGCCAGCCACCTGGAACAAGAACGGGCATTTGGTAGAGACGCAGAAGATTTTCACTGGGCTTGCAGTGCGCGGAAGGCGGTGGATGTTTGGAAGAAATTTGGAAGAAATGCGCGCCAGGGGCAGCAGGCTGCGCAGGGCTTCCAGGTACAGAGTCACGCGCCGTTCCGCCCACGCGTACAGCAGCCCGCCGTCGCCCGCTGCTGCGCCGCCGCCTGCCGCATGCCCAGCCTCCTGCCAGTAAGGACACCTCGAGCATTGATGTGTCCTTTTCGTTACACACAAAGCAGCCCGCCGTCGCCCGCTGCATGGCTGCCCGGCGGAACAGCTGCGTCCTAGCACTTGAGAAAGCTGAAACATTTTTCCTGGATTTTTCAATGCTGCAAATGAAGACGACTGGACTTGGCCGCCTCGTTGGCAAAGACCGCCGAGTGAAATTGCACGGCAAAGCCCGATACCCTGGAAGCTAAACCCTTCATCAGCACACCTGTGGCGCCATGTCAGCAAAGGCAGTGCGGAACTGCATGGCGGGGTTGAAGGGGTGCAGCCGGTGCACGTCCGTCATCTCTAAAACCCTTCGAGCGCACCTGGGGCGCCTCGCCAGCAAACGCAGCCCGGAAGTGCATCACGGCGCCGAAGAGGTGCAGGTGGTGCACTCGAAATTTTTCAATAGCAATGACATTCTCTCTACATTCACCTGGGACGCCTCGTCGGCAAACACGGCGCGGAACTGCATGACGGCATCAAAGAGGTGCAGCCGGTGCACGTCTGTCAGGCGGCGCAGCGTCTCGTAGGGCGGCCCCCCCTCCAGATCCGCGACGAGGCCCGCCAGCCACGCCTCGCGGCACGCAAGGAATTGAGCCCGCAGCTCCTGCGCGGCAGAAAATATGGAAGACATATATATGCTGTGAAAGCCAGAATGTACACAGGAGCATTTTGGCCAGGAGCATCACAGTAACAGTTGCAAAGGCGGCCCGCCCTCCAGGTCCGCGATGAAGTCCGCCAGCCAAGTCATGCGGCATGCCAGGCAGTGCGCCAGGCAGTGCGCCAGCAACATCCGGGTTTCGGGCGAAAGACAACCGGATTTCGCTGCTTGGTGCAGGCTGTACCACCAAGCTCCATCCTGCCCCGGCTTTCAGGCAGGCAGGCAGGCAGCCATGGGGAAACGACCATACTGCTGTCGCATGGACACCCAAAAGGTACGACTGAGTATGCTGTGGACAAGCTCAGTCGTGACGGTTCGTGCGCATGCTTATCGGAGAGCCAGGCGGCGCAGGTAGCCGAAGGCACACACAGGTCTACCGGCCTTTCAGTCCAGCTGGCAGCAGGGTCCATGAGGCGCAGAGCTGTCAGCACCTGCTCGTCGAACACTGCAAGGCGGCGCAGGTAGCCGATGACTCGCAGGCACTCGGGCAGCTGCACCGGGCCACGCAGCCGCACGAGCAGCGCCTCCAGCATGGCGCCCGCCGCGGCGTCGGCCTCCCCGCGGAGAGACGCCACCACAGGGACGTCGCCGTGCGCATACGCCATGGTGTTTACAAACGCCTGCCGGGCAGGACACGCCAGGGTTTGAGCGACTGCACAGGTGTGGACAGCTCGGCAGCCGTCATGCCAGCAGCGCCTCAACAGTCATATCCCCATGCGGCTGCCGATCTGAGCACAGGGGAGATGTCGAAGCTGACACATTCCCATGCTATGCCATCGTCGGAATGGCTGCCTGAGCGCAGAGACATGTGGAACTCAGCTGTCGACGGCAGGAAGCACGCCTGCACGGGATGCACCCGACCTGAGCCTCGAGTGAGCACAGCGTCGAGGTGTCCCGCCTCCGCTTCTGCTCAGCACTGTGGCAATCAGGCTGCAGAGACTGCACGGTTCGATCCAGCCTGTTTCAAACACGATGCTCGTCGGAGCCGCCATCGCGGATGCAGGTGTTTGTCGGCGCCAGACCAACATGTGACAATCTGTCTCGTGACGCATTCGGGAATCATGCAGCGGCAAACCCATATTTCTGGGCGCGCCCGCAGGTCCAGTGGCTCACCGAAAGCGGGCGTCGCGGGTCCAGTTGTCCACCAGCACATACATAACACACAAGCTGTCTCGTGGAGTACACAGTGTTCATCGAACTGCTATATCTGTACGCACCCGCAGGTCCAGCGCCTCGTCGAAGTGGCCGTTGCGGATGCAGGTGTCCATCAGCGCCGGCACCTCCAGGACCTCCGCCAGCGGGCCTTGCGCGCCTGTCCGCCAAAAGACATATGTTTCAATCTACATTGGCTCAGCCTCTGTGTACTAGAGGAGGCTCCAGCGCATCAACCAGCGGCCTGCGGGTCAAGCAGGTATTGCGCTGGTGCCTGCCTGCATGGTCAACGAGCAAAGCGCTGCCACCCAACTTGCAGCTGCTTGCAACGGGCGTTCATGGCCAGCAGCGATGCGGCCGACATGCTACAAGCCGCTTGCCGGAATCTGAACCCATGAATGGTGTCGCCAAGCCGCTTGCGCACCTTGCAGCTGCTTGTTGCGGGCCTTTTTGGCCAGCAGCGCCGCCGCGGACTTGTTGAAGCCGCCCGCCACGGCGGCCAGCGCCGGCAGGTCATCCGCCAATGCGTCCAGCTTGCCGAGTGCCGCCGCGGCTTCATCGTGCGCCGCCGCCGTGCACTCGGCGGTCGCCAGAAACGAGCGATAGTGCGCCACCGCCGAGTCCTGCATGGGATGCGGAAAGAAGGTCGCATGGGCATGCGAAGACGGATCGGTGGAACTCTGCACATGGACCTCCTTGCAAAAGGCCTGGGGTACACGGTGTGATATGCGGGAAATGAGTTCAGCAATCACAGGAGCAACTGTTCCGGCAACTCCGGGGTTCACCCTGCGCAAGTCTGAGGTTCGAGGTGGTTTAGATACACCTGCGTCTGCCGGCGCAGCTGCTTTTGGTCCTCCTCCAGAAGCTCCGGCTCCTTGGCCAGGCGTTCCAGCGGGTGCCCCAGCAGCTCTGCAAAGTATGCGTCTTGCGCGCCGCCGCCTGCGCCGGCGGGGTTCAGGGCGCCGCTGCCGGGCGAGCGCGGCGTGCCCTTTGCTGGAGTGCGCGGCGTGCCCCTGCGCAGTTTAAAAGCAGTGAATTCTCAGAACTTTCCTGGCAGGGCCGTCAGGAGGCGGAATGGATCCGGGCCGAGGGGCTGAAAAAGCATGTCGAAACCATGGTGCAACCTCGAAGAAGCTCAGACTTGGCAAGCTCAGGCGCCGCGCTCACCCAAACTGGAGCTCGCCGGAGCGCATGGCGGATGGCGCGGGCGCTCGTATGCGCGCCGGCTGCCTCTGCTCCGCAAACATGGCACCAGGCGCGTTTCAGTGGCGTACGACCCCGAGCCTGTGACCTGCGCGCTGTTCGAAACAGACACGACCCGCAAGCCGCGCAAGTTCAGGTATGGACGGCTGTCGCGGGGTTCAGCCGCGACACCACTGGCAGCGTTACGGCGTCGCAGCTGTGGGCATCAGGCTGGTGGCTAACCCCGCAGGTCGTGTGCTTTGGCAAGCAAGTAGGGCTGCTGTCACCGCTGCGCGCTATAGATCAAGCTGCAGGCCTGAGTTCGCATGCAGCTACAAGGGCTGCAGATGCGAGAGCAGGCGTGCAAATTGCCGAGCGAAATGTGTGCATATCTCCCTGCGAAGCAATGGCTCAGCACAGCCCCAAATATTTCTTGGTCTTGCTTCAGATCACAGTGAAAGGCCTCCTGGACTGCTCGCGCCAAACAAGTCCTGCGTGCTTGACGCGCGACTGCTGCTGATACACGGTACGTTCACATGACTGTTGCAACAACGAGTTGTGCGGCAGAGTGCGGAGCACTTCGCGAAATACAATATTGTAAATAATCGATGTAATTAAAATTTCTTCTCTGAAAGGTTGCCGTTTTCTTCTGCACAAAGTGCACCCGCAAGGTTGTCAGGATCACATCGTCAAGTCATGCTTCCATGCTGTATCTGTATCAATGTACATGCACGCATTATCAATGTACGCTCGCCACGCTGCTTGCTGACAGTTCGCCATGCTTCGACCCTGAGGTTCTGTCAGCCTTTCTCTTGGATGTTCTGCAGAATCAGTATGTAGCTTTGCACGTATCCGTTTGAACCGGGAGATCGTGCGTCAACGATGGCGCCTCGAAGGAAGCGAGGCTTGCGGGATGACGTTGGTGCTGAGCGTGCTGCGAAGCTTGCCGGCGATGGTGCGCCCTCATGGCTTGCGCTCCATCGGCCAACGAGCTCTAGAGCTCGATTGCCCTTCACTGTGCTAGACGGCCCAGTGATAGATTGTGGCTTGCCAAGAAGCACTCCCCAGCATCCCTCCCCGGAGCCTTTTGACTGAAGAGCAACAGCAGATCCTGGAAGACCTCATGCGCCATCCGTTCAAGTGTGACCATAGCCATACAAGCATGGTCGCCTGCAAGACCTATCTCTGTCATGCGGATGCACATGCGACAGCACGCCAGCCAGCGGCAGACGCTGCCATGCCCACCACCTGGCACGCAACAAGCTGAACCTGCCCAGTCGATCCTAGGTACGCTGTCGGGCGTCAGCAACGCGGCGGTGGACGCGCTGTTGAACCGCACCGCCGGGCGCCGCGGCCGCAAGACCGCCTCGGCACGCGCTGTGCAGGCGAGCATGGCTGTGGAAGCCTCGCAGATTTACACACTCAGAATAGATCGTGGCGAGGCAGGATCGTCGCGAGCCAGGATGCTGGCCGCTGGTCATGATGATGCTATGCAAGCAGAGGCAGTCTCATGCTGGCTCCCCACCATTTGTGCTCTCCACCATTTGACATTCCAGCGGATGCAATTTATGCGTTTTCGACATGAAAGAGAGAGACTTTGCCATGCCGCCGATGCCTGTGGTGACTCTGTGCAATATGTTGATAGGCGGGCGCCATGGCGGTGAGCGCCGCAGAGCGGGAGCATCGACCGGACACCGCAGACGCCGCGCTGCGGCCGCTGCCGGAAGATTGCAGATATGCCGGCGGCGCAGGCGGCGCCTATTTCGAGGATGACGATGCGTTTGCGGCGGCGGCGGCGCAGACCATGGACAGTGACGACGAGGTGGCGGCAGCGGTGGCTGCGGAGGCCGCGGAGGTCACCGCAGCGGCGCAGCAGTGGCAGGTGTGGCTGAACGATAAAAGAGACGCACATTCTTGCAACTCTAGGGCGTGTGAGGCAACCATCAGGCCGAGCAAATGTAGCTTCGGGCAGTGCAGACATTGTAACTTCCCTCGCCACTTGCAGTCGCTGTCGGGAGCGCAGCGAGGTCATGTTGACACCTCGCTGTACCGCTCCAGGCGGTTGCAGCTGGTGTTGTGGACCCTGGCATTGGCTTGCCCCGAGGGATCATGTCTGCAGACCCGTACAAGGCTCGACGCCAGCCACAACAGTCCAGGCGTTTGACGGACAGACAACATGGAGCTTGAAGCAAAAATTGCCACATGATACAAGGGCGGCGTTCACAGTTAGGAGGACGCGGCAGTCATGGAGGCCCCTCCAACCACTTTGCTTTTTTCCTGCACAGCGACTGTACTGTTATCTGAGTCATGAGTCGTGATCCCGATATCGATCCAACAAACATCACACACAGGACGACGGCCACGACTGGGAGGATGCGGCCGCGCCGGCGGAAGCCGCCTCCGGCGATGTCGAATTTCAGCTCCAACGCGGCGGTGGCGGCGACACAGCGGAGCAGCACGAAAAGCGGGCGGCAGTTACAAAGGCGGACCGGCAGTACGCCGCTCTGCTGCACCAGTCGCACCTGCTGTTCCTGCTCGGGCGCGGGCTGCTGTTCGACCGGGCGGCAGACGACCCCATGCTGCAGGCGCGTTCCTGCCATGCCTCATCGCAGATGCCTTGCAAACGGGTTACATGTCAGCAGTCGAGGATAGGCAAGATGTTGAACTCGGCCGCGCTGCTGTTTTGCATGACTATGCAAACGCTATGCAGAGCGAACCCCCTTTGTCTGAGCTGCAGGCTTTGCACACGGTCAACCTTGCACACCGTCAGCCATGGATGCAATGATTTCTCCACAGGCGCTGATGCTGTCGCTTGCGGAGGGCGCTCCGCTTCCGGGCGAATGCTCAAAATACGCTGTGCGGACAGCGCGCTACTTCCGCACCAACAGAATAGTTGACAAGTTGTTGCAGGCGCTCATGCTGTCGCTGACGGAGGGCGCGCCGCTTCTGACGAAGGCTCGTATCCGCTGATAGAACATCATCGCGAAAGAGCAAGGGGTGCAACATTTGCGATCTCTTGCTTCAGGCGCTGATGCTGTCGCTGGCAGAGGGCGCGCCGCTTCCAGCGGATCCGGCGGCGCCAGGCGGCATGTCGCTGGAGGCGCTGCCGCCGCTCCTCGCCTGGTTCACCAGCGCCTTCCGCCTCGCGCCGCTCAGCGCAGAGGTGTGCGCTCTAGACCAAGCGCTGACAATCCCTTGACGTGACTGTTCTGCTAGTCGCAGAAGGCGTTGCCGCCGCTGCTCGCCAGGTTCACCGGCGCCTTCCGGCTCGCGCAACCCAGCGTGGAGGTGGGCATTCAGGAAGGGCCCGCAGCCTGACGCTTTTTGCTCGCCGCCTGGAGACGGCTGATTTCTTGCCTGATGGTTGTGATGGCCAGGCGCTGCAAACCAGGTCAAATTCTTCTCGCCTGGAAGATTACCAGAAGAGCCATGTTTCCGAAGTCAGCCGTATCACATTATAAAGTCTGCACCCCTCAGGAGCCGGAGCTGCCGGACCACTCGCTGGCGGCGCTGCCGCATCCAAAGGCTCATCGTGGACACAAGCCGCATCTAAACCCTACTCTAAACCGTGCGCCTGCAGGAGCCGGACCTGCCGGACGACCCAAATTCAGCACTGCGGGCCGGCGGGCGCGGCGCTGCGGGGCTGCCGCCGCTGCTGGAGCGGCTGCAGGAGGCAGCTGCGGCGCGGCGTGGCACCGCCGAGAGTCTGGCGGCGCTGTTCGTTGCGCTGCTGCGAGCCGCCGGCTGCCTCGTGCGCCTGGCCAGGTGCAGCACGTTTCACAGACGCAGTCCCTTCGATGTCAGCTTTTGCAGCTGTGCTCACTAGTCAAGTCACTGTAGGATGTGCAGCGCTTCGGAAGCAGCTGTGTGCAGCCAACCCCTTGCAGCCACACATACTGCCTCATCTTCGCACATGCTATGCCCAGGGCGCTGCAGCCGCTGCCGCTGCGGCCTGGAGCGCTGAGTCACTCGCCGCCCGGCAAGGGCCGCAAGCCGAAGCTGCCGTCCCAGAGGGACCAGCCGGTGCAGCAGCCCAATCGGCAGAAGAACAGCGGCAAGGCTGCGGCGGCCGCGGCGGCCATGGCGCCTGCCGCGGCCGACGGCGGTGATGCAAGTGGCGCAGCAGAGCCCTCGACTCCCACCGGCGGCGGCAGAGGTAGAGGCAGCGGCAGGGGCGGCGGCAGGGGCAGGGGGAGAAAGCGCAAGGGCCAAGAGGAGGTTGAGCAGCCGGCAACGCCCGGCGGCGGCGGCGCCGACAGTGAGGACGTGGGCCTGCTCCGCTCTGCCAGCAGCCGCCGGCGACGCGGCGACGAGGAATTCGAGCAGCAGCTGGCCATGGCGGTGGGCCCTGCCTTTGCATGTTCTGGCTCATTGGTGGATGCTGTCGGCCTTGAGTGCTAAAGTCTAGGAGCGAGGCTTTTCTGCATCTGCCTGGGAAGCCAACCAAGTGGCTGTGATGCACATGAAACAGTCGGCATTCTTCATCAGGTGCATGGCAAGCACACAGCGAGTCGTGGAAGTGCAAATCCCTCGTGCAGATGTTGGCCACTGGCGCCGACAGTCAGGACCTCAATCAACGTGGCGGGGCGGCGCCCGGGGCTCCGCCGCCGCATCCCACCTCTGCCGGCCGCCGGAAGGTGGGCGCATGCAGCTGCATGCTGCTCTGTTCCTGTCTGGACACCGCGCAGTGAAGCCCGCGGTTTGAACTGCCCGGTGTTCTAATAGCAGCGGCGCCCTGCTGGGCCACGCCGCTCGACCGAACCGCTTGCCCGCTGCCAACCGCGTTGACTCTTCCAGCCAGCCAGCCAGCCAGCCAGCCAGCCAGCCAGCCAGCCAGCCAGCCAGCCATCCAGCCACACCCTGGCTTGCCAGAGCCTGCCGACTGCAGCGTCATGTTGGCTGGTTTGATGACCCTCTCTGGGAACGTTCATCTCTTGGCCATCCTGCTGTGACACCTGCAACAGGCGGGTGTCGTCTGGGGGCGCGGCGGCAGCGCGGGGCACGCCGCAGCGAGCGGCGGCGCAGCCTGGGTGGAGGTCTACTGCGGACCATCCGACACAGGGCGGTGGGTCGCTCTGCACCCCGTGGACGGCTGGTGCGACAAGCCGCATAAGGTGAGTCCAGTTTCGGACACTGTCGTCCGTAAAAACAAACAGACGTGTATGTTCAGGGTCACAGATTTGGGCGCCGCTGAACACGGGGCGCTGGGCTGTGGCTCATCTCGTGGCTGGCTGGTGCAAAGAGCCGCACAAGATGTGTATGGGAAAATCACAGAGAGGAACCCTATTGTCATACCAACAACACAGATAGATGTATCGTGTGCACGGGCCTTGGTGCTGTCACCTGCCTGAAGTCTTTCTGAAGGTTCCTACTTTTCCCGATTGCACGTCACCATTGTGATGGTCAGATGGCTCGAACATGCGCAGCACAGACCCCCATGCCATGAGTGTGCACATTGAGCCTACCGCGCCATTCTTTGCTGCGCTTCGGATCTGGGTTCGGATCTGCAACTATGAGTTTTGAGTCGCCTGATTCTCGCTTCAACGCGCAGGTGGACGAGGCGCTGTCAGGCGTGGTGCCGCTGGCGTACGTGGTGGCCTTTGCCAATGGCGGCGCCAAAGACGTCACGCAGCGGTGCGGGCCTGCCAATCCCCCGCAAAGCTCTCGGCACCAGAGCCTGTGCTGCCACACTCGCGGCTATGGTGACGCATCATGATGGTCAAAATCGCACAGTGTCTGGCCACGGCACCTATCGATTTGGCTTGGAGAAGGTAGACTCAGGGGAAGATGTGCAAACAGGAACTTCCGTGCTTTACCTTCACAAGCACATGCTGACGCTGCTGGCAGCGAAAAGTGGCGGTCGGGATGCTGGTGGGAGCAGCCACTGCAGCCGCTTTCGATATGACATGATTAATAAAGAGCCTCTGGATTTGCTCGTCACAGGTATGTGCCGTCACTGCTGGCGGTGGCAAAGTGGCGGGCCGGCGGCTGGTGGGAGCAGACGCTGCGGCCGCTGCGCTCCCGCGAGGTCGCTGCTCGACTTCCTGCTTCCGGCGCTGGCGGCGCTGAGCCCTCAGGCTGCGGTGACAGCGGCGGCACTCAGCCCGGCGGCGGCCAGCTGCTGGCGGGCATGCGGGTGTGACTGCCGGTGCTCTGAAGGTTTTGATGATCCCGTTTCTTCTGGATTTTCGATGTGTTACCATCTATGATCGATTTTCAAGCCTGGACATGTTGGCCATCTGTTTGTTCGCAGAGCCTTCTTTCACGCAGATGAGCGTGTTGTTTGGCTCATCTGCTTGCTGACATCTCCCAGCATTCGAATCAGATGCATGTCTCTCGTCATTCCGAAGGCACGAGCGACATTGGCAGCAGAGTGAGCATATTCGTCTTGGTCAGAGACTCCGGACAAACCAGCTAGACACACGAGAAACTATGCACTAGTCCAGAATCTGGTGCCTCCGGGTTTCAACTTGAGTACCCTGAGCCGACTCGGACATCTGGGTTTGCAGGTAGCGCATGGGAACGGAGGCGACCTGGCACTGCGCCTGAAGAAGGCGACCAAGGCGTCTCTCACCGCCCAGCAGATGCGCGCGGCCAGGTATGAACATTGGGACATTCCCAAATCGCTTACAACATTGAACTCACTCGGCCTTGGAGCACCGATGCGCTGCGATGGGGCTGCGTTCGCAGGCGCTGCCTCAGTGGCTGGAGCGCTGAGGCTGCACAAATAGCTGGGTCGGTTGCCTACCACACTCGACTCGGCATGCCAGGGTGCAGTCGCTGTGCTGATACAGCCTGATCACCGAGGCTGGTAGTCGAGCTGGCTCGTGAATCAGGTGTATCAGGTGGATATTCCCCCAGGACTACAACATACCCCGCTGAAAGGCACCGCCCTGCTGTTTCCATACAGGGAGGACGCGGAGCTGGGCGAGCAGGCAGTCAGGGATCGAGCGGCGCTGCCGACCACCCTGGAGGGCTTCAAGAAGCACCCGCTGTATGTGCTGCAGCGACACATCCCGCGCTACTCCGCCCTCGCGCCCGACACCAAGAGCGTCGGCCTGCACAGGTGAGGGAGTGATAATTGCACCTGGAAACATCGAGATCCACTTTGGTGAAGCAGATTCGAAACATTCCGCCCTTGTGCCCAACACCAACAGCGTCGGCCTACACACTGGGATTGTGTCCGATGAATAGTGTGGATGAAACCCGCGCTTTGGGACGCTGATCAAGGGACACATTGCTCCGGCCCCTGGCCGCGGGAGCTTCATCTTGCACGGGCAATGCACTTTTACAGGTACCTTGAGACCCGAACACAAATCTTTCAATGTAAGCTAGGCACACCCAGGCATGAGCTTTGATTGACTTAAGGACGCATCGCTCTGCCGGCGCGAGTGTTCGGCAGAGCGTCAAGTCCAGGATCGCGGCGGAAACGGCTTACGGCTGGAGTCGCATCATTGCGGTTACTTCCGCCACTTTCTCATCGCTCTTAGATTTGCAGGGTTGTACTACTTGCAGGAGCACCTGACAGAGCTGCACATAACAGCGGCGTGGAGATCGACTCCCAATCCACTGGCGAAAGCCAGCATGAAGAAGTTCTCCTTGATTGAGATTGCTGCCACAGCAGTCCATTGTGGGAGCACCAACGAGGCGTGGCAGGTAATGTGCGACCATGAGGTGGCCGGCAAACGAGCTGCGCTCTTTCTACTTCACTTCTGAAGCTTCATTTCGTCATGCAGGGGCGAGTCCTACTACCTGCGGGAGCACCTGGCGGAGCTACACACCGCAGAGGCGTGGCAGATGAAGTGTGGGCGGGAGGTAGCAGAAGACCAGCTGGGCCGGCCCGCCAAGGAGGTCAGAAAACGCGGCTACGTGCCCAGCGGCAAGGACCGGCCATTGGAGGGCCTCGAGGACGACCAGGTGAGTTTCCACGCCCCGCTTTCCCAGACAATGGACGTTGACCATCTACTGCAATAGGGGGCTGAAGTACACGACCACAAGCCGAGCGGCAGGGAGAGGCCACTGGAAGGCCTCGAAGACCACCAGGTGGGCACTTTCATGCCTACTTTCATGCTTGCCGCAGAACGTCTACATCTGGACATCATGCTGTAAACCAGCAAGGACCAGCCACTGAACGCCCTGGAGAACGAGTCTGGCTGTGCGCAGTGAAGGTGTCATCTCCAGAGAGCTGGCCGAGAGCTAAAGCAGCCACCTTGCAGAGCCCGTTGTGCCGTGGGCAAGCATATTTTGAGGCGCAGGAGGGAAATCATGTAGACGGCGACACGCGGCTGTGAGGTCGCGGCACAAAGCCGTTACATCGTCGCGTATTTCCCCACTCCATCTGCCCCCATGCAGGTTACGCCGCCGGCGATTGCATTGCAGGAGGGATGCAGGAAACGCGGCAGAAGGCTCGACATGGCTCGGCAGTATGGCAAGTGGCAGACGACGGCGCACACTGCTTCGGCGCGGGCTTCTAAACACTGACGAGCACACTGCTCCTGACATCTCACAGTCTGCGCCGCTGGCCAGCGTGTCCATTGAGGAGGAATGAAAGTCGGACGAAGGCGTGTCGCGGCCGTACAGGGAGTCACAGACGGCGGCGCACTCGCTGCTCGTGTGTTTTGTATCTGACATGACCCGTGCTGTGATTGTGCAGTTTGCGCCGCCAGCAAACGCCTTCGAGGAAGAGGAGGAGGGAAAGTCGACCGAGGGCGTCACGCGGCTGTATGGGGAGTGGCAGACGACGGCGTGGGCGTCGCCGGCCGCCGTGGACGGCACCGTTCCCAGAAACGAGCGCGGCAACGTCAACGTGCCACCTTACGCCACGCAGCTGCCCGCGGGTGTGTCCAATTTCTGGCTAGGGAAAACCCTGTTCGAGCCTGAGGTGCCCGGCTGCTCGTGATTTCCAGCCTTCCTGGCACTGCGGGCCTTGCCAGCCAGCCTCATTTCGGAGTTGCCATGATTTCGGGTTGGCATTTCGAAACACTGCCTCCATACTGCGGCTGGCTGGACAGCTGGAAACCTCATGGACATGCGCCGGCAAGCAGCCAAGCCCCCGTGCATCAGCACAAGGCCCTGCCTGGCTGATACCTGCAGCTGCCTGTCAGTGATGCCGGTGGGGCTGCAAGCACAGCGCATTTGCGGTACCCACGGCTGGCGGCAGTGTGCCGGATTTTGCGCACGCGATGATGGGCTTGGACATTCGCGGCGGCGACATCGAGGGCTCTGCAAATCGCAAGTTCATTGATGAAGATGCTTTGTGTTCTGTTATCGTGCATCACCCATGCAGGAACCATACACTTGAAGCACCCACGACTGGCGGCTGTGTGCCGGAAGCTGGAAGTGGATTTCGCGCATGCGATGATGGGCTTCGACTTCCGCGGCGGCCGCAGCGTGCCGCGCATTGAGGGCGTCGTGATCTGCGAGGAGTTTGAGCGCTATGTGATGGACGCCTACTGGGATGAGGAGCGGTGAGTGATGGTATTCATCACTCACAGAAAATGTGAATTTTGAATACAGAAACAGCCTTGCGAGAATTTCGAGCGTAACGTGATGGACGCCTACTGGGAGGAGGTGCGGAATATTATACAATCATCAGCAAATAGAGTATAGTGTTAAGAAAGTCATGCCAGGAGGTTGAGCGCGCCATGGTGGACGCCTACTGGGGGGAGGAGCGGTCAGTAATTGTTACGACATACAGAAAATGTGAATATGAATACATTGAATTTTTCGCGAGGTGTTCGAGCGCACCGTGATGGACTCCCACTGGGAGGGCGAGCGGCGAGCTTCCAAATTCAAATTGGATGAATATCTCAATTCAGTCATTGAGCGCAGTGGGAGGTGGGGGCGTCCAGAGACGCGCATCAATGCCACAGCAAGTTTGTCAGCAGCACACCTGCTGTGGGCAAGTCGCTAATGGCGGACTTTAAGAACTGACCAGCGCTCATCTGATACCAGATCGTGGCAGCTGCGCGGAGTAACGCGGCGTCGTCCACTCACAGAAAGCCGCCTCGCCAAGCACCGCATGCAACACAGACAACGGACACGGTTTCATGGCACAACCTCTGAACGCTGTCATCTATGAGGGTACAGATACCGCAGTGTTCCAAGGCTCAAGACAGCGGCACTTTTGTTCTGCAGGGCGCGGGAGGCGCGGGCGCAAGCCAAGCTGGTCGCGGCGGCGGACTCCGCCTGGCGGTCGCTGCTGCGGGCTGCCCTCACGCGAGTGCGTCTGGCGGCTGACCATGCGTTGGGGAGCCAGAGCGCAGCCGGTTTGGGGACGGCACGCACCGCGTACGCTCCAGGCAGGGTCTCCAAGTCCTGGCCTCCATTGTACATGAAACACGTACTTCTTCGTGGAGAGAAAGTAGTGATCGCTGCTGCCCTCACACGCGTGCGCCCGGATGCCGACCACGCGCTGGTGAGGCAAGACGGCTTGGGGGCGCGCATCGCACACTGTCCAGGCCAGTTGACAGAAACTCTGCACTCCTTGCAGCTTTGTTGGACCTGGTACTCGCCCAAAGAAAAGAATTTCGGTCACAGCTGCACGCCGCCCTACCGCGCATGCGCCTGGAGCTCGTTCATGCTTTGGGGGGCCAGGGCGATTTGGGGCGAGCGGCATCGCGCACTGCCCACGCAAATCCCCCAGGATCTTCGTTCGTCTGGTGACACATTCCTTGAAACCTGTTGGTCGTTCTTCTTCTGCGCGCATTCTGTTTTGGGATCCACCTAAGGACAGCAGGGTACTGCGCGAGACGGTGGCGGCCAGCAGTGGTAACGTAGCACTCTTTCGCCTGCAATTTCACCTGGTTGCAGAGCCCCTATCTCGCGCTGCAGTGTTTGAAATTCTGCATGCTGCCGCAGTCTTCTGACGCCACAACATCGGCACTGCGCAGGGAAACCGGCATGTGAGGGATCCTGCCAAGCTCAAATGGCCTCTGCTTCTATAATTCTTTTGTGACACATGCCGTCACGAGAATGCGCCGTCACAAAAATGTGAACCCACATCGCCATTGCTGCACAGGCGGCGAGGCAGATGCAGGCGGCGCAAAGGAGCAGCCCGCCAAGGGCGGCAGCGCTGCCGCGGCGGCGGTGCAGGCGGCCGCCACGAGCGGCAGCGCCGCAGCAAAGCCCGCCGGCGGTCGCCTGCCGCACTTTGGCATCTGCTGCCCCAGCGGCGGGACGTCGAAGGAAGATGCGGTGGAGCTGTCGTCAGAGGATGGTGCGGCGCCGTCGGCGGAGGCGCGGCAGCAGGAAGCAGTTGAACGGCGGCCGTCGGCGCACCCGGATGCGGAGGAGATCTGAGTGCAAGTGTTCAGGTTCAGAAGGACATGTTGTGCGATGCTGATCGACTGCTCAGGATGCATTTGCTGCTGACATTGAACCGTCCGGCGTCCGATTTTCAGCATGACGTTGCACCACTTGGGTCAGATATCGATGCAGCAAGCCCACTACCTGTCAGTGAACTGAGTCACTGGCCTAGGCCCACATAATGCCAGCAGCCCGTCATCGGGTGGAATAATGCTTGCCTGCAAGCCTGAAGTGCACGGATCATCTGCCCCGAAAAATGGCATGCGCCAGATGCAGCAGCGCCACGACTCTAAAAAGCGCTGACGCACAGCCCATTCTGACGGCTATCTGAAGTGTTGTCTACGGCATTGGCGACAAGAACAGGCTCCCCCATTGCACCTTCACCTTCGAATGTATAAGTTCTGCACCGCTATCAGTTGGGCAATCTATCTCGCTCAGCCCCGCGGGCCGCATGGTAATGTGCTGTGTCGGCATGCAGACACCCGAGAATCGTTGAATGCTGCTCTAAAGCTGCCTCGACCTTTCTCAGTTTACTAGACCTACTGAAGTCATGTACGATCACTGTGAACCCTAAAGTGAGCCCTAGCTCGGCCACCCAGTAGCGGGCTGGCGGCGGCGCGATCATCCAGGCAGAAAACGCCCTCTGGCGCTGCTTGTGAGCCTCGCTGGCCCCAAACCTAAACATCGTGCTGCATTGTCATCCCGCTTCATTGAAGCGCATCCAGGGCCTGGCGCTGCTGCCGCCTTCGAGGCTTGCCAGTGCGGCAGCCGGCGGCGGCGGCGGCGACGCCGGATCACCGCTTCTGCCACACGAGGAACTTGAGGGCGCCAATGGAACCGACTCGGAACGCCGCGATGAAGCCGATGAGGATGAGGATCGTCCAGCCGCGCATATTGCAGGCGAAGCCAAACCGATCTTCCACATAAGCGCTCACAGTGACCTGCAGGGAGGGTTTACGAGTGTCAGATGCACAACCTTGCCGATAGCCATAATTTGAGCTTACATGAGACGGTTGGATCACGCCGAACTGTCGCGTTCACATGGATCGCACTCCCGTGAACGCAACAGCACTGCGCAAAGCATGACAGTGTCCGAACTTCTCGACTTTGCCTTAGTGTTCTGGCACCATGTGTTTTGCAGCATGCATGCGCAGCTGCGGAGGCTCGCATCCACCCAAGGGAGGCGTCAAAGAAGCCTCACCGTGCCGCCGGAGGTGAGTGTCATGGGCGTGTCCACATTGCCCAGCTGCGTTGTGGTGATGGCGCTTAGGCTCCAGAAGGTGGGGCAGAGGTAGGAGTACCTGTGTGCAGAGTTGCGTGCATTTGGGCACAGCTTGGCTTGTCTGTCTGAAGCAGTTCGAATCATGCACACATGCATGCTTGTGCCACAGAACTTCTCTTTCCTGCGTCAATGCACAGTTTCTCGTGCGAAGTCACGTGTGAAATGCAGCGCGGACGACTCACCAGCGCCACCAGTGCGGCATCTCGGGCCGCGTGATCAGAAAGCCTGCAACAGGAGCAAGTCACACCATCAGACGCCATGCATTGTCAACAGACGGCGGCTTCCAGCACGGTCGTGCCGAGGGGTCGCATCGAGCCGGGCTGCCTTGACTGTGCGCGGGCAGGCATTGACAAGGCCGCTTCATGTGACCTCTAAACCCTCAACCCACCGGCAAACAGGGACCAGATTGCGTAGAAGATGGTGGACGCGACGGCGCTGAGCTGCAGGCTGGGCGACAACACCACCGACAGCAGCCCGTAGAATGTGTAGTACTGCGCGCCAATGTAGACAACGTCGTTGAAAAAGACCACTGTCACTGTGTTGGTCGTCTATCCAGCATGCTCTGGCCGGTCCAAATGCCGATCATGTAGGGCAGCAACAGCCAAGAGATAATGCGTGCGACAGCAAGGGAGGGGAGCAGCAGACCCACCAGCAGTGTCAGGAACAAGTACAGGAAGTACCAGAAGAACTTCGCTGCAGGGACGCCAATGTCGAGATTCAGAGAGGCGGTCTCGGGTGCAATGAAACATGCGGCAAAAGTATGTTTGTGCTGATCAAGCAGCATAGAAGTTGAACATGTGCGGCACAGAAGCTGGCCGCACCTGCGCTGTACTCCAGCCCTATTAAGAAATAGGTCAGCGGGGCATACAGGATCTGCATGCGCAAGAGCGACCATCGTCGTGGCAGTGACATAAACCAACGGATCAACCATTTGACGACGTGTGCGTCCGGCTGGTGCGTAGGGGTTGGGAGACGAGCAGTGCCACGACAGTGCTGTCACAGGGATGGGCAGAAGCTGCAAAGCCAGAGTGGCGAATCCCTCACGCATTGCACAAGGGCATATGGCGTCTCGACAGTCCCCTGGGCAATCGCGTATGGCAGCGTCGCATAGAACCCTGCGCATCAGCAAACCGGCGACAGCCTGCATTAGTCATCTTATTGCTGGGCGTCACAGAGGAGTGGCAGGACAGTCTGGCCGTGGCTGCTGCAGGTGCGTTGCCTGCCATTTAGGTTTAGCCATTTCAGACGGGTTCGACGGTCAGGCGGGCGCCTCCCCAACGGCGTGGCAGCCTTCGTTGGAGGACGCAAACAGGACTCATAGTCCAGCCATCAGGCACCAGCTGCCAGTCCAGAATACGGAGGAGCGCTCGCCTGCGGCGCGTTCTCTGTACATGACGGGGCGCTCGATGGCGATGACGCTCTGGATGGTGGCGCTGTTGGCAAAGCCCAGGATGAGCACCGCCAGGTACTGCGACGCAATGATGCGCAGCACCTCCTTCTCGTTGGACCTGCACGACAGAACGCAGAGGAGTCGTCCAAAAAAATAGTACTGCGGCGCGAGGATGCGCACCACATCCTCCTCGACGGACCTGCGTCAGCAGGAATGACATCAGCAGGATTGTGAATACTCTTTGTGTCACCCTGGCCCCAGGACGAGCACCGCCAGAATGCAAAAAATACCAACTGAAGAATATATTCCTACCGGAGCAAAAAACATAGGTTTTTTTCCCTCTGCGAATCCACAAAAAGCCATGATTATTCTGGCATCAAAATACATATGATATGTTAGTGTATAAATCTACGCTAACACAGATGTTACATGCAACATTTACTCAAAATTTCAAACTGCGGCGCGAAGATGCGCAGCACGTCCTTCTGTGGACCTGTGAGACGCGTCGGAGAAGATGTACAAAGACCCTGCACCCGTTTTGTGTGCACTGCGGGAACCGTTTTTTCCCCCCAAATTACCGGAGGTTTGTTTGGTTTTGTGAGAAATTTGTAGAAGGAATGACTTGCGAAGTCACTATTCAGTAAAGTTTATGCTGAGCACGCCACGGTGCGATTCGAACTCGGACCACACATGGGGTGCGCAGAGGGGCGGCACCCTTTCGAAATGCTTCTGACCGGATCCTGTGGGAAATAATTTCTCCTATATTTGTTTTTCTGGTTTTAATTATCAGAGCAAAAATTCAATTCAGCGATTATGAAAGCTTTCGATTATTATGAGTAACTTGCCTTTTTTGATAGCATTCGATTACATGGGCGCACCTGTCCTGGCCGATGCGCCAGAAGGTGGTGCCCAGCAGCAGGCCGAAGAAGAAGGTGAAGCTGAACCGCACTGCGTTGTACTGCGCGGGCAGTGCAGGCGATGAGCGGCTCTCGCCGCCAACAGCATTTCCACACCACGGAGCCCTTTCCGACAGATTCACTTCACACGTTCACAAGCTCGTGTCAACACTGCGACTGCTCTGCAACACTGACCGCCTGCTGTCTTGGCCGTGGTGTACCTAAACACAATCGGTCGCTTTCTTCACGCCATCAGCTGAGTGCACGAGTCTCAAAAAGGGCTCACCGTGGGGTACCGCCAGTACGCCACCTGCGGGTCGGCAAGTGTATCCACTCGGTCGGATAGGCAGTGCGGGCCAGGTCAGTAGCTTGCCGTCTGTGGAGCCAAGTAGGGAAGGCAGCGCAAACACAAACGGATGGTGTGCGCTCGATCGTGGCAGCCTCGGCTCCGCCGCTGCCTCGCATGGCTCACTGAGCACCTTGCCCTAAACCCAACGTAAACCCACCTAAACCCTTAACCCAAAACCCTAGGGCAGTCTCAAACACACCGCTTTGATATGCAGTCGGGTTGTTAGTGGTCAGGTCCTCACCAGGTTTTTGACGAGGATGATGAAGTACTGGCGCCACAGCGGCTGCGGGAACTGAGTAACGAAGGCCAGTGGCGAGCTGCCGGCCTCGGGCTGCTCCGCACGCAACACCAGCGCATCCGTCTCCCTGAAGGAAAGCACATTCAAGGTTTCTTGGTATGCACATTTTGCGGCGGCAAAGATGAAGGATCTCATGCGACGTTTGTGCAATCAGCCCCAACTATGAGTGACGATCCAACAGTATGTTCAGGGCGCCCAAATTCGGCGCTGGCGCAGCATTGCAGCGCTCTAGACGAGTCAGACCCAGGGTTACAAGCTACGGTTGATATGCACGCACTTTGCGAGGCTGCTGTCCGCGAAGCTGTCGGCGAGGTCCACGCCGATGCGCTGCTCCGCGCTGATGGTGCTGATGTCCAGCATCCATGTTGCCGGGTCTGCATGGCACGCAAATCGCATGTCGACGGCGGATCATGCGGCATGCCTGATCCTCCGCCAACGTCCGCAGTGCCTTGCTGTCGCACGTTCAGTGAGCTGGATGGTGGCTCTCCAGACAGAGGGTGCATTGGGCAATCGCCTGAATCAATAGAGTTCTTCAGTCTCGAGCAGAGAACAAGACCCGCATCGCAAGGACGCACTGTAGCCGTCCTCGATGGGAGTCACGCCGTCAATGGCGGAGAAGTAGGAGATCATGGCGGCAGACTGGCGTCCCAGCGGTCCGTTGTAAATAACCGACCCGCCGCGCTTGAGCAGCAGCAGCTCATCGAAGGTCTGCAGGCCACAGTCAAAACAACTCAGGCATGTGGAGCGCCCCTCACCCTGGTGGCCCTGCTGATGTGGCGGCAGATGCGTCAGACCTCAAGTTGACAGACAGAATGAGCGTTGAACCTGGTTGTACCCTTCGCTGCTTCGTTCCTTGGCCTTTTCCGCGTTCATTAGTCGCGAACCTCGAAGATGTCGATGGCGGGCTGGTGGATGGTGCAGGCGATGGTGCGTTCTGTGTTGACGATATTCCGCACCACCCGCATCACAATCGCCGCCGCCCTCGCGTCCAGCCCTGCAGTGTGCACACAGGCCGTCAACGGCTGCCAGCTTCTCCATGAACGGCGGAATGCTGGCGAGTTTCTGGTTGATCCGGTGCAAGATTGCCTGAGTACAGCCTGTGAACAAAACAACAGATGTGCCGCTGCACCTGCAGAGCATGCAGGCACCCGCCCTTCAGTGGGAGGTAGCAGAGAGCCGCAGCAGCTGCAGCAGCCGCACCGGAGGTGGGCTCGTCCATGAAGACGACGGCAGGATTGGCCACCAGCTCCACCGCGATGGTCAGCCGCTTGCGCTGCTCCACAGACAAACCGCTCACGCCCGGCAGCCCCACCAGCGCCCTTGCCAGCGGCGTCAATTCCACCAGCCCCATCACCTGCAGGCATGTTGAGTGACGTCGACAGGCAATGTATCCGTATAATGGCTTCTCGGACCCTTCAATGACGCGGGAATCAGCGGCACTGGCTTCTGCATCGCGTGAAGTGTGTAGGGCAAGCCAGCACACCTCGCTGATGAAGTGGCCGCACTCGGCGTTCGAGATCTCGGGGCCCAGCCGCAGCCGCGCGCTGAACCACAGAGCCTCCTTCACCGTCGCCTGCGGCCCACAAGCACCTTGTCTGTCGTCATCAAGACAAGGAATGCCCACCGTGTAGCCAGGTTTCCTGCTTGCGCAATTGCCTGGGCCGCATGGAGCGTGTCACAGCAGAAAAAATATGTTCAGCAGCCGGGGCAGAGACCGCGGCCGCTGCCGTGTCTGCCATGAGCATGTAGAGCTGGCTCGATGACGAGTCCAGCATGCCTCGCACATGCCTACAGAGCCAGTCACTCCAAAGTGCACCTGCGGCGAGTGGATATCGAACTGCTCCACGTAGCCGGCCACCCGCGCAAAGGTGCGGTGGTTTTGCGGGTGCCCATTCACGCGGATGTCGCCAGAGGTGCGGCCGGCGGTCTTGCGGCCCGCCAGCACGTCCATGAACGTCGTCTTCCCCGCACCACTGGCGCCTGTGCAATCGGAGGGACATATAAGGCAGACATTAACGGGTTTTCTGTTTTCCTTTGTGTAAATCGATGCATCTCGGTTCGGCATCACTGCGGCGACAGTCATCAGATGTTGCAGCATAAACAGCAGCACAGCAGCCAGAATGGGCTTTACATGCCGCAGCCTTGGCAGCAGGAGACGACGCCATGTCGTGAATTGAGCTTTCTGAGATTCGGGGTTTTGGAGCGCGCACCCATGAGGGCGGTGAGGACGCCGGGGCGGAAGGCGCCGGTGATGCCCTTCAGCAGCTCCAGCTCCCGCCCACCCTGCAGCAACCCAGTGATGTGAGACCAAGGGTGCCAATGCCACCTTCAGCTGGCAGCAAGCAAGCTCATTGCATGCGGCCAAAGCGCGTGGAACGAAACAGACTCTGCCAGAGCATGTGAGAATCTCCTGCCGAAAGGCTGTTTATGTCGCTGGCCTGCCAAATGTCGTGTGCTCCAGGGAGAGTGGAACTGCTGTCATGCAGCGGAACCAGCTGCGCGCAGCAGCTGCCTGGCAGACAGGCAGGCGTCAGAATTTGCTTTGCACAGCAGTGCTCACCTCGGTGGGCACATAGTAGTGCACATCCCGGAAGGTGACGGTCATCGGTTGGAAAGGCAACACCACTCCTTTCTGCCCCTCCGACTGCCCATCCGACTCCGCGTCCAGCTCGATGCTCTCGACGTCCGGCCCCTTGCCGCCGTCAATGGCGCCGCCGCCGTTCTGCACTCCGTGCAGCAGGCCGTGCTGCACGCCGTGCTGCACGCTGTCCTGCGCACTGTGGTGTACGCCGTTCGCGGGCGGCACACCCAGCTCGGGATCCGCGGCGGCGGCGGCTGGCGCTAGGGTGTCGTCGCTGGAGGTGGTCGAGCCGCCGCCAACCTCGTCGCTTACCTGTACATGGCGCACGCAAATGCGGCTCAACGGTAGTACGTTTCTTATGCCCCTTGAAAACAAGCACATCCGCACCGTGGCGGGGCACTGAGACGCGCACAGGCGTCAGGTGAACCAGCTGTGCTTTCTGGTTGATCCTGCGAAACGCGTACAAGCTGTCCACAGAAGCGCAGTGAGTTGCATGTGGGGCATTGCAGCACACGCCTGCTTGGTGGAGGTGCGGCTGCGGGAAGCAGACACATCGCCGTCTGCTTCCTGCTGCTCCAGCCGCTCCGGCGGGATGACCGCCTTCCGCTGGCTGGGTTCTGCAGTATGTGTTGTGATAAATTTCTGGGTCGTCTTCTGCTGGGTCCGAACAACGAGCAACATATGATAACGATATAGTAACAATATGATAACGATATGATAACGATAAAACGATATAATATGATAACGATATGATAACGACTGGAGTAGCTGGCAACTTCCACGGTGTGGGTTCGAAAAGCCCCTCGCGGGGATTGCAGGAGAGATGCAAGAGCACGAGAGGGGCACAACAGGGAGCGCCTGGCGCACCGTCCAGGTACTTGAAGGCGAGGATGGCGACCAGGTTGAGGCCGACGATGAAGGCGACCAGGACGCCGACTGAGGCGGCGCGCCACCAGCCGGGGTTGTCAAACCCGGTGCTGGCCATGAATGCGCGGCCCAGGCTCTCGCCCGGTACCGCAGCCTGCAGCGCACAGAATGGGTCCGACACTCCGTGTAATGGATTCAAACAGAACAAGCGAGCGAGGTGAGCTGGCATTGCAGGCGTTTGCAGGCTTGCAGAGGAGATGAGTCATGGGGCACATGGATTGCAAACAGTACCAATGACATTTGCCACAGCGGCACCACATCGAGGCGTTTGGTACCAGAGCCACTTGCTCTGGTCACCAAGGCACGGCGGTTGTTCATGCATGTAGCCCTTCTGCACCTGAGCCGCCTCGGAGGCGGGCACAGGCTTGTCCCACCGCGGCGCCAGGAACTCGTTGACCACGAGCGCCTTGAGGCCGTAGGACACCGGGTTGCACCAGTACATCTGCGGGCAGGTTCGACAGAGCATGTAAGGCTGGCTTTCATGCAAGGGAGGAGGCTACAGGACATGCAGTTGCACCAGTGCATCTGCGCAGGCGGGGCGAGGTTTGGAGGTCTTGAATTGTGCTGGTGATCACACACAGGCCATGCTCCCCACAGCTTGCAGGCTCCCTCTTTGGGCATTGGGTGTTCTATTGTCAGGCATGGGGGAGCCACCACGCGTTGGCTTGGTGGAGCTTTCACACAGAGGCGGCAGTATGGAGGTGGTGGCAACTTGGAACGCACCCAGATCCACCAGCCGCAGATGTCGCCCTGTTGAATGATGAAGCCGTTGAACAGCAGCGCAAAGCCCTGCGACAGTGCACCCTTGTTGAGTTTGCAGGCTTCAGCTGCACTGAGCAGCGCAGTTGCCCACAGAGCCAACCGCCCTGAGGACCTACACTAGGTGTGCAAGTGCGCCGGCAGATCAAAGTTGAGCGCGGTAACGGCAGGCAGGAACAACGTCTGCTTTGAATGCTGCAGCACTTGATTCCAGCAGGTGGAGGTCAAGGGTTCACGATGTAGACGAAGGCCATGACATTGGCGAGCACCACCGCGCGAAAGATGGCGGCAATGCAGCGGAAGATGGTGATGCTGGCCTGGTTGATCAGCACCAGCACCAGCATGAAATAAAAAAACCTGCAGAAATCATGTATGATCTTCTCGAGGATCAATACTACAGCAACGAAGGATGATGAGCTGTCCTTGCCAGCAGCCTAGCTGCTTGCATGGCCTGCCCGACACTGGCATGACACAGTGCGGAAGCATGACTCTGCAGTTTATGCATGCTGCACGGTTTCCTCGCAGGTAATGCCAGATAGGTGTGAGCCATCCTTTAAAATAACACCTGCTCCATTCTGGGGTAAAGCCCACAACGTAGTAGGCGAAGCAGCCCCAGCCGCAGCCGAAGATGAGCGAGTAGGGCAGCCGCAGCGCCGTCGTCGGGAGCGTAAACGCCGACACCGGGAAGAACAGGTTGTTGCGCTGCTTGTAGAACACGCTCTGCGTCGCCAGCTGCACAGGGACCAAAACGCAAGGTCAGAGCAATGAGATGCAGAATTGATTCCGCCAGGGGATGCAGACCTGATTCGGCACTCCATGAAGTCTGTACCTCCCCTGTTCCGAGAATGTTGAGCACTTCAAGGGTCAGAACCCAGACAAATTCTGTCGCACTGTCCACCCATGAGACCCCCAGCACGACTGAGACACTCGATGTAGTGCATGGTTTCATTCCTAAATCCCTGAGCCTCGCATCCCGGCAACCCTTTGGCCGACCGGTCTATCGACCATCGTAAAAGCTGCTCGCAATCTTTGCGTCCCGTGCGATTTCATGAAAGCGCATAGAAGGTTCGGCGATGGATAAATACCTTCAGAACAAGCTATTCGCCGCTGCACGACCATAGGACCAAGTCATCGCCAAGTGCCCTGCGCTTCGATCGCTCCCCATCGAGATGCGCATCGATGTACAGTGTGGGGCTCACCGTGATGGAGAGCTCGGACCAGGCGCTTGCCATCATGAAATAAACCCCGTAGAACAGGTAGCCTGCGCAGAAACATACAGAGTGATGGGCAATCAGCCAGTGTGACGCCACTGCGTTGACTTGTTGACATGCGTCAGTTTGCTACCGCATCACATATGTAAAACAATGCCTACAGCCCCTGGAAGAGGAGCCTCCTTGCAAGGGTATTCGGGCCTGCAACAGTGTCGAAAATGAGGGACAAGGGTTGAGAGTCCAGAGGCGCACTCAAGTAAGGTCGGCCGTCTTGGATCGTGTTCTGGCTCAGCGTCGTGCGCAGGAACAATGTTGAGGAGGCAAACACCACGAACAGCAGCTGCGCCACCCGGTACAAATACACCACCTGTGACGAAGAGCGACAATCAGCTTTAACTACAGGTGTTGTGTAAGGATGCGAGGTCGAATGCTTGCGCCTCAGCTGCAAATCAGGCACAGATGCAGGTGCGGAGGATGGCATGGCCGCACACTCACGGGCGAGGGCCAACTGCGCCACACCTGCTGGGACACCCGAGAGGGTAGCAGGGAGCGCACCTTGTTGCGCCACATGAGGGTGGCGTCGCGCCTCATACACGCCTTGATGGACTGCCGCAGCCCCAGCTCAAAGCGCCGGTGCACCAGCGCCGCCCGCCCTGCGAAAGCAGTTGGTAGAGACACTTGGGTTTGACTGGTTGAATCCCTCAACGAGCACCAGACACAAAGCGCGGCAGCTGTAACGAAGCTTGGCGCCGCTCAAACTGCTGCGGGATCCATCGGGGGCGTTCCTAAAGCGCCCGGACAACCTAAGGTGCGCAGAGGCTCCATTGGAGGCTCCATCCAGTTTGCGATCCAGGAGGAGGAACTGAAGAGATGTCTTTTGACAGGTTGAGGATCAAAGCAGGCTCGCCCTTCTCCGTGCGCTCTGGCGGCACTGCCAGCGCCTCAGCCCGCGCGTGACCCAGCGCGTGTGCCTCGAAGGCCTCCGCCATTGCCGCAGGCGGCACAAACCGCCACGGCTTCTCCTCCGCCCAGTATTGCTGCATTGCAGGACAATCTTAAACTCATTTGGTCTGCAAGAAGTGCTCGTGGCCAGAGATTCCGGCACCCATGCTTTACTACTACTCACGATGGGAAGTCAACTGTGTCCATGATACTTAGCTCATATCAAAGAAGAAAGGCAGAGCTGCTGCCACGATCACATGCTCACACACTGCTCAAATGTCAGGAAGCACAGTGTGTGAGCCGTGCTCCCCCACACCTTCTGGTCCTTGCGGGAGTTGATCTCCTGCAGGAAGTCTGCGATGCCCTTACGTGGCGGCAGCTGGAAGCCCAGCAACTTGAAGAACGGCACCACCTCCTCCCGCGCCCCATGGAACACCAGCACGCCTGCGGCATTGCGAGTTGAACTACATGTGAAACCGATACGTCTCGGAGCTACAGCGACGTTTGCAGGACAGGGTGGCGAGAGCACGTGAAGCAGCTGCTGCACAAGCCATGCAGCGACACCGCTGCAGCGTGACTCGGCAGAACATTCCGCAGAGCACTCAGGCTAGAGCGCAGCAATGACGCGCCGTCGGAGAGCAGCATGATATCGTCGAACAGGTTGTACGTCTCTGGCGGCGGCTGCAGCAGGCTCATCAGCACAGTCGCCTGCACGGCAGCGCATGCTGGCTTCTGCTTGAATATGGACAGACAATCTGACCCGACTTTGCATGTCCTGGTAGCCTGTTGACCCCTCGGCACAGTGACGACGTTGAGGGGCATCAACAAATCATAAGTGCAGCCAAGGGTGCACAGCGACAGGTAGCGGCAGGTGGCAATGACTGAAGAGCGCCTCACCTCCTGGAGGTGGGCGACATTGCGCATGCAGCGCACGATCTGGTAAGTCGTCGTTGAGTCCAGCCCCGTGGAGATTTCGTCTGCGGGTGAGAACAGCGCAGGCGCATTTACCACACGTGGCTTGGAGCCTTGTGCAGCTTGCACATCGGGGGAGACGACCGTGCCATGAGCCACCGACGGCGTGGTGGCAGTGATACAAAACCGCTTTCGAGCTGGTCACTAAAGGGTGGCAGGGCCTCACCCATCAGCAGCGCTCTGCACCGCCCCATCAGGAGCTCGCCTACGGTTCTTGGACAGCACATGACATCAGCACGTGCTACATGAAGGTGGCGGGAAGAAGGTGACAGGACTGCGATGCGTTCTCACAGACACAATGTGCAGCAGCAAGGGGGGGTGCCTGCACGGACAGGGAGCAGGCGGCAGACGTGCTGCTGCGCTTCAAACCTTTCAAAAACATCAGAGCTTTCAAAAACATCAGACCTTTCAAAACCATCAACGCTTTGGCTACGTCAACCATCAGAGTGGCAAATGCACTGTGAGCACGCAAGTTGCTCTCAGGCGCACCGGTGGTGACGCGCTTCTTTTGGCCGCCGGAGATGCCACGCGCCAGGTGCGACCCCACCAACGTGTCCGCGCAGATCTGCGGCCGCAAGCAGCGTGATCAAGCATTTTGAGCAGCAATCTGAACCCAGGAACCTGCTGTGTAAGCAGCAACATAATCAGGTGGTTCCTTTTGCGGAATGGATGACCTTGAAACCTCAGTCGCCGCTCGAGGGGCGACTGCCGTGACCATTGATTGCGTTGGAGTGGCGGTCATCGGAATGTACCTCCAGACCCAGCAGGCGCAGCACGTAGTCGGTGCGGATGTTGTGGCGCTTGCCTCGGCGCACAGAGGCCTTCATGAAGGCGTCTATCTCATGGTCCGGCGCGATGCCCGCCTCCCTCTCCCGCTCCCGCAGCTCGTGGATCTCGTCTGCATCAGCAGCACGTGTGGGTGCAGCTCCGGCAATATCGAGCTGGAGGCAGGGCAGCGACTGTCGGACGCTTAGAAACTTTGCTGCACTCGCCAATGCCCTCACGCACTGAACCGCCCAGCCACTTGAGAATTCAGACACACTATCACGGATTCGGAGGCACCACGCAGCCATACGGGTTCCAGAGGAACATGTGACCGTTGCGAGTTGCCATAGTTTGTCAAACATTAGGCAGACAGCTTTTCGAGAACCGTCCTCACCATGGCCGCCGCCCTGGCAGCGCGCTGCAAAGTCCATCGTCTCCCGCACCTGTGCAACCAGGGGCCGGCATCGTTGCCTTGCATAGATAGCGTACGTTTTCAGTTCCCAAAGGACGGGCTTGGCGCAGCATTCCCCGCGGCGGCTCTGCCTGAGGCAATGGCAGAGGGCGCAAGGTGATTGCCACTGCTGTCCACGTGCCGGCACGACTGCACAGATGCTGACCTGTCACATCCACCCTGCCCAGGCGCGCCCGCCGGCGGTGCTAGGGGCAAGTGCTGGCAGTCTCGCATTGTTGCAGGGTGTAGTGCAGAGGCCTGCCAGCCGCACCGTGAGTTTGGCGATGTGGTTGTCCACCTGGTCCACGTATGCTGCGGTGCGCTGCACCACAAACTCGTCCGTGTCATAGCCGTTGTACGTCACCTCGCCCGCAACCTGCGCCGGGCAGTCGGTACACAGCAGCGCTCAGCCGTGCCGCGGCACAGGACACGGCAGCCCTGGGGTGCTGCGGGGCTGGACGCCTCCGTTGTCAGACAGGCTGACGTTGCTTGCATTTAGCTGGGCTGTGCTCCAACAAGTGTCTTCATCCGCTGCCGACACTGCCGCCGGTTCCATTTCCGCAGCAGCCAGTCGCTTCCCGATGTATGGCGCTGGCCGCTGCTAGCGGTGTCAGCTTGTGCTCACAGCGCACATTGCACATTGGAACGCGCTGAAAGGCTCACCTCGAGCGCTCCGCCACCGAGCTTGCCAGCGAGCGCCTTGAGCAGCGTCGTCTTGCCGCTGGCGGGCGGCCCCAGCAGCAGCGTCAGCCGCCCGGGGCGCAGCACCCCCGAGCAGCCCGATAGCACCGTCAGTCGCTGCTGGTTGCGCGGCAGCAGCCGCGCCCGCCGCAACAGGCCCTGCAGCAAAGGAAGCTGTGGAACAGGATGTCCGGACCCGACCAGCTTGCACACCCAGCTTTGTCAAGCTGACATCTCCGGATGCCGCATCCGTGCTGATGCAGTTTGGCGCATCAGGCACATCAGAGCTACTGTGATTGCAGCCTGCATGGTGAGTTCTGACCCACCAGCCAGTGGACTGCCAACCAGCTCTCGCAAAGTTGCCTGTCTGGGAAGTTCCTGCACGGAGAGACGATGGAGGTTCGGCGCTTCATCCCACCTCGAAAAAGTTGCGGTAGGAGTTCCAGATCGATGGCAGCACGCGGCCCGCCGACTCTGCCGTTGCGCTCACCCGCAGGTCCTCGAAACGAAGCTCCACCCTGTCCAGCGCCACGCCCACCCTGCAGCACACAGCATGAGCTCTGTCATCAGAATTTGGCACACGCATGTCAGACACGGCTGCATTTCTGTCCAGCTCCACGTCCACCCTGAAGCAGCAACCACAGGTGCTGTTGCTTCGATTGTAGGTGAAGGCTCCTGCGCCGCGGTGCAAGGTTCACATTCTGAAAGCCGGGCATGAGCGCCACTGCGCAGCTCATCAAGACCCTACCGGATGACGCCACTCGGAAGCCGGGCACACAGAACGGGATGACAGAAGTGCCAGCAGATGGCCACGCACCGCAGGGGGCCCGGCAAGGGCAGAGACGGGGGCAGACGGTAAGAAAGGACTCACGCATCGAGCCGCTGACGCACTTTGCGCAGGAAGCGCTCATTGTCCATGTCGCGAGTCCGCATCGCGCGGTCCAGCACCATGCCCGTGTGCTGCGAGTGCTCCAGCTCCTTCACGTCCAGCACCAGCACCTCCGCCCGCGCCTGTGATTTCGTAAGCGAATGCGTGATGGATGATTGGTCAGGCTCTACTGCCAGCTGCTCACTTCCAGCACCGGCTCCTCCGCCCGAGCCTGCGGCATGCAAACAGGGCAGGAAAACGATTTGCATCTGGATACAACTCCAAGTTCCTTCATGCCGTGGACAAGCACCTCCGCCAGCGCCTGCGGCGCCTGCGGCGGCAGGGCAGCTCAACTGAACGGCATAGACATTCATGGCGACTGCAGCGCCCAGCTGTTGAGTATGAGCCTGAGAGCTGCTCACGCGAAGATCTGGCGGTGGCATTATCTTACCGAGCATCAGAGCGTCTCGGATTCCTCAAGTAGGGGAGGTTTTTCATGGTTAGAGTTGCGAGCCTCGCGAGCTCACGTTCTGAGAGAGCTTTGGCACCAGCGCCTTGCGCGAGCGGACGTCCGGATGCAGTCCCTCCCATGCCGCGCGCAGCAGCTCTTCGAAATCATCCTCGTTGTCGTGCTCCGCCAGCCGGCCCGGGTAGCCAGCGCCCTCGTTGCAGCCCTCCTCCCACTGCTGCGAGCTTCGTCGGGTTGCGGCGGTTGCGCTACCGTGTGTGCTGCCACCGGCGGCGGCGCTTCCTGCGGGGCTGCCGATGGCGGCGCTGCCGCGGCCGTGTCCGGCACCGGCGCCGTCGTCGGCATGGTGATCAGCGCCGCCGGAAGCTGCGGGGTACGGATGTATGCCGTCTGCCGCCGCCGCAGCCGCGGCGTCTGCCCCAACGGGGACGTCGCCGCCGGCCTCGCCGAAGCTCATGCGTACCGATGTACGAGGATCGAGGACGAGAACAGCCTCCCTTGACCTGGCAGAGCGCAGACTGGATAGCGCGCTGCAGGGTCAGCAAGCAAGGCCAGTGCCGCCGCTGCGATGCTGGGGAAATGCCGCAGGCGGGATATCGGAGGCGCGGGTTCTGTCGAGTTATCGATGTGTCGACTCAAATAGAGTAAGCAGCTTCCGTAGGATCCGCAGCTGTTGCGCGATTGATAGTCGGTATCGACGTCTGCCGTAAGATTCGACGCTGTTCAAAACGCGTTCCTTTCGAAGCGGGTGTGCTCACTGCCCGAGCAAGAGGCCTTCCCGAGGTGTTGCAAAGCAGTAACTGGGCAGTATACAAAAGGCAATGCTGCGTACTGAAATGCATCCAAGAGGGGCTTTGTTACTAATGGGGCCAAAACGACACCCTGGAGCGCTGCACTGCTGTCAAATAAACGTCACTGCTTGTTCACTGCTTCTGTGCAGCTGCTGAGAGTCATGCTGGAAACCCCCCTGAAGGCTATGGGCAGTGTGCCTATGACTGGCGAAAAACTGCTACTTGCACCACGCACAAGGGCCTGAACAATCGTACAAAATCATTGTCGCCGGCCGATGACCGCACGCAAGTCTGTACCAGCCTCTCCCTCCCCGTCGCCCCTCACCCACGCACTGATGGCAGCTGCCGCCATCCCTACAGCCTTGTCACATCGAGCCCCTTGATGCAGCAAGCACCTTGCCCGCTGCCGCCGCTGTGCCGCCGCCACCGCTGCTGTGATGTCGGCGCGCTGCCCGGGCGCATCAGCGCCCGGTGCGGTAGTTGAACGCCTTCTTCGCATTGTCGCGGACGCCCACTCTGGCGTCTGTTAGCCGCTCCAACGTGGAGTCGATCGGCGGCATCTGCCGCTGCGCCTCTGCCTCAATGCCCTGCGGAAGACAACACACGGTGTGAAGGGACAGAGCCACACAAAGGTGAGCCGGGAGCAGCTGCTGAACGGTCAAGCTGCCAAGCAGCGATCGTTGCACGTGGATATGCGCACAGGACCGCACTCGTTTTGGCGGCACTCGAAACAGCCAAACGAGGCTCACGTAAGCGAGGCGCTTGATGTCGGCGGCGGCGCCGCCCACGATGTCCAGGTTCTGGTTCTGCTCCTGTGTGTTGCGTCGCACGAATTTCGCGTCCTCGTCTGCAGCAAGCACACACATGGCGTCACAGCCGTCCGGTGCATCCCGTGGTCGGAGTCCCCACATACGCGAACAGGTGTTCATCCATGAGACCCTAAGTGCACTATGGCTGGCACGCACAAAGAGCACAATGCCTTCAGCCTGTAGCTGGTGCGGCTGGCGAGGATGGGTATTTACAATGCTCTTTGAAAAAGAGGTTGTATTACGCACCCTCAAGGCCGCCGCCCTGCGGCCCGCCGCCGCCGCCGCCGATGCGGGCGGGCCTGGGAGCCGGTTGCCCGTCAAACAGCTGCGCGCGATTTGTCGCCTCCGACTGCAGTGCTCACAGCAGCATCGTCAAAACTGTCGATTCCCCCTGTCGGGTGACATCGTGGCCGCAAGCCTGCTCGGGCTCAGGCTGGCAAGTAGGGGTAGGCTTGGCATGAGCCTGCTTAGTGAAACCCCAACCCCAACCCTTTGTTTGGTGTGATTTGGGGGGATCCCTGCCTGGTAAAGTGAGTCCCAACACCATGTGCTGGCCCACCTGCTGGGTGTCGACGCCACTGTTGGGCGGGAAGCCTCCGCTCTGCTGCGGCGCCTGAGCCGCCTCTGCACGCATGTCCGCGACCGTCCTGCGCTCGTTTTTGCGCCTGCAGGCATGAGGCGCGTTTCTCAGCCTACGGGCAATCCCCAGGCCGTAGTCACAGGTGGTCGGGGGCAGGTCGGCGCAGCAACGGACGTCTCCATAGTGTGCTGCAATGATGACAGCACTAGGTGTCATTAGGTGTCATTAGGTGTCACTGGCCCGCTGCTGGGCCTGCATGAGGCACCAATCTTCCTGAATGTATCTCGGTTTCAAGCTGAAGCCTCCAAGCAAGTGAGACCTTCTCCGGTGGAATGAAAAGCGCACTGTTTGACACGGGACTTGCGAGTGGCGTCCCGCTCGATGTGCGGATCGCAGGAGCAGCAGCAGGAGAAGAGGGTCAGGCAGCAGCAGCAGCGCCGCATCCACACCATGCACTTCAGCGTGCTCCTCCCCTCTTTTATGTCACCCTCCACCTGTGCAGATCCGTGCCAAAAGGTCAGATTCTGAAATTCCCTCAGGAAAATATTTCGCAGTCCTGCAATGGAGCATGCAGCAGCAGCGCCGCATCCACGCCATGCGCTTCGGCATGCCCTTCTCCTCCTTGCTGTCGCCCCTCCACCGGGATTGCATGCGAAGGGCGGCGCTGAGAGCTCCAAGATGGGACGCTGTAACCTGCAGGCGATGCAGGAGGAGACGCTGTGCACCGGCATCGACGCCCGGTGACCACAATGCCCCGAGCGCCAAGGTTGTGGGGTTGGGAACGCCAGAGCAGATGGGGCACACGTAGTCGATGTCGTGGCTGGTGTGGTCGATCGGGTCACCCTGGCTCTCGCATCAACCTGATCCGTCAGAGTTCATGATACGGCAGGTTTCAGAAGGCGTCGCACGTAGTCGATGTCGTGGTTGATGCGATCGATTTGGTCGCCCTGGTCCTGCAGCGTGCCGTGCACCTCCGCAGCCATCCGCCGCGTCTCCTCCGCCGTCTGCGCCGCAGCAGCAGCGTAGATGCATTAGCACGCCACGATTGCATTTGGCTCTCAGGGGTGATGTCGCCCGTCTTGGACAGAAACCGGGTTGTGTCCCACGAAGTTGCAGATGTCCCAGCCACGAGTAGTCCGAGCACAATCCCTCTATGTTTTGTGTCCAAGACCTTGCGTTCCTGGGCGCAAAAAGGCTCCTGTGTTGAGCTCATCGCGGCCTCACCTGGGCTGCGCGTCTAGTTGCTTCCGTCGTCTGCTCGTGCTTGCGCAGACCCATCTCAACCTGCTGTGCCTCCTGCGGACTGCTGTACTCCGGGCGGCGCTGCGCCCAAGACGCGCCGCTGCCGCCAGCGGCGCTGCTCATGGCCTGCTGCTGCGGCGGCAGCTGGTGCCGCGACATGGTGGCACCGCTTACTGACGCCGCGCCTCCTCCAGGCGCTTACGCACCAGAGATTTGCAGGAGGTAACCGCCAAAGCAATCCAGGTTCAAGGCTTTGAGCTTTTGAGTTTCTGTGCGGCAAGCAGCTGCTATCGGTCACCTACAGCGCCGCCGCAGCGTGCCAGCAGCCCTGCCAGAGTCGCGGTCCGAATCGTCGCAGGCCTGGTTTCAGACGCCAAACTTACAAAAATCTGGAACCACAGAGGCCTTTAGCGGGTCGCGATGGGAGAGCTTCGAATTTCAATATTTGGAACCCAGATCCATTCCGATCGCAAGTGTCGAATTTTAGTGAGCTGGGCTGCCAGCAGCGCTGCAATGGCCGACGATAGTGTTGCGAGTGCTTTTGTGATACAGTGCAGCTGCCAAATGTCAGGACTCAAGAGCCATTGAAGAGGCACGTGTAACGCTGCAGAGACACGCTGCAGGGCGGGCGCTTGTGTCCACCACAGCTCAGGTCGCTCGTTGAACAGCGGCACAAGCAATGATCTGCCTGCCAGCAGGCGGGAAGGCTGTGGCTACGAGGCTGGTGGGTGTCTGGATGGCAGCACACGTTGACGGCGTTATCAATCATGAGGCACCGCCAATTTCAGATGCGCTCTGAGCCGGGCAGTTCAACGGCGCCCGTCTAAAACTACAGCATCTAGGTACTCAATACCTCCAAATATCGTGGTGATCCAACAGCAGTGCATGTGATCACTGGTTCTCCGTGCGGGCCCCCGAGACCCAAACAAGCCAGCCCACCGCGCGAGTGTGAGCAGTCCCTTCCTGCGTCGCCGAAGAAAGACTACTGCCAACGGCGCTTGTTCTATCCCTGCGGCCCGGCCTCGGCGCAGAAAGCCTGTCACGATCGAGCGCCTCTGCCCGCCCGTCGAAAGGAGACGGGGGCCGTCCCGGGCACGAGCAGGTTCGGGGGTTGTTGGTGCCGCAATATGTTACTATCAAGCATGTCGCGAGCGCCGCACGGAGGCGTGCGCAGGCCCTCGTGCCTCCATCGCGAGTTCACCGGCTGCCGGCGCCTCGGGAGGCAGCCAGCTGGCTGGCGCCGTCCTGTCTGCTGCGGTCCTCCCTCTGCAGCCGCAGCGCGAGTCGCGGAGCAGGCGGCGATCAGGCCATGATGACCACTCCGATGACTGCCGCCAGCACCGCTGCCGCCAGAGCCGAGGGGACGGCCTGAAACACACACGGGGGGAAGTTGGTGAGCTGAGCGGTAGGACAAGGTGAGCGCATGAGTGAGGTGCAGAGCACAAGGCATTGGAAAGATCCTAGCAGCTTGCTAGCGGGGCCCCACTGTGGCCGACAGCGCAGTGCCGCTGTGCAAAAAAGGCAGCCGCCAGCGCAGCTGCCGTGACGGCGAGCCGCCGACCAAGACTGCCACGCAGCGAACACGATGTGCTCTGATGCTGATGTATAGGGTTTGCAGCGCAACGGAGGCAGCGACGCGCTCGAGGGAGAGCGCGACGCAGCGCCTGCGGCAGCTTTGGATTTGCCGAGGATGACATCTGACGACCCTGACCCAAGAAAGACCCCCGCAATACCCTGGACGTGAGGCGCGCACCGTCAGGGAGGCGGCTTGCGGGGTGGGCGCTGCGCCGGGGCCGGCCGACGGACCGAGACTGGCGGTGCTGCCGGTGGGACCGCTGCCCAGGCCACTGCCCGAGGACGGTGCGGCACCCGGCGCGGCCGCCGGGATGCACGTTGACAGCGTCGTTCCCCTGTCGTTCGCGGGGAAGAGTGCACCGCTTCAGTGTCAGCACATCAGAGTCATTGGTCAAGGGGCGACCGCATTCCCATTGTGTGAGCCGCATTCCCATTGTGCGAGGAGGCGAGGTAGATTGTGTGCTGCGGGGATTCGGATACTGCCTGACGACGGAACGCCAGCAAGATGTGCAGCTGGCGGCTACGGGCGGAGGTTGCATGTCCGAGCGAACACAGCAGCAGCTGCCGCCACATGAATGGGGCTCGCTTCCAAAGCAGAACCACAATGGCAGCTGGCATCGTTTCCCACAAAGGCGATGTGATTGGTGCAGGGTCCATGGAAGCCGGCCAGCGCAGGGCAGCTGACGGAGGTTTTGATATGTGCTGGAGGTCGCACCAGGGAGCGCTAAGCGTGCCAAAGGTGTTGCGGCACGCCGCCGGGACGTCCAGCAGCGCCGAATGGCACTGCGTCCCGCAGTTGGTGGCCGTGGCATTGGCGCCTGCGCAGCGGAAGATACAGAATGGGTCATGAGCAGTTCGCAGCGCATTCCGCAGTGGCGGCGGCTGCGGCGGCTTGCCTGTCGCGAGCGCGTCGCGCAGGCAGACGACAGATTCCCGATTTGAAGGCCTGCGAATCCATGCACTGTATGTACATAGCAGCGGCGCTGCCACGCCGCCCGCACCCTCCTGCACCGGCTATTTTGCTGTGAGCAGCGAAGGCGCAGGCACAGCGAAGGCGCAGGCAGCGGTAGGGGGATGACGAACGTCGCCGACCCACCTGTCTGGCAGGTGTTCAGGGCCAGCAGCGTCGTGGCGTTGACGCTGGCCGTCTTAGTGCACGGGAACAGGGTGTTGTACTTCATTACCGCGGCCGCGCGGCGGGCGGCGGCGATCGCGCCCGCGTTGCATCGATTCGCGATGGCTGTCAGTTGCTGCGGACACGAAGAGCTCAGGCTCAGACCGTGCAGCAGTCAGTCTCTGCGCATGGCATACGCGACTGCATGTGGCAGCATCAGGCGCGTGCCGTGCTGCGTAAGCAGCTGCTCACCTCCTGAATGTACGTGCCGGTAGCCTGACCGGTCAGGCAGCCTGCGCGAGCATGTGATCGCGCCTCAGCAGTGGGCGGCTTGACTGCATCGCTGTGCACATGAATGCATGCAGACTGCCAGCGTGCAGGGCAGCAGGCGCATGCACCCGAGAGGCAGCTCACTTTGCACGGAAGCGCTGTTCCAGACGCCGATGCAGGCTGCATCGCAATACTGCAGGAGCACAGAGGCATGAGTCAGAACTGCAGTCAGCATCGACTATGCAAACCTTGGCCATGCAAGCCGATCACGGCGCAGCACAAGATCATCGCATGGAGCAGCACTAGAAAGGCCCTGTTGCACGATGCGCTGCTCCTAAAATTGGTGCGCAACGACCTATGGTGCTCTTGTCAGGCCCTTGTCGGGGCGTCACAGGCAAAATGCAGCAGGCGCTCGTGCGGCGGCCGCAGCACTATGTGCGTTCAAGGGCATGACCACGAGGCCATGCAGCACCGCTGGCAGCCGGAGCGACTTCTACATCCGCGAGTCGCATCGCCCTCTAAACTGACAGCTGCTGGCCAGGCGGCGATGCGGGTCGCTGCCAGAGCGGCCGTGGCGCCGGTGTGCAGCCATCAGCCCCGGATACGTCCCAAGAGCTGCGCTGCTGACCGCCGAACCGATTCCCGCCTAGCGTCGTCGCAGTGATCTTATGCACTGATGCATCGAGGATAGGCCCGCTTACCGAGGTGGCGTTCGCCAGCGGCGTCAAGATGCAGTTGCCGCCGCATGCTGCTGGAGCAGCTTGCAGGCAGAACTCTCGGTCGCACAAGTCGGTAGGCACGTCGATGTTGGTCGCAATCGCTGCAGATGGACCCGGCGCCGATGCAGGTGACAAACCACCCAGGCCCAAGCCCGTCTGCGCCGTGACCGCTGGCAGTAGCACGGCCAAAGCCGCCAGGGCGAGAACAGGCCGCATCCCCACCATATTGCCTGATCTGCACAGCACTGGCCGGCTCCAGGTCGTCCCAGGCTTTGTGTCGGTCGGTGAAGCGAGACTCTCGTAGTTTCAGACAAGATTCCAAATCCCACCGCTGCCTTGCATATGTGTCCGCCGACTTAATGTGAGATACGATTTGCGGCAACTTCCCAGGCTACTGCTGTCATCGTTTGTACACAGTTCAGGCTGTCCATGCAGGGAGCTGGCGACAGCTTGTAGGACTGTTCCGGCTGGCAACGCAGCTGGACACCCTTTCATAAACATTCCGCCAACTCGAGCGGTGCAACACGAGAACCAACTCTGTCTGATCCTGTCCTACCTACTCACATGTTCGTCATGCCCTGATAGCACTCGTACATCAGTATATAGGCTGGCGGCATTCTAGACTAAAGCAAACATTCTACAGCCATGTTGCACCGCTGCCGCGGCGGCGCACAGGCAATGCCGCGGCGCTCGCGTGGCGGCTGCCGCGGCGGCGACTTTCGACCGTTGCCTCGCCGGCGGGCACCGCGGCCGCCGCCACAGCCACAGAGGCGCCAGCGGCCGCACCTCCACCGCCGCCAGCACGCTGCTGCCGCAGCTCCGGCGTTGCGGCGCCGCTGACACAGTGGGAAACCCCCCGCTGCTGCGGCGGCGGCGCCTGGGAGTGCCCGCCGTGCCCTCGCCGCGACTCCCAGCCCGCCGCCGCCTCCGGCTCCCAGTGTCTGCCGGCACTGCTGCCCGCCGCCAAGCGCCGCCGGTTTCCGCCAGGCCCCCGCGCGTCGGCCGACCCGGCGTAGTGGTACCCCTGCTCAAAGGCGTAGTCAAAGTCGCTGGCGGCGGCCGACGGCGCGCCGCTAAACCCTGGCCGGTACGAGTCGGCGGCGCTGTAGCCGGAGGCCTCCGAAGCGTAGCCGTCCCAGCCGACCGTGGCGTGCGACGCCGAGTGGTGCAGGACGCCGCTGCTGCCGCCGCCGCCACGGCGTAGCGAGCGGCCCAGGCGCCTCGCCGCGCTGTCATAACTGCAGATCACCATCATAGACGCCTGACAAGAATTGCAATGGCGACATTGCGTAGATGGGTTGCCTCATCATCTCTCTGTTTGGCTGTGACTTTGCAAGGTGCCGACAACTGGCTGCAGTGTGCCTGCCGCCTGACGCAGTGCTCTGCGGCGGGGCTAGCGTGAATGCTGTGCTTGCCCAATTCGTGTACACCGTGAAACAACAAACAATAGATGCCAGAGCTGCCAGGACTGCGGCGCGCGCGCACCCGATCTCGGACGGCGCTCGGTATCTTGAGCGCATCTGGCGGGGGTGCGGCAGCGCGGGGGAGCTGAGGCGCGAGGTGTCGCCGCTGACCAGGTAATCGGCTATGCGATCGTTCTGCGCCTCCAGGTTGCGCATCTGCAAATGCAGTCGCGGAAGCAGTCGGAGGTTGACAATTTGGGCGTCATACAGCGTGAAGCCGACAACTGCATGAGCGAGGCAGCCCCTTGGCATGCTGTGGTTGCACGCCGCACACTCCTGTCGCGGCTGCAGGTCAGCGTGCAGGATCTAGGTTGCAGGACTTGGAACGGACTCGCGCACGACAGGTCCTACTAGATTCTCATGTTAGTCAAGGCCCCTGTTGTGCGGCGCCGCACCCGGTCCCGCAGCTCGGCGGTGGTGGCCAGGAAAGCGTGCAGCAACGCCGACTGAGGGTCCTCGGCGCCGCCTGCCGCTGGCAGCGTCACATCCGCGCCCGCCCACTCGGACGCCGTGGTGCCCACCACGCTCGGCGGGCACCTGCATTCACAGCGGTTTGACAACTTGTAAAGCGATGGTGGCGTATAGATGAAATTTTTCACAGAGCAATTGCGCGCCCGCCCACTCGGATGCTGTGGTGCCCACCACGCTCGGCGGGCACCGTGCGCGCGCCGCAACAATTAAAAGATTTCAACAGTCGTGTCGAATTTGTGTAGAAGTCAAATCTGTGATTTGTGAACGTGTGCACGCCCACTCGGACGCCAGCATACCCACGACGCTGGGCGGGTACCTGCGCGCGTCATGGCGGCACAGAATGTCTGCGGCTGCGCAGAGTGAAGGTGGTGCAGATTCGGCAGGGACGACAACTGCAGATTGATGGTGTGGAGGGGTTTTGCAAATGCGCCACACCTGGGGCTGACGGGCTGGCTGCAAGCAACAGCGTCTGCGGCCCAGACTGCCGCCTTGGCAACCGCGGCAGCGACGTCGTCGACAGCCCCGCCACCGCCAGTCGAGCCTGCAGACACCGTCCTCGAGCTTCAATGGCGCCTCAGAAAGGTGTCGCCGTCTGCAAGCGCGCCGCTGCCGGCCGAGCCTGCAGCCCCGTGGCCACCGTTCAAACGGCACGCTCGGCAAGGTGTCGTGCACACTCGTCTGCGCGCAGGGCCAGCCGCAGGACGGGGGCGGGGCACTTGCTGAGAGTATCGCGAGATTCTCAGCATTGCCTCGCTCGACGTGAGGTGACCTGGGGTGTCGAGAGCATGTCAGCAGGCACCTGGCGTGCAGTGCAGCGCGAGGCCGCGCAGCGGCTGCGCCGGCCCGCTGTCATACAGCGGGTTGGCGTGCACGGAGGACGCAGACGGGCTGCAGGGGTTTGCGCCCAGCGGCGCCGTCGCGCCACCGCCAGAGGCCCGGCCCGCCCGCTGCCGCGCCCATCGCGGCCCGGACTGCGCGGGAAGAGCAGGGTCTAGAGTTCAGAACAGGGGCACCTTCGTTGCCTGATGCAGGAGTTGAATTGGACTTGCTGGCACATCATGAGCCTCCATGTGCTGCACACTCTGCGCCTGTGCAAGCGCCAGAAGCAAAGCTGGAGTGGAAACTTGTTCTTTCGAAAGGGAATACCGGAGGGAGGTCATTGCACACCGTGGAGTCTGGCGCCGTCGACGCCTGCGAGTCAGCCGACAGATGCGCGCCGCCGCTCGCGGGCTGCCTGCCGGCTTGCGAGGGCGGCGCCCCAAAATTCTGCATCTCCACAGACACTCCTGCGCAGAGTGGGAATGCAATGGAGTTGGCGGCCAGCGGTGCAGACAGAGGCATCCCTCAAGCCAGGCACATCTTCCCGCACACCGACTCAGGCGTGCCAAGATTTCGCCAACACACAGCAAGCGCACTGCAAGGACTCGGGACGGATGCTCAGACGGTCGAAGCGACAGCCGACGAACACCGACCTGGCGTGGAGCCTTCTTCTAGGCTGACTGCGGCCAGCTCCTGGCGGGCGCACACCATCAGTCGTCCCTCCGGCACCGGCGCCATCGCCGACCTCGCACCTGCGCAGTCGAAGGATGGAGTCACACTGTGACCCGGCAGCATGGTCGTGCCAGCGCACTGCACAGGTACTGCATTGGCTGCCGCCAGCGCTACGCCGTGCAGCTGACACCGCCCAAAGGCCATGGCTCATCAGCACTACAAGCAAGCACTGCCCGACGAGTGCAGCTGGCGCACCGGAGCCGCGCCGCCGGCGCTTGAGCTCCTCCTGCCGCTGCTGGAACGCCTTGAAGGCCTCGATGCCGACCGCACGCGCCCGCATCTCGGCGGCGGACGTTGTCGCTGCGGCGGCGGCGGCAGCGCCCAGTGGCGGCTTGCCGCCTGGCGGCTGTTTTGGCGCCGCCGCCGCTGCCAGCGGAGCCGGCGCGGCGCGCCCTGCCGCGGCGGGCTTGGCAGCGGCGGGCCTCGCGGCGGCAGGGGCCGAGGGGGTGGCCAGCTGCGGCGGCCATCGGGCCACAGGCCGGGGTGCAACCGTGGTGTCTCCGGCGTATCGTCGGACCAGGCTGCTCACCGTCGGCATCGCCTTGGAGTCAACCGCTGGACTGTGCGCCGCCGCGGCGACGGCAGCCTTCGAAGTGCGGCTGCCGCTGCCGGGAGCCGGCTTCGAGGCAACTCCTCCCGCACTGCCTGCCGGCGTTTTCGGCGACGTCTTTCTCCTCGCGGCGGTCGCGACAGACCTGCGCTTGGAGCTGGAGGGCGTTGCAGGCTCCTTCGTCACCGCTTCAGCCGCCGCATTCTTGTCGGGGCTGTTGGCGCCCAGCGCCGTCAGCGGCGTGCGGGCGGTCCTGCGCGGGCCTGCGTATGAACACAGGCCAGGGTTCGACGAGGTTCAGCATCGTGGGTCAAAGGACAAGATTTCTGATGAATTGTCGCATGTCGCTGCAGGTCTGAATCGCACCTGAAAGCTTCTTGGTCTTGCGAAGGGAGCCGTGCCGTGACGCTCCTGCAGCATCTTTGTGCTTCGATGCCGGCGCCTGCAGAGCACATGATCATGCTGTTCGCCGACAGACCAAGCCTCGATGACAAGCATACTCCAAGGTGCTTCGATGCCGGCGCCTGCAGAGCACATGATCATGCTTTTCGCTGACAGACCAAGCCTCGATGACTGACATACTCCGAGGTGCCACTGTGCGTTCATCGTTTTGGAGGAAATTGACTCGCTCCAAGCTCGCCGATCGCTTCTGACTCAGCCACTGCAAACGATGCCGTGGATTCGGGATTCGGACGCTTCGAATCTTGCACATACTCATGAGGAATACATTGCTGGCTGCACCTGTGACGGCGACGCTGTGACCACGCTGCTGTTCTCCTTGTCGGGGCTGCCCGTTGCTGCCTGTCGATCCAGGCCGGCAGCCGGCGTTGCTGGGCCCACCAGCGCCATCTCGATGCCGTTCAGAGGCGCAAGATATACATCGACATACAGGGCCGCAGCCAACGTGGTTGCCACCGTGCTAATTACGGCTTTGATCCGATATTCAAGCCGACCAGCTGTCGTCAAGTTGAACCCTAAACCCTCTGCATCGATGAGCAAAGATGCGTCAGCCATGATGACGTGGCAACACATTTTCCTGCCGAGAGAATTGACATTTGCAGCATCGACACGTTAACAACAAAAAGCAACGCGAAGCCAAAGCTGCAGCTAGACTTCGTTCTGCTCGCAGCGTATGAAAACAAAGCACTGGGCGTTGCTCCCATCTCCACACAAATTCTCGAGGTGCAACCGCTTTGAATTCGACAGCTTGCGGCATGAATCACACAATGCTCTCTCTTGAGAGAATATTCAGACCCGCACAATGTGTGCCCTCTCGTTCGCTACCCTCCGGGCACACAAGCATACGATGCAGCCTGAGACGCGCCACCCGTGGCGCACAGACAGTGCAAACGTATGACCTCCTGATGTGTGCGGCCGTCAAGGACAGGAACGAGGAGGATGAAGGTATGTCTGATGATGTCGCACACAGAAACTTCATCCGCAGTACTCCGTGGGGTCACATCTACCAACCAGCATGGCTACCATACTTGTGCGCCCCAGGGGACCTAACCGGAGTCCGTGCAGCAGCGTTCGTACACATCAACAGAGCTGCATATGTCAAATAGTGCATCGCACATGAGCTCCTCGCTGATACCCAGGTCTCTATGACCGGGACATTGAGCGGTCAAACAAGCGGCAGATGGAGGACCAACTCCGTGACCCCAGAAACTTCGTGGAGTGAGCAATTCACATCTCGGGCTTGTGATCCGGCATGAGCATCCTGAACATCAAAGAAGCGGCCACCTCAAATGGCATAGTGCATGAGCTACCTCCACAGACGAGATCCATTGCAACATGGGACTAGAGGAACATTATTGACTGCGGCAGGTATCTGGCACCCCGACCTGTGCGGCGCCTGCTGTTGGGCGCCGCGGCGGTGTCATGCCTCATCGCTTCTGCACTCGCAGTCACGCAGCTTATCCAGGTGCAAGAGAAGTTCAGAAACATGTCTTCTCCATACTTCTTGCCATGCCTGGTTGTCAATGCAGCAGTGCCTGGCCCCGCAACAGACAAAAACCCTTAAGAACAGCACAGTCCGCAGCACAGTCCACGACTCGTCGCAATGCACCTAAACTGTGTTGCGACACACAACCCTACACAGGACGCGTCCTTGGGCATGCCCCTCGTCGGTAACACCGCCAAGACGCTGGCGATCGACCTGGCGGGCTTTGCGGCGTTTGGGGCACTTGCGGGAGGCCGCCGCGGGAGAGCGCCGAATCGTGCAGCGGCAGCAGGTGAGAGACCCAGATCTGCAAAGTGCCTAGCGATCGCTGCTTTGCAGTGGGTGGAGATATCGCACCTGCTAGCAAAGTGTGAGTTGCTGCATGTTCCCAGAGATATGTGACGGAACATATGCATGCCGTGTTTCCCTTGGCTGCAGGAGTGAACCGAATTGCTAGTGACCAAAGGCAAGTCAGCTGGGAGGGGTGCAAAGCGTCACCCACAATTAGCGGTCATAACAAAACTGCTACGTGCAGCTGCAAGGGCCGCAAATCGTCTTTGGCGGCGTGTGATTCAGGCAGGAGGGCTGGAGGCGCGCAAGATGCTCGATTAAAATGCTGCCTTCTGCCGCTGCGGGATTGGCAGATTGCGTCTGGGGACCAGGCTGTGTACTTCCTTCAGCCAGGAGACGCCCCAAAATGTCAAATTTCTCCATGACTTGCCTGCAGCTGCGGGAGAAGCAGATCGCTTTCGGCGACCGCGACGTGTACTTCAACGAGGAGGGGCGCAAGATGTCGCGGCTGAGGGAAGTGGACGCGGACTGGGTGCTGCGCCGGCTGCAGCGCTGGGGCAAGCGCGACGACATGCCCTTCATCGGCCCCAAAAAGGCGCGTCCTGGTTGCAGGGTGTATCACTGAGCGCTTGCTGACGCGCTTATCCTCCGCGGCACCAGGGGGATGTGGATCCCAATTCAGCGAGGTTGGAGCGGTGAACGCTCATCAAACCCAGGTGTGGCGTCGCACACGTTGCAGCATGTGCACAGAAGTCACTTTGCTTCCGGCAAAGACTCGAAGTGCTGGCATGCGGCGGCTGTATGCTGTCAGGCAGTCAGTCGATTTCGTCCACCTTTTCCGACCCACATTTCCCAGTGGGGTCTGACGGCAACCCGGATCTACTCATTCATTAGTTCGCCACCGTGTGACGCGTCTTCCTAATGTTGCAGGGCGCCATTCTGCAGCGGCTGGTGCGAGAGGCAGCGCCCCATAATGCGGTGGAGGTGGGCGGCATGTGCGGCTACTCTGCCATACTCATTGCGCAGGCCCTGGCACCAGGTGCGACCCTAAAGCCTAAACCCTAAAACCGGCTATAACCTGTTACAGCCGGCTGATGCAGTCTTGTGCAGGCCGCAGGTATGCAGTGCAGTGCGACAGCGTTGGGCAGAGTTGCGGTGCAATGCCTGAAACCTTACATCGGCGCTGCTGCGGGCGCTGAGGAGCCTGGCAG
>JAABUM010000624.1_pt1 | contig 59775 bp, 55 predicted proteins | sample 5559161 | NCBI WGS metagenome assembly JAABUM01 (sample SAMN10711868, study PRJNA513369) | rock metagenome | isolation source: Antarctica rocks | place: Antarctica: Victoria Land, Siegfried Peak nord
CCGATCGGTACGAGACCGCCTCGCTCCTCATCACGACCAATCTCGCCTTTGGCCAGTGGACGGAGGTCTTCACCGACCCCCAGATGACGGCGGCGCTGCTCGACCGGGTCCTCCATCACGCCCAGATCCTGGAGCACAGCGGGACATCACGCCGCTTCCAGGAGAGCCTGGGGCGCCACACCCCCCCGGGACTGCCCCATGCGTGACCTCTGTTGGGTAACATTTTGCCCGCACAGGGCGGCCCCATGAGCGTCCACACGCCCATTGTCTCGGCCGTCTCCGTCTACGATGACGCGCGGCCCGCCTGGTCCGTGCGTCTCGACACGGCCGCGTGGGTGGCTTGGTTGGAGGACCCGACGACCACCCGCTTCGCCTACCCCCTCTTCGATCCCGCAAAGGGCTACATCGTGGGGCGCATGACCGTGCGCAAAGAGCGCCGTGCGCGCGGCGGCGCCTACTGGACAGCGTATCGGCGTACCTGCGGTCGCCTCCGCAAGGTGTACCTGGGCCACACGGAGACCCTGACGCACGCCCGCTTGGAAGAGGTCGCCTGTCTGCTGCGCGCGGCCAACGACGCCCGCGCCTCCCCGCCCCCTCCCCACCACGGAGACAGCACGGGAGGTGGCCTCCTTTTCGATTAGCACGCGCGGGTGGCCTCCTTTTCGATTGGCACTGACGCCCGGCCACCTTTTTTTCGACCGTTTCGATGACTCTCTCCCCAGGAACAAGAATATCTTCGTGGCTCCCATTTCGGTCGGCAGCCTGGTTCCCTTTTCGCTTGACAAACACAGACGCTGGGTATTCGGAGCTTCCAGGACAGCAGCGATGCCGCGGGCGACCTCGTCTCTCTGCTGGCCGGGGCATGGGAGCAGTTCCTGACCACGCCCCAGACCTACACGACCTGGGAAGATCTTCGGCTTACCGCGCTCTGGAGCGACCTCGAGGGAGACGGACCCTGATAGTCCAGCGGCAGTAAACAGGGGAGCCGAGTTTTCGACATGTCTCGGACTACGGTCTGTTGGGCGCGCGGTGCCCCCTACACCGCTCACCGGTGAGCGGTGTAGAGGGCACTGTCACATAACTTCTACTAGGACGGATGTTCGTGATCCCTTCCCACCGTCTGATCCTTACCCACATCTTGGTCAGCTATGAGTCCTACATATTGAAGCTGTTATCTCATGGGCCCCTAGCTGTCTTGAGGATATATACTGGAGGGGACGAGGGCAAGGGCAGCAGGAGAGGGAGGAGGAGAGAGATGGCGGCGCAGCCACGTCATCGGCCCGTGCAGCGGTTTCCCCAAGCGCGCAGAACCGCTGGGGTCCCAGTAGGTGATCGGCTCATCCTCTCGTGACACGAGTCGCCGGTCACAGGGCTGGCCAGGGGAGCGGCGACCAGCGCTCTCCCTATGCACGACCGACCCCAGCGGTTCTGCGCGCTTGGCTGGAGAGCGTCGTGCGCTGAAAGGTGCATGCGACGTTCGGAGGGGGGCAGTTGGACAAGGCCCGTTCATCGCGGGACCTCGCTAGCTGCCTACCTTACCGCATGTCCGGTTTTGGAGGCGGGCGGGGACGGGTGACCATCCTCGCCTAGCTAACCCGAGATGGGCGAGGAATGAGGGGACAGTGCGCCAGCGCGTGCTGACGTCCGCCGCTAGAACCCGCTCACCAGCTTACTCCCCGAACCTTACTTTGCACGTGGATACAGCTTCCGTAACGCCGGGCCGTGTCGCACCCGTAACACCGGGCCGTGGCCTCCCGCCTCCGCTTATGTGCGTTTACCCTGCTGTGCTTGCCCCTGACGAGTTTCATAGACAGTGCGCCTTAGAAAGTTGTAGACCAGGTAAGCGTCCCGCGTTTCCGCGACGCCACCTTCCAGTTGGTGCTCGAATATTCCCCTAACTGGAAGGGCTATGACTTGCCCGTCTAGAAGATGAATCGTCACTCTGTCGGCACTGAGTTTACGTTTAGGCAACTCAATATCATCAGGAAGTACAAGTTCGACTTGGCCAATATCACTGTAGCGAATACGCATCCAAGCCGTATCCCCTACAATGTAGAGTCCCAAATCTGTGACAGCAATGCACTCGGAGCGCACACCTGGCGAGTTTTCATAAATGCCAAGTAGCATCTCGCCTTGGTCTAGGGGAAGATCCTCCGCATATCGAGGTATTGATTCAGCAGAGCCTGTTGCGTCAATATAATGGCTTAGGCGCACCAGGTTTCTGCGTGCAAAAGCTTTTGCCCATCTGGTGGTTGCTGGATCACTGACATCGGCTTCATTCATTTGACAATCCTCAAGTGACCGGTTAGGCCTCACATCTGACAACACCTGGAGAATATTCGTTGAGAGGGGCTTAAGGGATCAGACACTCCGATCTAACACATGCGATATCGGAGTGCCCGTCTCAAGTGAGTTAACATCTAGTCATGCAGAGGAATCGGAATGTCAACGACCTCTCTTCCCCCTTCTGATCGAACATGGCCCGCCAGACGACGCACAACAACATCCATCAGACGTTCATTTGCAAAAGTAGTTTCAATTCGAAGCTGTTTAGCTCCCTGCTCACGTGCTATGGTCATAAGGTTGCGAAGGATGGCCAAAGGACTACGAATAGTCTGTCCTTCCGCAACCTCGATCACATCGAAATCGACAACTAGGACATCACCTACGAGGTGACCAGTTACCTTAAATTGCTTGAGTATGTTGGCGGGAATGCCCAGTTGCTCAGGGGTGATCTTAAAACAGTTAGTATTATGGACCAACACCCGTGCGGTACCGACGAAAAAGGTGTGATCCTTGGCGACGGTGAGGGTATACACGGCCGCCCTGCCCACATGATAGCGCAGCCCCACCACCACCGCGTCCACACCGCGCGCGGAGCGTATGTGGTCACCGGGGTGCAACTGCCCTGCCTCCAGCCAGCCTGGTCCCACGAAGCGCAGGCCACTGTCCACCCAGAAGGGGTGATCGGCCGTGACCGTGATCACACTGCCATCACGCAGTTCGACGGCCAGCAGGGGTGAGACGGGGTCCGCGAGCACCGCCTGCACCGGCTCCGCCTCCACCTTGCCGGTCTGGGGGTCTTCGGAGAGCACCAGCTGGCCCACGTGCAGGCGCTGGATCGGTTGCAGGCCGTCAGGGGTAGCCACCAGCGTGTCCGCCGCGAAGCAAGCGGCACATGCCTTAACCACCGTCTTGCCGAAGCGGGTGGCCAGCTTGTCCGTGATCGCCGCCTTGAGCGCATCGTAGGGCAGCCGCACACCCAACTTCTCGGCGATCTTGGCCACGCCCTTGGCCAAAAACTCGGGTCCCTTGATCAGGTCAGGGCCGGGCACGAGGTAGAGCGCCAGGTCCGCCGCCGCCGCCAGCTTGGCCTGGGGGCTGGCCTGGGGGTCGCGCAGCACCTTGATGTCATCCCCCGCCGCCACGTCATAGACGGTGATGACCGCATCGCGGCCAACACGGCCCACCGCGCAGGCTGCTTGCAGCGCGCCACCGATGCCCCACCAGTCCAGGTGGCACGCCGCCAGGCTGCCCCCCGCGTCCCACAGATCGACCGGATTGTCCGCCGCGTACACATAGCTGCGCGTGCCATCGGCCATGGAGGGATCAGGCTGCAACAGATGCCCCTCGGGCTCATAGCTGCGTCCGTCTAGCCAGTACCAACCCAGCTTCTCATCATACCAGTAGCCCGCGTAGCGGAGCGGCTGATGTAGTTGCGCGCTCTCCTGTGTGGTGGCCGGTTCACCCCACAGGTCATAACTGTAGCGGTTGACCACAGCCCCGGTCACATCGGTCAGGGCCACCACGTTGCCCCGCCCATCGAGCGCGTACCAGTAGCGGTCGGTACTGCCCCCGGCGCGCGCGCACCAGTTCCAGCGGATTGCCGCCCTGATCGTAGAGGTAGGTGTCGGTGTAGCTGGTCGTGCCGGTGGTGGTGCCGCTGATCACGACGGCCTGGGCCTGCTGCCCGTCGCGGTACTGCATGTGCGCCGCGTAGGGCAGCTCCGCATGGCCCGCCGTGGTGGAGGTGTACGCGGAGCGCTGGCCCAGCGCGTTGTAGCCGAAGTTCACCGTGGCCATGGTCACCGTGGTGGTGGGCAGGCTGGAGTCGTGTGATCCTCCAGCGTGATCGTGATCGGGCGCTGCTGGGCGTCGTAGGACAGGTGGGTGTTGACCTGGTAGCCGGTGGTGATCAGATCGGTGGAGCTGATGGCGGTGGTGTTGCCCCGCTGGTCGTACCAGCGATACTCGATGCCCCGCCCCGGCGCCAGCGTCTGTGGTGGCCGTTGTAGGTCTGCTTGCTGCTGCCGACTAGGGAGTCTTGCTTCTACCACTCGGAAAGAAAATGTACATTTTCTAACCGATGACTTTCTGTCGGCGTAGTTCCGCCTCAACTAAGCGAGTGAGTTCCGCAAGTGAAGAAGCTGGGCGGTAGACACTTAAACTTAGCTCTTCCGTATCATGCCGGGCATCTGCAGTTTGCACTTCCCATTCACCTGAGTCCCAGACCACTATTCGTGATGAGACTCCGCTTGATCCAATATCTATCACCATACTGTTCTTGTCTCGATCGACTGTTTCACCTGTTAATTTTGCAATCAAACCCATGTTTGCCCAAGATTCTCTTTTCTTGTCCAACCAGATCTTAAAATCAGAGAGATTGATCAATCTCTCCTCTTTTCCCCATGCTTCGTGCAGTCTGATCTCCCACTCCTCGTTCATTTTCCTCTCATTTTGATAGATTTTTGCAGCTATATATTACTTCATTATACAAATAATAGAACGCGGACAGACTTTGAATATATTTAGCTTTAGATCGCATACCTGTATTCCTGGATCATTCGGTAGAGAACTCCCCCTGCCGTATCTGAGGCACCCGCAGCTCCAGCGCCCACCCGCGTGGTCAGCTGGCGTGGCTTGAACCCGTTGCGGTAGCCCCGCCGCTCCGTGGTGCGCTCATAGGGCTGCGCCTGCAGATAGTCCGTCACCTGCGCCTCCAGCACCTGCTGCACGATCTGCTCCACTACTCCGGCTAGCGCGTCGTCTCGGGTAAACAATCCCTGCATCGCCTCGGCATCTACGGTAAGCTTGTACGGGGTCATCGTCTCTTTGTCCTTTTACTGGTAGCGTGGCGTGTGTTGTTCAGTGCCAGTCTACCAAGGAGCGCGGTGGGCAGCCCCGTGTGCGCCGCGCCCGGACCACCCCCCGCAGGGGGAGCCGGTCCGGTGCCCCTTTTACAGATCATACAGGATACAAGCGTCCTCATCGCCGCCACCTGAGCCACTGGCTGACCCCTGCTGGCCGCCCCGCCGCTCAGTCAGGGCGATCTTGTTCTCCCGCGCGATGAGCGCTGCTGCCCGCGCCATCTCGCCTCCTTCTTGGCCCCCATTCCTCCGCCACACGGGCGTGTGTGTATCGGTGTCCACGGCGCGTCCGATCACGCTCACTCCACCCTCGGGTCCTCCGTGCGCCAAGAGGTCTGTCCCAAGCTCTACCATACGTCCAGCCAGGCTATCGGTTTCGTCCACCTCCTCGACCGGGCCCGCCAGGCGCAGGGTGGCAACCCACTCAGTGAACAGGGCTGGTTCCTGCCCTAGGGCGATGTGAAAGTCCGGGATCGTCATGCCCCCTACTCCAGTGGCGCACGGCAGGGGCATCTTGGCGCTGTTGATGCGCGCCGGCATCAGGAACACACACCCCATCGAGAAAGCTCAGGAGCGCGGGGAGACGCTCCTGGCCGGTGGGGACATTCGCCTTGTGAGCGAACTCCTTGCCACCACTCGAAATAGATGTTCTATGATAGAGAGCGCCCGCAGCCCAGGGGTGCGGTGGAAAGAGGACCGCGTGATACTCACAAGGAGGACTGCATGAAGATCAAGCGACAGATCATCGTGTTCGACGCCGCCGATCTGGCCGCCGAGAGCGCCTTCTGGGCCGCTCTGCTCGGTGGCGCGGTCAAAGCGGACGACGATTGGCACAGTGTGTTGGTCGACGGCGAGTGGCGGCTGGGTGTTCAGCTCGCGCCGAACCATGTTGCCCCCGATTGGCCCGACGGGACGCCGGAGCAGCAGATGCATCTCGACCTGTGGGTCGAGGACCTCAAGGCTGCGCATGAGGAAGCAATCGCGCTGGGCGCGCGGCTCCTGAAACCCGCCAACGACCCCGAGGCCGCCGAGGGCTTTCAGGTCTACGCGGATCCCGCCGGCCACCCATTCTGCCTGTGCTGGGGCTGACTCACACCTGGCCTTGACACGGTGTGGAGAGCCCGGTTCATGCCCGGCGACGAGGCAGTAGTCTGGGCTACAATGTTGTCGGCAGCGGCCACACGGGCGCGCGCGCTCGTCTACCTGGTCGGACGGACGGCACAACGGTCTTTGGTCCGGGGCCTGACCAGGGGCGCCAGGACAGAGAGGGCAGGATAATCAGTATGCGCCTGCGGGGTAAGGTGGCCGTGGTCACCGGCGGCGGCAGTGGTATAGGACGCGCCATCTGCCACCGCTTTGCCAGCGAGGGGGCGGCGGTTGCTGTCGTTGATAGGGAGCAGATGGGCGCCCGCGCCACCGTCGAGGGCGCGGGCACGGGCATGGATCTGCTGGCGCTGGTTGCCGATGTGTCACGCGCCGCCGATGTACGCGGCGCGCTGGACGCGGTGGCCACCCGCTGGGGCCGGGTAGACATCCTGTGCAACTGCGCGGGCATCTTCTGGGCAGGGCGGGGGGACACGCTGGTCACGGAGATGGACGAGACGGTGTGGGATCATGTCCTGGCGGTCAACCTCAAGAGCGTGTTCCTGTGCTGCAAGTATGCCATCCCGCTGATGTCCGGCGGCGGCTCCATCGTCAACATCGCCTCCATCGCCGGGCTTATTGGTCGCGATACAGCGCAGGCGTACGTGGCCTCAAAGGGCGGCGTGATCGCGCTGACGCGCACCCTGGCGGTGCAGTATGCGGCGCGCGGCGTGCGGGCCAATGCGATTCTGCCGGGCCGCGTGGACACACCTCTGGTGGCGGACGACTATGCGACGGCCGCCCAACGTGCGGCGTTTGCCCGCGAGCACCCCCTGGGGCGCTTTGGCACGCCGGACGACATTGCCGACCTGGCCCTGTACCTGGCCTCTGACGAGGCGGCCTGGGTCACTGGCTCTGAGTATGTCATTGACGGCGGCTACACGGTCCGCTAAATGCCGCCGCTTTTTCAGGAGTGGATCCGACCATCCCGACGTGTCAACAAAGAGGGTAGCGACTGGTGTCACGGGTGTCCGCCGGCGCCTGTCTGTGCTGAAACCGGACGCTTCCCGCGCAGGAGCATCATCTCTTCTACCGCCCGGAGGCTCAACGGGAAGCGCATGGAGAGCAGCACACACTGAGCAATGATCTCGGGCGGAAACCGATGCCGCGGGGACGGGGATGGTGCTATAGCCATGGATCCGCCCTCTCTCTTCCGCTGTGCTGCCTCACCTCCTTACTTTACCGTGACAACGCCTGAACGGTTGCTCTATCGGCGCATCGTCGCCACGCGCCTTGATGAACTCCACAGCGACATTGGTCAGCTTCGGCGGGATTTCCCGCCGAAGCTGACCCGACAGCCACACCTCTCACGATCGAGCGCCGAGAACTATTGACTGATTAGTCACTCTCTTATATACTAGTAACATGCCAAAGCCCAAAAGCCTCAATCGACGGAATGCGATCCTGTCAGCGGCGACACACGTCATCGCCGCGCAGGGTTTGGACGCCGCGACAGCGACGATTGCCAAGGAGGCGGGTGTCTCCAACGGGTCGTTGTTCGGCTACTTCGACACGAAGGCGACGCTCCTGAACGAGCTCTACGTCGCCCTCAAGACCGAGATGGGCGCAACGGCGATCAAAGGACTCCCGGTCGAGAGCGACTCGCGCGAACAGGTGCGGCACATGTGGAATCAGTGGCTGGATTGGGCCACGTCCTTCCCCGAGAAACGACGGACGCTCGCCCAACTCCAGGTATCGGATGACATCACCGCCGAAAGCCACCGGATCGTACGCGCTGGGTTCAGTGGTATGGCTGATTTGTTGGAACGAAGCCGGGCCACTGGGCCGATGAAAGACGCACCGTTGCATTTCGTCCTCACTCTGACGACCGCGATCGCCGACGCGACTATTGATGCGATCATCGGCGACCCAGAGCACGCCGACCTTAACCGACAGCTCGCTTTTGATGCCCTGTGGCGCATCCTCGCCTGACCACGGTCGAGCAACCGCCTGACCACACGACTCATTATTAAGAAGCCACCATGACAGCATCAACCCCACCCCCCGGCGGCAAAAAAGCGTGGATCATCACCGGGCCGACCTCCGGCATCGGCCGCCGCACCGCACGTGAACTGGCGAAGCACGGCGCCGTCGTCCTGGTCGGTCGCAGTCGCGCCAAGCTCGACGCGGTCGAAAAGGAGATTCAGGCGAAGGGCGGCCACGCCGTGTCGGTCGTCTGCGATCTGTCCGACATCACAAGCGCTCGCCGCGTAGCCACGGAGATCACCGCGCTTGCTCTGCCGATCGCCGGTCTGTTGAACAATGCGGGCATCTTCCCGATGCGCCCCTTCCAGAGCGCTCAAGGCTGGGACGGGACGTTTGCAACCGACCACCTCGGACCGTTCGCGCTGACCGAAGCACTGATCCCCCACCTCCCCGACGGCGCGAACGTCGTGTTCATCGTCTCCGCCGTGGAAGACCCCAAGCGCAAACCCGCTGTCACCGCCGGCTTCCGCGGAGCCCGCTACATCTCCGCTGAGGCCAGCGCCCGTGGCGACTGGTTGGCCCCTGGCGGCTCGACACATCCTGGCTTCGACGCCTACGCCACATCTAAGCAGGCCAACCTCGCCACCGCCCTCGCCCTCGTGCGCGAAACTCCGCGACTACGCTTCAACGCCGTAGAACCCGGCTTCAGCCCCGGCTCCGACCTCGGACGCGATGCGAACATCGCCCTCCGCCTCCTGTCGAAGTATGTCATGTCCCCCCTCGCGCCGTTCATCAAGTATTGGAGCACTCCGAAACGCGCCGCCCGCGTGATCACCACGGTCCTGACCGACGCGACGAACCGGACGGGGGTCTACTACGACGAAAACGGCAAGCCGATGCGCGGCTCCGCGCAAGTTCAGGATCCGGCTTTCCAGGACCGGGTCGTCGCCGAGACCCGCGACCTGCTCGCCACCGTCCCGACCAACGCGACTCCCACCGATCGCTGACGCCTCCCATGCGGACGCGTCAGGTTTCAGTACACGGCAAGCAGAGTAGGCTCCGGCTGGGGTATCCTTCTCCTAAAAGCGAGAGGAGAAGAACGATGCCGTGCCTCTCCTGCGCCGCCCCCACAACCACACAGATGAGCCGCCGCACCACTCTTGTAGAATCTAGAATCCGGTTTAGGAATCTAAACCGGATTCTACACGTGTACTGAAACCTGACGCTTCCCTCCTTATCTGGCTAGGCGGATGATGGGTTGTGTGGTCTCTCAACAGGGGCGAGGCCGTCCACAGCGTCAGAAGGCAGCGTTCGCGCCGTGCTGGGGGGTGATCCGGCGGCAGGGAAGCGCACGTCGGCCAGTTGCTCGGCGATATCCCAGAGTCGGGTGGCGTCAGCCGCGCTGGTGGCTGGCGTATAGATCGCCTGTTCCGCCGGCGCCCCGGCAAGGTGGGCGAATCCGCTTGGGCCATAGAATAGGCCACCCCGCGCCTGGGGGCTGGTCGCCGCGTACAGCGCGGGCAGCATGCCTCCCTCCACTGTCTGGGCCAGCACTCCGCCGCGGGCAAGCAGCCGGATCATTCGGATCATCACGGTGTCGCCGTCGCGGCCCATCTCGGGGTGCGCGGCCAGCAGGTTCGTGGCCGTAATCCCGGGGTGCGCCACATTGCTCGTGATGCCCCACCCACCCGCTGTGCTACGGCGATCCAGTTCGAGCCCGAAGATCATCAGCGCAAGCTTCGATTGGTTGTAGGCCCGCATGGGCGCGTATGTCTCCGCCCACTGCAAGTCGTCCCAGTTGAACCTGGCCCGAGCAGCGCCAAAGCTGGCCTGGCTGGTGATCCGCGCCTTGCCCGCCCGCAGCAGCGGCAGCAGGCGCGCAACCAGAGCGAAGTGGCCCAGGAAGTTCGTGCCGAACTGCACCTCCAGCCCGTCCTGGGTGACCTGCCGGGTTGGCGGTGTCATCACGCCGGCATTGTTGATCAGCAGGGCGATCGGACGCCCCTCCGCGTTCAACCGGTCACTGAATGCCGCGACCGACGCCAACGACGCGAGGTCCAGTTCATGGGTGCGGACATGTGCTCCTGGGGTGGCCGCGCGGATGCGGTCCAGCGCGGCGGCCCCCTTCCGTGGGCTACGCACGGGCAGCACCACCTCCGCGCCGGCGGCGGCGAGCCGGCCGGCCAGACCGAGGCCGATCCCGTCGTTCGCGCCGGTGACGATGACCACGGCGCCGGTCAGATCGGGGACGGTGAGCGCCGGGTTCTTACCAGACATGGGCGTTCCTCCTGAGCAAAGTGGTGGTCATACGGCCACCCTGGTTTCTAAACGCGTAGACGACCGGGGCCAGGCCGATGCCAGACCCTTCCCCCCTGATCAGCATCGTGATGTCCAACGTGTGCATGCCTACTCTCCTTACTCGATCTGGTGTCACGCCGGCCAGCGAGATCGGGTAGGCGTCGCTGAACAGCCGTCCAACCCGTCACCTTGACGATATGACATTTTTAATCCATATGTCTATTATTGACAATATGACGGCAATTGTCAAGACTGAGAGCAGGGAGTGGTTGTTGCACGTGCTCTGGATAGGTCTTGGCCGCTGGATCAGTGAGGCGCGGACGTCACATTGGCCAGGGGGGAACCGCGTTGATCGCGCGGCATTGGGGTAGCTGCATCACCCAGGAGGAGGTAGCGGTGGCGAGCAAACACGACGACAAGATCATCGCGGCGGCGGCTCAGGTCTTTACGCGCTATGGCTTCAAGCGCACCACCATGGGCGAGATCGCCGAGGCGGTAGGCATGTCCAGGGCTGCCCTCTACCTTGTCTATCCGTCCAAAGCGGACATCCTGACCGCGGTTGTGACCCGGGTGTTTGCGGCCATGCTCGACGAGATTCGCCAGGGGCTGGGCCGCTTTGCCACGGTGGAGCAGCAACTGACCTTCGCTCTGGACGTGTGGTGTGTCACGGGCTTCGAGCAGGTCCAGGCGGCGCCCGATGCCAGGGATCTCTACGAAAGCAGCTACGAGTTTGCCGCCGAGGTGACCGCCAGGGCTGCCGCTGATTTCGTCGCCCTGATGGCGCACATTCTGGAACCGCTGGTCCGCCGGCAATCCAGGGTGGCTCTCTCGTCGGTCCAGATCGCCGGGATACTTGCCAGCGCCGTGCCGGGATTCAAAAGTGTCGTGACGACGACGGAGCAGCTTCGCGCCATGATCGCCCACCTCATCACCATCGTTCTGGCCAGCCTTGACGACCCAAAGGCGCAGGCCGTTAGGAGCACGGACTGAGGCGCCCGCGCCAGGACCACCGGGGCCTCAAACAGCGCTACTATCCCACTGCGCGGGCTCCACGCCATGGGTGACCCCAATGCGCTCCGCTGTCTCTCTATCACGCACGGGATAGCTCTCTTCCCGGGGCGTGACCAGGCGGTCATACTGGCCTGTGCGCCCGACCTGCCGTTGCTCGGCAACGAAGTCAGAGATGTCCTCAATGTCCAGCAGCCAGTCTCGCGCGTACCGCGCCAGCACGTCACCGCGCAGCCCCAGTTGGAGCGCCCGGCGCTGGACTGCTCCACCGGCTGGTGTATGATCCGGGTCCCACTGCAGCCGTACCGACGAGTGGGCAACCGCCTGCTTCCACGCGCCTTCATCAGGGTACAGCAGCGGCGTGAAAGTGGACGCCACGGCCTACCTCAGGATCTCATCAAAGGCGGCGCGCTGTAGCCAGACGGCCAGTGTCACCTCCTGTGCCGCCTTTTCGCCCCACCCCGACCGATACATCATCCACAGGAAGTTCGGTTTGATCCAACTCATCCGGTTCAGGCTGAACTCGCCGCCAAAGCGCTTGTGCCGCGCCGCAAAGTGACCGATAGCCGGGGCGTAGGCCTGGTACACGACCACGGCGCTCTCCGTGAACTGCGCCAGAATGTGCTGCCCGCTCCTGGGCCAGCGCATCTTCTGGCTGCTGTAGGACTCCATCTCAAGCGTCACCGGCTGTCTCCTTAGGTGGGCTAACGCCGTTAGCCCGCGAAGGCGTCCGCCGCTAGATGGAATCGCCTGGCCAGCGCCTGGCGGTGGGCGACGGTCAGCTGGCGTGTGCCAGATAGAACGTCAGAGACCAGAGACGAGGGCCCCAGGATGGGCGCAAGGTCTGTCGGCGTCAGGCCATTCTCTTCCATCAGGTAGCGCAACAACTCAACGCCGCTTACCTGCTCCTCCGTGCCGCCGAGATAGCGTTCCTCGAAGGTCTCGATTAGGTCGGTCAGGGCAAGATAGTAGGCCTCTTCACCCTCGGAGAGCGCCTGATTGATCGCCTTCTTGATCAGCGCCTCGCCTATGGGTAGCGCCCGGGTGAGCTGCTCGTCGTCGCGGATGGACTGTAGTGGGAATGTCTCGACAAGGGCCAGGTAGTCCGCCCATGCCGCCGGCTGTTCCTTGGTCACCATCATGCGCCCCTCTGTACCAGCTACGTGTCTTTCCCAGAGTATAGCGCGGGGGCGCTCATGCCAGTCACACCGTGGAATCGCCCGTGGGATCTTAGTGTGCCCTGGCAACGCCAGCGTGGGGAACCGGGTCGCTGCTGCCGAGGTCCGCGAGTGCTTGCTCCGCCACCGCGATGTCTGCTCCCGCGCCCAGCCGCTGGAAAAGCGTTAGCGCCGCGGCCAGGTGTTGCTGGGCCGGCTCACGTTGGCCCTGTCGGGCTTTGACCTCTCCGTAGACGTGTAACAGACGGGCCTCGGCGTAGGGGTAGGGCATGGCGCGCGCCAGGATCAGGCCCTCGTCCAGGCTCAGCGCGGCCTCGTTCCAGCGCTGCTGTGCGCTCATGATCATGCTCTGCACCCGTAGCGCATCCGTTAGGGCTAGGCGGTGACTCTCGGCCCGCCCGCGTCGCACAGCATCAGCCGCCACGTGGTCGGCTTGGCCTGTATCGCCCAACGCGAGGTGCGTCCAGGCCAGCAGGGGCAGCAGCGCCGTCACATCGGGCTCCTCCAGATCGGCACGATCGAGCAGCGGCGCGAGGCGCCGGCGCGCCGCGTCGGGACGGCGCTCCAACAGATCACGCTCGGCGAGCAGGCCCTGCGCCCAGCGCCGCGCCTGGAGGTCGCCCATCGGTTCGACCATGGCCAGGCACTCCTCCAAATGCCCCGCCGCTACGTCCCGTTCACCCTTGGCCATGTACAGGCGACCCGTTTCCAATAACACATAGGCGAAGATCCAGGTCGTACCGACCTGGGGACGCAGCGCCAATCCCTCTCTAATATCTTCGCCAGCCTGCGCCCAATCCCCCCTGTAGAAGGCGCCCCGACCGCGATTCGACCACCGGAATGCGCTCTCCCCCAGGTCGCCGCTCCGCTCCGTGATCTCGCGCGTCCGCTCCACAGCCGCGGCGCCGCGGTGGAACTCACCGAGCATGAGATAGATGAAGGCGACGTTGTGTAGAGCCGTGACGAGAGCGAAGAAATCGCCGGCAGCCGCGGCCAGCGGTATCACCTCCTCCAGCACCTGGCGCGCCTCCTGGACATGGCCCATCATGCGCAGCGCGAGGCCGCGCGCCCCTTCGGCCCCGGCCAGCAGACGGGCATCACCCGCCTCACGGGCCATGCCCGCCGTCCGCTCCGCCGTGACAAGGAGATCGCTGTAGCGGCCGGTCGCAAAGAGCAGCGGCGCCAGCGCCGCGTAGAGTTCGGCCAGGCCATGCCGCGCCCCGGTCGCCTCTAGGCGTTGTGTCAGAGGCCATAGGCGCTCCAAACCGTCCAGTGGTGTGCCATTCCAGGAATGTGCCCATCCTATCAGCGCGGTCGTACGGGCCAGGCTCTCCAGGTCCCGCGTGGCCTGATACACGGACGCGGCCTGCTCCAGCACCTCTAAAGCGGCGGCGTAGCGCCCGTCCATATGCAACACGGCGCCGAGCTTCTCGCGCGTTCGGGCGGCCTCCGGCGCCCGGGTGAGCCGGTCCAGACGCTCGATCAATTCCCGATAGTAGGTCTCCGCGGTAGCGGAGGCGTATTGCGCGCGCGCGTGGTCGCCCGCCTGAGCCAGGTAGAGCAGTGCTTTGTCCTGGTCGTCGCTCTCGCCATAGTGATAGGCCAAAGCGTCAACCGATGGCTCACCAGGCGTTCGCGCCAGGGCCTCGGCGATGCGCCGTTGGAGCAGGCCACGGCGCCCCGTGGCCAGATCGGCCTCGATGACCTCACGAATAACATCATGGGTGAACTGGTAGCAGTCGTTGCCTGCTTCCAGGAGCAGTTGCGCGCGACATGCGGTTTCCAGTGCCGCTAGCACCTCCACCTCCGGTCGCTCGACCACACTCAGGAGCAGGGGACAACTCACCACCCGGCCGACCGCCGCGGCTACGCCAAGCACGTCCTGCGTGGCCGCGGGCAACGCCGCGACACGCTGGCGGATGCCCTGTGTCACGTCCCATGGGACTGCCTCCTCCCCGCCCGGCGCCAGTGTGCCCACCTGTACGTCGCGGGCAAAGCTCACCGCGAAAAGCGGAAGTCCCTCGGTTCGCCGCGCTATGCGCTCCCGAGCCGCGACCCGGCTGGCCTCTTGTCCCTCCAGCAGCATGTCGAGCAGCTCCCGTGTCTCGTCAGGCATCAGCCGAGCCAGCCGATGATGCACAATCTGCCCCGCCTGCGCCAGGTCGGCCAGCAGACTGGTCAGCGCGCCCTGGGGGTGCAACTCGCTGTCGCGGTAGGCTCCCACCACGCGGATGGCTGCCCCAGCAGAGCTGTTTAGCAGCGAGGTCAACAGATCGAGAGCATCGGCCCCCGCCCACTGCAGGTCGTCGAGCACGAGCAACGTGCCGGCAGGGCCCGCCCCATTAGCCATGACGCGGCGTACTGCCTCGAACATCAGCCGGCGCTCCTGACTCGGCGGCAGCGTCCATGGCGGCAGGGCCTCGATAGGGCCAGCGGCCAACTCGGGCAGCAAGCGCACCAGCCAGGCGCAGTCCCGCAGCTCCGTACGCAACCGCGCCACGGGTTGGCGGCCCAGGTGGTCCCTCAGAGCATCCAGTAGCGGAGCGTAGGGCTGTCCGCCCGCCCGCCGTTGGCGCCCGCCCTGTAGCACGCGCAGCCCATATGCCGCCGCGGCGCCCGCGGCCTCGTGCAACAGGCGCGTCTTGCCGATGCCCGGCTCGCCGGCCAGCAGCAACACGGGCGGTCCTGCCCCACTCAGGTGCGTCTCCAACAGGGTCAACTCGGCTCGGCGACCGACCAATGGCGGCGGCCCGATGTGCCATGGGGGTGCGTCCCGCCCGCTCAACAGGGCCAGCGGCGCTGAGCCGTGCGGCGCGGGTGTGCCGTTGCTCCGGGCCGCTAGCAAGGCGGCGCGATCCGCTGCCGCGAGATGCAGGGCCGTGGTTAGCCGCTGCAAGGTGGTTGGCTGGGGCCGACGGTTAACGCCGCGTTCCAGGTCGCTGATCGCGCGCACGCTGAGGCCAGAACGCTCGGCTAACGCCTGCTGCGATAGGGTGGCGGCCAGGCGGTACTGCTTGAGCAAGCTCCCAAACGCTGGTTGGCGGATGGCTCCCATCGTCGCCGTCCTCCTGTGTGCAGCCTGATTGTCATGGAAGGAGCACGGAGCCGTCTATAGTTGACGCTATGATAGCACACCCTCTCGCCCTCCTGCTGATCATGGCGCCTGTCTTATGTGCCTGCTCCGACCGATTATGTGGGCTGTTATGTGGGCGCCGCCCTGCTTTGCGCGTGGTCACGGCGCGTCCCGCGTCCCATACTACTAGATAGCCCGGGTGTAAACAGCCCGAGAACAGGCCAATTGCCCCGCGTACAGCCGCACGGTTGTCGGCTGATGCAAGCGGACAGGCCCATAATCGGGGCGCCTGGGGCGTGATGACCTGCCAGCGTGTACCCCGCACGCCGCACACACACCACGTGGCCCGACGGGCGCGGCCTCCGCTATGCCAGGTGACCATTCGCCCTCAGGTCTCTGAGCGTGGCAACGGATTGCTCTCCACGGCGCCCTGTGCGTGCGGGCGCATCGTGTGTGGGTTCAGCGACCTCGACACACCGTCGTAGCGGCATGGGATGGTCAGAAAGCCCGACTTCTACGAAGTTGGGCCGGGTAGCCACTGTGCCGGTAGGCGCCGGTTCACCTAAACGCCACGCTCAACGAGGAAGGATAGCCTGATGATGCGGCAAACGGGTAGATCTGGCGCCGGGCGCCTGATGGTGGTTGTGCTCCTGACAATCGGCGCGGTCACCGGCCCTGGCACGGCGCGCGGGACGCTCACCGCCGGCGCGGCGGGTGGGCCCACCAAGCCCGGCCCTACGGCGGCGCCGTGGCGGGGACCGCGCCTAATCCGCCCCCGCTCAAGACCCCAGGCTCCTCCCTGATCCGCCCGGTGGCTAATCCGCATCTCAGGCCCCTGCCGCCTGTGCCCGCGCGCAACCCCAACGCCCCCTCCATCATACTGTCCCCCGCCACGGCGGAGCGTGGACGGCAGGTCACCATCTATGGGCGCAACTTCTGCGCCGTGGGCTGCTCGCCGATCACCGTCACGGTTGGTGGCCGCGCCGTCATCTCCGCCACGTCGGTCGGGGCCAGTGGCACATTCCAGGCGCACGTCATCGTGACCGAGTTGCCCGGGGTCTACACCGTGACGGTCACCCAGGCTGGCGCTGGTGGCGCGGCGTTGGTCGCCGCCACGCGCCTGATCGTCCCCGTGGTTGATCTCCCATCGGCGTCGTCGGGGCGGGTCAGCCCGCCGCGCACGGGGGGCAGGAATACCCCGGTCAATGGCGTCGGGCAGTTCCAGCCCAACATTCCCTGGGGCGGGCGTGCCGTGGCGGTCGATGTCAGTAGCAATGCAAATCGTAGTGTCCCGTTGGCCATCGTAGCCAGCGAAAGCGGCGGCCTGTTCTTGTCTAGTACTGACTTTACTCTTGGTGTCTTTTGGGTGCATCTCGATGGGCTGCCCGTATTCCGCATGTCGGACGTCAAGTTCGCCCCCGGCAATGAGAACATCATCATCGCCACGGCGAACTCGGATCCCACCCCGGCCGGCACATGGAGTATCTGGCGTAGCGCCGATGGCGGGAGCACCTGGCAGCGCGCCGACCGGGCCACCCCCTGGTGCTTTGGCAGCACCGATGCGTTGGGCATTGCCTTCGCGGCCGGCACCAGCGATGTGTATGTGGCGACGGGCTGCGGCCTGGAGATCAGCCGCGATCTGGGCGTTACCTGGACCTCCGTCGCGCCGAACGGCAGCGGGTTCGGTGATCCCATGGTGGCCGTGGTCGCCGAGCCGCCTAGCGGCGGGGCCACCGGCGATATCGTTGATGTCTGTGGTAGCGATGGTCACTACCGCTCGACCGATGGCGGTGTCACATGGACGGCGCACAGTGTCGCTCTACCGGCCTGTCCGGGGGTACATGCCCTGGCCGTCTCGCCCCTGGCCTCCCGCATAGTGTTCGCCGCGACCAGCAACAACGACCTGTACGAGTCGGATAACGGCGGCGGCTCCTGGACCGATCTCAGCCCTACCGGCGCAGCGAGCAGAGCGCCCTGGGTGGCCGTACATCAGTCCAACGACGGCAATTCCGCCGACTTTGATGTCTACTTCGGGAGCGGGGAGCAAGTCAAACGGCAGACGTGTTCAACCCTTTTCTTTGTTGGCCCGTACTGCAACTCAGGCGCAGGCGCCTGGAGCGATGTGGCCGTTGACCATGCCGACCAGAACGGCATGGCCTTCAGAGCCGGCACTAATTGCCCCGAGTACATGGTCTCCGATGGTGGTATACATGAGACCTTCGACTGCGGGGCCACCTGGCACGTCACCGGTGGCGGCGGCTGCTACGCCCTCACTGGGGGCTGCTACACCGCCTTGCAGATCTATGAGGTGAGCGGCCAGGTCCATCCTGACCATACCGACCTTTATTTCGGCACGCAGGACAACAACCTGTGGGCCTCGGGGGACAACGGCGCGTCATGGCCCAGCACGATCTGCTGCGAGGGCTTCTTCATCCAGACGCCGCATGATAGCCCCACCGATGCCAACCAGACCGTCACCTTCGTGGCCTGCAGCGCCTGCTTCAATGCACGCACCCAGGCGCACTTCGGCGCTTTTGGAGGCTGGAACAACCCGCCCGGCCCCGTGGTGGCCAACCCTTTCCTGATCGCGCCCGGTGTGTATGCCCAGTGGACACAGATCAACGCGCCCAACAGCGATCTGTTTGTCACGGGTGATTATGGAACAACCTGGTCACTGGTGCAAGGCGCGACGCTCACGGTGGGGCGGGCGGACGCGCGCATGTCCGTGTCCAGCTCACCCAACGGCCCCATCATCTATCAACCCGTCGTGCGAGGGGATGGCAGCATCGGCCTGGACACGATCGCGATTACTTTTTTCTTGAACTTTGTCTTCGGCTCGGTCAGCGCGGCGGACAGCGGGCTCAACAGTATCGGCAGCTACTGCATGGGCCAGGGCACGTTCCTCTGCCCGACCGTGATCGGCGTCGACCCCAACGATGCGAACCACCTTATCGCGTTCGACCGTGGCGCCCAGGCAATGGTGACCAGTTTCACGGGCGGTAGCTCCTGGTCCCAGGATACGCAGCTGACCAGCCTGGTCACGGACAACGGGAAGTATCTGATGGCCCCCCACTTCATCAGCTGGGACCCCACTAACAGCAACCGCATCGTCGTGGGCACCGAGGCCGCTGGCCTGGTTGCCTCGACCGATGACGGAGCTAACTGGTTCCCCATGGCTGGCTCTAGCCAGGTGACCGCCGCCACCTCGGTCTTCTTTGATCAGACGCGCCCCGACATCATTGTGTCCAGCTATGGCCGCGGCCTGTGGACACTCGATTTGTCCGCTCCCACGGCCCTGGAGCCCTATACCCCGCTCACCGGCTCCCGAGGCGGCGCCCCCTTTAGCGCCAACTACCAGTTCGATACGAGCTGCGGCAGCTCCTGCGGCGCCAACTACTGGAACGCCGTGGGCATCCGTGAAGGCGCCGATGGGAGCAGTGTGGACGACGACATGTATCTCTACGGCGACGCCGCCCACACCAACTTCCTGGTGAGCAGCGCTGAGAGCCCCCCCTACAACGACTACGTGCTGGAGAACGACAACAGCGGCTTTAGCCCCACGGGGACCTACTTCCCTGTCGTCCACAGCTACGACAGCGGGACCGCCTGCGCGCCCAGCGGCACCTGTGGCGGACCCTACACCGTGGAGTGGGCGGCCGGCTCTCAGATAGTGGTCTCCGGGGGCCACGCGGATAGCATGGCCGCCAGCGATACGATCCGCATCTACGACACCTATCTGACCCCCGGTATGACCTACTACATCGGCCTGCGGCCCAGCCCCCAGAACTCGTCGGCCCTCAGCCTCGCGCTGCACTCGGCCAGCAGAGGCAACCAGCAGGGGCGAGGGAGCGCCGTGGCCGACTCCGGCCCAAGCGCGGCGGGCCAACCCGCCTTCATCAGCTACGCCACGGGGGCCGACCCCACCCAGTACGACGGCCTCGTGGTGGTCAACGACAACGGCGGCGCGGGGGCCTACACCCTCTACGAGGACACCGCCGCGCCGACCGGCGCGGTCATCATCAACAACGGCGACGTATCCACCACTAACCCTGCCGTCAGCCTCAACCTGTCGGCAACAAACCCCACCGGCGGCGACCCTGTTGTGGACATGCGTCTTGCCTGCGACGGCGTGACCTTCGGCGGCTGGCAGCTCTACGCCACCAGTGCCACGTGCGTGCTGCCCGGCGGCGCTGGCCTCAAGACCGTGCGTGTGCAGTACCGCAACGGGGCAGGTGTGGCCTCGGCCACGGCCAGCGCCACCATCAGGCTAGACACCACGCCGACAAACACACCTATCCCACCAACGAGCACCCCCACCAGCACACCTGTCCCACCGACCGCCACTTCTACCAGAACCCCAACGCCAACCAACACGCCAACGAGCACACCCGTCCCACCGACCGCCACACCTACCAGAACCCCGACAGCGACAAACACGTCCGTCCCACCGACCGCCACTCCAACCAGAACTCCAACGCTGACGAGCACGGTGACGAGAACCCCCACCAGCACGCCCGTCCCGCCAACTATCACTCCTACCAGAACCCCGACAGCGACCAACACACCAATCATTCCGCCGACCACTACATCGACCAACACCTCCACCGGGACGCCGCCGCCAACGAGTACGCCGACACGTACGCCGCTGCCGCCGCCCTCTACCCCAACCAGAACCTCGACGCCAACGGGCACGGCGACGAGCACACCAATCGTTCCTCTGACCAACACGCCAACGCGTACGCCGACCATTACTCCTACCGGAACCCCGACGCTGACGAGTACATCCATCACCCCGTTGACCAACACGCCAACGCGTACGCCGACTAACACGCCGATCAGTACGGTGACCAGCACGGCCACTGGCCTACCTACGACCACGGCGACGAGCGTGGCCGCCGCGATCGTGATCAGTCCCACGAGCACCAGCCCCTTCCAGACCATCACGGTGACCGGTACGCGCTTTGGGGCCACCGAGCAGATCGCCATCTTCTGGGACAGCGCCAGTACAACGCCTGTCTCCACGACGACCACGGCGGCGGGCGCGTTTGTGGCCCGCTTCGTCGTGCCGCAAGCTATCGCGGGGGGCCACACGATCATCGCCTTTGGCGTCAGTAGCCACCGGGCGGCGGGTGTCGGCGTCCGCATCACGCCAGCCATCTATCTGTCACCCACCTTCGGTAGAGCCGGCTCGGTCTCGACCATGATCGCGGTGGGCTTTGGAGCTAACGAGTCCGTCATCGCACTGTGGTACCCCGGCTTGAGCACCCTCAACTCGGGCAGTAGCAATGCGGTGGGCACCGCGAGCGTCCAGTTCGCGGCCCCCTCGGGGACACCGGGAACCTACTACCTGGTCGGATACGGCGCGACCACTAAAGTCAGCGCTTTCGCGAAGTTCACGCTGACGGCGGTGTCCACCGCGCCAAACGATAGCGTGCCCGAGCAAACCGTGGCCCCGCCTCCGCCCTATTCAACCAACTAATAAGGGGTCCGTCGCGGAATAACGTTGTCAAACCTAGTGGCCTTCACCTCTGGAGCGAGGCCGGATCACTGCATACTTTATTAGCTGTCAGTCTCTAAGCGCCTGCTGATTAACAACTGTGTCCGCTGGGTTGGCCTGACAACACCACGCGTGGTGTTGTCAGGCCAACCGCCTCTTACTGGCAGTTAGCCGCCGCGAGCGCCTCCTCAGTAGAGGGTCGTGGTTACCCATGCCGGCCATATTGCTGGGCGGCGCGCCCGTGCTCGGCAGTGGTATGCTGACGGTGCGCGGTGGCCGCGTGCCGAGGAGGAGCGGGAGGAGGACGCCGATGTTCGATCTGAGTGGGCGCGCGGCGCTGGTCACCGGCGGCGCCCGTGGGCTGGGCTACGCGATGGCCGGGGCGCTGGGCCGCCAGGGCGCGCGCCTGCTGTTGATGGACCGTGACGGGGAGGCCGTGGAGCGGGCCGCCGAGGCGCTGCGGGCCGAGGGGCTGACCGCGCTGGGGCTGCCCGGTGATGTGACCGACCCAGACCAGGTGGCCGGGGTAGTCGAGCGCATGGTTGAGCAGTGGGGCCGCGTGGATATCTGCGTGAATAACGCCGGCGTCACCGTCCACGCCCCGGCTGAACGGATGACCCTGGCCGAGTGGCGGTTTGTGCTGGACGTCAACCTGACCGGCGTGTTTGTGGTGGCCCAGGCCTGCGGCCGCCACATGATCGCCCAGCGTGGTGGCTGCATCATCAATATCGCCTCTATGTCTGGCCTGATCGTCAACTACCCGCAGCCGCAGTGCGGCTACAACGTCTCCAAGGCCGGCGTGATCATGCTGACCAAAAGCCTGGCCTCGGAGTGGGCCGGCCACGGTATCCGGGTCAACGCTATCGCCCCCGGCTATATGCGCACGGATATGACGGCCCCCTACTTCCGCGACCCCGAGTTGGTCCAGCACTGGGTCACCCCCACCCCGCTGGGCCGGCCCGGTGAGCCGTCGGAGCTGGAGGGCGCCGTGGTCTACCTGGCCTCCGACGCCTCCAGCTTCATGACCGGCCACGTGCTGGTGCTTGATGGGGGCTATAGCGTGCGCTGAGCGCGTCTAGCTCTCTGCCGCCCCCTGGCTGTCGTCACCCCCCTGGGTGGGGTAGCGCCGCCGCCCTGGCCGGCGCGATGCCGACGGGTACAAAGCGGAAGTAGCCGTAGTAGATGGCCATGGCCAGCACGGTGAGCACGGCCCCAGCCACGAACAGCGGTGGGTAGCCCACCACGCCGACCAGCAAGCCCCCGCCGTAGGTGGCTACCGCCGCCACACCGTTAAAGGTGGCCGCGCGCCACCCCGAGGCGCGGGCGCGCAGCCAGGGCGGCAGGATCTCCAGCATATAGTTGTTGTCCAGCGCGCCCGAGATGCTGCCCAGGACGTTGCGGCCGACCACGCAGGCGGCGGCCAGTCCCAGCGGCAGGTGCCAGGCCAGCAGCAGGATGCACGGCGCGGAGAGCAGGCGGGCCAGCACGAACGTCGGCAGCTTGCCGATGCGCGCCACAAAGTAGGGGCCAGCAAAGGTGGTCAGCGTCGGCACCGCCGCCGCCACGGAGAACAGCACGCCGATCTGCGAGGTGTTGGCGTGGATCACCTGCTTGAAATAGACGTTGAGGAAGGGCAGGGCCAGGCTCAGGCTGGCCGCCACGCAGGCTACCGACACCAGGATCACGGCCAGGTCGCGCCCGGGGTTGGGCCGCTGTTGGCCCTCACTGTTCGCCGCCTGGTGGCCCCCGCGGCCCCTGCCCTCGGCGGCGCGGGGCCGTAGGCCAATCAGGGGGGGCAGCGAGAGGCCCACCACCAGGCTGCCCGCCACCAGGACCAGCCGGTGGGCCAGCGCGCCATCTCCGCCGCCGGCCAGGGCCAGCGCGCCGGCCACCGACGACACCAGTGTGCTGAGCAGCGCGCCCAGTGTGGCCCCACCGGTGGCCAGAGCGAAGTAGGTGGAGAACAGCTTGGCCTGTTGCTCGGCGGCCCCCTCCTCCATCAGCAGCAGGCCCACCAGGTTGCCGGCCAGGGCCAGCCCGGCCCCGCTGAGCAGGCTGAGCGTGAGCAGCGCCGGAGCGGAGGTCAGCACGGTCACCGCCAACAGGGTCACCGTGACCAGCGCCGTGCCGGCGACCATTACCTCCCGCGCCGTCCAGCGTCGCAGCAGCGTGCTCACCAGCAGCGAGGCCCCCGCCGCGCCTACCGTGCTGACGGCGCCCAGCAGGCCCACCATATCCAGCCCGTAGCGCAGGTCCACCAGGTAGAGGTTGTACACCACGCCGATGGCCCCCAGGCCCGCCGCGTTGAGCACGGTGGCCAGCATCAGCCTGCGCACATTGGGCGTCAGCGACCCCGCCGCGGGGATCGTGCCGCGCAGCCCGTCCAGGGCGCGGGTCGCCCAGGCGCGGTCGGCGGACCGTGAGTGCGTGGGGGTCGGTGGTGAGGCGCCCATGCCTGGCAGTGTACACTGTTGGGCGGTGGGAGATGGTGGTTCCGGGCCACCACTGGGTCTGTGTGGCCTCCACCGCGGTGGAGGGAGTTGGAGCGCGCATTATGAAGTACCGCACGCTGGGCAAGACCGGCTACGAGGTGTCGGAGATCAGCTTTGGGGCCTGGGCGATCGGGGGCAGTTGGGGTGAGGTGGACGATGCCCAGTCGCTGGCCGCACTGCACCGCGCCCTGGACCTGGGCGTAAACTTTATTGATACCGCCGATGTGTACGGCGACGGGCGCAGCGAGCGGCTGATCGCCCAGCTACGCGCCCAGCGTTCCGAGCACATCTACGTGGCCACCAAGGCGGGGCGTCGCCTGGACCCGCACACGGCGGAGGGCTACACGCGGGCCACCCTGGCCGCCTTTGTGGAACGCAGCCTGAGCAACCTGCGCGTGGAGGCCCTGGACCTGCTGCAGCTGCACTGTCCCCCTCGCGCTGTCTACGACGACCCCGCCGTGTTCGCCGCGCTGGACGACCTCAAGGCGGAGGGCAAGCTGCGCGCCTATGGGGTCAGCGTGGAGACGGTCGAGGAGGCCACCCGCGCCGCCGCCTACCCCGGCGTGGCCAGCGTGCAGATAATCTTCAATATGTTCCGCCTCAAGCCCGCCGAGGCGTTTTTCGCCCTGGCTCAGCAGCGCAACATCGGCATCCTGGCCCGCGTGCCCCTGGCCAGCGGCCTGCTCACGGGCAAGCTCTCGGCCAGCAGCCAGTTCGCCCCCGACGACCACCGCTCGTTTAACCGCCACGGCGAGGCCTTTGATCGGGGCGAGACCTTCTCCGGGGTAGACTACGACACGGGGCTAGCCGCCGCCGAGGAGCTGAAGGCGCTCGTGCCGCCGGGGGCCACCCTGGCCCAACTGGCCCTGCGCTGGATCCTGATGTTCCACGCCGTGACCTGCGCCATCCCGGGAGCCAAGACGCCTGAGCAGGCCGAGGCCAACGTGTACGCCGCCGACCTGCCCCCGCTGAACGAAGCAGATATGCGCCGCGTGCAAGAGGTCTACGACGCGCGCATCCGCCCCCTGGTCCATCACCTCTGGTGAACCCGCCGCCCGCCGCCCCTGATCGCCGCTACAGCGCCGCATGAGCAGCGTGGGTTCCTTCGTTGTGCATATACGCGCTGGTGAGTGACTGCGTTGCCCGGAGAAGCTGCCGCGGCGTCCCCTCAAAGAGCACTCTGCCCCCCTTGTGGCCGCCTTCGGGACCCATGTCAATGATCCAGTCGGCGTTTCTGATCACATCCAGATTATGCTCAATGACGATCACGGTATTGCCCTGATCAACCAGGCGATTCAAGATGGCCAGCAGGTGGCCAATATCCGCCATGTGCAACCCCGTGGTGGGCTCATCCAGCACATAGACGCTCCCCCGCTTATGCAGTTCGCTGGCCAGCTTGAGGCGCTGACATTCACCACCGGAGAGTGTGCTGAGCGGCTGCCCCAGGGTGAGGTAGTCCAGACCGACATCACTCAAGGCCTGTAACGTGCGCGCGACGTCCTTGATCGTCAAGGAGTCGAGGGCCTGGCGCACGGAGAGTCTGAGCACGTCGGAGACCGATTGACCGTGCAGTTTGTAGGCCAGGACCTCGTCCTTGAACCGCTTGCCACCGCAGACATCACAGGGCGTTTTGACCTCGTCCAGGTGCGCCAGATTGGTGTAGATGACCCCCAACCCCTGGCAGTTGTCGCATGCGCCCTGTGAGTTGAAGCTGAAGAGGGACGGGGACACTTTGTTGGCCGCCGCGAAGGCCGCGCGCACGTCATCCATGATGCCCGTATAAGTGGCCGGGTTGGAGCGGCTCGAGGCGCCGACGGCGGACTGGTCCACCACCACGGCGTCGGGGTGCTGGCGCAGAAATGTCTGGTGTATCAGCGAGCTCTTGCCCGACCCAGCCACGCCGGTCACCACGGTGAGCACCCCCATGGGTAGATCAACACTGACGTCCTGGAGATTGTGTACCGTGGCGTGGGCGATGCGCAGCGTCCCCGTGGCCGAGCGACACTGCTCCTTGATCGGCAACGACTGGTTGAGATGTCTGCCGGTCAGCGTATCGGCCCGTAGCAGACCGGCGTAACTGCCTTCGTAGACAATCGTGCCGCCACGCGTGCCGGCGTAGGGGCCAACATCAACCACGTGATCCGCTACTTTGATCACATCACGGTCATGTTCGACCACAAGAACGGTATTGCCCTTATCGCGTAGCTTCCGCAGCAGCTCGTTTAAGCGATGCACATCGCGCGGATGAAGGCCCACACTCGGCTCGTCGAAAACATAGAGCACATCAACAAGGCTACTCCCCAGGTGCTTGACCATCTTGATGCGCTGCGACTCACCACCGGAGAGGGTATCCGTCTCGCGGTTGAGGTTGAGGTAGCCGAGGCCAATCGCGATCACGTGGTCCAGGCGCTCGGTCAAGCTTGCGACCATCGGTCCCGCCACCGCATCGTCGATCGCCCTGATCACGGTGATCAGGGCGTCCACCTCCATCGCGGCGAGGTCCGCGATGGTATAGCCCTGGATGGTGCAGCTCAGCGCCGCCTGGCTCAGGCGCGTCCCTCGGCAGAGGCTGCAGGGCCCCTCACTCATGTAGGGGGCCACGGCTTTCTGGGTCCGCTCCGAGAGGGTCTTCAGGTCGCGTGTGATGTACTTCTGGCTGAACTTCTCGGCGATGCCCTCGAAGGTGAAATTGACTGGCTTGCCGGCCACCTCGGATTTGATTTTACGGGGTTTGCTATGCAGGAGCAGCTCCATCTCGTCAGCGCTGTAGCCGGCCAGTTTTTTGTCGTTATCGAACAACCCTGACTGGATGCAATCAGATTGCCATGATCGTCCTGGATAGATCTCGGGGAACAGAATAGCTCCCTCGTTGAGTGACCTGGAGGTGTCCAGAAAGCGCTCCAGATCCACGCCCATCATGCGCCCCATACCGTGACAGGCGGCACACATGCCCTGCGGGTCATTGAACGAGAAGGCTGTGGCGGGCCCGACAAACGGCTGCCCGACGCGCGAGAACAGCAGCCTCAAGACAGAGTAAATGTCCGTAATTGTGCCCACCGTCGAGTGCGATCCACCCCCGAGGCGCTTCTGGTCCACCACAATGGCCATACTCAGGTTCTCAATGGCGTCGGCATCAGGCTGGGCATACCGGGGCAGGAAGGTCCGAATGAACGTGCTGAAGGTGTCGTTGAGCTGCCGACGGGCTTCGGCGGCAATCGTATCAAAGACAAGCGACGACTTCCCCGAGCCAGAGACGCCCGTGAAGATGGTGATTGCGCGCTTCGGAATGCGCAGGGACACATCCTTCAGGTTATTTTCGCGGGCGCCGCGTATCTCAATGTACTCCTGGGGAGCCATGCTGTTCTCCTAGACTAGCGTCGGACGCTCCGGGTCGTTATCGACTACCCGCGCAGGATCAGTGATCGCCTGTCCTTAGGCTCGCACGCTCGATCTCTCCTGTCATTTGCCGTGACGTGATCGTGTGGCTCTATGAGGGACGACGCGTCCCGCGATGGCCTCACCCGCCCCCGCATCCCGATCTGGCGTGCAGGCGGGGACCGCCTCGCTCAAGGTTCTCCTGCCTCTCCCCTCGTCAGTATAGAACATCAGACCTAGCTTTTCCAGCCAGATGGGCTCATGGCCGACGACACCACAGTCTCGTACCCCAGGATTTGGTGGGAGGTCGGAACCCCGCAAAGCCGCCAAGGATATCTCCCCCGCCCACAGTGAACGTGCCTTTCCCGCTGGACGCGGAGCAAGCATGCGCCCTGCGCACCCCCTTGCCTCTGGCTGCATCATGGCATACCAGTACACAATCATGCAGCCACGTTCAGCAAGCTCACAACGCAGGGCAACCGTTGATAGTCCGCTCCGCCCAATGCGCTCATGCGGCTGAAATGGATCAATGTGGACCAACGTCCTGGCTGCCTCTGCCACAGACCACCCTCACCACACGCTGTTTTGGGGGAGTGGCCGGTAGGGGGTTGCCACGGTGGAGCAGGCGTGCTACCCTACCCCAGAGTGGCCAACGCCCGCTGCGTGGCCTCCAGAGCATTAAGAGAGACACCGATGAGTCTGCCCCGCCAGATGGCCTGGCTGCATACTGTGACCAAGAAAAACGGCTAGACCGCTGCTTACACGCGCCGCGTCAATGTAAGCAGCGGGACGGACGCACGCGCCCCTGGTTGGGACCCCTCCCTGTTTGTGGCCGTCCGCATGGACCGTGGCCAGCGCGCCCTCAGCGGGCAAAACAGGGCCGTAGGGTTGTCTCCACGCTGGCGGCTAGGCGTATCCCTCCTGCTAGACACTCTTTAGACACACACCATAGAGATGCTACAGGAGAAATAGCCATGCCCATGCCCCATCGTACCCAGATGCAGATGATCAAACGCCGCTTGGCCGGTAAGGATGGCCCCGAGCGGGTCAGCGCCCTGCGGGCCATTCTGGCCGACCTGCCCGACTACCGCAATGGTCCCTACGCGGACATGCGTAAGTGGGTGCTGGGTGAGCTTGAAGAGACCCGCGCCCACGGCGCGGTGCAGTCCCGCGACTCTATCGCCGTGCGCCGTGAAGGGGCCGCCCAGATCGCCCTGGTCGGCCCGCCCAACGCCGGCAAGTCATCCCTGCTGCACGCCCTCTCGCATGTGCATATCAAGGTGGGCGACTACGCCTTCACCACCTTGCGGCCGACGCCAGCCCTGACCCGCATCGGCGGCGTGCTGGTGCAGCTTGTGGAGATCCCCGGCCTGATCGCCGGGGCCGCTGAGGGGCGAGGTGGCGGTCGGGCGCTGCTGGGCGTGCTGCGCGCCGCCGACGCCGTGGTGTATTGCCACGACGTGACCGTGCCGCCCCAGGCCCTGCTGGAGGTGCGCGCCGAGGTGGCCGCGGCGGGTATTGACCCCACCGCGCTGGTGGTGGCGACAAAGATGGACGACGCCCGGGAGGGTGACCTGGCCCGGCTGCGCGCCGCACTGCCCGACGACCTGCCGCTGGTGGGCGTCTCCATCCTGGACGACGCCAGCCTAACCGCCTTCAAGGAGGCCGTCTGGGCGCTGACCGGCCTGGTGCGCGTCTACCTGCGCCACGGCGACGAGACAAGCACGGAGCCGCTGGCCCTGGAGCCGGAGGCCACCGTGGCCGACGTGGCCGGGGCGATCCACAAGGCGCTTGGCGCGACCTGCTGCTCCGCCCGCCTGTGGGGTCCGTCGGCGCGCTTCGCTGGCCAACTGGTTGGCCGCGCCCACCCCGTCCAGGATGGCGACACGGTGGAGATCCTGGCCTCCTGACCCAGGCCCAGTTGGCCAGCCCAGCGAAAGCGTTTTCGCATCCCGCCCTGGGGCGGGCCACGCGACGGCGACCATCAGGAGCGGGCCGCGACAGTCCAACAATGACCAGCCCACGGCGGCGGGCGCCTGTCCCCCGTCGGGACGTCCCCCGCGCCCGAGGAACCGCGGGCTGGCGGAGATGTCCGGGAAACCAGGGACCGGCAGGGGCGTCCGCCGCGCTGAGAATGCCAGGGGCGTCCCGCGTTAATACGTCAGAAGACCCAGAGGAGATGCAGTGAAGAGCATGAGCGTACACCTGAGAGGGGGCCCCCCGGGAGGGCTGTTTCTGCGCCGCTTTGGCAAAACGGCGGCGATGGCCGCGGCGAGCGCCGTCGGCGATAGCCGCCTGTTCCTGTTCGACTACGCGCTGCGCTTCCTGCGCGTGGCCGTGCTGCTGGCCATCTGGCGCACCGTGCTGGCCGGCCGGGGCACCGTCTCGGGGATGACCCTGGGCGCGGTGCTGACCTACACATTGGTCGCCGAGGCCTTCGCCGAGCAGCTCACGCCGCGCACCCAACTGGGCGAGATGCTGTGGGAAGGCTCGCTGGCCATCAAGTTCCTGCAGCCAGTCAGCATGGTGGCTGGCCTGAGCGCCGACATGTGCGGCCGCTGGCTGGCCGGGCTATGCCTGTTTGCGCTGCCCCTGCTGCTGTGCGCGCCGCTGCTGGGGGTGGACCCCCGGCCTGCAGGGCTCGCCCAGGCGGCGGCCTTTGCGATCAGCGTCGCCCTGGCCGTCTCCATCGGCCTGGCCCTGGAGATCATCTTCGCCGCGCTGGCCGTGGCCCTGGAGAGCGCGGTGTGGCTGGTGGACCGCCTGCGCATGGCCATCACGGCCCTGCTCTCCGGCGCGCTGCTGCCGCTGGCCCTGTTGCCCTGGGGCCTGGGCAACGCCTTCGGCTGGCTGCCCTTCGCCTCAATGGTCTCCACGCCGCTCAAGATCTACACCGGCACGGGCGCCGCGCCAGCCCTGCTGGCCCTGCAGGCGGCCTGGTCGGTGGTCCTGTGGCCGCTGGCCCACTGGTACTGGAACGCTAACCGCGAAAGGCTGACCTCCCATGGTGGATAGAGAGAGAGCACCCGCGGCCGTCCTGGTAGATCAGCCGCCCGGCGCGCTGCGCCGCGTGGCGCGGCTATGGCGGCTCTACGCCGCCATGGACCTGATGTGGCTCAGCCGCGACCTGCGCTCGGTGATCACCTACCTGATCTCCGACGCCACGTTGGCCGTGGCCGCCGTGACCGGCACGGTGCTGCTGGCCGAGCGCTTCGATGGCATCGGCCACTGGAGCAAGCCGCAGGTGCTGTTTATGCTGGGCTATGGCCTGATTCTCAACGGCCTGACCGATATGTTCTTTAACTGGAATGTGTCGCACATTAGCCGGCGGGTGGGCCGCGGCCAGTGGGATCACACGCTGGTGCAGCCGCAGCCGATCGTGATCACCCTGCTCACCGAGGGCTTCGCGCCGGTCTCCGGCTCGATGGCCCTCTACCCCGCCGTGGGCTTGCTAGCCTGGGCGATAACCCATGGCGCGGCCAGGGTCAGCCCGGGCTGGCTGGCCTTGCTGGGCCTCAACCTGCTGGCCTCCACCGCCGTGGCGATGGCTTTTGCTTTCCTGTGGGGCAGCCTGGCCTTCTGGGCGCCCCGCGCCGCCGAGGAGATCAATAGCTCGTCGTGGCGGCTGCTGGACGGCCTGAAAACGTTCCCCCTTGACGGCGTGGCCCCCGTGCTGTTGGGTACGCTGCTCACCGCCGTGCCGGTGGGCTTCGTGGCCTGGTACCCCTGCCGCGCCCTGCTGGGCCTGGACCACGCCCCCTATGCGCTTCTGCTCACCCCCCTGGCCGCCGCCGTGTTTACGGGCTGCGCGGCCTGGCTCTTTCAGAAAGGAATGGCTCAGTATGGCCGCACTGGATCACAGCGTTATCTCTCCTTCGGACACCGTCGTTGAACTGGCCCACGTGGGCAAGACCTACCGGCAGCGCCAGCGCTCGGCCCACCTGCGCGAGGTGCTGGGCGCGCTGTTGCGCCCGCGGGTGCGCGTGGTGGAGGCCCTGCGCGATGTCAGCCTGCGCGTGGATCGCGGGGAGATCGTGGCCTACGCCGGACCCAACGGGGCCGGCAAGAGCACCACGGTCAAGCTGCTCTCGGGGCTGCTGGCCCCCGACGCGGGCACGGTGCGCGTGCTGGGGTTGGACCCCGTGCGCGACCGCGCCCGCTACGTCAGCCGCATCGGCGTTGTGTTCGGCCAGCGCACCGAGCTATGGTGGGACCACCCGGTGGCGGCCAGCTTCGAGTGGAAGCGCGTGGTCTGGAATATCCCCCGCGAACGCTATGAACGCACGCTGGGCTACGTGCGGGAGGTTCTGCGGCTCGACGAGTTCTTCAATAGCCTGGCCCGCGAGCTAAGCCTGGGCCAGAAGATGCGCGCCGATCTGGGCATGGCCCTGCTGCACGAGCCGGAGATCCTGTTCCTGGACGAGCCGACGCTGGGCCTGGACGTGCTGGCCAAGCGGGATATGCTGGCCTTTGTGCGCCACCTCAACCGCGAACGGCGGGTCACCGTGATGGTGACCAGCCACGACATGGCCGACCTGGAGCAGCTGGCTGGCCGCGTGGTGATGATCCACCAGGGGGCCATCGCCTTTGACGGCGACTTCGACCGCCTGCGCCGCGAGTTCGCCGACCGCCGTCGGCTATTGCTGGAGACCAGCGGTGGGCTGGCCCCGGCGCTCAACGGGGCCGAGCTGACCTCCAGCGCCGACGGGCGGCACGAGTACGTCTTTGACGCCGCTCAGGTGGGCCTACCCGCGCTGCTGGCCCAGGCGGCGGCCCAGACCGTGATTGTGGACGTGGAGACGCACCGCGCGCCGATTGACGACGTGATCGCCGACATCTATCAGCGCTGGCAGCATGGTGGGGCGATGGTGCATACTGGATGAGTGCGGCGCCACCCGCCGCCGGGGCGCGCCGGAGCGCGCCAGGAGACAATGTGCCACTCGACCTCTCGCGGCTGATCGGTAGGCCCGTGCGCGACGCGCGGGGCGACCGCGTTGCTACCCTGCGCGACGTGATCGTGCGCCTTGGCGTGGGCGGCGGGGCCGGACCCTACCCGCCGGTGACCGGCCTGATGGCCCGGGTCAACCGGCGCGATTTCTTCATCCCCGCCGACCTGATCATGGGCCTGGACGAGGGCCGGGGGGCCACCCTCTCGGCGGCGCGCTTTGATCTGCGCCCCTTCGCCCGCCGCGAGGGCGAGATCCTGCTGGAGGACGACCTGCTGGACAAGCAGGTGATTGACCTGGGCGGGGTGCGGGTGGTCCGCGCCTCCGACCTGCTGCTGGACCACCACGCCGGCCGCTACGTGCTGATGGGCCTGGAGATCGGCTCAGCGGCTATCGTGCGGCGCATCGTGCGGCTGGGTCCGGCGCGCCGCTGGCGGGGGCGCGTGCTCGATTGGGCCGAGGTGGACCCCTTTGCCAGTGAGGCGCAGGGGGCTACCCTGACCCTGGCCCACGAGAAGCTGGCCCGCCTGCACCCCGCCGAGATCGCCCGCATCGCCGACGCCGTCTCCTATCGGCAGGGCGCCGAGCTGATGGGCGCGCTGGACGATGAGGTGGCCGCCGATACCCTGGAGGAGATGGATGAGGAGCGTCAGGCGGGCATCCTGGACGAGATGGACGAGGGGCGAGCGGCGGATATCCTGGAGGAGATGGAGCCTGACGCCGCCGCCGACCTGCTGGCCGAGCTGACCGAGGAGAAGCAGGATAGCTTGCTGGCCCAGATGGAACGCGAAGACGCGGCGGACGTGCAGCGGCTGCTGGGCTACGATGAGGATACGGCGGGCGGCCTGATGACCAACTATTTCCTCAGCGTGCCAGCGGAGCTGACCACCAGCCAGGCCGTGGCCGTCCTGCGGCCTCAACTTGAGGAGCTGGAGGCCATCTACAACGTCTACGTGGTCGAGCCTGCGGCGCAGCGTCCCGACGACCCGCCGCTGCTGGTGGGCCGCGTCTCGCTGCGCGACCTGCTGCTGGGCGGGCCGGACCAGCAGCTAGCCGAGTATATGGACGCGGCGGTACGCACGGTGCGCCCCGCCGCGCTGGCCCGCGATGTGGCGCACATGATGGCCGAATTCAACCTGCTTAGCCTGCCCGTGACCGACGAAGGTGGCTACCTGCTGGGGGTGGTCACCGTTGACGACGCCATGGACGTGCTGCTGCCCGAGGCGGCTGGCCGCCGCGCCCCCGGCCTGCTCGGCTAGGCCCCTCGGGAGCGGATCACCTGGCCGGTAATCCATTGGGCGGCGTCGCTGGCCAGGTAGGCTACCAGGCGGGCGGCGTCTTGCGGGGTACCCAGCCGCCCGAAAGCGCTGTGGCCCAGCAGATCGGCCTTGAGGCCGGGGGGCATCCAGCCGGTGTCGGTCGGTCCGGGGTCTACGGCGTTGACCGTGATCATTTTGGGGGCGACGGCCTGGGAGAGTGAGAGGGTTAGCGCCTCCACGGCCCCCTTTGTGGCGGCATAGGCCAGCTCATCTGGCATGGGAGTCAGGCCCTGGCCGGAGGTCAGGTTGATGATCCGCCCGCCGGGGCCGCCGGGGTAGCGGCGGGCGAAGCCAGCGCACAGCAGGGCCATCGCGCGCACGTTGACCGCGTAGTGGGCATCCATGCCCGTTGCGTCCAGGATTGTATAGGGAGTGATGGTGGAGTGCGCGGCGTTGTTGACCAGGATAGAGGGGCCACCCAGCCGCTCGGCGGCGGCCAACACAACGTCCGGCCCCTCAGGTAAGGCCAGGTCCACCTCCGGGGCCTCGGCCGGCACACCCAGGGCGCGTAGCTCGGCCAGCAGGGCCGGCGGGCCATCCTCATCAGCCCCATGAGGCTGGGTGCGATCAAAGCCGCGCCAGTGGGTGAACAGGATGGGCGCGCCCTGGACGGCCAGCGCCCGGCAGATCGCCGCGCCGATGCCCTGGCGGCGGCTGGCTCCAGTCACGATAGCCAGGCGGCCAGCCAGGGGGCGGGGCGATTCTGGTATGGTAGTAGGCATGGCTAGAGCTTGCCATCTTTTGGGGTAGCGCGCCACCACGGTACACGCTGCCTGGCGGCGCGCCTGGGGCGGACCGGGGGCGGGGCGGGCAAGACGCCAGAGTAGCTCAGCCCAACAGCACGACCTTATGGGGCAATCAGGAGAGGAAGGCCACGATGGATCGGGACGGTGGAGCGGGGCAGCGCAGCGCCCTGCTGGTGGTGGACGTGCAGAACGACTTTTGCCCGGGCGGCAGCCTGGCCGTGGCCCACGGAGACAGCGTGGCCGGGCCGCTGAACGCGGTAGCCGCTCGCCTGGCCGGGGCGGGGCAGCCGGTGTACGCCTCGCGTGATTGGCACCCCGCGCACACGCGGCACTTCGCCGAGTTGGGCGGTCCCTGGCCGGTCCACTGCGTGGCTGACACGCCGGGGGCCGCGTTCCACCCGGCGCTACGCCTGCCGCCGGGCACGGTGGTGGTCTCCAAGGGGACTGACACAAACGACGACGGCTACTCGGCTTTCGAGGGCCGTGACGACGCGGGCCACCTGCTGCCCGACCTGTTGCGCCAGGAGGGCGTGGAGAAGCTCTACGTGGGCGGCTTGGCCACCGACTATTGCGTGAAGGCCTCGGTGCTGTCGGCCCTCCAGGTGGGGCTACAGGTGACGGTGCTCTCCGACGCCATCGCCGCCGTGGAGGTCTCGCCCGGCGATGGCGATCGGGCCATCGCCGAGATGCGCGCGGCGGGGGCCCAGTTCGCCGTCGCGGACGAAGTTCAGCCCGACGGCCCGGCCATCGGCGCGGGCCAGTAAGCCAGCGCAATCGTGGTGAGAACCTGGGTGAACGAACCGGCGCCAGTCTACCCTATCCATCGCACGATCCAGGCTGCCCTCCTCGCGCGCTGACCACGCTCCTGCTCCTAACTTTGGTCGTCCGCGGGTGAGCCAGGGAGGGACGGCGTAGCGCTAGGCGAGGGGATCCGCGAAGACCTCAGCGACCGCATAGGTGAAGCCGGGGAGCACGTCTGCGCCGTCAAGGGCATCGCCGGCGTTGAGTGTGGCGGCTGGGCGGTCGAGCTGATCAGCGTGCCACACGTCAATATGCTGGGCCTGGGGCCACACGACCCAGACCAGGCGGGTCCCACCACGCAGGTAGAGCTGCGCCTTGGCGGCCATAGCGGCGGCGTCCTGAGAGGGCGAGGCCACTTCGACGGCCAGATCAGGGGCAAAGGGGATGGGCTTCGAGCGGTCGGCAATGAGTGCCCGTTTCTGGGCGGCATAGAACCCCACATCGGGGAGGAGGCCCGTTTCGGCGCCGGGGAACTTGTAGACTCCATCAGCCGGGGTGACTACACCAAGGCGGCGCGGGCGCACAAAGGCACGCAGGTCGGCGGCGATGGTCAGGCCAATCGTCGCGGCCTCCTCTCCGCTACCGGCCATACGGACCAGGATTCCCTCGACCACTTCGTAGATGTAGCCGTCGTCGGAGATGGTCAGCAGGTCGCCGACAGTCACGGGCGACATACCAGGCACAACCTCGGCCCAGGGGGCGAGGGTGGAAGGGGACGCATACGCCTGAGTTGTCATCGTCTGATCTCACGTGGCCTTGTAGTCACTCATCACATGCCGACGGAGGCGCCGGCTCACTCGTCCTCCAGTATACACCTCAGGAGGTACGAGGGAGATCGTGCAGGAGGGGACAGGGGTGGTTGCCCTCTTGGGTGGGGGTCCTGTCTCGCCGGGCTGGCCATGTGGGACATCCGTGCTACGACAGGGCATGGAGGGCGGGGCGGTGGGGTGAGACGTCTAGCCTATAGGCGAAGGGGCCACGGCGTCCAGCCAGTAGTGGGCAAAGCGTTCGCCATCCACGGCGGTGACCACGCGGGTGGGCTTGCCAGTCGGGTGGGTGGGCAGGGAGAGCACGCCGCCGGCCATGGTGGGCAGGAGGGGCAGCGTGGACACGGTGAGGCCGGGCCAGCCGACGGCGGCGGCACAGGCCAGCGCGTCGTACTGAAAGTTGAGCAGGTCGTCGGGCAGGGCGGGATACTGGCGGTGCAGGTCGCCCATGGTGTTGTCCCGGCCATGTAGCTCGGCCTGGTGGGCCAGCAGGGCAGGCAGGGGGCCAGCGGCGCGCAGGCGGGGCAGTGCGCGTCCGCGCAGGGCCACCTCCAGGGTGACGCCCAGCGGCACGATCAGGGGATCGGCGCGCTGGTAGAGCAGCAGCGCGGCGGCGGTATCCTGCTGCACGTTGTAGTCCATCTCCGGCCCCCACTGGGGCAAACCGGGGCGCGGCGGGGCCACATAGCCGCCCATCAGCACCAGATCGGCGTGGGCCAGGGTACCGGGGCGGGCCACTTCGAGCAGGGCCAGGTTTGTGTAGGGACCGATAACCACCACGGTGGCGCCGGAGGCAATGCTGGCGGCCAGCAGGTCCAGAGCCCGTCCAGGGGGTGCGGGCCGGGGGACGATCGGTGTTGACCAGTACACCGGCGGGTCGGGAAAGCCCACGGGGGTCTGGAAGCCAGCCAGCGACCCCTCGGTGCCCGAGGCCACGGGCACATCGCGTCGCCCAGCCAGGTCCAGAGCGCGGTCCACCATACCCACACGTAGGCCCCCCAGGTCGGACGAAGTGGTCACCCCCACTACCTGTGTATCGGGCAGGGCCAGCAGCAGGGCCAGCGCGCAGAGGTCGTCGGTGTCCGAGCCAAGGTCGGTATCCAGATGCACCCGTTTCATGCTCTCCTCCTCGCCCTCAACCTGGCCCGCGCATCCCACCGGTCGGCGGGGCCTGATCCAGCCTGATCCACCAGGCGATGGGGCGAGACTACGCAAGCGCTTTCGCATGGGCCCTGCCCCACTGTAGCCTAAAAGGGGGCCGACAGCCTATACGGCCCGTATAACAGGACAGGGCCCAACACGGGCGGAACAGCCGCCTGGGCAGGCGTGGGCGCCACAAGGGGACGCCGCTACAGACCAGCAGGCGCGGATACACAGACGGATGCGGGCAGGGCCATCGGCGGGTTAGTAGCGGCTCCACAGGGGCAGACCGTTGACCAGCCCCAGGTTCTCGAAGATAAGCGTCTGCCTGTGGCCGGTGGGGGTGTATTCCACCTCCAGGGTGCGGGCATTGAGCGAGGTGCGGCGGTTATAGGCGCTGGTCATGGGCACGGCCTTGGTCACGGTGACCAGCAGGTTGACCACGGCGGCAGCGCGGAGCAGCCACGGGGGCGAACCGATCTTGCGCGGGCCAGCTTGCCGGGCCACGATGCGCCAGCCGGGGTAGTCGCCGCGTTGGATCGCCGCTATGGCGTCCTCCAGCACGGCGTTGTCAATGCGGCCTTGCAGAGAGAGCAGGTGAGGCGGGTGGGGTAGCGTCTTCGCGCGCATGATCAGGCCTCCATTCGTGGGAACTCAGTCCCATGATGTAGCATACCTGACTGCTGGGCATAGCTCACGGGGTTAGCGGGTGGGCCAATAGGGAGACGACCTGCCCTGATTGATCTACTCCGTGTGGTCGAAACCAGCGAGGCCGGGCTGTTAGCCTTCGGCGAGGGGGCGGCTGCCACCCTCGTTGACGCCGCCACTGGCGTTGATGATGGGGTCGGGACCCCAGGCAGGCGGTCCGCCATCGGCCACGGCGCCATCGGTGGGCGTCTCATCGTCGGCGGCGGTAAACTCGCCCTCGGCGCGGGCAAAGCTATGGCCGGCCTCGTGGAGCACATCATCTACGGAGGTGTAGCGCTTGCTATCAGGCAGGCGCAGGTAGACCTCCTGGGGGAACTCGGGCCAAGCGTCGCGTAGCTCATGGCGGGTCAGACCGTGCTCGCCCCATTCCAGGCGCCCCAGGCGCCGCCGCATCTCTTGTAGATCCATCTCAGGTACCCTCCAGACAGGACGTGGGAGCCGGCAGGCAGGGAGCGCCAGCCGGGTCAGGTCGCTCCGCCGTCCGCCGCTATGCGTATGTGATCAGGTGACCACGCCCCCACGGCGGGGGCCAGATTCCGAGAGCGCGGTAGTGCGCTTTGTGCTAGTTCCCAGGACCCCACGGTGGAGAGCATAGCAAACCCCAGCGCTACTCCCGGGTAGTCAGGTGGCTGACCACGTCGCGCACGCCGTCTACCTTGCGGGCGCGCTCGATTGCCCTGGTCACCTGCTCAGCGTGATCAAGCCGGCCGCGCAGGTGAACGACGCCGTCCACGGCATCTATATTGTACTGGCCACGCGGCAGATCAGGCTCGTGACCCAGCGCGGTAGCCACCTTGTGGGCCAGGAACTGGCTGGTATCGGGGGGCGGGGTCGGATCAGCGCCGCCGAGCAGCCCACCGCTGGACTTGCCAACCTGGTGGGCCAGACCGCGCATGCGGCCGCCGATGTACGCGGCCTTGCGGGGAGCAGTGCGGCCCAGCCGCCGGGCCATGCTCAGGCCGCGCGTACGCACCTGGGCGCGCCGCCCACGGCCCGACTGGGGATCCAGCAGGACAGCCGCGACGGCCCCGCAGAGACCCCACCACAGCGCGCGGGTAAGGGGATATACTCCAGAGGCCATGGGCGCAGCTCCTTCGCCATAAGCACTGGGCGCGCGGGGCGCGCGCCTCCCAGCTACCGGGGGCAGGATGCGTGCCAGACGCCAGCCGCGCCGCCGGGGACGTTTCACGTGCAACAAAGTAAGCTCACGCGGGGGTGTTTTGCCCCCTTGACAGCCTCTGCCGCCGCGGGTACGATGCCCCCAACCTGTCCACAGGCCCACACACAAAAGTTTTTAGGAGACGAGTGATGCTCCCTAACTTCCTCATGTTCTTTTTCAGCTTCAACCCCATTATCTGCGGCCTCGTGTTTGCCTCGGGGGCCCTGATGGTCGCGCGGCACACCCCCTCACAATCAGAGACGGCGATTAACCTGACTAACATCACCGTGTTGCGCCGCCTGCGCGCCGCTGGGGGAGAGGCGCGGCAGGCCAACCGCCGCTAGTCATGTAGCACTCATTAGATGCGGGGTTTGCGCTCTGGCCGGACCGGGCGCGGGGGGACGCCCCGACACAGGGACCGGACGCCTCGTCACGCCCCTTCTGTTAGCGGCTGGGGAGGGGACGCGCCGACACGGATCGCTCACTGCAGCTCGGACAGGCGACGAGCTGGGCTCCCGTACGACCTGCTGTACTCGGCGGCTCCGCCGAGTACAGCAGGTGCGCTGAATACACTGTACTTTGTGGCTGATGTGCTACACTACAGTGAAAGCATCGTGGCTCATACCCGGGTGACGGGCGGGCCAGGGGTAGGGGGGCGTGCGCGGTGAACCCACAGATGACGGGCAGCCGGATCCTGGTGGTTGACGACGAGCCGGACATCGTGGCGCTGCTGGAGCAACACCTCCAAGAAGAGGGCTATACGGCCTTGACTGCCACAACGGGCACCGAGGCGATCGTAATGGCCCATGCGGAGCGCCCCGATCTGATCCTGCTGGACGTGATGATGCCCGGGATGAGCGGGTTCGACGTGTGCAATCTGCTGCGGGACTCGCCGGAGACGCGCTTTATCCCGGTAATTTTCCTTACGGCGGTGGCCGAAACACCCAAGAAGGTGATGGGTTTGCGCCTGGGGGCGGAAGACTACGTGACCAAGCCGTTCGACCTGCATGAGTTGAGCGTGCGCATCTCGGTGGCCTTGCGCCGCGCACGTCGGCACGCGGGCGCGGGCGATGGGGCAGGCGCGGCGACGTAGGTAGGGCTTGCCGCCCTGACGTGGCGCCTGATCAGTGGCTCCTGGCGCGGGCGACGGGGCGGGCGCGAACTCGGGTTCAGGTCCTGTTGGGGCTAGGGACGGTTACCGTTTGGCCTCCTGTACAGTGGCGGGGGCGGGGCGGGGTGGCCGGCGGCCCTGACCTGTTGGGCGGCCAGCGGCGGGGCCACGGGCACGGGCAGCAAGCTGGCCGGCCAGGTCGCCCGCCGCAGGGCATGCAGGGCGGCGGGTAGCAGGGCGGCGTGGGTGTAGAGGAGATGCCGCTCCTCCCAGCGGGCCACGCTCTGGAGCATCGCCGCCGCCGCTGGTGGGGTCACATAGAGGGCCTGAGTGGCCGACACTACCCAGGGCTCATCGTGGGCGGCGCTGACTGGAGTGAGGCCCAGGGAGGCCACCGTGTAGCCGGCCTGGCGCAACGCGTTGAGGCTGCCATACAGCAACGCGTCGGTGGCCCCATCGGCCAGGCTATCGTCGTGATCGGCCCACAGCGCCAAGGCCAGGGCGCGACCACCCAGGTCGCGCCAGGCGGTCACGCCCACCAGACGCCCGGCGGCGTCGTGCCGCGCGACCACTGGGCCGTGGCGCAGCAGAGGGAGCAGCGACTCCGTGCGCGGCCAGGCAGCGGTGGCGTTCTGGTGGCACAGCGCGGCCGCCGCCTCGACCAGGGGACCACGCAGGCCGTGGCGGTACACCACGCAGCGGTCCCCGGTGGTCACGCCCCGGCGGGTCGGCAGTGCGGCCAGATCCACTACCGGGGCACGGCCCAGCGGGAGGCTCTGGAAGCCCATGCGGCGGTACAGCGGCAGGTGGTCGGCGGGGACATGGGCCAGCGCCGCCGGGTAGCCATGGGTATGGCAGTAGACCAGGAAGGCGGCAACGGTGGTATGCAGCGCCTGGGCGTCGCTGTCGGGCAGGCCCTCGACCAGGGCCACGCCCTCGACCAGGCGGTACTGCAGGGCCACGCCGCCGGCGGGCCGAAAGACGCGCGGCGCGTCGCTAGCGACCAGGGAGCGGCGGGCCCAGCGTGGCCAGCGCCCCGCCCGCGCCAGCCTATCGCAGGCGACCGCGGTGGCAGCGGCGGCGAGGGGAATCAGGCGGGCCACGGCGCCGCGCGGCAGTGCCCCATGGCCCAGGGCTAGCTCGGCAAGCACGACGGCCCCCGAGAGGGTCCAGACCGGCCAGAGCGGGGCTGCGCGGACGGCCTGGCAGAGGCGACGCAAGGGGGATTGGGAATCGCGGGGGTCCTCGGCGGTCAAGGAGGGGTCTACCATCGGCACTGCATGCCTCCCCAGCGGACCTCAGTCCGCCTTCACATGCAGCATCATAATCAGATGGAGATGAACAGCACATGACAGCGCCGCCGCCCCTCTGTAGAACGGCCCGCGCGGGGTACGCCCACGGGGCCACGGCAGGGGTGTCGGGGGTGCGAGACTGGGGGCGAGGAAGGCGGGGAGGGAGCATCAGGTGTGCTGGTGAGCCACGTGCCGGTGGGTATGGATAGGGTGGGGCCGGGCAGGCCGTCACGCCTACCGTAGGGCCACCATATCCTCGTCCAATCCTTGCTGATAGATCTCCAGCCGTGGGTTGTGCGCAAGTAGTCGTGGGCTGACATGCTCGAGCGCAAAGGGGAAGAGCGCGGGACTGGACATAAGTGAGCGTAGTGGGGCAAAGGGCGGACTACCCGCGTGGAGAGCAGCCTCAACCAGCCACGCGGCTAGCGCGGGATCACCGACCGGCCACGTGGGGGTTGGGCCATAGACGGCCTTGGCGTCTGTCTCATCCTAGATGCTCCAGTCTACGGAAGAGTATAAGACACGGCGGGTAGCGCGATGCACTGTCTCCTGTTCGCCCAGGGCCTCAGCAACCCGCCGCTGCACGTGCGTGGCACCGACCGAACCCTGGAGGTAAAGCAAAGGACAGCCCGAGCGTCCGCTGCGTGGCTGTTTCGTCGGCCGTCCTGGTCCTCCTACTCTCCCCACTCCTTCCTGATTGCCGGGCTCAGTGTCCGGCCCGGCTGCTCCACGGGCGTTTTCGTGTCTAGCAGCGCCTGCCCTACCCATCGTGGTTCGCCTCATTCGCGGCGGGCACGCATGATCTTCGCCGTGCGCTCCGGGGTGCTCAGGGGTATCACGTAGACGGGCAGCCCTTCGTCCACCTGCATCTCTAGCAGACGGTCTACCACCAGGTCCAGCACGTCCTCGTCGTCGGGCACGTCGACGCTGGCCAGGACATACGTTCCAGGCGGGTCTTCGCCCGGGCCAACCTTGAAGGTGGTCGCCGGATAGCGTGCGGAGATCAACGCGGCCAGTTCTCGCACAGCATCGTCAGTACGCTTGTCTCCGGCGGTCACTGGCGCGACGCTCATGGCGCTGTCTCCTCTCTCGCTCGTACTGCCTGGACGAACACGCGCCCCCCGGCGCAGCATCCGCGCGATCCTCGTTGCTGTGACAAGTATGTCGCTGTAGTCTGCCGCCTTGCGTAGCGCCATAGTCGCCAGCAACACGTCGCGCACGTCCGCCGGATAGAGTTTGCGGCGGTTGATCGAATGCCCTACGAAGTGGGCCTGCACAAAGTCGTGTTCCCAGGCTCCATGCGGGCTGGCTATGATCTAACGATCGGCCTATCCTTTCTGTTCCAGCTAGCGGCAGTGGGTAGCCCGCCTGCTTGGCCCTCGGCGTAGATTGCCCTGTTAAGGCACCCTTGGCCGGAGCAGCGGCGCTGAGCTGCCGTGCGGCCAACTCCAGCGGGGCAGCGCGCCCTATTTTACCGATGTATTTAATCTCGCGCTAACTGTACCACACCGGGTTTGTGGTACGGGGGGGCATGCTCTAGTAGGTGGACACTGGGCGTTTGGCCCTCATCATCTGAGAGGTTCGCGCCATGGCAGGAGCACCCTCGCGTCCAGGCTGGACCGGGTGCCCACAAGGGGATGCCCCTACAAACTGGTGACGCGGGCGCGGGGGATGCCCCTACATGAGGCCGTGTAGCAATCAATGAAGCAGTGGGAACGCGTGTGGGCCAGAGTGGGCGCACTCGTTCACGTGGGGGTTGCTAGGCCATTAGTCGGACATCGGGGACGAGGTGAGCCGTCCCCCGCGGGGTGGAGGGCGTGACGCGCCGACGATGGGGCGGCCAGGCGCACCGCTTACATAGAGATTGATAGACGGCTGGTCCTACTGGACGTTGGCTGGGCGGGTGGTCAGGGTGACCGTGACGGTGAGCGAGCGGCCGCCACGGCTGAGCGTGATGGTGGCCTTGTCGCCGGGCTTGAAGGCGCGCACGATACGCGGCAAGGGGTGGTTTTCGTCTACAATCTGGTCGTTAACCTTTGTGATCACGTCGCGCGGCTGCAAGCCAGCGGCGGCGGCGGGGCTGTCTGCCTTGACCCCCAGCACGTAGGCGCCGCGGGGCACGTTCAGGTAGGCGGCGATCTGGGGAGTCAGGGGCCGGCTATCCACGCCAAGGTAGCCCTCGGGCAGGCGCAGCAGCAGGCGTTGGGCCACCGACTTGGCCGTATTGCTGGCGATGGCGAAGCCCAGGCCTTCGGCGGTGTCGACGCTCGACGATGAGAGGCCAGGTACGCCAGTGGTGCCGCTGGCGGAGTTGGTGGAGCGCACCACGGCGGTGTTGATGCCCACCACGTAGCCGTTGAGATCGAGCAGGGGGCCGCCGCTGTTGCCGTGATTAATTGCCGCGTCGGTCTGGAGCACGCCGGTCAGGTTATGCACCGTGCCATCGTCGTCGGTCTCGGTCAGGGTGCGGTTGAGGCCGCTAATGATGCCCTGGGTGACCGTGTTGTGAAAGTCGCCCAAGGCGCTGCCGATGGCCAGCACGGGGTCGCCGGGCTGCACCTGGGAGCTATCGCCCAGGGGAGCCCAGCCGGGCACGGGGACATCCACCTTGATCACGGCCAGGTCGCTATCGGGGTCGGCCCCGATCAGCGTGGCCGGTAGTTTGCGGTCACCGTTGGCGAAGATCACCTCCAGTTTGGTGTAGCCGCGGATGACGTGATTATTGGTCAGGATATGGCCCTCCCGGTCAATGATCACTCCGGACCCCGTGCTGAGCGCCGTGGAGTCGTTGCCGAAGACATCCTGCGCCTGCTGGCTGTTGATCACGGTGACCACGGCGGGCGCGGCGCGTTTGACCACCTGGGCGGCCAGCGAACTGGCGCCCTTGAGCGGGGGGGCCGAGCGGGCCGTGACGCCCCCCTCCGGGGCGGACGGGGCGGGGGCGGCCACCGGTGGGGCCGAGCCCAGCCGACCAGCGGCAAAACCAGCGGCCCCGCCGGCCAACCCGCCCAGCAGCATACTGGCCAGGGCCACCAGGGCCAGCGCCCGCCTAGCGGCACCACGGCCCGCCGCCGATGGCAGCATGGTCACGGGCGTTGTCCAGGCCTGTCCATAGTGGTTATCTGAGATAGGGGCGGGCGCTTCAGGGGGCGGCGGGTCTTTGGCGGGCTGATTGACGGGCGGGTAAGCATCGGGGTTCCACGACGTCGGTCGCGGAGTGGAGTCATCGGTCATTGGCGCGTACCTCACCTGGGGTTCGAGTGGGCTGTTTTCAATCAGGGGACACCCCGGCCAGCGGCGGCCGGGCTCTTCCAGCCGCTAGTATAGGGGGGTGGGGTTAAGCGGCGGCTAATGGGGTATGAAGTTTTCTTAATGCTATGTCAGCCAGGTTACTCCGGCCGCCAGCCTGACCTTACAAGGTCAGGGCAAGGAACCAGCACGACAGTGCCGGGACTGCCCACAAGGCGGTCTGATTCCGGATTAATCAACACGGCGGGCGGGTAGACGCCAGGGCCGGGGCGGACATGGGGGGCGGCGCATGACCTACGGGGCAGCGGCGGGTTTTGCGGAATCCACTGGGTAGCGGGGGCCAGTGAGGCTGGGTGGACGATGGAGCTACGGGGCAAAGGGCAGAGGCGGCCTGGGGATAGCGGCAGAGAAAGAGCAGATGCAGAGGAGCAGGAAGGACGACATGATGGACCAGAACACCGAATATTTTGACCTCTACGACGAGGTGGGCCAGCCGCTGGGGCGCAGCAAGGCGCGTGAGGAGGTCCACCGCGACGGCGACTGGCACCGCAGCGCGCACGTGTGGATCGTGACCGGGCTGGGGGAGTTGCTGTTTCAGCGCCGGGGGGCGACCAAGGACACCTGGCCGTGTACGCTGGACGCCACGGCGGGGGGACACTACCGCGCGGGCGAGGGTTGGGAGGCGGTGGTCCGCGAGATTGAGGAGGAACTGGGCGTGGAGGTAGACGCGGCGGAGCTAGTGAGCCTGGGTCAGCGCCGCGTGGACAGCCGCGAGCTGGGGGTGGTTGACCGGGAGATCCAGGACGTCTTTGTGGTGCGCCGCGATGCGCCGCTGACGGCCTACCGCCTCGACCCGGCGGAGGTGGATGGCCTGGCCGCGCTGCCCATTGCCCAGGCCGCGCTGCTGCACGCGGACGTGGGGGCGCGGGCGGAGGCGCGCTACCTGGCCCGCGGCGGGGGGGACCCAGCGCCGCTGATTATGACGGCGGGCGACATCATCCCTGGCCGCGCCGCCTATCTGGCCGCCGTGGCTGACGCCGCGCGGGCGCTGCTGGCCGGAGAAGCGGTCACGCCCCTGCCGCCCGACGCGGCGATGGAGGTGATCGAGGCGGGGCAGCGCTAGCCGTGGGAGCGTCTAGTGAGCGCAGTAGAGCCCAGGGCGTAGCGGACGACGCGCCCCTACGCTGGCGCTACGATGTGGGGACCAGGGCAACGGGGTCTGGTGGGGTGATGGGCAAGGCAAGCTCCACGGTGGTTCCCTGGCCGGGTACGCTGGCGATGTGGACGGTACCGCCGTGGGCCTCCATGATAGATTTGACGATAGCCAGGCCCAGACCGCTGCCGCTGACGCCGGGGGTACGCTCGGCGCCGCGGTAGAAGCGATCGAAGACATGAGGGAGGTCCCGGGGGGCGATACCCGGCCCCGCGTCGCGCACCACGACGATGGCCTTGGCGTCGGCGCGGGTCACGCACACCTCAATGGCGCTGCCCGGGGGGCTGAACTTGAGCGCGTTGGCCAGCACATTGGCCACGGCCTGCTCCAGGCGGCGGGCGTCATGGGTCACGATCAGGGGAGGGGCGGGGGTAGTCACGGCCACGACGATGGCCTTGGCGTCGGCGGCGGCCTCGGTGGCGGCCACGGCGTCGCGCACCGTCTGGGTCAGATCGGCGGGGCGGCGGGCCATGGCCACCAGGCCCGACTCCAGCTTAGACAGGTCGAGCAGGTTGGCGGTCAGGTGATCCAACCGCTCGATCTGCTCGGCGCTCTCAGCCAGGAACTCATCGCGCACGGCGGGGTCGGCGACGGCGCCCTGCCGGAGCAGGTCGTTGAAGGTGCGCAGGGCGGTGATGGGGGTACGCAGCTCATGCGAGACATCGGCGACAAAGGTGCGCAGGCGGTCGCGCTCGGCGGCGCTGGTGGCAAAGCTCTCCCTGAGCCGGCCGGCCATGGCGTTGAAACTGCGGCTGAGGTCGGCGGTCTCATCGGCCCCGCGGTTGGGCAGCGCGACATCCAGGTCACCGGCGCGCAGCCGCTCGGTGGCCGTACGCAGGCGGCGCAGCGGGGCAGTCAGGCGGCGGCCCAGGGCCAGGCCCAGCAGGGCGGCCACGGCAGCGGCGCCGAGGGCCAGGATCAGCAGATCGTGGCGGATGGCCTGGAGGGTGGCCGCCCGGTAGGTTAACGGCTCGGAGAGCTGCAGGACACCCAGCACGCAGGGCGCGGTGACCACGGCGGCATCGGGGGCCAGGCCCGAGCCTGGCGGGGGAGGCTGGCGGGCCACCAAACGGTCGGAATCCAGCACAACCTGACCATCGGCGTTGAGCAGGCGCACGCGCACCTGCAGGGTCTGGCTGCCACTGGCCAGGTAGGCGGTGGCCAGCTCAGGGTGGCCGTTGATATTGTCGGCCAGCAAGCGGGCGCGCAGGGCCAGATCGCCACGGGCCTGCTGCAGAAAGAAGCTATCCAGCTCACCGACCAGCAGGCCAGCCAGCAGGCCCAGGGCCAGCACGACCAGCGCCACATAGGAGAGCACCAGCCGGGGGCCCAGGCCGCGCAGACGGCGCCATGGGGTGGGGCGATCAGCGGTCGGCAAAGCGGTAGCCAACACCCCGCTCGGTCAGGATGAGCGGCTGGGTAGGATCATCGTCTATCTTCTCGCGCACGCGGCTGATATGCACATTGACCGTGCGGGGGTCGCCCATATAGCGGCCATCGTCCCACACCTGCCGCATCAAGGCCTCACGGGTGTAGACAATGCCGGGGTGGGTAGCCAGCACGCGCAGCAGGTCGAACTCAATGGCGGTCAGCTCCACGCGGCGGTCACCCTTGAGCACCCGCCGCCGCACCAGATCAAGGGTCAGATCGCGCACGCGCACGACCTCCTGACGCGGGCCACCGGCGAGGCTACCATAGGCGCGGCGCAGCAGCGAGCGGATCCGGGCGGTCAGCTCCCGCACGCTAAATGGCTTGGTCATATAGTCGTCGGCCCCCAACTCCAGGCCGAGCACCTTATCCACCTCATCGTCGCGGGCGGTCAGGAACACTACAGGGCAGGTGTAGGTCTCGCGCAGGCGGCGGCAGATATCGAAGCCACTCATATCGGGCAGGCGCACGTCGAGCACCACCAGATCGGGGGCGCGGCGGGCCAGCGCGGCCAGCGCCTCCTTGCCCGAGCGGGCCACCTCGACCTGCCAGCCCTCCTGTTGCAGGGCGTACTCCAGGCCGCGGGCCACGGCAAGCTCATCCTCCACAACCAGAATACGTTCCATGCGCTACCTCTTGCTCAGGGCGGCCTGTCCACCCGTAGACGCCCGCACGGGGCGGGCCTACCCACCGTTGGCCACGCTGGGAGTGGCGACCCGGACAGGCGGAAAGCGGCGGCACGCATCTTGCTCCGGCTGCACGTCGTGATCCACGCGACGAGCCTGGAAGGTGGCACAGCGGTGATACCTCTATCGGACGACATCCACCAGCGGCGCACAACGCCTTACGTCAACCTGATCCTGATCGCCATCAACATCCTGGTCTACCTCTACGGACTGACCCTGAACCAGCAGGGCCTGGACCAGTTCCAGACAAGCTGCGCGCTGACCCCGCTAGACATCACCTCTGGCCACAGCGAACCGGGTGGGCCGTGCTCGGTGTACGTGACGCCGATCACGGCGATGTTCATGCACGCGGGGCTGTTGCACATCGCGGGCAACATGCTCTTCCTGTTCATCTTTGGCGACAACGTCGAGGACGCCATGGGGCACATCGGCTACCTGATCTTTTACCTTATCTGCGGGTTTGCCGCCAGCGCGGCCCAGGTGGTATTCAGCCTGGGGTCCAACGTGCCGGAGTTAGGGGCCAGTGGGGCGATAGCGGGCGTGCTGGGGGCCTACCTGGTGCTGTACCCCCATGCGCGGGTCAACGCGCTGCTGACCCTGGGCATCTTCTTCACCGTCACGCGCCTGTCGGCGGCATTGGTGATCGGGCTGTGGTTTGCACTGCAGTTTGTGCAGGCGCTCGTCTCACTGGGCCAGCAAGCCCAGGGGGGAGTGGCCGTGTGGGCGCACGTGGGCGGGTTCGTGGCTGGCTTCCTGTTGGTGCGGCTCTTCCGCGGACCCAGGCGCGAGTACGTCGGCTACACCTGGCGCTGACGCAGGCGCCTCACTAGCTCTCCTGCTCGGCGACACGCATCTGACTGACCACATCGTTCGGTTCGATGATGGTTCCTTGCGTTGTTTACGGCGTTCCCGTTCCTGTCCTATACTGAAGGCGTCGGTGGCGAGGACACCAGTGCTGGGAGAGCGAACCATGACGACCGTACACGATGTGGAGCAGGACGCGCAGCGGTTGCGTGAGGCTATCGAGCGCGCCGTTGCGACGCCCGAGGAGGCGAATCTGGCTGGGGTCAGTCGCCTCCTGCACCAGGCAACGGCGGGCGTGGAAGCGCTGCTGACTGGCCAGGCCGTCTCTCTGACAGCCGAGCAGCGGCAGCAGTACTTCCCCCCGCGCGTCCCAGAGCCGACGGAGAGGGACCTACGGGAAGCGGAGACGCGCTGGCAGGAGGCGCTGGAGCGTGGCCAGCGCTATCGTACCGAGGCGCAGGCCCAGGTAGGCCCGCTGCTCACCCCGGCCCAGACAGCCGAGTGGCTGGGAGTCAGCACCGTCACGGTCAACACGTGGCGCCGCCAGGGCAAGCTGCTGGGGGTCCGCTTTGACGACCACCAGTACCGATATCCCGTCTTCCAGTTCGCCGACTCACCTGTGCAGGGGGAGCGGGGCGTCCCGCGGGGCCTGGACGTGGTGCTTGGCGCGCTGGGTGATCGCACAGACTGGGAGAAGGCCCTCTTCCTGCTTGGCCCACTCCCAGGACTGCAGGGGCGTCGTCCCCTGGACGTGCTGCGCGGTGGGCCAGACCCGCACACAGTGACCCGGCTGTGTGACCTCGCCGGCCATGCAGGTGAGATGGGCCGTTAATGGGCCGGCGGCCACACGCCCCACCTACTCAGCCTCCCGTGGGCGTCACCTGGCCCCTGCCCCAGATCACCATTGACGCCGGGACCGAGTTGTATCGGCTCACCCGGCTCCAATTTCCCGACCCCGCCTACTTTGGCCGTGGCGTGCTCTTCCGCTTCGACGCGCCTGATCGCTCCTACGGGGTATGCTATCTGGGTACCAGCTTGAGCTGCTGCCTGCTGGAAGTCTGCACGCCAACCTACCGTGCCACGGAAAGGCCCCCACTCATCATCATGCGCGACCAACTCACCTCCTACTATGCGGCCATTGCGACGGTTGTCCAGCCCTTACGCCTGGCGTACCTGGCTGACGATGGACTTGTGCAACTTGGCATTGATCAGCGACATACTGGAGGTGACGACTACGATCTCTCTGGCGCCTGGTCGCTAGCTATCCATACCCATACGGCCGCCGTTGATGGAATCTTCTATCCCGCACGACATCACAACGGCCTCTACAGCGTGGCCCTGTTCGACCGCGCGGCGCATGCCCTCGCTTTCCGGCGATGGGGTATCCTCGGCCAGAGGGCGACGCCGGATCTGTGGCAGGAAACGACCCATGTCCTGCACCGCTTTGGCATTGCTCTTCTATGAAGCTCCAACTGCTCAGGAAAGACGGAGCATGTGCCCCCAACGTGCTGATGGACGCGGAACCATGGTGGCAAGGTTGAAGCAGGCACGCGTGACGCCGCGTGTCACCGTACCATTTCTTCACGGTCACCCGGCTATCGGCGGCGTTGGTGATCGGGCTGTGGTGCGCCCCGCGGTTTGTGCAGGCGCTGGCCTCATTGGGCCAGCAAGCCCAGGGGGGAGTGGCCGTGTGGGCGCACGTGGGCGGGTTCGTGGCTGGCTTCCTGTTGGTGCGGCTCTTCCGGGGGCCCAGGCGCGAGTATGTCGGCTACACCTGGCGCTGAGGGGAGCCGTGTCCGCCAGCAAGTCTGATCCACTCTGGCCACGACACTCCTGCTACCTACCAGCAGAGGCCGATCCAGCTGACCAACCAGGACATCTAAGGAAGCGCCGCTAGCCATGATACCCTTCTTGAAGAGACCTACTATAGAAGTTAGTAACAAAAAAGTTACTAACTTTTTTGTTACTAACTTTTGAGAGGGGGGAGATAGTGGTAGTTTTCGTCAATAGAACTCGGGAACTGGCAGATCTGGAGCGGTTTTGGGCCTCTGAGCGCGCGCAGTGTATCTCTATCGTGGGGCGGCGACGGGTTGGCAAGACCTATCTGCTTGAGCACTTTGCTGAGGGCAAACAGACCGTGTATTATCGGTGCCAGTTGCGAGGCACGGCCGACCAACTTCCTCTTCTTGGCGCCGCACTCGCCGACATAGCCGACGATCCGGTCAACCGCGCCCAACCCCCAAGCGTCTGGCCAGCGATCTTTGCCCTTATCGAGCGCTTGACAACACGGGGCCGTCTCCTACTCGTGCTGGACGAAATTCCCTACTGGGTAGCGCGCGATGAGAGCGTGCCATCAGTGATGCAGAACTGGTGGGACGCGCGGGGACGGCATCTTGATCTGATGGTGGTGCTCTGTGGATCAGCCGTTCAGATGATGGAGCGCTTGCTCACGGGCGACGCGCCGCTTGCGGGATGCCTGACGGGGCGCTTGCACGTCCGACCCTTCGATTTTCGCGCCGCCGCGCATCTGCTCGGCGTCACTGACCCAATCACGGCGTTAACCTCATACGGCATCCTGGGCGGGGTTCCGCTCTATCTTACTTTCTTCCGCGCTGACCAGGACCTGCATGAGAACATCCTGCGCGCCATCGCCTCATCGACGGCGCGCCTCTACATTGAGCCGACAGCCGTGTTTGCCGCGTATCATGCCTCTTACAACGCCGACCAGGCGCTCGGGGTGCTGCACGCTATCGCGCGGGGCAAGCATCAGTGGTCAGACATCATTGACAGCACACGGTTGACCGCGGCCCAACTGACGCGAGTTATGGCTCCGCTCATTGGAGACCTCGGCCTGATTGAGCGCGTCCTCCCTGTGACCGAGCGCCACGCCTCTCGGGCTTATCACACGCAGTACCACCTGACTGACAACTTCTTTCGGTTCTGGTTCCGCTTCATCGAACCTGATCAAGGACATATCGAGTTTGGGGATGCAGAGCGCGTCGTTGACGGCATTCTGGTGTCTTTGTCAGACTATATGGGCTTGCCCTTTGAGGCCATGTGTCGCGAATGGGTCCGTCTGGCGAGTGCTGCCGGCGTCCTGGCAGAGCGGGTCGGGGCCGTGGGCACCTGGTGGAGCGCCAACGACGAGGTTGACGTAGTGGGGCTAGATGCACGCCGTCACGTCGCACTGACTGGAGAATGCAAGTGGCGCAACGAAGGATTTACCTGGAACGACCTGCAGACGTATCTGGGACACGTCCAAGCCTTGGCCACAGCTACGACGATCCTCCCTGACGCCTACCACCTCCTCTTCAGCAAGACAGGCTTTGATGCGCGGGTGCAGAGGTGGGCGGCGGGAACTCGGGCACGCTTGCTGGAACCGCACGACCTCCTTGCACCCTTCTAAGGTTGCGTTGTACCCAGATGGTGGCCGCGAGGTTGACCATAGGGCGGACCGCTACGACGCCTAGCGATCCTGATGTCTGGCGTCGTCGGGCTTCTTCTATTCTGATGAGTTCACCAGCGGTCTCAAGAGTGCCGGACGCCGATTTCTAGACCAGATCCGACACATGCCGAGCAAGACACGGAACGACGAACATAGGAGTGAGCTTTCACTGATGCGTTTCTGGTAGGACGAGGCCAAATGGGAGCATAGTGGCAGTCTATACTCGAAGGTTAGCAAGAGCGCGTGTAGGCTCCACAGTGGAGCATGCCTGCACGGCTGTGGGACCTTGTGCCTGTAGTAAGAGGTAAGCGTGGGCTCACGCGAGTAGTGGGTGGTGAGCAGGGTATGGGACGAGCGGCAGGACGGTGAGCGTTCGCTTCAGATAAGGAGAGCCAAATAGGTGAGCGGGCTCATGGATGAACTGGCCCTACGGGAAGATATGCTACTCGCCACAGTCAGGCGTGTCCTGGAAAACACGCGAAGAGATCAACGGGAACTAAAGCGGCAGCACGTAGATGCAGTGGAGAGTAGTGTCCATGCACAGCTCCGCATCCTCGGTGTCCCAGCGGACTATGACAAGATCTACCGTAGCTATGTATCACACATGAACGAACCCGTCTATGGGCCAGAGGCGTTGAAGCGCGCTCTGTTTCTGCAATGGTACGCGGATGTTGAGTATATCATGTTTACTGGCATTGGAAATATTGACATAAATATACAAGCAGAGGTACTGCGTGAGATACAGGGCCGCATTGAGAAGGATAGCATAGACACCGAGTTAATCTGGATGTTGCGCTGGTATGCATCAATCAGGGAGTGGTACTTTGACCCCTTTACTGATCTAGCATCGTTAAAAACCTTTCTCCTGGACAGGTACCCAGATATTCAGCTGGACACGGTTTTCACGGAGGTATCTCTGGCAGGGCGAGGCCTAATGGGAGAATACTGGCGGTCCATGTGGGACAGGCAGAAGGAAAAGCGTGTGTCGGGTCTGCCGTAGAACTGGCCAGTCTAATCGAATCCAAAGATGATATGGGTTTGATAGCCCGCATCTTCATACACTTTGAGGTAGGCCAGGATAGCTGTTAAGTCGTCGTGGGGGTCGTTTGTGCGCCGGACCTTCTCCTCAACATATGCCCAGCAGTCGTGCTCACTTAGGACGCGGGCATTAGCTGGGATGTTTTGGCCCGTGGGAAGTCGTGATGGATGGTACACATCATCTGCCGTGTGGCTATAGATCTGCTGGGCACGCAGCAACTCTTCATAGGTCAGGTAGCTGTAGTAGCGTTCCAGGCGCGGGCGCCCACAAGAGGGACGCCCCTACAGGGGTCTTTCAGTGCGGCTGTGGTAATCGTTGATAGGACGGCTCACCACAACCGCGTCACGCCATAGGCGTCGAATATCTTGTCCGCGCTGACGATGGGGAGGCGCTCGCTGTGGGCTTGGGCCACAAGAAGGCGATCAAAGGGGTCGCGATGATAGAAGGGCAGGGAGGAAGGCATGGGTGTCTAGCAGCACCCGCATTCACTGATACTCGGCAAAGTCCGCCAGTGGGGCGTCAAAGTCTTCGGCCATGTTGATGGCGCCGCGCGCACTGCCAAACTGAGCGGTCCGGCGTGGCAACGTGACGGCGACCAGTTGCACCACCTGGGTGCCCTGCGCGCCGGCTGCCGCGATGAAGACCTCCTCACCCCGCGCCGCCGCGTTGATCAGGTCAACGAGGCGCGTCTCGGCCTCCTCGGCCGTTGTCTGGATCATGGGGCTCACACTCCAGCAGTCGCGCTTGCAGACTCCTCATAGCAGCATACGCGCCGGGGGGCACGTCACGCAACACGGGCAGGTTCGGACTCCGGACCCAACGCATCTCCAGCAGCGTCACTGACATGTCCCGTGGATTAGAGTGATCAGCGTACGCGGGTATTGCGCGGCGTAGCGCGGCCAGACCGGTGGGTGGGCGGTGACTACGACGGGCCGGGGGCGGATGTGCTATACTATGGGTTGCGGGCCACCTATGTGATGGTCGCCCCTATCTGGAGGACACCGTGAAACCAACTATCCACCCCAAGTACTATAACGACGCCAAGGTTGTGTGCGCCTGCGGCAACACCTTTACGACTGGCTCGACGCAGAAGGAGATGCACGTGGACGTGTGCGCCAAGTGCCACCCCTTCTACACGGGTCAGCAGCGCATCATGGACACGGCGGGCCAGGTCGAGCGCTTCCGCCGCCGCCTGAACCAGCGCCAGAGCTAGCGACGTTCGCGCGTGACCCGCTACACCGCGGCCTCGCGTGGCACGTAAGGTCGTCGCGCGGGTGCCAAGTCGGAGCAGCGGGTCACTACGGAGGAGGCAGATAGTCTGCCTCCTCCGTTTTCTTTCCTCATTATTACGAGGGGCGAGATAGACGACGAGACGAGAGAGGAAGTACCTACGATGGCATTTAGCTACGGTGGTCAGGCCGTTATTGAGGGCGTGATGATCCGCGGCCAGCGGGCGGTCACCGTGGCCGTGCGCCAGCCCGAGGGGACGATCATCACGCACACTGAGGAGCTGAACTCGGCGCTATCGCGCAGCGCGGTGGCCCGGCGGCCCTTTATCCGCGGCGTGGTCGCGCTGTACGAGATGCTGAGCGTGGGCATGCGTATGCTGCTGTTCTCGGCGGCGGTGGCCGCCGGCGCGGAGGACGAGCAGGCCGCGCTGGAGCAGGTGGCGGGTCAGAACAGTAAGCTGCAGATCGGCACGGCGCTGGCCGTGGCCGTAGGGGCGTTTTTTGTGGCCCCGCTGGTGCTGATCAACGCGGTGGACAAGCGGATCAAGAACTCGTTGCTGAGCAACCTGATCGAGAGCGTGATGCGCCTGAGTATCTTCCTGGGCTACCTGCAGGCTATCGCGCAGGTCCCGGACATCCGGCGCGTGTTCGCCTACCACGGGGCCGAGCACAAAGCGGTGCATGCCTACGAGGCGGGCGACCCCCTGGAGACGGACAAGGTGCAGGCCTACCCCACGGCGCACCCCCGCTGCGGCACGGCGTTCCTGCTGCAGGTGATGATAGTTTCCTCGGTGGTCTTCTCGCTGTTTGGGCGACCCCGGCCGGCCGTGCGCCTGCTGGCCCGCCTGGCCCTTGCGCCGGTGATCGCCTCGATCAGCTACGAGACGTTGCGGCTGGGCGCGCGGCATCAGGAGTCGGGGCTAGTGCGGGCAATGATCGCTCCGGGCCTGCTGCTGCAGCGGCTGACCACGCGTGAGCCGGACGACGCGCAGGTGGAGGTGGCTATCGCGGCGATGAGCGAGGCTGTGCGGCGCGACCGCGAGGCTGGGGAGGCGGCGCATGCTTGATCGGGTGGCCTTGCTGGATCACCGCTACGACGAGCTAACCCGCCTGCTCAGCGACCCCGAGATCGTGACCGATCACGAGGCGTTGCAGCGCTATGGCAAGGAGCAATCCAACCTGGAGGAGATCGTGCTGAGCTATCGTTCGCTGCGTTCGCTGGAGGCGCAGCTGGCCGATGTGACGGCTCTGTTGCAGGACAACCTGGACGCCGAGATGGAGGAGATGGCCCGCGAGGAGCAGCGCGAGTTGCGCGCCCAACGCGACGAGCAGGTGGAGGCCCTGCGCCTCTCGCTGCTGCCCAAGGACCCCAACGACGACAAGAACACGATTGTGGAGGTGCGCGCGGCGGCGGGCGGCGACGAGGCGGGCCTGTTCGCCGCCGAGCTGTACCGCATGTATGCCCGCTACGCCGAGGTGCATCGCTGGCGGGTCGAGGTGCTCAACGCCAACGAGAGCGGCATCGGCGGCCTCAAGGAGATCGTGTTCAAGGTGACAGGGCGGGGGGCCTTCAGCCGGCTCAAGTTCGAGAGCGGCACCCACCGCGTGCAGCGCGTGCCGGCCACCGAGGCCAGCGGGCGCCTGCACACCTCCACGGCCACGGTGATCGTGCTGCCCGAGGTGGAGGAGGTGGAGGTGGAGGTGCGCGAGGAAGACCTCAAGATAGATGTGTACCGCTCCAGCGGCCACGGTGGGCAGAGCGTCAACACAACCGACTCGGCGGTGCGGATCACCCACCTGCCCACCGGGTTGGTGGTGACCTGCCAGGACGAGAAGAGCCAGCTGAAGAACAAGGCCAAGGCCATGGGCGTGCTGCGCGCGCGCATCTACGATCTGGAGCAGCAGAAGCGCAACGCCGAGCAGGGCGCGGAGAGAAGGTTGCTGATCGGCAGCGGCGACCGCTCGGAGAAGGTGCGTACCTACAACTTCCCTCAGGACCGGGTGACCGACCACCGCATCGGCCAGAACTTCCACAATATCCCGGTGATCATGAATGGCGCGCTGGACCCCATGATTGACGCGCTGGCCACGGCAGACCGTGCCGACAAGCTGGCCCTGGTCGGCGCATAACAGGACGGACCGGCGGTTGAAACCGCCGGGTAGGGACGGGGCGGGGGCAGGCGCCTGACGATGGGGCACATGCGCCGGCGGCCAGACCGGGCGCGGGGGACGCCCCTACAGGCGGTTGGGGTAGCGCAGCCGCGCTGTATCAGTACACAACGGCGCGCGCGGCGCCCCTAATAGGTAAGGGGCAGGCCGTTAGCAAGACCGGGCGCCCACAAGGGGACGACTCCTACAGTTGACGAGTAGGGTCAGCCACAGGTCCAGGGCATCAGCCCGCGAACGGGCCTGTTCGCCCACAGGGGGACGCTCCGGCAGGCGGGTTAGCCGCGCTATGGTGGTGGGGCCGGGGCTGAGCGGCGGGCCTGGCTGAGCACCTCGTAGAGGATAACGGCGGTAGCCACGGCGACGTTGAGCGAATCGGCGCGGCCCAGCATGGGGATACGCACCAGGGCGTCACAGAGGTTCAGCTGATCGGGATCCAGGCCGGCGCGTTCGCTGCCCATAAACACAAGCAGGGGCTGCTGGTAGTGCTGCTGTTGGTAGTCTGTGGCCCCGTGGTCGGAGGCGCCCACGATGCTGAGGTTGTGTTGTTGCTTCCAGCGGGCCAGATCGGGGGTGGAGGCGCGGGCGAGGCGTTGCGAGAACAGCGTGCCCATGCTGGCGCGCACGGCGGTGGGGTCGTAGGGGTCGGTGGTGTCGCCCACCAGGATCAGGCCGGCGGCGCCCACGGCGTCGGAGGTACGCAGGATCGTGCCCACATTGCCGGGGTCCTGAGCGCCGGCCAGGGCCACCCAGCATAGCTCGTCGGCGGGGGCAAGAGCCTGCAGGTCCTGCCAGCGCTGCCGGACCACCGCGCCCAGGCCTTGGGGCCCCTGGCGGGCCGAGATGCTCTCGAACACGGCGGCGGTGACCTCTAGCACGGGGATAGTGGCCCGGCGCGCGCGGTCCACCACGCTCTGGCCATAGGGGCTGATCAACAGCTCGGGGGTGACCACAAGCAGTTCGATCGGCGCGCCGGTCTCCAGGGCTTCGCCGACCAGGCGGATGCCCTCGGCGAAGAACGTGCCGCTAGCCGTGCGCTCCTTGCGCGCGCGTAGCGCCCTGATACCCTTGACCGTGGCGTTGGCGGGGCTGGAGATGAGCATGGTTTCCTCGAGGGCAGGGCCACCAGACGTGATGGGGGCAGCGCCTGGTGGGGGGGAGTAGGGTGGGTCAGGGTGTGGTCTGGTAGAGGGGAGCAGGGTGGGTCAGGGTGTGGTGATGAAGGCGCGGATGGCCTCGGTGACAGCGTCTGGCTGCTCATGGACCACCCAGTGGCCAGCCTGGGGGAACCGCTGTACTCGCAGGTTGGGCACATAGGCGTCGAGCCCATCGAGATTGCCCGTGAGCAGGGCGCTATCTTGCTCGCCCCACAGCACAAGCGTCGGCATGGTGACCGTCAGATTGGGCGGGCTGCTGGGCGGTGGGGTAAGCGCGCCGGCGCGGTAATAGTTGAGTGCGCCGGTGAGGCCGCCGGGCAGCGACCAGGCCGCGTGGTAGGCGGCCCGATCGGCGGCGCTGAACGCATCGGGGCGCACGGCGCCACCGAAGAGCATGCCGTCCAACCGGGCGAAATCATCCGCCCCCAGTAGGGCCTCGGCATCTGGGCCGCGCAGCATGGTCATGTACCCGGCGGCCTGCTGCTGCGCGGGGTTGGTGGCCAACTCACGGGCGAAGATAGCGGGGTGCGGCGCGTTGATGATAACCAGCTTCTGCAGTGCTGAAGGATGAGTGAGGGCAAAGGCCCAGGCCACGATACCGCCCCAATCGTGGGCGATCACGATGGCCTGACGCCCCGGGCTGACCTGGGCCAGCAGTGCGCGCACATCGGCCACCAGGGTGGGGATGGTGTACGCGGCCACATCGGCGGGCCGGTCGGAGAGGTTGTAGCCACGCATATCGGGGGCTACAACATGGTAGTCGGCGCTGAAGGCCTCCAGCTGGGTGCGCCAGGCATACCAGAACTCGGGGAAGCCATGCAGAAAGAGCAGCGTCTGGCCGCTGCCGGCCGTCATATAGTGCAGCCGGACGCCGTTGACCTCGGCGTAACGCTCCTGTAGGGGGTTCAGGGCCATGCACTCCTCCTTGCGGCCTTGCGCGGCCAAATGAAACACCGCGTGGGTGCGACGTTGGGTGACCACAGACGCCGTTAGCTCTACTATAGCTCACTTTGGGCCTGGAAAAGCATCCCACAACCGGCGGTTGAAACCGCCGGGGAGGGACGGGGCGACTAAAGTCGCGTCGCAGGGCTGGGACGTTGTTTCGTAAAGCGGCGGCGGGTGACGCGGTATCGTCGGCTAGACTAAAGTCGCGTCGCAGGGCTGGGATGGTGTTTCTTGGCTGGAGCGCTATCGGTCACAGGCGATGGGTGGCGGCTAACGGGCCAGGAACCGGCCTCAAACAGGTTGGAGGGGAGAGGGGCAGGGAGCGCGCGGCCGGTCTCTGATCTGGTGGGGCGGGGTCAGTAGGTCACGCCGCCGATCAGGATAACGTTGGCGTAGGGTGTGCAGTCGCCGGTGCGCACGACGGCGCGGGCGTGAGCGGAGAGGGCTTTGAACTCGGCGTGGCTGATCGAATCCATGCTGGCGTGGGGGAAGCAGGCCTGCAGGTCGGCGGGCAGGGAGGTGGCGCGGGCCTGCAGTTCGGTGGCGATGGTCAGCCGCTCCACCTCCAGCTCGGCGGCCACCGCCCGCACAACCTCCAGAAAGGAGGGCAGGCCAGCGGTGACCGCCAGATCAATGCGTTGTACACCAGGCGGGACGGGGAAGCCGGCATCGCTGATGACCAGCATGTCGGTATGACCCATGGAGGCGATCACCTGCGAGAGGTGGCTGTTGAGCAGGGTGGTCTTCTTCATGACGCATTGTCCTCCGGCGGTACAGTGGGCGTGCTCAAGGGGGCGTAATCTGGCCGTGGGGGTCCCACAGATCCTGCCAACTCTGGCCATCTTTCCAGAGGAAGACCTGGCCCTTGATCAGGCGACCCCCTCGATCAATGCCCGCTATCGCGCGCATTTCCTGCTCGGTCAGGGGAGCGGAGACGGCGCCGTGCAGGTTGGCCAGGTACTTCTGGCGGTGCGTGGAAAAGGGGATAGGAACCTGGCCGCGCTGGATGGCCCATTTGACACAGACAACGGCCGGGTGGAGTTGACGCCGCTGGGCGATAGCCACGATGACGGGATCCTCGGTAGGCACTGTATCGGTCTCCGTTTTGTCGCGGTCAGGGCGGCCTGGCGACCCGATGGGGCTGTATCCAATGGGGACTATTGGTTTGTCAAGAGAATGTTGCGAAGTCGTACGGCAGCCTGTATCCTCTCAACAACCGCTGCACATGCGGGGCTGCGCGAGGAGGGGCTATGAACAAGAAGTACATTGTGACGTTGACGGACGCAGA
>JAABUM010000625.1_pt1 | contig 59751 bp, 103 predicted proteins | sample 5559161 | NCBI WGS metagenome assembly JAABUM01 (sample SAMN10711868, study PRJNA513369) | rock metagenome | isolation source: Antarctica rocks | place: Antarctica: Victoria Land, Siegfried Peak nord
CAGCCATTGTCTACTGTCATGCAGACACGTCTCCAGATGCAGCCTGGGCCGCTGAGGTGTTGCGGGGCTTGCGGCGGGCGGCTGCGTCACTGCCCAACAGACTGCACAGCCCCGCCCTCCGACAGCAGTCCTTGCAAGGTGCGAGGCTCATGCGCAGGTGCTGCGTGCTTGTTGCACATCGAACACGCCCTGCAATTGGGGCGCAGCTGTCCGTCGATCAACATCGTGCAGTTGGTTGGGCATTCGCATCCCGCCCAGCTGAACATGAGCAGATCGGAGGAATCCGTGTTTTCGCCCAGTTTCAGTAGTTGTCTTTGATGTGGCTCGAATTTCTGCTACTGCCAGGAATCCTGGAGGTGGCGGCGTGCCTGGCGGCGGCCTCGGTGACGTCAGACGCCGAGAGCGCTGGCGCGCTGCTGGCCGAGGCGCCGCTGGCGAGCCTCGCCCCGGGCGGAGCGCTGCATCCTGCAGCCGCCGGTGCGCATTGTCGATAGAAACTGAGTCTGGCATCCAAGGGGAAAGGTTCAGGCACTGAGTCCACTGAGTCCGGCACCGGAATGCAGAACTTGGGGCATTGACATGCCCTGCTTGATGTTGGAGCACCATTGCGACCTGTGTCTCACCGTTGCGGCACGTGAGGTCTTGGACTAGCAGCGACCACATCCTCACGCATGCCAGTCTTTCTTTGGCGAGGCAACTTGCGGAGACATTGCTGGGCTTTGGCCTCTGCCAGAGCGCCTGTATCTGTCCGCCCCTGGCGGTATGCAAAGGACGACCCTCGAGTGCCCTTGTCAACTGAAATCTGCGTTGCCCATGTGCACACTATACAGCATCGCACGACCAGCGGTCTCTCCTGCAGCGTGGCTGTTTTCGGGCGGCGCCGGCAGCGGCACACGCCTGGTGGCGGCGCTAGAGCCCGTGCTGCTGGAGCTGCTCAGCGGCGGCAGCGCCAGCGGCAGCGACGGCGCTGACAACCCCAGCGGTTTGGCGGGAGGCGGCATCGGCAGCGGTGATGATGGCCTTGCGCACGACGGCGCCGCAACACCTGACGCCCCGGTCGCCGCAGCTGAACTTCAAGCCTGGCGGGCAGCTGCTGACAGGTAATGATACAGATGCTTCTCTCTCGCTATCTATCGCTGCAATTGCCTCAACTCAATACTGTTGAGCTTCGGATTCCGCATACCTATCACTTCATCTGCTCAACCGATGGCTGTGCCTCCGATCTACGAACGTGCCATGTTCCAGCTTCAGCCAAGACCGTGATATTTAAGTGACGACTGAGGGTGTGTACTGGAGTAACGATGCAATGTGCCCCTGCTCAGGTGGGCGCGGCTGGCGCTGGTGGGCGCCTGCCAGCTGGACGGCGTGGAGGCGGTCTGGGAACGCCTGTTCGACACCGTCGAGCAGCAAGTGAGACAGTCGTGGCAGACCCCGTTGATCACTTTGTTGCGTTCAGAAAAGTGTTGCTGACGTCCACTGGACGAACGGATTTCTGGCACAACCCACGCTCTTGAGGTGCTGCTGCTCCTAGAACAGCTTTTGTCATCACTCTGATGATGTTGAACTTGTAATGTTGAGTACAACAGCTCTGGAGCTCTGGATATGGAGCATCGGTGCTCAATATCGATGTCCATCAGCACTCTTTCCCAACTGTGCAGGTGGGCGGCCTGTGGCGGCGTCGCTACGCGCCGCGTGGCTGGCGGGAGGCCACACTGCTGCTGCTGACGGCACTGCTGAAGGCCTCTGTTGCAGGCAGACATGCAACCTTCTGTTGAGCAAATGCAGCAGTAGCAGCATGGGTGATGACACCGGCATGCACTGGGCTGCCTTGCGTGAAAAGGGTGAGCGCTGCACCTACACTTGAGGTTATGTGGCGCAATGCCGCATGTTCTCAAGTGCCAAATCTGTTATCGTCGCTTGGAACTTCTCTGCAGAATCCTCCTGTTTGCATTACCTGCAGGCCCAAGCGAGACCTGGCTGGCGCAGCGCATGGCGTCAATCGTGGCGCGGCAGAACGCGGAGCTGGCGCCAGCGCTGCACTCTGCGGTGTCGGTCTTTGGCTCGCGCCCGCAGCTGCCGGCAGCAAAGGCAGGCACTGCCGATGAAAAAACCTGCATCAATCCGGAACATGGTGCAGACCCCGTAATGTTTGTGCCGGCAGGGACGGGTCCCTGCCCAACACGGCCGAGGCATGCCTCTGCCGGGGGTGTTGCAGCATGCAGAACCTGTTCTGCGCTCCTCTTCTCCCTGCGCGTGGACCTGTTGTGCGAGATTTGCCGCTGCACCTTCATGGCGGCCTTGCCTCAGATGCTGAGCTCGCCTGCAGGTTCACCGGTTGCTCACTCCACTCGCGTGCAAGTGTTCGACTTTGATCATATGTATCATAATCATTAATCATTAATCATTAATCATTATAATATATGTATTATATACAGGCTGCCGCTGCGCCGCGCGAGTATGCAGCGAGGGCGTCGTCGCTGCCGGCGGCACTGGCTGCGGACGTCGCGTTTGCCAGCCTCGCCCTTGACGCATTGGAGGCAAGTCCCGCAATCACCTGCCAGCATGCTCAACTGCCACAGGCAGACGTGCGTTCACCTCAACCGAACACTTGTGCAATCGATCTGGCTCGCGAAATGTCCAACGCCAGCTGTCTTCGTTTGCAGGCGACGCTCGCGGCACTGCAGGCGGCTCCCAGCCTGCTGCGGGGCCGCGCCGCAGCGCTCGCGTCGCTGGCGGCCGAGGCTGATTCCTGGCTGCGCGACCTCGTACAGAGTCCCCACCCTGCTGAGGCACGTGCTTGCACCAATAGCACGTGCGTCTCAGCATAATCTGAGCTCGTGGCATGTTCCCATGATCTGTCGCGCTTTATGACATCAATTCGTCATCTGCAACGAGCCCAGAACAATATTTTTCCTGCCGTGCTCCCTTCCTCTGTCCGCAACATTAGGAAGGTTACTATGGCGCAGGGAGCGGTGCAGCAGGAATTTGCGGCTGCGACGCTGACATGCGCTGCGCCCATCTGCCGGCGGCTCAGCTCGCTGGGCCTCCTGCAGGGCAGCCAGGCGACAGCAGACCTGCTCGGTTTTGCGCAGACTGTCGCCTCCAAGGTGCGCCGAACTTTGCGGTGAGCCGCAATCCCAATCTGCCCGCCTCACCTCCAAGTTGGATGGTAAGATCTCGTGGTTTCCCATCACCATGTTCGTGTGGTTTCCCACCTCGTCTTCAGAATGACTGATGACTTCCGCTCCAGTTACTGACAGCTACTGTTGCTGTGCACAGGCCACCGCTCTACTGCAGGCAGCTATGTGGGTCTTCCTGGCGGCAGCGCTCGATGCGGCCGCGGTGGCGCAGCAGCAGGGCGACTCGGATTCGGCTCAGTCTCGCGCGCAAGATCGACTGGATGGCACGTCGCTGGGGGCGGTGCTGGCGGCAGCAGCGCGGGACGCGCAGGCCGCCCAGCCGGACACGCTGCTGCACATCCTGGCATGCGTCAGGTGAGGCTGAAACGTGCATGGCTTTCGCGTGGCGCACCTTGGTTCTCTGTCCACATGCAGTCTGGATGACCCCTCTGCACGTTGAGAAGCGGACAGCTGCAGTCGCTGCTGTGTGTCCCCTTCCCGAAGAGGTACTTCAGGGCGACACTGTCAGTTTGCTGTTGCATCGAGCACGCCGTAAATTGGGGCGATCGTGCCTGCCGCAGGCAGTGCCTGTGTGCGCTGGCGACGGCGAGTCCTGCTGAGGTGGCAGCCGCGGCGTTGGCAATGGGCCTGGCGGCCGACGGCAGCGACGCGAGTACGGGACTCGCCGCGGTAGTATGGGCGGTCGCTAAACCCTGCTGGTCCGCGCTGGCTGATTCCGACGACCGCCGGGCGGCGACGGCGTTCGCCTTCTGCGGCTCCTTCCTGCAGCCGGCGCTACTGGCAGTGCACGAGGCCGCCGACCCCAGGTGTGCCAGTACGGCTCTGCTCCAGCACTCGCTGCCTGCTGGCCAACAAAAAAAATCGCAAGATTAATCGATTTTCGAGCAGTGAGCGTGAGGTTGGCACTTGACCAACGATTCTCGCCGTTTTATTAGATTCATCTAAATTTTCCATGGACAGGAAAAGGTTTGAGAAAATTAGAAAAATTTTACTTGAAATATATATAATTACTGAAATTTTTAATTTAAAAGGGATCATGTCAGAGCAGCTTTGGTCCGGCAGGACACGCCTGCAAAGCTGCTCGACAAACTGCCACCGCAGTTTCAGAAGCACCTGCTCGGTTGGAGACTGGCTTGGACACTGCAGGATGGCGCTGCATGCTGACGACGGCCCGCTGCACTGGCTGGTGCGGAAGCTGCTGAGGAGGGGCGAGCAGGCGGTGCGGCTGCGCGCCGCCGCGGCTGCGCCGCTGGCAGCGGCCTGGGCGTCCTGCCCCGCGGTGGCGAGCTGCTATCTGGAGGAGTTCCGGTCGCTGCTGCTGGACGGGCAGACAGACATCAACGAGGCAACCGCATCCGACATTGTGCCGGTTTGGCGCTTTGAACCAACCTTGCTGCCCATATGCCTGCTCGGCTCTGTGCGTCGGTTGGATGACAAGAGCTCGGTTGAATGACTAGAGAAATTGGATCACGAGGACACATATCCAATGATTCGAAAGGTGACAGATACCCGTTTTTCTCGAAACAGCGAGCAGATTATATTTCATATATTTTCTCTTTGTAGATAATCCCGGATTCTCATATATTTCCTTTTCTACCGCGGATAAAAAAAGAACTTCTCCTGCAGGAGGCTGTCCCAGGTGGCGACGCATATGCACAGGCGCTGCGGCGGGCGGGCGGCGCCATAGCGGAGGCGTGGGGCGCGACTCGCCTGGCGCCGCGGGTCGCCGCCCTCTGCGCCGCGCACCAGCTGACAGCGCGCAGCGGTGATGGCAGCGGTGACGGCAGCGCAGGCAAGAGCTCCTGTCTCAGACCGACGGTTGGTGTCTACCTCAGTCAGACAGGAACTTTCCACTCAGCCTCACCGCGGGTCGCCTCGATCTGCGCCACACACCAGCTGGCGACCCGCAGCGGCGACGGCAGCGCAAGCAACATTGTTGTAATGTTTACATCAGCTGACACGAATGTGCATGCTGGCCAAATACTCTACACCCGACAGCAGCTCACAGTGTGCCGAGCTTGAATTCTGTAGTGCCGGCGGCAACAAGGCCGGAATGCGCTCGAGTGCAGCAGCGGATCTCCTGTGAAAACACGCATTGCGTGCGCCAACTGCAGTCAAGCTCGGGCTACATTGTGAGGCCCTAATGGCTTTGGCCACAGGCGAGGTGGCGGCAGCGCTGTGGCGCATGTTGTTCCAGTTGGCGCGGATGGACCCGGCGCTGTCGACCCGAGACTACAAAATCAACACCCTCGTGCACCGCCGCAAGGTCAGCTACTACTGGCACCTGCAGATTTGACAGTGACACAGCATCTCCTGCGTCACCTTGGGTAACTCCCTGCCAAGATGGTGGCTTCTGGCTTATCAGTCCATTGAGATGAGTCTGTCCCGCATCCCTGTCTGGACCTCCGAACTTGCTGTTCTGCTGCAGATCCGGCTGTGGCAGGCGCTTTGCGTGCTGTGCCCCGCAGTTTCCCTAACGGATGCGCAGCCCACCCTTCAGCAGCTGCACGCCATCTTCGAGGTGCGCCAGCTGCTTTTCTGCGTGAATTTACAACTCCAACGGGATTTGATTTTAGTTTTAATTAAATTTTCATACCTTAAATAAGCTATTTTAAATAAGCTATTTTCTGTGATCTCCACCTGCCATGGTCCTGTGCAGGGACCTGAGCAGCCGCTGCATTCCAGAACCTGAGCAGCTGATGCAACCCGGAACATCTTCGTCTGAGCTGATGGCATTTGACAGCCTCCACGCGGCTACTTCCAGTCATCTTCCTGTCGCATTGACCTGCCGTCGGTGCACACGCCCCATACATCAGTATCTTGTTGCGGGAGATGCACATCCTGTTAGCCCCGGCGATGTGCAGACAGCGAACGATGTGCCGAGCGTGCGGCAGTACCAGGAGGCGATCGCGCGGCACCTGCTGCTGGCGGCGCCGCAGCTGGCGGAGGCCTTCCTGCTTCCGCCGCTGTCCGCCTACTCGTCGAGGAAGTGAGCGCTCTCTGCCAGGCCTGGCATCGTACTGTCACCGCTGATCCATTGTATAGGGTTTTAGGCGCAGCTCACTGGACTTGCCATGTGCTCCGCAGCAGCGTTGCCATGCAAGGTGTACGCAACATGCATTCCAGCGCACGAATCCGCGTCAGCAAAGTGTGTCAGATAACGTATCTCGGGTCAATCGCTGCATCGGTTTCACCTGGTGCCCCTCGTTCGTTGCACAGGGCTGACGCGATCCCGTCGCTGGCGCTGGTGGCGACGCAGTTTGCGCTGCGAGCGCCGGAGGCCGCCGCCGCGCCGCTGCGGCCGCGGCTGCTGGCGGCTCTGGTGCCGTGGGCGATGATGCACCACCATGCTGCGCGCGCTATGTCCGTGCTGTGCCTGGCGGTGGGTGCTTGAAGCTCGACTCGATATCACCAAAGTGACGCCGTCTTTGGAGGCGATGGTGCTTTGGGTCGCGATGCACCACTATGTGGCAGACGCGACACCCTGGTGTGTCTGGAGGTGAGCTGACTGCCATCGTCTGCGCCACGGAACTGACCTGCCTGTCCTGGCAGAGGCAGAGTCCGCAGCATCACCCGCTTTTAATCCACCACACAAGCGCAGGGGCCGGCAGGCAGGGGCTGGCAGTCGGATAAACCCTGCCATTGCACAATGGTATCTGTCCCTCCTGCTCAGCCCTCACCTCTGCCGCCGATTGGTTGTTCAATTGCAGTCCGCCTCGTGTACTGCAGTCGCGCCAGCGCCGCAGACGCACATATATAGGGGGGATTGCAACCTGGGCCCTATGTCTTGCAGGCGCTGCTGCAGCCTTTCCTGCTTGCTTGAACAACTCGAGCGCTTCTCAACACATCAGGGCCACACAGCCGTCATCAGTCAGTGCCCTGAAGTTTCCACCACTCCTCTTCTGCAGGCGCTGCTGGAGGCTTTTCCATCGCTGTTCGACACCGCCGCCGCCGGCTGCTTCGTCGCTCCTGTCATTTCCGCGTTCCTGGAGCAGAACCCAGACGTTGCGCGCCTCAAAGCCGCCATGGGGCCCGGCATCTGGGCGTCGGACCCCGCGAAGGCGGTCACTCCGGCGGGCGTGCTGCACTGGGGCGTGGGCCTGGCGGGCGGGCCCAATGAGGTGGGACTGCAGATGCTTCTTGTAAACCTCTTTTGCCAACATTATACTGAGCAAGTCAGGCCCTGGAGCGGCGGTGACGCCGGCGTGCTGCAGGGCGTGGGCCTGGCAGGAGGTTCCAACGAGGCGGGTCCTTTAAACCCTAAACCCTAAACCCCAAACCCTGCCTATATGGTGACGCTTTCCGACGTCAAGTTCCTGACGTGGCGGGCACGCCGCCCTAAACCCTAAACCCTAAACCCTAAGCCCAACCGCCTGGCGTGCTGCACTGGGGCGTCGGTCTTGTCGGTGAGCCCACCGAAGGGTTGGTCCCCCTTTATCTGCCGATGATCTTCTGACCAGCTCAGTAACATTACGAAGAGGGCTCGCCAGTTCAAGCAGCGGGTGCGCTGCACTGAGGCATTGGCCTCGCAGGCAGCCTTAAATAGGTGAGGCGGTTATCGACCTCTCAACCTCTTTGTGCATAATCGTCTCGTATTCGATCCCGGTGGTGGTGCTGGTAGGCGTGCTGCACTGTGGCGGGCCGAGCGGGCTGGAGACAGCCAGGGGAGACTTTCTTCTTGGAGCGGCTGTGGCGCAGGCAGATCGTCGCAGAATAACATACAACACCCTTCCGCGATTGCTGTGGCTGATGACTTCTCTGTTGTCACACAGGCTGTCAGCCTGGAAGGCGCGTCGCCAGCGCTGGTGGCGGCAGTGGAAGAATTTCTTCTTGGGGAGCGCATGCGGCTGCGGCGGAAGCGGGAAGTAGCTGACGCAGCATCCAATACGGCGCAGCTCGCAGCTGCAACTGCTCTGGTGGTGGCTGCGCCGGACGCAGCGGCAGGTGCGTTCCCTTTGAAGACTTCCAGACCCACAACGTCTGTTCTTCGACTTCAGAGTCGGCTGATTTTGTTCATCATCCCGAGAAGTAGCGAGCCGCGCTGTTTTCGTGCTGCCCCTGATGCCTTGTGCGGATGCTCAGCACCTGGCAGCAAGCGTCCAAGTGCTGCAGTGGACGCCATTCGCGGTGCGAAGCGGCCTGTGCAGAGCCGGGATCTGAGGATCGTGTTGACTTTGCAGGCGCGGCGGGCGGCAGGCAGCGCAAGGCGGTGCCCGCTGCGCGGGCGGCACTCATCGGCGGCGGCGCGCCGCCGCAGCAGGAGCGGCAGCGGGTTCCCGCCGGCGGCGGCGCGGCGGAGCTGGCGCGGCTGGGGCTGCTATCGGCTGGGGCAGAGCAGGTACCAAAGCGTGGAAACTAGCCATTCGGATTCCATCCGCGGTTACAGATCCGACAACCAATGGCGCTTGCAATACATGTCGCGGCTGGGGCTGCTTCGGCGGGCGCAGGCCAGGTGTTGAGCTTCACCGCAGATCGATCAACTCCGCACCTGCCATATCAGAACAGTGCCTCAGGGCCACACTAAACCCTAAAGACTAAACCCTAACCCAGGGCCGCCCCGGAACCCCAGGGGCGATACGGCAGCGCAGGGGGACACTGCCACCACATGAAGGCCAGATTCGGTGAGCGGTTGTGCTGGGATTTGCGGAACGGCCATTCCGGCTACTGCACACGTTCATGGGAAGGCACGATGCACCTGACCGCGGGCACGGGATCTCAGAGAGACGCTGCGCTCTCCGCATGTCGGCACCGGCACCGGCAGCGGGGTTTAGGGTTTAGGGTTTAGGGTCGCGCGTGTAGCGTGTCCTCTATGTCTGTCTGGAGGTCGCGGAGGTCACTTCGGGCGGAGCAGCGGCGCAAGGCGCAGCGCTTGGCGCTTGGCGATATCGGGGGCTTTGCAGCCCATTGCCAGGCCTTCGCATGCACTCCGGCTTCGGGAGTGTTGCCGACACTCTTTCTGCTGAGCGCAGGCGGAGTAGCTGGACGAGGCGCTGCGCTGGCAATCGCGGCGTCAAATTGTCTAAACCTGCCCCCTAACTCTGCTGCCGATTCTTTATATTCTTTTCTTCACACAGGCAGAAGAGCTTGATGAGGCACTGCGCTCCGCGATTGGCGACGGCGGCGGCAGCTGCGCCCGGCGGCACAGCGCGGTGCTGATCGCCAGCTTCGTGGACCGGATTCCCAACCTGGCGGGACTAGCGCGAACCTGCGAGGTGTACGGGTGCGTGAGTTCGTCTGCAGTCAATCCGAATAAGCTCTCTTGTTCAGCCAGCAGTGAGATGCATCAGCTTCATGCATCTGTGTGTGTCCAGCCTCGCCGAGCTGGTGCTCAGCTGCGGGGTGTGGGGACGTGGACTTCCTCAACGGTGACGGGTCGTGCATGTCCCCTGGAGCGTGTTCTGTCGTGTGCCAAGTTTGCCGCCTGTCTTCCCAGCCCCCTCATCCAAGTGGTGTTTAGCAGCTTGCTGAAGCCGGGCTTGCGGAGCAATGCTGCCTTGCGAATGCGCAGGATATCGGAGATGGTGGTAGCGGATGTCAAGGTGAAGTCAGCGCGCGAGTTCCAGGCCATCAGCGTCACTGCGGAACAATGGGTGAGCGCTGTGACTTGACCCTCAATACTCCGGTGCACTTTGAATCACACTGACCTGCCGCTGTTTCGGTTCTTGCAGCTGTTGGCTTTATAGCCGTAGATATCTGGGAGTCCTGCGGCACGACTTAGAGTGTCTCCTGCCATCTTTTAGGGTTTTAGGGCCCTACTGCCACAAGCAGTACCTGCTGGTCCGCTGCCGGGCGTCCCCATCTGCTGTGCAGCTGCCGCTGCAGAGCATGCCAGTTGCGGGGCTGTGAGCACACTTTGTGCGGGTGCAGGCGTCAAATCGGAGCAGAGACGTCTTCTGTCATTCGCGTTACATGGAAAAGAACCCAAGCGGCCTACCTCCCGCCTTCAAACCCCTGTCTTGAATCGTGTGCAGCTGCCTATGCCGGGCGTGCCGGCGAGCAGCTGCCAACGCACCTGGCGTAGCTGCGGGGCGCGGGCCAAGCAGAACCCTCTCCGCCGTCGTTGAAACCCTGTGGACCTGCACGTGCTGACACCACCTGTGCCTGCCCTGCACAGCTGCCGATGCGGGGAGTGCCCGTCGCGGGTCTGCCGACGCATTTGGCGCGCCTGCGTGCGGCAGGGTACACACTGGTGGGCCTGGAGCAGACCGCAGACTCCACGCCACTGCCGGAGTACAGGTGACACCTCTTGAGACTGCTTCGCAGCTGCCGCACGCCGTCAAGTGAGGCTCCACAGGTTGACGACATGGCAGAAGCGATGCGTACTGCGAAACAGCTGCTTGGCACAGACGTTTCTGTTTCCCGCCAATCACGCTGACGCCACGAGCCGTGGACAAGGGGCAGCGGCACCTGAGGAGTCGGTAGCAGAGTCCGCGGGTTTCTGATGGCCCGGCAGTTTCCTTCCTCACGAAGCGTGGACATTCACATGCTGACAGATGTGTGGCGGTGTATCCTGCGCACTCAGGTTTCCGGTGAAGGCGGCTTTGGCGCAGGGCCGCGAGTGCAAGGGCACCCCGCCTGACATTGGCGGCATGAAGTGATCAGATGAGCCTGAGTCCTGACATCTACTCTCACTTTTTGATTCGCTGCGGCAGGTTCCCAGAGAAGACGGCGCTGGTGCTGGGCCGCGAACGTGAGGGCATCCCGCCCGACATCCTGGGGGTGCTGGACGCGACGGTGGAAATCCCGCAGTATGGCGTCATCCGCTCGCTCAACGTGCACGTTGCCTCGGCGACGGCGCTGTACGAATACGTGCGGCAGCACCGGGCATGAGGAGCGAGGGGCGGAAAGTACGGAGGCGGCACGCTGCCGGGCATGCAAATTGAGCAATGATATTGACAGACGGCTGGGTGCTACAGAGGCGCATTTGGCAGTGACTTGCATCCATCCAGCCATGTAGCAAAGCTCTCAGTTCAAGCCAGTCAATCTCCATGCCATGCTCAGCAGCAGGGTGAGCGTGCTTGGCCCCGCCGCTGAAAACTTGGACCGCGACCTGGTCCCGCCGCACTTTCTGGGTGCGGCATATGCCTTTGTGCAAGCTGGTCGGGTCAAGTCACTTCACAATGTAACTGCCACGGTCATGGATCCGCTTCACTGCGTTTGGCAGAATTCCGCCGCTCTTCACACGGATATGCGGGAACGGTTTGTCGCAACTTGCAGTTCGTCGCAAAGGTGGGGCATCTGAACTGCGCCAGCTGGAATCAGGTGCACGTAAGTGACGTCAGAAACAGTCGTCCTTGGCTGGGCAGTGGCACGCCATGTGTACTGTGAGGCAGCGTCAGATCGTTGCTTAAATCTGAAGCTTGACGTGAGCGTTGATCGGATTGAGGCGGTCCCTTTGCACTGGTGAAAGCCGCAACCTCTCCGCTGCAGGAAAGAGCTGCGGGTACTCGTGGTCGAGCGAGCGGTCCGAAGCTCGGCCCCGAACCGAACTCAGATCAAGCAGAACAAAACGTGAGTGCTAACATGTTGGCATGACCCTCGTAGTTGCGTGAGATGCTGCACACCGTGTACCCATCATGCGACCATGTGTGTTGCGGGGTCGCAGCTGTGCTGACAGCTTCGTTCACATCGCTCCCTACTAGGCTAGTGCAGCAGTAAATTGTGGACCTCACTCTTGAAACTGGCACGACCGTGCAGCTGCCGCCTCCGCACCCACCAGGTTGGCCCATTCGCTGTGCATTGCTCGTAGCGGGCTGCCAGGCCTCGTCGACAGAGCAGAGACAACAGTCAGCCGGCGACGCTGCTGCCAGCGGCCGCCACCCCACGACACCGTGGGCGGCAGACATTGCTCTCCGCACATCTCTGCCAGCCAGCAGCAGCATGCCCGGTTGCCGCGCCGCCGCGCCGGCCGAGAGCCGCATTCGCCATGGCCGCGTCCGCTGCCGCGGCGGCGGCAGCCGCTGGCTGGCACCCGCCGCAGCCGCCTTCTTGGTGACAATGCAGGCCCTGCAGCTGGCGGCTGCTGGAGGGGCTTCTAGCTACCCGAATGGCATGGGTGCGCCGGGCGCCGGCAGCACCGTCAATCGAGAGGGCAGCGGCGGCAGCGGCGGCCTGCCGCCCTCAGCGCCGGCCCTCAACTCCGTGCAGGCGCCCGGTGATGCAGCAGCCGCCGATGCAGCGCCGTACCGGGTGAACACCCTGTCGCTCACCTGAAAAGCCTCTGCTGTCGGGCACCCGTGCTGCTGCTTCAGCCTGAGAGGCGTGCAGCTTAGATGGTGCCTCCAGCCTGCCCGCCAGCCAGAAACGTTCATTGGTGCTCTGTTTCGCCATGCAGGTGGGGTCGTGGGGCGCCAGCATCACATTCCCGCTGGTCCCTGTCGCAGCGACGATGCTGCCCACCAGCGGCAAGCTGCTGACATGGAGCGCCAACAGCACTACTAGCTCGCCGTCTGGCACTAGATATAGAAGCCAGGCGGCCGACGTCGATGGCATGACGGTAGGCTCTCTCCCTCCCTGAGGCCTGCCAGTATCAAAACATACACCTTCTATGCGCCGGAAAGGTGGCTCATGTTCGAGGTGGCTCATGTTCAAGCGTGTCAGCTCACCCGCCGCCCCGTGAATGCATACACCTTCAGCAGCATGGTAAGGGTGTGACATACTGCACGTGCCGGCAGCGTGTGCGTCTATCAGCAACACCATCTGTGCGACTCTGGGAAAGAACAGGGGGAATCCATTGCGCTGTGCCGCAGGTGACGGCTACATATGACCCCGGCAGCAATGCAGTCTCCGAGGCCAACATCAGCAACACCAATCACGACATGTTCTGCCCCGGCATCTCGGTGAGACTCTCGTCGTCGAATCCCGGATGCACAGAAGGCGCTGTTCCAGAGGCAGGTTGCCACACACATACGCAGGCTTCTTTTCATGCACCCGCCAGCAACGTTGGAATTGCAACCATAGAGTGTATGATTCGCATCTCAGCCTCGTACAGCGCAGCTTGTTCCCTTTAAGCTGGTCATATGTCGTTCACATCATGTGCAGACGCTGTTTGATGGGCGTATAGTGGTCACCGGCGGCGAGAGCAGCCAGCGCACCAGCATTTTTGACCCGGTGACTGCCGCCCTCCAAAACTTTAACCACGGACCAGGCTGTTAGTGCTGGGTGTGCGTGACGTCCATGTAGCGCCGGTAATGCTGCACGACTGTATCTCCAGGGCAGCACGTTTACTTGATAAACTTTGAGTCGACAGGTGGCTGGCACGTGGATGTCAGGACCAGACATGAACATCCCTCGTGGCTACCAGGCGACCGCCATCCTGTCCAGTGGCCAGGTAACCTCATCGTTTCGATGTTCGATAATGTACATGGCTGCGGCATGGCGCCACATGCTTTTTCGCCGCGGCGTCCCGCCTTGGGCTGCCAAAGCACGGCCGCGCCACAGCACAGCCACACTGCAACCTGTAGCGCACTCGCCCTGCCGTTGGCGCCTCATGCACAGAAAGAAACCACCCAAAAACTATGTGCCAATGTCAAGCACTGGTGCGTGAAACAGTGCATGAGCTGCCTTGATGCACATTTCGCGCAGGTGTTCGTCATCGGCGGCAGCTACTCCGGCGGCACTGGCGACAAGACTGGAGAGGTGTACTCGTCCGCAGACAACACCTGGAAGCTGCTGCCCGGCGCAGATGTGGCGCCAATTTTGACAAACGACCTTCAGGGCATCTACCGCGCGGACAACCACGCCTGGCTGTGGGTTTCTTTACTTGCCACGCATGCATGCAAATGCACCTCCTTGTGTGCGCCTCATGTCATAAGTCGCACTGTGAAGCTTCTGCACTCCAGCTTCCAGGGAGCAGATGACGACCGAGTCTTCTTCACAGCTTCCCGTCACGCGGCGCCCTCGCTCTGCAGCTGCTGAGTCACTGTGCTGGAACACTCCAGCTGAGAGCGCGAGAGTGCGGCACCATTATGCGCGCACGGTGTGCTACATACAGGTTCGGGTGGTCCAACGAAACAGTCTTTCAGGCCGGGCCCAGCACCGCCATGCACTGGTTCGGGATCGCCAGCGACGGATTTGTGACGCCTGCAGGCAGCCGCGGCAATGACACAGACGCCATGAATGGTGAGTGTCCTCTTTCCCGGGGTTGCGGTTCTGCGGCGGCCAGCCTCCCGTGGACAGCGGAGGTGCTGCCGATACTGCAGTTGCTCGTTGCGAAGGCGCTGCGCCGCATGTGCTGAGCAGTGTCGCTGCTGCATGCCCACTCGAGCATGTGTGCTCCATCATCAGTACCGGCTCCGCACTAGTGCTGCGTGCTGATAGCGCGCCAGCCTGGCACTGGTTTGTCAACATCAGCTCGTGTACCGCATCGAGAAATCGAGTCAGTGCAACGGCAGAAGAACGTGTAGTCTCTTCGCGTCTGATCCAGGGTGCCTGAACGAGTTGCAGGCAATGCTGTGATGTACGACGCTGCTGCCGGCAACATCCTGACGCTTGGAGGCTCCACCAGCTACACAAACCTGATGGGTGAGCCGGCACTTGAACGTTACCGTTACTGTGTTGGAGCCTCCTATTGGGGCGTCTGGCTGGTCGTCCAGGTTGCAGCTGAGCGATGCACAGACACCAAGACATGCCACCCTAATCCCTAAACCCTATCTTGATCAAGTGTGCAGCCACGCCCGTCAACCCTGCTTTGCTGACGAAGTCCCAGCGGCATCGACAGGGAAACCGCTACACGAATTGATGCCGCAGGTTCCTGGGATAATGTGACAGCCACCAGCAACGCGCACGTTGTCACCATCGGCCAGCCCAACCAGCCGGCGTCGGTGCGGCGGATTGGCAACATGGCATACCCGCGCGCGTTTGCCAACAGCGTGGTGCTGCCCGACGCCAAGGTCTTCATCGTGGGGTGCGCGCGGTGTTGCCGTCGTCAAAAACACATTGATTTCCGTTCGTGCCCAAAAAAAACAACCCTGCACCCAATGCTGCCCGCATCAGCGCCAGGGCGTCAGCACATCGCCAGGAATGCGGCCGACGGCGGGCTCCTTCGGCAAATGCTGTGGCACGTGCAATGCAAGACTAATTCGCACCATTCCTGGGCTGCAGCTGGGCAGACTGGGCTCACAGGGCATCGCGTTCCCATACGAGCAGAGTTGCTCTGTTAGGAGACCATTAGCTGAGCTCTAGTCATGTTACTCTGCATGTGGAATCCGGCGCCAAGCTTTAGGGTTACTGAGCCGCTGGGGTCTCACAAACCCCGTGACTGCGACTCGTGGCCGTCTTTCCAGGGGCCAGCGCAAGCCGCTCGTGTTCACAGACGGCACCTCGGCGCTGACGCCTGAGTTATGGGACCCAGCCACAGAGGCCTTCACCACGATGGCGACGGGCACTATCCCGCGCAATTACCACAGGCGCGATGCGACCTTTCTGCTTTCCTTGATGGCCTTCAGTTTTGCTTGCCACGCGATGACAGTGAGGGCTTTCACTGCAACGAACGCCCTAGGGCACCGCTCCAGTGCTGCTGCTGCCGCCGCCGCTGCTGCTGCCTCTGCTGCTGCTGCTGCCGCCAGCGGCAGCACTGCGATCGACGCTGCGGCACTGGGTTTGTTATGTGCTGGACGAGGTTGCCGCTGGTATCTCCCATGATGGCAGCTGTGCCATCTCAACGCAGCTTGAAATCGCCTCTGTGGCCGGTGCAGTGTGGCCTTGCTGATGCCGGATGCCACCGTGTTCTCTGGAGGTGGCGGCCTGTGCGGCGAGGACTGCCCCTTCAATCACTTTGACGGACAGGTGCGGCGTGTCAGCTTGTTTGCTGTCGGTGTGGGCCGAGTCACGATAAACGATGTATCAGTTCTGCTGCCATTCAGCTGATGCAAGTGAGCAGCCGGAGGCATAAGCGTGCGCCCATGCCTCAGCAGTAGCATATAAACCACACCGTATGCTGAGGAACTCTGACGCCACATTCCAAAACTTGTCTGAGGAGTCGAACGCTGCTCGTGCGAGGTCTTCACGCCTCCGTACCTGTTCAATGCGGACGGGTCAATGGCCAGCCGGCCGAAAATCATGCAGGCGCCGAGCAAGGTGGGTTCTGAAATGCTAAGGGCGTGGCAGTCTGGTGAATTTCGCTGTCAATGCCAAGCTGAGGTGTTTGATCTGGTACAGCTGCATAGCTGCCAGCTCGGGTGCCCCAAACTGCTTTGCTGGCATTTCACCAAATCCAGAAACTGCCTGAAAACCCTAGACCCTGAACTTGAACCCAATCTGCACAGGTGACACCTGGAAGCGACATCACAGTGGCCACCGATGGCGCAGTAATCAATTTTGCGCTGGTGCGCTACGGCACGGCAACGCACGCTGTTGACACCGACCAGCGGCGCATCCCCCTGACGCCGACGCGGCTGCCTGCGGCTGCAGAGTCGCCACCCAGCCAGGGGGTGGCGCAGCTCGCCGACAGCCTCGGCGGCCGGCGGCTGACTCAGAGCAGCGGGGGCGTGCCGCTGTCGCAGCTGCTGGCCGGGCAGAGCGGTGAATTCCAAATTGTCGGCGAGCTCGGTCCGGCGCTGACAGCGCCGCCTGCCCCAGCTCCAGCTCAGGCCACAGCACAGTCACCAGCAACGGCGCCGGCGCCGGCACTGGCGCCGGCACTGGCGCCGGCTTCGCCACCAGCAACAGCGGCTGTGCCGCCGGCGCCGCCAGGCCCCGCTGCCGCCGGGCTATGCAGCGCCAGCGCGCCTGGGCGGCCCTGCTACCGGCTGTCGTTGCCGGCGGACCCTGGCGTCATCCTACCGGGCTACTGGATGCTTTTTGCGCTGAACCGCAGGGGCGTGCCCAGCCGGGCGGCCACGGTACAAGTCGTTCCAGCAGGCTGATGGCCAGCTTGCCGGAATGGCGGCAATGGCGGCCAGACAACCCTTATTGTGCAAGGCGGTCGTGTCTGCCTGCTCGCTTATTACTTTGCAATTCAGCTGCATCTGATCATTGACATGCGCACACGATGCGCATTGCACTGCAAAATCTGTATTGCCATAAACATGCCTATTGCCCAGAGAGCTCAGGTTGATGCGCACTGTTGGCTTGCACACGCGTCATGCAGTATCCATACGGGTGTGAGCTGCCCGCTTGACGTCTTATCTCACACACAGTGAGCCTCGAATACCATGCATGACGGCAAAATTGTGATGGACAGTACATTCCGCTGCTGGTGCATCAACCGTTCATGTTACTGGCCTCATTCCCACGGATAGATTCAGCGTCTGAACCCATGTCCTTGCTGATTGCACGATCGGGGCATCTACTGACTAATAAAGCGTCTCGGTGTGCCATGCCAAGAACACCAGAGCCAAAAACGAAGGCCGCATCAGCGGATCATAGGCGTCCTGCGCGGCATGCACATAGTCATCAAACTTTGATTTGAAATAATTGAAAACATGTCAGAGCGTGATGTTCTGCTGCGTCATGATGCCATGTTTTCTGAGACACAGACATGATGTTGTGCTCATCACGGCTGCAAAGAGCTCTGCTCAGGAGGATGAATGGAAAGTCAGGGGCGATGGCGGGCAGCCTGCCGGTCGAGGCGGTCATGCCGCTGTTCAGACCACAAAAGTCGGCACGGCGGCAACTGTGGGAATCGCGGCCAGATTCAGCAGACACTTATACGAACATGTGCAGCACTGTTTGACTTGCAGGGTTGCAACTTGTCTTCGGCACCGTCCTGAGGGGCTGCTGCAGGGTCAGCAGCTGAAAGCGCGAGGTTGCGTCTCTCCAGCAGAGACACGGCGTGTCGCCTGGCAGGACAGGCGGCGGCGCATCTTGGGTTTTGCACGACGGTGTCGATGTGAGGCTTTGCAGCCCGCCGCTTAGTCTGCCACGCAGCGTCGCCAGCTGCTCTGGGCGCGAGAAACCGTCGACGCAGTTGCGCAGGTGCAGCCGCGTCAGCTGCCTGAGAGCGCAGGAGGTCAGATACATGAAAACGACTCGGCTTCGACGAGCTTCTGAAGGCCAGAGCACTGCCACCACAACCGCAACGAACAGTCACGATGATGCGCTGCCGCATTCGCAGCAGGCTGCAATATCAGAAAGGGTGGAGGTGCGGCGCCGTCAGGGCTCATTCTGCCGCCCCTCATCTGCCAGGACTCGTTGATTGGGGCAGAGCCGTCTTGCGATATAAACCCTGCGCATCGCTGCGTCTGAAAGAATTTCATAAACGTAGTGCCGCAGCTAGCTCGAGGTCACCACACAGATCGAACCATCGGATCGTGGCACAGCAAGTTTCGCAGGGTGCCTCGGGACATAACATCACTCTCAGCTCTGCCGCATCAAATGGCCAGCTTTGAGGCGGACGAGTGCGTTTCCTGGCCTATCTGTTGATTGCTGATTATTCTGCTGGGGGCGGCGTCGTTCCCGCTCGCTTTGCATTTGCAGACTGTAAGGAGTGCTCATACACTGCAAATCATGTCGCATCGGAGGAGTCAGCTGCACCAGCGGTGACGCGAACTCGCATGCAGGGGCGACTAGCCACCAGGCAGAATTCCGTCAGCGGCACAGTATTCATTTGACACATTGACATGGAGGCTTTTGCCATCTTTTCCGCAGCTACGACCATCTCTTCAAGGTGGTTCTGCTGGGAGACAGCGGCGTCGGCAAGTCCAGCCTGCTGACCCGCTACACGCGTGACATATTTGACCAGGAAACGCACACCACCATCGGCGTCGAATTTGCGTCGCGCAGCATCAAGGTGAGCCTGCTGCTGACCAGCCAAACATCAGGATGCTGGGTCTGAATGAAATTTGTAGTGCTGTCTGCACAGTGTCCTCCTCAGCTTGTCGTCAGCGCAATGCTGCCGAGGTGACGCCAAAAGGATCTGTGCCGAAGAACCTTCCTGGGACACCTGTCCCAGGTCTGCAGCTTGTTCATTCTCTGTGCCGACGTGTTCTGTTGAGACTGCATCACTATAGTAGGAGCACCAGCCGCGGATGCAGGTCAGAAAACCTTCCGCCCATGGAAGTCACCGCACCTGTGTGTAGTATGCTGCCACAGGTGGACGGCAAAGACATCCGTGCACAGATCTGGGATACGGCAGGGGCGGAAAGGTACCGCGCCCTCGTCAACGCCTACTACCGCGGCGCCGACAGCTGCCTGCTGGTGTACGACATCACCAGCACAGGCGCGCACTCTATTTCTGTTTTGTTCTTTTTCCTGTTCGTGCCCATCTGCGACATGTGGGTTGAAGGATCGGCGGTGGTGATGCACACAACAGCCAACAGCAACATGTCCATGTTTTTCACATTTTGCACACTGCATCGCATTCCAGCTGGCGAATTCGTAGCATCACCTGGTCGCCACGCGGTTGCAATGTAAGAAACACGAACATGAACGCTGCCTGCGCTGCCCTGCAGACTCCTTCGACCATGCGGGCAAGTGGCTGGAGGAGCTTCGAACGTACGCCGGCGCCGGCACGCCGGCGACGCTTGTTGGCAACAAAACCGACCTTGCGTGCGTGTTATCCGCTTCAAGGATCTCCGCAGCATGTTTATGACTGAGCGAGTTACATTTTGTTTCCATCTGGCATGCGGCATGTTTCTCACACAAATGCGTGAATCAAAGCTTTCGCCTGCCCTGCTTGTCAATGCTGTGATGCACGCTCCTTGCAATGCAGCAATTTAAGGCACAGATAACCCTGCACACACAGGCACCTGCGGCGCATTGACACCGAGAAGGCCACAGATTACTGCGAGAAAAATGGCCTCTCCTTCATCGAGACGTCGGCGCTCAACGCCAGCAATGTGGAAGAAGCTTTCCGGCAGCTGATGGTGCACATGTACAAGGCGAAGGCGGCGGCGGCCGCCGGCAAGGGCGGCAGCGAGGACCCGCGGGAAGAGGTTCCGCTCGGCAACAGGATCGATATCGTGCCCGAGACGAAGCCCGGCGGCCAGAACAAGTCACGATGCTGTGGCGGCTGAGCATCAATTCCGCAGCTTTGAGCTCAAAAAAATCGGTGCTCCTCCGTCACATGGAACAGCTCGCGCTGTCCCTCGAGGGACAGCGCGAGCTGTTCCATGTGACGGAGGAGCACCGATTTTTTCCGGCAGACGGAAGACTCCATGGTACATTGTGTAGGCCATTGAACGCCTAGGTTCATTCAGGCATGCAGACTAACTGGAAGTACCATGCGCGTCGTGCCACTCGAGCACGCACTCCTGCGCGAGCCACGAAGCTTCGCATTGATGCATTGTGGCAAGCTGCTGAAACAACTTCCCGCTGTTGTTTGTGTGCTGACCGCCCTTGATCTACTCTGCCTGCTAACATGTTCCTCTACGAATTTGCTGCCGCGGCTTGCGCATCCACCAAGCGCGTCGGTCGTCCGCCAGACGTGACACCTCGTCTCAGGACGTTTGTGTGTTTATGCAGTGCATGTGTATTGCTTTTTACCGCAGGCTTTTGTCATGGGGGCCGGGTTACGCCGTCCCACAACAAAATCCACTTGGCAGTAATGGCCCTGCCGCATCTGTGAGCGCCACCCGCTAGGCAAGAAGGTCGCGGCCTGCAGGCAGGCTTCATGCACGATAAGCTGCTTCCCCGGGAAGAACGATGAACCGTGGTCACATCTCTGGCGCAAAACAGTTTCAGTTTCACTTGCCGGCATTGACTTCTTCTCAAGTTTTTGTAGGTATGGTGCACCGCCTGTTTTTGTGGGCATGCAAGCATGCTGCAAGTGTCGCATGCAGGAAGTCGATGCACGCCTTGCATGTGATGCATCCGAAGGCCAGCTCGTGAACATTGTCAACCATATGTTCTGTACAGTGTTCGGTCACGACAAGTGCCTGGAGTTGAGCAGCTACCAGGGGCGCTAAAAAGCCAGGAGGCTGCACAGGCACTGAGTTCCAGCGTTCAACCTGCCAAATGGATAGCAAACCACAACACAGACCAAGAGCTAGATACCTACACCAACTCGTAGCCCCCAACCCCAGGATCGGTGACATTAACGATGTTGCCGGGCGGCACCTCATACCAGTCCACCACATCAACTTCAACTGTGGCGGAACAGGCCTGGGAGTCACCCAGGCCAAAGAACGCCAACAGGGAGGGCACGGGCTTCTCTCCCCGCTCCACGAAGTGATACGAAGCCACAATCAGGTACGTGTGGGACCCCGCCGTCAGATCGTATGCACTGATGATGGGACCCCGCGAGATGTGCGTCAGCTGCAGCGTGGACGCGTCAATCCGGAAGCCCCTGCATCCAGGGTTCGATCATATGATAAATGCAGAGGTCATGAACGCATCGAAGCGACCAATGATCAGTGCAGCAGCCGCGGCAGCAGCAGCCCCGTCGGCAGCAGCAGCAGCAGCAGCGGCAGCAGCGGCAGCGGCGGCAGAAGCCGCAGCAGCAGCAGCTGAAGCAATAAAATCATGTAGGATAGCAGCAGCAGCAGCAACAACAACATGGAGTACAGTGCGGTGCAATGGAAAACTTGAGGCACTGCAGCCATCCTCAAGGAGCGCACCAGTGGGAGTAGACGCTGTTCTGGTTCTTGGTGTGCGCCATCACAAACAGCTCGTCCGCTGCCGGCGGCTGCCGCCCGCGCCGGGCGGCATCCAGCGCCGCAAGGGACTCGGGGAACGGCTGGAAGTGACCGCTCAGGTGCAGCCCGCCGAGCGACACGCCCGTGTTCTCCAGGATGTTGGGGTGCTGCTGCTCTGGAAAACACGTCATCGAGTGCATCACGAGTCCCTTGGGCGCCGCCGGGTCGTACCGCAGGAACGTGGGGCACATCGCGAGCGTGTGCAGGATGAGCAGCTCCCCACCGACCAGTTCTTCTCCCTGCGCGCAGTCACGCACCAGGCAGTCAGCGGTGCCTGGGAGAACGGAAACCCTGGCGCCACTCAGGGAAGCTGCATGTCATGGCGTCATCATGCACCGATGCGTGACGCAACTCACGATGATGTGGAATGTACTCTGATGAAAGAACCCCATCTTCGGCAATGAACAATCTTTACCTAGGAAAGCCCGACCGAATGCCACAGTGAGTGGCCGACGTAGACGCCGCCCTTCCACATGAACGGCCTGACATGAGGCAGCCAGAATGTAGCAGTCAGACCGAGCTCTTATGCAGTGCATGCGCTGCACGGCACGGCATCCACACAAACCCTAAACCCTAAACCCTAAACCACACTGCCACACTGCGGCACGCACAGCAGTCACCAGCCGCCGCTGTGCGGTGCACCGCGCGGGAGAGGCGACAGAGGCCAGCCGGTCACATCCTGGCGGGCAGACCCTGCCGGCAGTGGCTGGCAAGGTGCAGCCAATAGAGCATACGGACGCAGACCTGAGGTCCTCCGCCTTGAGCCAGGGCTTGCCGCGTGTGGCGGCACCAGCCTGCCCCAGGGTGGCCTTATCCACCCTGGTCTGCCGCTCTGCCGCCGTTCCCAGGTCGATCGCGTTGCGGTCGCTCCCCATGAACATGGTCAGCGGCCAGGTGGGCACCTCGTAGCCCTCCTCGTGCCGGAAGATGACGACCCAGCCATGCCGCGGGTCGAACACGCCTGCAGCCGGTGGACGACACAATGTCACGCGGCGTGCGGGCCGGACTTGAAACCCAGCACAACGGGCTGCACGCAGTCTACGCGCTCACGTAAGGCACCTGCAGGCATCACCTGCAGGGTTGTAGGTGACGTTGCCGCTGGCATACTCAAGCTTCAGCGGGAAGGTGTTGCATGCTGGCTCCTATCAGAAGGAGCAGTGGTGTTCGGCAGTGCGGCGCCAGCTCGTCTAGGCGCGCCATCATGAAGGGCTTTGCATCGCCTCGTTGCCTCTCAGTCACAACATACTACCAGCAGCTCGTTTCTCCTGCAACTGGCCGACAGGGCTCCTCAGTGAATGAGCTGCAACACAGTGCCCAGCTGCCGGCGGCGACGAGGCGCCAGTAGTCTGATGGCACACGAGCAGGGGCGCTCGTGTCCGCGATCGTCGCGCACACGGCCGCAGCGCTAATCACGCGGACATGCGTGTCAACCCTGTCAATAGTCGGGTCGCCAATTGACAGTGGTGTGTACTGGGCGATAGAGTCGATCACAGAACAGCGAGTTGTGTACCTCAGCGAGACGCGCAAGGATGACACTGCTAAGCTACGAACTGCAATAGTCTTATTTGAGGAACGGATCGAGGCAGCATGGCGTTGTGCGCTGAACAACTTCAGCACGTGCAGACAACACATACGGAGATTACGAGTGCAGATGAATGTTGCTTGATCACAGATCGCGACGAACTTGCCGTTCCTGCACTTGGGGTCCCTGCTTGCATACCTTGTTCAGCTAGGCAGTGCACCGCAGCTGCAGATCATCTCGCTTGTGCAGCCAGTTCGACGAAGCGATCTGAACTGTTGAGAGCCTGCCCTGAAACGGGCACACCACCACAATGAATCACAGCAGCACGTGGCCTGGATCTGCTGTCCAGGCTGCTGTCCGCGCTGAATCTGGAGGATCTCAGCAATGCCAGAGCTGTCTGCCTCGCCTAGGCTGTGGCAGGCTTGCTGGCAGCAGCAGAGGCGTATGTCGAAAGGTCCTCCGCCTTTGAGATCGGCGGATGGATGCTGGGACTGCGAAAGCTGCACATCGGCTTGCCTGACGCTGGGCAGGCTGATGGCCAGCCAAGTGCAGCACTCCTGCCAGGCATTATGGCCCTCGTCAAGCACCTAGCAGCGGTGAGCGCTGACCTTTGCCTGCCTCCAGTCCAGTCACAGCTGCTAGCTGTAGGTTGTGGGCTGCATGACAGAGAGAACTACGCATGGCTGCTGCAAACGGCATTGTTGGCGCGCCCAAGTTGAGCCTGGCTGCATCTCAGCATGGCATGCACTTTCATTCTGCGACTCGTCCAGCTCCAACAACAATCCACGACTTGCTGCTGGTCCTGGCACATGCAACAGTGCCGTGTGCGGCCGTCAGATCGCAGTCCTGCTGAAGGTGTGATGGAGTGGGGGACGGAAGGTGTTGATTGCTATGCGCGCACTGCGCCGGTGCCGCACCAGGGCTGCTCTCGATGATCCGGTTCTTAGCTTCAGTGCTGATGGGCCGCAGCAGTGACGCAGCTGGTCCGGACTGGCCCAGCGCCGCCGGCAGCGCCACACCAGACAGAAACAGACCATCCAGCGGGCTATCTGGTCCACAGAACAAACGCACTGTTAGCATCAGAACCTTAACGCAGAAGACACCAAAGGATCTGCATGCAGTACTAGATGACACTACCACTGCACATGCAGTGTGCATTCTGCCATGCATCGGTTGTTATTCACATGCCGTATGCATGCTGACAGCTTGGTTGCGGACCTCACCGTGGTTGGTAGCTTGCGGTGAAGGTGGCAGCTTTAATGCGAGACTGCGATGCGGGTGAAGCGTTGCGCAGGGATTGATCGGCCGGGCGGCTGACTGGTATGACAATGTGTGTGCGACGCCGTTGGCCAGCAGGGAGCAATCGGTTGCCTTCCTGAAGGCCCGACGAGTGCATGGAGTCGCGCGAAGGAGCAGCGGGATGTTCCGGTGTAGCTGCACGCAATCTTGCAACTGCGCCGGTGAAACGACACGCGGTATTCGCAGGGGGTCTGACCGTCTGAGCCCGTATTATAGTGTTACCATCGGCACAAATGGAAACTGGAAGCATAATGCCAGCGTGGCACGCGGCTTCGAGAGATAGAGAGAGATTTACATCCTCCAGCCTCACTCAGGCTGATTAGGGAATAATCATCATCAACCAGACCAGTCAGATACCATCGGCAGAGAGTACAGGGCACAGGGGGCTTTGTGAAGCGTCATTGACAACATCTGTTCGTTTCTGCATTACTGCCCGCTATGGTGGCCGTCAGCGTCACCGCTAATGACCATGCTATCGCTATCGTAGCCGGAGACCAGCACTATCATGGTTTCCATCTTCGAACTACCGCTGGTCTTGCATCGTCATCGAACATCATCGAAACCACCATGCCTTCGGCAGCATCTTCATGTCTCGATCTTCGCGCTACGCCGCCCTGCACAGCAGCACATGTGACCGACAGCGGCAGGTTTTGTGGCAAACAAGCATTCTGTCATGCATGTGTGCATTCAAGCAACAGATGAATGTGCTGTATATTTCAACCCTCGGACCCCAGGCTACTCACATTTGAGTGCCATTGTTTGGAAGCTTCGGCGCGCCGGCTGATGCGCGGCAGCATCCACATATCACGGTAGTTTTGCTGGTTACACCCTGTGGCACTGCTCGGCTGTCTCAAAGACATGCGCTTATTTGGAGTGTGGTGATCATCAGCGTGCGGCGGCTGCCAAGCAACGTTCGAGGCGGTGAGCCTGTGGGTCGCAGTGCTGCGGATCGCGGCATGGCCAGGTTTCTGGCTGCTGGGCGGGAACTAGGTCCTCGCTGGCGGCTGTGATTACCTCTGACAGAAGCCGGCTGGCGCCAAGGGAGACGTGTGTGGCGGATGAGACGGCGGTAGCACTGGCGGCGTGCACCTCACAATGGTGCAAGATGCGGCCAACATTCCACGGCTAATTGCAAGTTGCAGAGCCTTTCGTGCACAAGATTGAAAGCAGTGAGGGACACAAGCAGGAAGTACATTTACAAAATGTAATTTACGTAAGCTGGTCGGTCACGTGCATCGGACTGGCAGAGTCCTGCGTGCAGGCCAGCATCAGGCAGTTTGCATATGATCGGAGTGCATTTTAGGGATGCTTGCCTTTGGAGGTATCACTGGGAGCCGCCGGGCGCAATCTTGATGCGGTTTGTTGGTCATAGCGAGGTTGATGGATTCGCACGCCATCATGGTTGGCAACGGCTGGTCTCGCCTCAGCAACAGCTACGTGCGTCCTGGTGGTAGTATACAATGCATTGATCTCACGAAATCCCTTTCACAGCCTGTGAAGCGCCGCGAATGGCGAGCAGCTGCAGCGCGCCATGCGCATGACTCCCTCCTTGAAGCAGAGTTGCCAGCATCAAGCCGGGCACAGATGATAAGGGAAGCGCCGGAAGCCCCAGAACCAACGGCTGCGACAGCAGTTCCCACAGGTTCCGATCACACAGGGCAGGCAGCATCGCCAGCAGTTGCAATGTTGCCAGCAGAGCAGCTGGCCCAGCGGCTGGTGTGGGCCTCAGCGGTGCTGACGCTGGCATCCTTGGCCCCAGATGTCGTAGCAGGCGCGGGAGCAGCAGCAGCACACCGCGCAACTGCTGCAGCTCCGCTGTGGCTGGTGAGGGTTTTCGAAACTGTTTGCAACAACTCCTGCAGCACGATATCAGCAGTCGCCAGACTACAATCTTCATGCTTTCCACCTGGCAGTCACGGCCTTCGACCGGCACTCACCGAAGTGTTGCTCAGATGCAGACATCGCTGCACGGGACATTCGCTTTCATGACGCTGACTGTCGTCTTCTCGGAGGACTACGAGACCCCAGCGGTGGCAGTGCACGCTGTCGGCGCGGCCTGCTGCCTTGCGCTGCTGTGGCAGGTGGGTACAAATATCTTACATTTCAACTGTGACATATGTAGGGCTTGACACCGCGAAGGCAGCATCAGATATGTACATTCCATCGAGCTTGTGCCATGAGCATGTTGGCAATATGAGACTTCGACCGCCGCGCTTATTGCTGGCAGGCAGCAGCGCCCGCGCAGATGCCCGCGCTGCTGCTGCAACTGTCGCTAGGTGCAGCCGCCATGTCTGGGGCAGTCAATGCCCAACATCTTGCCGCACGGGGCCGCCCTGAGCTTGGACTAGCGGCCAGGGCGCGGCGCTTGCGGCAGTGGCTGCAGGCGCTCGGCTGCATCGGCTGCGGCCTGCTATGGCAGGTGCACATGATGTCTTGTCTGCCAACGTCGCACTGGATGCTATGACTGCCTTCCACAGCGTGAACACATACAGCCGCACTGTGGAAGCCGCATTCTCACAGTAACCTGCCATAAACAGTAAACCCTAATTAGCTTAAACAGTGTTTGTGCACCTGACTGCAGGCGGGCAGCGGCAGTACCGCTGGCGCGAACTTCGCGGCGCTGCTGACAGCGGCTTTGACGCTGGTCATTGAGCAGAACGCCGCACAGTCAGCACAGGCAGCAAGCAGCGGGCAGACAGTCCGGGCAGGCTCTGGTGCAGACCGGCAGCAGGAAGCGTATGCAACAGCCTTTTGGGCGGTGGCGCACCGGCTGTGGGGCAACTGGCCCGCACTGTCGGCAACGCTGCTGCTGATGCTGGACGCTGCGCTGCCGCTGGTGGGATTTTGGTGTCTGCCGGTAACCTGTTTTTCAGATTCTAGCTTTTCGCCAGTTCTCGCAGCCATGGTGCCTTGTGGAAGGAAAGTAGACCAGAGGTGCAAGCAGCCAAGCTCGGGCTAGGACCTGATATTTTTCAGCTGCATGGCAACATTCGGGCCAGGAGTTTTAGCATCGATCGGTTGGCAATTGCCGTCGCAGATGGATCCGGCGGCAGTGGCGGCATCCGCTGCGGCCGTGCCCACCGCCCTCGCCATGGCTGGCAACGCGCTGCTGATACCCCGGGCGCTGGCGATTCCCAACATGATGTTCCTGACAGCTGTCAGGCAAGCACGCTCACTTAGTGTGTTTGCCTGCCGATCGATTCCACCTGTTTTCGCGATCCAGAGAAGCTGACTGATGGCTATGGGCCTTTCATTTTGCAGCTTTGGCACGGCGGCCAACTGGGCGGCCCTGGGGTGCAAGGCGGCCTTTGCTGGCACTGCTGCAGCAACTACGGTCTGGGCAACCGCAACTAGCAGGTGACCTTGCGTACAACGTTGCATTCAAATACCGGCCATCATGTCTTGTGTCGCAAGTGCTCTATTCCGCCAGCCAACCAGGGTCTTACAATTGACATCCGAACGAAATGACGAACACTGCTGTTTGCGCGGGCAGGCTAAGATTTGTGGCAGTCACCGCTGCGCTGTGCGGCTATGCAGCTTTCGTGAAGCGGCTGCAAGCCCAAGTATCCGCTGCAAGGGCAGGCAACACTTCAGCCAGCAGCCTACCTTGAAGCGCTGCTCAGCGTCGAAAGGTTGCGCGGAACCATCAGACGCTGATGCCGACGCAGCGGCAGCCTATCTCCAAGCCAGCAGCAGACGCAGCAACATACGGCGCACATTCGGCTGCCGCCCAGCCGCATGCAGGTGATGCTGCGGCTGGTGCTGCAGAGTCCAAATATCAGCAACGCCACATTCAAGTTTGAACGTTTCGCGCTTCTGGATCCATGTATGTATGTTTCCGGCACTAGGCAGCTAAACAATATGCTGCTGGCCGTACGTCATAACGATGCTTGGGCTGCATGGTCAGGTGTGGCTGCAGACTCTGAGCGCCTGCGGGCCAGGGAAATTTCCTGGTCCAAAGTCGCCTTCTACTTCGGCGCATCCTGCCTGCTGGATGGGCACGCAGACTCCGCTTTAGGTTGGGATTTAGGTCTTTGCGCAGCGCAGCGCGTTCGGCCCCGCCTGCGCCTTCAGACGTAGGATTGCATATTGAAGGCTGCAGAGACTGCAGAATGGTATTGGACGTATACTTTGTGAACTGCACTTTTTAGAATGATGTTGTAATAGGTTGCACATGTGCACATTTCTCTTTCATATATATGAAAGAGAAATGTCACAGTCGATTCGAAAGGGCTTCGAAAGGGCGCCGACTGTCGACCAGCCGAACGGGGCCAAAACCTAACTCAGACCTTGTACATGACCTCGGCCTCGACTCGCGTCACAATCACGTTTGCAAGGTTGCTAGCAAAGTGAAACCGTATCGTTGAGCCTTTGCTGCACGCCCGCGCACTGGCATTGCTTGCCTGAGACACTGCTGTTTGCATCGCAATCTCTGCCACACCGCACATCTTGCAGGGAATTTAAACAGTCTGAATACGGCACAGGCTTGGGCACCTCTCAGCACAGCAGCAGAGGTCCGCAGGATGGCCGGCGGACCTTCACCCACACTCGCCAACATGGACCTCTTTTCAGACATCGACCTGCAGTCGCTGCTCGGTGCGGACTTTGAGGCGCAGCAGCACCATCTGCAGCAGCAGTACCTGCACCAGCACAATGGCGTGGCACAGGCGGTCAGCCTGCAGCTCAGCCCCTCGCTGCCCGCGATGCCTACCATTGGCGCATTCTACGACAGTGCGCAGCCACCGCTGCCACAGCATCCGCAGCACTCGCAGCATCAGCATCAGCACCCGCATCAAGGCCGCCTCCAGGGCCCAGATCTGCAGCATGGCGCCACCGCAGCAGCACACCCATCGCTGCCGGATTTTGGCGGCGGTAGTGCATACCTGCAGCACAGCGGCAGCAGCAGCTTTGGCATGCAGTCACCCAGGCGACCGGACGAGCAGCTGATGAAGCGATGCAGAAGCCAAGCTGGGGAAGCATCTGGGGGTCCACAGCATGCGGACCAGGCGCACGCAATGCAGCTGCCGCTGCCGGCCTCCGCCCTGCATCACAGCAGCAGCGCGGGCGCGCTGCCGCATGTGTCACTCCACAGCAGCTGGTAAGCATAAAATAGCTTGCGCGTGATGGTCACTATGCTGTTTCTGTTTTTCAAGCCAGGTGTCCGAGTGCCGATGGCACACCGCTACGCACTTGGGGGCGATGGTCTAAGGGCGACGGTGCCATGAGGTATGCGTTCAATGACACCTTCTGCAGGGCGGCTCCTGCGGCTCCCACGCCGACCTCGCAATCGCCGAGCGGCTCGCGCAGCGACGGCGACAGCGCCGGCGCGGGCAGGGGTGGTGGCGGCAGCGGCAGCCTGGAGCCGGCTGCGGAAGTGGAGGAGGTAGCGCGATCGAAGGACAAGAACCGTGTCGCGCAGAAGAAGTTCCGGCAGCGGCAGAAGGTACCGGCATCCGCCACCACACCAGCTTGGTCACATCTTCACATGCGACAACCACAGTTTCTCAGCTTGATGCTGTCCAGCTCCATTGCTGCCCGTGCAGGTGCGGATGCAGGGCCTGGGGAAGAGCCTGGGAGAGCTGAGCAGGCTGGTGGGCAAGCTGCGCCTGGAGAAGCAGGAGCTGCAGCAGCGGGCCCGCATCCTGGAGCCTGGGATGGTGATCTTGACTTACTTGGGTTGCTTATGATGCGCAAACAGGATCGGATGTAGGGGCTCGGCAAGTCGCTGGAGGAGCTGAGCAGCCTGGTGGGCAAGCTGCGGCTGGAGAAGCAGGAGCTGCAGCAGCGCGCGCGCATCCTGGAGTCCTCGCTCGCGGCAAACACGCACCACGAGGAGCGCCTCCATTGTGACGAGGTGAGACTGTGAAATTGATGGAGCTTGATATCAAAGGCGGATGAGCATCATGTCAGAGGGGTTGCTCACGGCGAACATGCACCATGAGGAGCAGATCCACTGCGACGAGGTAACCTTCAGGTGAGCCACATGACACAGTGACATTGGACGATCGTGCAGGGGGCAGCGGCGCATTGCCTGGATTGGCTGGACTTTGTGGGAGAGTTGCCAACGCTAAAGTGGGGCTGAAGTGTATTTGATTCGACAGGGAGCCTTGGGACGGGATCAGCGGTTGCTGGGCAAGGATGTGATAGAGTCCCTAGCCACGTATCCAGGATAGTGGCTGGCCTCGAACACATGAATTCACCATTTTCCAGGGCATCGTGTTGCAGAAGCAGTGGGTGCTGGACGAGGACATGGCGCAGTTTCTGAACTTCTTCAGAGCCAATGAAAAGTCCACCCAAAGGCTGAAACTCCAGATCGACATCGTCGGGACATCATTGCGCGGCAGCGGCGTTTATTAGGAGAGGATGCGGCGCAGTTTTTGAGTCGCCTTGCTTGATTGATCTTACTGCTTTGACGAACAACATCTAAGGCTGCTACGTCTGCGATTCTGCAGGACATCATGGCGCGCGAGCAGCGGCTGCTGGGCGAAGATGTTGCACAGTTTTTGAGCCGCCTGGAGTCGCAGCCAGTGCCCGCGGCGGCGGCGATGGCGCTCACCATGCAGCAGCTCGTGGACTCCACCTTCCCGGTGAGTGGAGAACAATGTTGTTCATATGTACAAAGTCACGAACGAGTTGATAGTGGTACCGGCAGCGGTGGCGATGGCGCTTACCATGCAGCAGCTCGTGAACTCCACCTTCCCGGTGAGTGCACTTCACCTTGATTCCATCTTCATATGTGATCCTGAAATGGGTTGCGATGTGAATTTAGGGTTTAGGGTTTAGGGTTGAGTGTTTAGTGTGGCGGCTTTGCCTCCTGCGGCGGTGGCGCTCACCAGGCAGCCGCTCGTGGACTTCGCCTTCCCGATTAGGGAAGCACACACATTCTTGTTCTAGGGTCCCCATCAGTTCTGGGCGGCTGCGTTTGGCGGCGGCGGTGCACCGTGCTGCTGCAGCTTGGCAGCGTCCCAGTCACTAGGGAGCAAGATCGCTGATTTGTGGTTCAGGAGTGGCAAGGGCCTTGCACTGAAGTGACAGCAGTCAGCAGTCAGCAGCGTTTGACCTTAGCCTGCACAGCGCGATGGCAGACCCTGTGGTGGTTTGCCTGATCAGCAGCGTTTGACCTTAGCCTGCACAGCGCGATGGCAGGCCCTGTGGTGGTTTGCTTGATTTGCATTGCTGCACGCAATAAGCGTGGTCGCATTGGCACACACATGGTCCGCAGATGCTGGTGCCTTTCGCCGTCTGCTACATTGCACGCGCAACGGCAACAGAAGTCCACTGTGACCTCTGTATGCACCTGACCACAGCTCACTACTGCATCTATGTGTTGCAGCGGTACATTGGGCGGCTGCGGCAGCTGCTGAGCAGCGCCGGCGGCGCCGCATCGGCTGCCGGGCAGGAGATTGAGGCGCTGATCGTTATGCGGGTGCGTATCTGAGGGTTGGAATTCAAGAGCATTTACACCTTGATGATCAAGATTGCAGAACATGAAGGCGCTCATAGTCATGCGGGTGAGCATCGGGATGTAGGGTCTGGATTGTTGGGGGTCTCGATGCTTTGGTCAGCCTACATGCCAAGCTGGCCCGTAGCAATTGCTACAAGCCCTTGCTGAGAGGGTGCATCTGAGGGCGACTGCATGACGCTCACTGGCGGCACTCTCAGACGACGCTAATGTGCAATAGGCTTGGTCATACTTGTCTGTTCTGTGTACGTGTGCCTCGAGACTGTGCCGGCATGCCGGCGATAGACAAAGACGAATCACTCCCCGATTCAGCACCCTGTGTCCCTGCGGAGGATGCAGAGGGAGCGACACGCGCTGTGCAGCTGCTTCCGTTGGGCTATCACATTATGTGTGGTCCACACGGTGATTTCAGTGTGTAATGTCGATGTTTCACAGAGAATGCACGAGGAGCGGCGCGCTCTCTTCAGCTGCTTCTACTGGGCCGCCTATGCCTGGAATCGACAGCAGCTCCCAGCGGCAGGACCGCTGCCAGACCAGACCTTCTGGACCGCACTCTTGGTAATACTGATATACCAATAGTATATACTATACTATACTATACTATTATACATTAAATATTACATACTATAGCATCGTCTGTTGCCGGCTTGCGCCAGCATAGCTGCTGCTCCTCTATCAGGAGGGGTTGCAGCTCAGCGACGAGCAGAAACAGACAGAGCGCTGCTGGAGCGGCTATCCCAGTAGCTCCTGGGATGTTCTCTAACGCATCTCCATGTATTCCCTACAGGAGGGCCTGCAGCTCAGCGATGAGCAGAAGCAGCAGCTCCTCGCGGGGCGCAGAGCGCTGCTGGAGCGGCTCTCACAAGTGGCAGCGCAGCGGCGAGACACGCTCGCGCAGCTCGGCCTCCAGCTGTTGCAGCTGCCGCGGGTGAGAAGTCGTCCGCAGGTTCAGGGTGTCAGGCTCCTGAAACCTGTTATCCGAACATTGCAAGGCTGCTTTGCATCTGCGGCGGGAAACGCTCGCACGGCTGGGCCTGCCCCTGCTGCAGCTGCCGCGGGCGAGGGGTTTCAATTTGAAGTAAAGCAAATATTGATCTTCATTCCTAAACCGCCTGGCAGCGCAGCGGCGGCGCATGCTCGCGCAGCTGGGGGCCCACCTGCTGCAGCTGCCGCGGGCACGAATCGTCTTCGAGCTCGAACCCCATTCAGCTAATGGCCACAGCATCGGATGACACATGCAGACTGCGGCTCCTCAGCAGGACGCCCCGGCGCAGCTGATGCCGCACGTGTTGCAACAAGTGCGTGTTGCAGCATTGCCGGGCCGCATAAGTCGACATGCTACACTGAGCTCGGTGCTGCTAGCGTGGAACGTGCCAACGGTGCATTCTCGCCTCCATGGCACAGGAGGAGTGGCTGCGGTGCGCGCCGGTGCTGGCGCTGCAGCAGAATCTGGGCCTGGAGCGGCAGGCCGCCTTCTCCTTCTGCTACACCTGGTTCGACGAGGTGACCACGGGTGTCTACGCATCTCTGTCCGAGTCGCTCTGTCTACACTTTCATCTTGAACTCTGAGCTCAGACGCTTCTGCGTCAGCCGGCATATCTGAGCACCAGCCACCAGGCGACAGTCCAGCGCATGGCCTGCACGGCCCAGCGCTGTGATGGCCAGCAACTCTGTACGATCAGCGACAGAGGCGTAGTGTGACTGATCGCCTTTCTGCCCCTGCGCGCAGACGCTGTCGCCGATGCAGGAGGCATGGCTAGAAGCCAACTCCTACCCCTGGTGTCCCGACATCTGGTGGGTCATTTCGACGGCGGCCGTTGGCCATGGTTTCTGCTTTAGTCTGCGTACATGTCTGTGCGAGCGCAGCGCCTGCTGCAAATTCCGCCACGGAGCCCTGCTGCAACAACGTGTGGCTTGCGCCCAGAAAGCGGCTTGCACCGAGAAATTGCATGTGCAATGTGCAGCTACTGGTGCCCAGATGGTGGCCTAGCGCTCAGATGATGTCCTAACGCCGTCTGACGGCCCATTCATCTGCTTCCTGCATCCACAGGAGGATGAGCAGCGTCGTGGAGCAGCAGGCGGCAGCGGCTGAGGCGAAGCCGGCGGGCAGGCGGGGGTCGAAAAGTAAATCAGCAGACGCCTCCGCAGCGGGCGGCTCGGGATCAGCGGCGGCATCCGCGTCTGGGGACTGGGACCCTAGTGCCGCCCTCGCACTAGAGTCCATGGGCGCCGCTGGCGACCTGCTGCCGCTCAACACCGCCTTCCAGCTGCTGGTCACGCCATCACTTGCGTACGGAGTGGGCCTCCGACTAAAACGTGCGCAAATCCCCCTCAGATAGAACCGTTTCTTCTGTGCTTCTCAAGGGCAAAGTGCTGCCGCAGGGCCTTTTCCTCTCTTGCCCTAAACCCTAAACCCTAAACACATTGCTTCAGCGTGCGACAGGCCAGTCGTGCGAAAATCGCATGGATGAGTGTGGCGCCATCAACAGAGCTCACGTGTCTGCAGTGGCTGCCAATCGCTGCCCGATCTCTCACCTCATGCTGTCCGGTGCTGCTATGCAGGCGTCAGTCTGGCGGACACATGCAACACGGTGGTGCCGGCAGAGGCGTTCCGCTGCCGTTGGTTAGAGTCCCTGGCACCAGATTTACCCTAACCAAGTGCAACGTGTGCGGCTGTCTCTGCTGATAACCCCGTGTGTTCCGCTTGCAGGTGGCAGCCTGACGGATCTGTTTGAGACAGTAGTGCTAGCTGAGGCATTTCCCGCTGTCGGGTAGAGTCCCCTGCGCCGGTCTTGGATCAATCATGCCTACCTCAGCGGCTGTCTTTGCTGACAATCATGTGATTTCCATTTGCAGGCGGCATTCTGGCCGACCCCTACGAAACTGTGGTGCCGCAGGAGGCGTTCCCGCTGCCGACATTAGAGTCCCTGGCGCCGATGTCCATCCACGATGTGCAGTGCGGGCGCTACCGGTCCGAAATGTTCTGGAACTGGATGCGGCGTAAGTTTCCTGATGGCTTATCCGTCCCCATCTGAGGATATCCTGAGGATATCCTGAGGATAATCGATTAGCAGCAGCACAGGAGCAGGCAGGCATGCCGTGTATCAGGTCAGAACCCATTCATCCAGTTGTGCCTCTAGTTAGATGCGACGGCCAGACGCGATGGCCAACAGTCGAGCAGCACAGCACCTTAGGACAGCCTTCTAGGCGGGTGCAGGACGCTCTACAGGCGCTGTGGCTATGGTGTCGATTGCTTTGCATTTTCCGGCAAATTGGCATGGTGCCACAGCATGGATTTTTGACCATGTTGCCCAGTGTTGCCGTCCTTCAGAATTTGAGGTCGCAACCCATATATCAATCACAATGTGCGATATCGTAATGTGCGGGTTTTGTAAGGACAAACTCGTGCTTCTGCTTGCTCTACGGAATTACATCATATCCCGACACATCACTGATTTGAGCTTGCAGGGAGCACGCAGCAAAACCACCAAGCCAACATTGCGAGGCATTTGACAAGGACTTCAAAAACGAAGATACATACCGATAACGATGCTATCCAACTACAACACCCTAACATTTTGGATTGCAAAAAGCTTGCCGCTACACTTTGGCGCTGACGACCGTCACTCGTTCATCGTCTCCCCGTTGAGAAGGTTGCCACACCCACGCATGTGCTTTGCCGCATCGTTTGGCGTCAGTACAGGTTGGCAAACACGCTGTATGTATTGGCGCCCTGCAGGAAATTAGCATGGACCGTCAGTGCAAAAGGGGCATCCGTCCATCATCAGCATTCCCGTTGCACGTACACATACTGCAGGCAAACGGCTTTTGCAGTGACGCGAGGTGTGGCTGGATTGGCTCAACAAGCAACAGCTGATCATGATTCGTACATACAAGCCATATGAGGTAACCCAATCAGTCCCACCTCAATGATGAGCTTGAAGGAGCCGACGGCACCCACAACGCCCACCAGGGTGTAGATGACTGTGATGCTGATGTTGAGCACCCACACCCACGCGCGCGGCCGCTTGGCCGTAAGGTACAGCAGCGCCGGTAGGATGAAGTCCTGCAAGGAGTAAGGGGGGCCGTACATCAGCAAAAAAATGTGATGTTGAGCACCCACACCCACGCGCGCGGCCGCTTGGCAGTCAGGTACAGCAGCGCCGACAAGATGAAGCCCTGCAAGAGAAGGGACGCGATTTGAGTGCGCGGGCAATGCAATGGTTTTGACTGCCAGGCGGCTGTCGTCAGATGGAGCAACGCCGGCAGTGTGAAGTCCTGCAGCATTGACATCAGCTGGAGGAAACAGTCATGCGTGCATGGACAAGACCAAAAGAGTCTGAACATCAACTTGCATGATGTAGAGGGTAGAGAGGCACCCTTGCCGAAAGCTCGAGCACGAGTCTTAGTAATTTTGTCAGAGTATGACGCACCAGGGGGGTGTAGCCGATGGCGCTGACGTGCGCCGCTTTGATGTCAATATGTCAATATGTCGACATGTCAATGGCAACTGGCATGACCTATGTTCTCTGCTTCAGAATCGGTATGTTCTCTACTTCAGAATCGGTTTCGCACCAGGGGCGTGAAGCCGATGGCGCCAACCAGAGCTGCGAAGCTGCCAAAGAACGGGATCCTGCATGTGCACCAGACAATATCACTTGAATTGAAGCTACTTTCCAATTTCAAAACAAAATCAGCAACACATTTTCCAAGCTTTGGCCAAGGGTCGACACAAGGTCTCACATTGCCGCGATAAGCGTCACCAGGGCGATGTACACCTGGCGTTTGCAACAATGCGTGGTATCAGCATGGCAGTCATTCCAATGATGCCACATTCACATGACAAGGCAGCAAAAGCGGAATGTATCGAACATGTGCCGGGCTCTTGATGCACAGGGACATATTCAGTGACACTCTGGGACATATTCAGTGACACTCTGCTTATTACTCACCGTGGTGATAAGGAGGCGCGTTGCCACATTGCGCAGCGCCATGGGCTTTTGGTTTCGGTCCATAAGGCGGACCTCGATGAACCTGTGTGACCCAAGAGAGAGGTCACAAAGTGGCCTGTCTTTGTGAATGGCTCTGCGTTTTTCGGAACAACCGCTCGACACAAGTGTGTATCATTGCCGAGGCGTATTGAGGCACAGCAGCTGCAAGGCAACTCACTCGTAGGTAGGTCTGCAGTATATCTGGTAACCTGCGCGCACAGGGAGAGACACTCTCGAGAACCTGCCGCTACGTGTTGACGGCACCGCAACGACAACGAGTTGATATATCAATACAGCGCTGGTCCCGTGCCATGCGCATGGCATGCTGACAGGAAGCAGCAAAAGCAGTGCTGGTTCGGAGAACTCACAGCCAACGACCTGCGCATAAGCAAGCAGACTGTCAGGATTGGGCCAGCATCAACGGAGAGCGTGTACACTGGGGAGACACTGGATGTGTTCTGGGAAGAATGGCGGTACTGGCGGGACGCACTTGGACGATCAGGAAGGCGTTGGCAATTGTGGATCCCCATGTGGGCGTTGTGAAAGACGCCACAATGAACGGCTGCACCAGGTTGCCAAACGCCCTGCAGCGGTGCAGGATCCAGGAATCAACGCCAATTGCAGACTTGCAGGACACCGCACGCAGTGGGGAACAGAGCGTGTCCCACGGCATGATCATTTCACGAGCACTGTCCAAGTGAAAACCGAATCTCACCAGTATCCGACAATGGCCAGCATGATGTCTGCACGGCAAGGCACCAAACATGCTCAGCCGCTGAGGATTAGCACCAAACATGCTCAGCCGCTGAACATAATCACATCACGTCAGCAGTGCGCATAGACAGCTGTGCAGCAGAGACAACACAGCGTTGTGCCACGCTCATCATTCTTTGGCATTTCATCAGTGTGGCATCCTGCATGAAACATGGGCCATGAGACGCCACGAGATGCGAAGAGCAACTCACATGTGCATGTAATGATGGAGAAGCAGAACGAAATGCCCTTGTACATGTTTCTGTTGACCGGAGGTGGCACTGTCGCTTGGATCTCAGGCAGCAGAGTATCGCCTGCAGGGTCATACAGTGCAACAGCATGTCAGCCGCTGGAGGGTGTGCGGAAGTCAAGCACCGTGACGCCAGTGGCGTGCAATTTTGCAATCAATCCGTGCTGAGTGTGGCCACGGACTGCAGAAGGTCGAACCTGTGCAAGCCCCTATATAGGGCATTATAGGCCATATATATAGGCCATATATGGAGCAATGCGCACCGAAGGTAAAGGCGATGATTCCCAGGGCGGCCATGGCGTTGAAGACTTTGGCGGCCGGCGTGCCTGCCAGAGAGTACTCCACTGTGCTGCGGTCCGCCTCAGTTCCTGCAGCCGATTGACAGTCTGCTGAGAATACGAATGAGTGACCGTCCACAAGCTGAAGCGGTGCGCGGCACTGCTCAGCAGCGCTGCAGGTGACCTGATGGTGACGGCGGTTCTGCAACACCTAACCGTTCATGTTTGATGTTTATGGCGACGCAGGTGAAGCCCGATTTGACTATTTCAGATACGAAGCTGAGACAACGTTCAAACTCGGTATGGGATCGTCACCATTCTTGATGCTCATGGCGACGCAGGTGACGGTGAAGCCAATCGTGCACACAGTGCACAACGTGTTGAGGCCGCGCAGGCTGTGGATGGTGGGCAGCTGGCTCAGCAGCAGCTGCAACGCGCCGAAGATGATGATGAAGTGCTGCAGCGTCATGCTGCCCGCCGGATCGTACAACTTGTAAATTGACTACAAAAAGGCAAGGAAAAACACATTGGGAGACTGCTGACAAGCAAGGCTGTGGCGCCGAAGATGCTGGGGGATCGCATCATAAATCAGGCGAACAAGTCAGTATCTGAGTATTAGAAAATAAGCGCTCCGTGTGTCATACCATCGAAACATAGGGGATCACCTTGGCGCTGATAGCGGCAGCAATCTGCACCGTGATGTTGTTGCCGATGGAAGCAATCTGCAAGCAGCAGAAATATAAACGTCAGACATCGATACTGAGACCAGGATTGGGTGATGTGCCGGGCGCAATTTGCAGGCAGCAGTTCCTACTGTGCCGTCATTCGTCAGGTCTGCAGTATTGCTGGTGGAGCCACCGCGTCAGATTGCAACCCGTCAGAAAAGCCAATGCCACACTGGCGTCAAGTTCGACTGTCATCGACGACAGCGCGCTAGGATGTTTCGAACAGCTTGTTCTGTTGGAATTGGAGCCCACCTGCTGGAAAAGAATCGTGGCATAGAAGCCAAACGGGCCCCAGATGCTGTATGACAGGTCGCGGTACCTGCACATGGCATTGACCAGTTCGGAGATGATGCCCGTGCGAGTCAACGGGAGTGCTTCTTCCACTGCTGCAGTGCGAGAACAGAAGATTGGGACTGCGGCCGCACCTGAGGTAGTGGTTGCCGTCCCAGCCGTTGAGCGAGGCCAGCAGCAGCGAGCAGTACCAGGTCACAGCGATGCCCATTCTGCGGAACAGACACGAATCTCATCTCCAGAGCACTCGCGTTCTGAGCTGAATGCTGAGTCACTTTGTCACGCACACATAATGATGCAGCACTGAATGGGAGTTTGGACAGTGTGCTGAACTGGGTAGGCAAGTTTCAGCGGTCAGGCAGCAAGGAAGCATAGGCAAGAACGCCACAAATGGTGACACAAAAAGCTCACAGCAGCCAGACGAGGCCGCCGCCCCAGGTGAGACTCGCGAATGCAAAGGCGAGCGGTGCGTACGCCGCCGGCGTCGCGATGGTGGTCGTCAGGTGATAGCCCGCCTGGATCCAGGAGCCTGCGCAAGAAGTGCACAGCTCACTACTAATAGCTCATTACTAGTAGCGCCGGCCTGGCGCTCAAGCACATGGTCGATGTGCGGATGGCTGCACCGCCGCACCTGGTGAGATACATGCATGCATTCGGTGCTGCGTGGGCTGCATACAACTGCCACCGGTCAGACTGCAGGGCAGGCGTAGCTCGCCTGCGCCGACGTCGGTGCGGAAAGACGGCAGGTGCTCCTTGTCCGAGTATCTGCTGCTGACGGAGACATCGGCCATGCCGTCAGGGCTGTAGCCCTTCTTGCCGGTCATGAAGCCGCCGCGCACGCTGTCGTCCGCCCACTCCCGGTTGGCCCGAGGCGCCTCCTCGGCGTCCGCCGCTGCGGCGCGCGCGGCGCGGCCGCCGCCGCTGGCGGAGTCGTCGTTTGGGATGTTAGGGCCCAGAGTCATGGCGTCCCTTACGCTGGGGACAATTTGAGTGGCAGGCAGCCTGTGCTGCAGGTACAGCAAGCAGGCAGTGTGCCTGCAGACACGAGCAAGGAGTGTCAGGTTGGATGTTGCAGGTCGTCGCCAGCGCCGACGCAGGGGCCACGAAAAGAAAGGGCTGATCGGCGCCGTTCATCGTCATGCAGGAGACAAGTTGAGCTGCTTTGTGGTGTGGGCCCTTCCCAATACACATTTCAGTGTCGAGATGAGCCGCTAATGAACCGCGCCCTTAGGGCGTGCACGCCAATCTATCAGCGTCTCAAGGTTCACGACACTTCTGATCACGAATCTTAGGGTTTGCGCATGCGATACAGGTTGCACAACGCGCGCGCAGGTGGGATACATGTTTGACACGTCAACGCACTGTACTTGGCCACAGGTCCGTGCAAGACCCTCCTCAAGCGAACCGAGGCGATCAAGAATGCTTGAAGGTCTCACTCGCCGTGCAGCGGGGCCCATGCCGGATAGGCGGCTGGTTGCACTTCGTGTATGACCTCGCACCTCTCACTTGGTCAAGTTGCCAGCGCCGGTGATCTGCCTCGCCGCCTCCCTTCTGCCCGCTGACACGAGACAATGGCAAGCTGTTGTGCTTGTCTGATCGGCGTTTTGTTGGCTTGATCAGCTGCAGAAGGCTGCTCCGTGAAGCCTGTGAACCGCGCACGTGGGACACGGCGCACGTGACTTGTCAGACAGACGAATTTCACGCAATTTGCGTAAATTGTCCATCCGTCACAATCCAGCAGCGATCTGAGCGGTTGGCCAAATTCGGAGAGGCTTGAAATAGTCAGGACTTGCAGCGGCCACTCCACAATCCTATTCTACGTACCCAATCCCGCCCAAACAGCCCCTCCTGCTCCGTGACAGCGCCTGCGGTTATGATGGCCATGCAAGCACAGCAGACGGCTTGCAGCCAGTTTGGTGAGTCGTAACAGGCTGAAAGCATGCGGTTTGGGGTGGTTGGTGCTGTGAAGCCCGAACAAGCATGGCTGATGCTGTTGCATGTGCAGTTAGCAAACTGCAATTTCATGTCCAGCCTGCTCATCTGTTCTCCGGCTTCATGCAGGTGGCAAGCAGGTAATGCAGACAGTGCTGCCACAGCGCGCCGCGGCAGGTGAGGCCAACCCAGTCCTGCAGGCCATGATCCAGACAAATGCATGCCATATCACTGCCGCGTCTGACTCAGTGGTGCAATGCTTCAAATTACTATCTTTTACTGCTGTCTGTTCCTTGATGCAGGCCCACGCCGCCCTGCCGTCCGCACAATGGCCATCGCAGCGCCGCCGCAGGCGGCCAAGGGAACTGAGCAGGTGACGCCGCTGCAGCTCGGCTACACCATGCCAGGTGACTTTCTTCTGCAGATTTCAGTCACCTCTGAGACTGCTGACATCCATACACCGTCGTTCGGCACGGATCCTGCCTGCGCAAAGCCGCCATCAGCTCGCATCAGCCTGTACCATGTGCCACGCCGGAGTCCGCATTGCGCTGATTGATTGATCGCATTGCCGCCTGCAGGCGAGTTCGAGAAGCACGCGGGCTGCTGGATGGGGTGGCCCGACTCGGGCTACCTGTGGCGCGACGGCGCCAAACCCGCGCAGGAGCAATATGCCAACATCGCGAAGGCAATATCCGAGTTCGAGCCGCTCACCATGTTCGCCAACGCCGGCCCGGTGCGACAAATATTTACTCCGACTGCAACAGATCTTGTATAGACTGTGTGAGCCTGTTGCTGGAGCTGCGCTGAAGCTCTGTTGTTGCCGGCAGATCCTGACCCTACGGGCCAGCTGCTGCACCGCCATTCGCAAGGACGACGAATGTCGTCGAGGGCGATTGTGCGCTAAACTGCTTCATGGTTCTGAAAATTATCTATACAAATGCTGCAGGCGGCCCACCTTGCAGTGCAGCACTTCAAGGACCCACCCAACATAATGGAGTGCTTATTTCGGCCGCGATAGTCTACATATGACTTGTTATACCCTGTTCACCAGGCGGCCGACCTGGCGCGGCAGTACTTCAAGGACTCGCCCAACGTGTTCGTGGTGGACGACATCCCCATCGACGATGGCTGGACTCGTGACTGGGGGCCCACGGTGTGTTCTGTTGGCGTTGTTGATGTTCTTCATCCCTGCATCTCAGACTGTGAGATTGATGCGCTTAATTTAAGCTCACTCTCGCAAATCCTCATAGAGGACGATGAGACCGTGAGTGGGAGCCCAGGGACCACTTTCACTTTCAGGCCAGCTTTGGCTGGGCTGCTCCTGCTGGTCTGACGCTCTGTTGCCGTGTTGACTCCTATCGTGCCTCATGCTGCAGTGCATTGCCAAGACAGAGGGTGGCAAGCGCACGGTGGCCGGCGTGCACTGGGACTACGACTGCTATGGTGCGCATGATTCCCTTTCTTGCCACGGCTCAATGCTGCAAGTTGTCGCCGCCTTCAGTCAGTGCGCCTGCTCTGGGAAAACAGTCCGCAGCCACCAAGCAGAAGTCTCAAAAAGGAAGAGATCACTGTGTGGATACATGTTGTACTGCCACTCTGTTGCAGGCGGCACCCAGAAGCTGCTGCTGGGGGAGCCGACCATGATGCCCAACTGGGACCGCGATGCTGAGGTATGTCAGTTTGCATCCCTTGCCATGCCGCTCATGATGTCCGGGCAGCATGCAGCACTCAGTGCACAGACAGGGCTCCATACTGCGCGGGGTGCTGGTCATGTGGCTCGCGCCACAGCAGCCGCAGTGGCCGGCGCAAGATGCGCCCATGACATGGGATTTGACGCCAAAGTGTCAACACTGGCATCTCACATTCCGCAGGCGGGCCGTGCGCTGCTGCGGCGGTCGGAGCTGGAGATCTTCGAGTGCCCGCTGCACCTGGAGGGCGGCTCCATCCACACTGACGGCGAGGGGTGAGAATAGACAACTAACGCTGCTGATTAGCCCTTAGTTGTCACAAGACGTCTGCACACCTCTGCTCCGTCACGATCGCATCGACTGCCTGAGACCTGAGAGCAGCGGTACCCTGAGGGCTGCGACACTTCCGCACAGAGTTGATTTGAGTTACAGCTGCTGTGTGGCTCGTGCAGGACTCTGATCGTGACGGAGCAGTGCTTGCTGTCGCCGACGCGCAACCCCAGCCTGGACCGGGCCGGCATCGAGCACTACCTGAAGGTACGGCTTTCACTTTGCCTTTCAGCCTGCCTTCCAGCCGTTCAAACCTTCTAGATCATGTTATGTCGCCGACACGGAATGTCGCCGTCGCGGAACCCCAACCTCGACCGCGCCGGCATCGAGCACTACCTCGAGGTACCGATGGCCGTTCTGCCTTTCAAACTTTGTCGACCTCGTTTTCCCAATGCACAACCCCGACTTGGGCCGCGTCGGCATCGTGCTCTCAGAAGTCAATGATTTCTCTTCAGTGAGAATCGAGAATTCAAAAGAAGAATCCTCTGTGCGTCAGCTGTAGGTGTCTGCATCAGAATTGCATCAGAATTGACGCATTGCCGCCTCAACAGTTGATGAATCGATCTGTTGCCAGCTTATCATCTGTGGCCACACGCAATACACTGCAATGCCGCCAACGTTTAGCGTCTCGTGATCTGCCTCGGCCTGCAGGAGTACCTGGGTCTGAAGAAGGTGATATGGTTCTGGCGCGGCATCTGCGGCGATGATGCGGTGGTGAACGGCCACGTGGACAACTTCTGCTGCTTCGCGGAGCCCGGCAAGGCCATGCTCGCCTGGACCGACGACGAGATGGACCCGCAGGTAGGAAAATTTTCGTCATAAAAGGGTTTTTTTCCATAGAAGGCTGCGAAGTCTCGGCTCCACACATTCAATGGAGAGCTTCTGTGGACAACTGCTGCTGCTTTGCGGAACCTGGCATCGTCATTTTGGCCTAGCACCACAATTGAATTTGCAAGCGCTGCATCGCTGCTGCTCTTGGCCCAATGAAATTGCATGCTCTGTTTGCACTAGCCCAGTCCCTGCATGCTCCTGCCAGGCATTTAGCTGTAATCCCTGATGAGCTGTCGATGATGAGCAACCTGTAGGAGCCCTCTCCTGTGAGCGAATGCGCATGAGAGCTGTCTTGCCGTCTGCAATGGGCGGAAACCTTCCCAGACCGGTCAGTCATATGACACTTTTTCACCGAGCCCTGTTTTCTTTCCTGCCCTGTAGTGGGAGGTGTCCAACCGGGCGCTGGATGTGCTGAAGAACACGACAGACGCCAAGGGGCGGAAGATCGAGGTGTGCAAGATCCGGCTGCCGCCGCCGCAGTTCCGCAACTACCGGGAAGCCGAGGGCCTGGCAGTGAGCCGCTTGTCTTTCTCTGTCAGTTTCGCCTTTCAATTTTCTGTGGACACCACCTGTTTGACGACTGTCGGCGGTGGCTGCGGTCGCGTCTCATTCCCCTGGAGATGAGACCGAGGGCCTGCCAGTAATAATGTTCGTATGTTGCCTGGGTGATCTCAGAGAGACTTCAGCTCTGAGTGATGACTGAAAATGAGAGCTGAATCGGAGCAGCAGACAGTTTTGTCTGTGCTTGCAGCCGGACCACATCGAGAAGGGCTACGTGCCGCGCATCGCCGGCGAGCGGCTGCCAGCCACCTACATCAACCATTACACAGCCAACGGTGCGATCTTTCTGGCGTGAATCATGATGATTGGATTCTGCAGGTCATACTGGGTTTCCCTGCTGCTCGCTGGACATCACCATGCCTGTGGCGGCTGAGCATGTGTCATGTAGAGATGGCACAGCGTTGCCTGCTGCAGGGTGGGTGCATGTGTATGTGCAATGCATAGCAGGGTGTTCGATGTCCATAACCGCCTCCCAAAATATCCTCACTCTCTTCATGTGCAGGCGGCGCCGTGGTGCCGCAGTTCGGCTATGCAGCGACGGCAGCGGATGAGCGCGCGCTCGAGGACATCTACCAGGCGTGTGATGCTGTGATCAGCTCCGCAGCACTTTCGTTCACTTTGTAGCTCCTGCAGTGGCTGCGTCATACTGTCATCTCAGGCGCTGCAAGTTTGCACACAATATTGGCAAAGGACATGAAAGCTGTGCCATCAAGTCGTCAGCTGGTGCTATAGAGCCCCCTTTCAGTCAGCACATCACTGTCCAATCAGCGGCATTCTTACCCCTCTGGCGAAGTCAACCGGTTTCTTCGGTGCAGGCGTATAACGGCGAGCGCAAGGTGGTGGGCGTCAAGTCGCGGGAAGTCGTGCTCAACGCAGGCAAGTTTTGTATGGCTTTAGGGTTTAGGGTTTAGGGTTTTGTATGGCAGACATCGTTGCTGGTGCACTTCATTTCAGATTGATGATGACAATGTGTGGTCCCCTTGGTCATGACACCCAACATCTCTCTGGTTGAAGGCTTTTCAATAACGGATTCTGCTGCTTGTTGCAGGCAACATCCACTGTATCACCCAGCAGCAGCCGGCGTCGTGGTGAAAAAGTCAGCAGCCCACACAACACAAGGCCGGGTAATGCAAAACCAACCTGCGGCAGCGGGCGCTGGATGTGGCAGCTGCTGGCGACACATGTGCGTCTTCCGGTGCGTGGATTCAATGTTCGTAGACAAAAGTTTCAAAATGGTTGGTGTCTCAATGAGTGTGGCGTTAGCGCCCTAGGGATTTCGATCAGACACTTGCTTCAGCCTTACATTGAGCATGTAAAGCAACGCACACCATTCTCCGCTGCCTTTTCATGCGAGCCATTCTTCTCCCTCAAACCACACACAGCCTGCAGTGCAGGTGCATCCGACTTATCAAACACATTCAAGCCTCTTCCAACCATAGCAGATCCCATGCATGCTACAGCTGTGTCATGCTGCCCTGCCAAACCAAACAGTGTGATCTAGTAGTATATGGCATGCCGCTGTTGCATTTGGGTTTCAGACCCAGGCGGGCGCATGTGCTGCGAAGAACGCTGTGCTGCGCTGCAGTGCCCACCGCACAGCTGGGCTATGTGAATGCCTCACCTTCACGCATCTCCGGTTGGACTGAGGTGGCAGCTAGCTGCAACTGCGAGCAACCTGGGAGTGCTGCCTGCGCGGCTCACCACCCTCATGTGCCTGAGACGTTCATGGGAGGAATATGTGGATGGCATGTGCATCACTGATGGCAGGCTGGAATTTAGCCGGCCACCACAGCCGTTGATGATGGTGGTGCGGACACTGCGGCGTCTGACACGCCCGTCCGGAGATGCCTGAAGGTGAAACATTCACATAGCCCTCTGCTGCCTAACATTTTTGTTGCATGGCGCAAGGTTTGTGCAGACATTTTCGTACGCGGTATGACGAGGTTGGGGCAATAAATAAAATTGATATGCAACTTGCTGCAGACTGACCCGCAAGGAACGCCGGGGTTTCAAACCCCGGCAAGTTGCCGCCGCACCACCCCCAGCACCGTTCGATAACATCAACAGAATCGGCACTCAGGCCGCACCGCCAGGGGTCAATATTGACCCCCGGCGGCGCGGCCGGAGTGCCGATTACCCTGACCCGCCAATGATTAATCATTGGCGCTGGCGGGTCAGGGTTCGGGACGGTTCTCCAGATGTCTGGCCGAAGCGGGATCCGCTGTGGCCCCTGGAGGCCAGGCTGCCTGTCTAAGGGACTCGCAAGTTGCAGTTTGCGAGTCCCTTACACCAACCTGACATCATTGTCAATATTGACAATGATGTTTTCAGGCATCCATGGACTGCCTGCGCTACTTCTCTCGTGATGAGGTGTCGACGCAATTTAAGCAAGCACTGCTGCAGTTGTCATCTCACAAGCCAGACGGAGTGCCACTAAGTGGAATATTGTTGGACTTGACAAGACCCGATATCGGTGCAAATTTTGGACATCGATTTTGGACATCGATGCAAATTTTCGTGGCGGTGGTATGCTTCACAGCGACCAGCATTCGAGCGATCCCAGCGCATCATGCGATTACATAGGAACACAGACCGCCAAGTTCTACCCGTGACCACAGTTGGAACCTGACTGCAACATGAAATCTCGAATTTCGAATAAGTACCAACCCAAAGCTGTGCGGTGTGGTACACTATTCAGGTTGTAAAACACAACAATGCTCATGCACTTGACACCAAGCAATATGCATTCTGACTAAAAATGCATCTTTACAAGCTTCTGACTGTCCGATCATCACCATTGATGTGTGTCCAGGCTCGCCGAGGGTTTTCTATGACCCAAGCCGGCCAATATAGATGACGGTGATTTGCCCGGGCGCCAGGTCCTGAGCCGGTTGTTGCACTTACTTGCCCAAGACAGTACCATCAAGGGTAGCTGAGCCACCATTGTTCGACGACACATCAGCGTCCAGGTCTGCGCCGCCGACGTTCGTGTCGGAGTCGAGCCCCGGATTATCTGCGCCGCAATGAACAGCACTCGAATTAGAGCTTGTTCCAAAAAAAATTATGACTGCACCATCGCGCACATCAGCATGCGAACCACTGGAGTGCACTGCACATTTGATTGGCCGGCAGATTAACTCGGCAGGACTGCCGGAGCTGCTTTTTTAAATTGTTTGCAGTGGTCCAATGCTTCACGCACTGGACTCCAAGCTGCTTTGCAAGGTCTGCTTTCAGTGACCTGCATCTTGCAGAGACTATGACAACTGGTCGGACCTGTCAGTGTGAATGACGTGGTGTCGCCTAGGCCCAGGCCCACGCCCAGGAGGTGGCGTCCAGGCTCGTCTGCACGGTCAAGCAACCGCATGGACATCAGTAGCAACATAACCCGGTCCATGTGCAATTGTCCTCCACGCACTCCGCACTGTTTCGGAACTCGTTTTCCTTCTGTTCCAACGATAATGTTCCAACGAACGCCTTGATAAAAGCAACATCGGATGGCCTCGACGCAAACAGCATCAGCGCAGATGGTCTCGATGGGAGCAACAAGCTTCAAAGGAACGTGAAGGTTGCAGCCGGCGATATCGATGTCTACGGCTAGATGTGTGCATGCACCATCGGACCTTCATGACAAGTTGCCTTTGCACGCAACCCAGGTCAGCAGGGAGTCGAGTAAAATGGCTGCTGGCTACATCCTCGGCAAGCCTCACCACCTTGTCGGCGGCGAAATCACACTCCCGCCATCCGAATCACATGGAGACCTGAGTACTAGGCGGTAGGCAGCAGGCAATAGTTCGTAAGCAGTGGGCGGTAGGCGGCCTGGCGGCGACCGTCACAGGTGTGTTCGAATCATGCCAGCTCTCGCACCCGAGGTCGTGGTGACGGGGCGGCCAGCGAAGGCGGGCTGCAGGACGAGGGCCAGTGCCACAGCGGCGAGGAGCACACGCGCAGCGGTCTTCATGGTGCGTGAGTGACGAGTAGGCCCGGCTTTGCGAAGGCTGCAAGCGCGGAATGGGCCGAGGAATGGCCGGCAAGCTGCCTTATCCCTCCATGCATTTCTAAATTCCCCAGAGTCCTACTCATCAAATCGTTCTGCGCGGTCTTCCCGTCCGCCACGATCAGCAGGCCCTGGGACTAACGGCCCATCCGAGCGCTGACGGGTCAGCAGTGACTTCAGCCAGCTGCCGACCAGCTTGGCTGTACAATTGGTCGGTCATCATTACTCCAGTGACAAAATGCACTGTGGAGAAGTCGGTGGCTCGCGATTGGTGTGCGTGAGAGGGTGTCCAGCTGTTTCTCTAGTGCAGAAGCTTCGGGGGCGGCTGCTGCATGCGTGGCGGGTCTAGCTGCGGGCTGCAGAGCGCCCTTTCGCTGGTGCCGTCCGCAGTTCCGTTGGCGTTTCCTTTGTTTTGGGTATCTGGAAAGAACACAACAGGGAAGACCTGCGTACGTGGCGGCTGCTGGAGGCATGGCGCGTCCAGCTGCGGGCGGCGGAGTGCGTGCCGGCGTCGCCAATCCCGTCTGCTTCGATCCCCGCCATCACCAGCGACCGCAGCGCCGGAGGGCGCCGGCTTTGCCAAATGTTGTACACACGTCCCTGCAGACAAGCACAACGATCCTGCAGCCTCTCTGCCGACATGCCCTGCCAGACGACATGGCAGCATCAGAGGACATAGGCTGATTGTAGCAGTGCGCATCGGTGCAAACGTCTTCCCTGGGACAGCATGTATGCATCTGCTTATAGAGCCACAGTCCACTGCAATGCATCTGGCAGAATCTGACAGGGCCCTTGTTTTGCCAGCATTGACCTCAGGATCGCCACATGTTAAAACCCTAATCGTGGGCCGCACCTGGAGAGGAAGCCTTGGCCCTTTTTTCAGGCGGTGCGATCCAACCGCAGCGTCGCCAGCCGAGGCAGACGTCCCAGTGCCTCCAGAATGGGCGGAAGTCCCACCGCCGGGTCTGCAGGCGCGACAGAGGATCAGCGCTGCCCGCCTTCACTTGCTCGGCGCACAACTGCTGCAGCAGCCCCAGCGCCTCCACAATCGGTGGCGGTCCCGCCGCCGGGACTGCAGACACGACCAAGGGTGCACCTGTTCAGCCATGAGTAAGCACTCGAGGCCCAGCCGTGGCAGCCAGCCCTGCGCCACCACAATCGGTGGCGTTCCCATTGCCGGGTGTGCGAGGGGCGCCACCCATGTCAGCCTCCAGCAGGGGTCAACACTCTCCAGCGCACATTCACAGGAACATCCTGAACCGTGGCTGACCTGCTGGAGCTGTATCGCTCAAAGTCAAGAGATGGGGCAGTTGGGCACCCATTTTCTCGGCGTGGCACGAAACGGCTGCCGCAAGGGGTGTATTCATGTTTCATAAGCTCTGAAAAGTGAGCAGCAAGCTGGGTACTAGAATATTAGGATCGTTGCTGACAGGTTTCAAGCCCACCTGCGCTGCTACCGTCGCCCTGGCCGAACGCTGCGAGCCCGCGCACAGGCATGCGCCCGCTGTAGGAGCACCACATGGTGACATCGCGCAGCTGCACCGCCGTGAGCGCCGCCTTGCACTGTAACGCTGCCGCCAGCGAGCCGGCCTCTGCAACGGCGCCCTGCGACCGCCCGACGCCCCGCGAAAGCGTCTCCAGGCGGGTCAGACTGCCTGCGGCACAGGACAGGTTCAGCTCAGAACCAAGCCGCCAGTAGATGATGTTTGCCAATTCATGACGGCATAAAGCGCCTGATGTGCAACGACATTGTCTCCAGGCGGGTCAGGCTGCCCGCGACGGCGTAGGAGAAGAAACAGGTTTTGACTGCAAAATGGGGATGCGCTACCGATGGAAGATGCTTGTTGACAAGGAAGGCGCAAGATGCGCATGCGAGCAGCTCAGCAGGGCGAAGCTTGCAGGAGCGCCATGCCTGATGACTACTGTCGTACCGAGAGAGATTGTCGTGGTAGTTGATTGGTCAACATTATAAGCTGGCTGTCACTAACCGCCACGCCAACACAGCGGAGGCAGGTACCCTAGTGTCTACACTCTTGTATGCCTCAGCTGGCCGTGACAACGCAGGGTGACCCGAACCAGAGCCATTGACAACACTCACCTCTCTAATGCGACAGCCGACGCGTTCGCACGCCGGCCGTGAAGCTTCAGGGACCGAAATTTTGTGCCGACCGGCACTGCGTCCCGTGGCAACTCCCATCAGCCATAAAACACAAGCGCCGTCACCTGCCTGCAGGTTTCACGACATGAGACATTTGACAGCATGCTTTGCTGTTGTGCTCGCACGCCACAGCTGCTTGAACACCTTCAGCAGTGGGTTGTGTCCAGCGGTGATGACAAGACGGCCAGCGGTGCCATGCGTGCGCAGTCGCCGTACAAGCTGCAGCCTGTGCGCAGCAAACCATTGGGGGTACACACGGTACATGGGCTGCAGCGCCTTTGCATACCGGCAGCTGCAGGTCGTGTTCGAAGCTGGCGGGCGGCAAGAAGCACAGCCACCGCAGGAGCGGCAGAGCGGGCCGGGCGGCCAGGCCAGGGTCCACCAGGCCCCGCCACTCCAGGCTGCTCAGCGTCGCTTGCGACGCCAGTGACTTTCAGACATCTTCCACCAGCCGCTGATCCACCGCCAGCACGCGCTTGTTGCTGGCGCCGGCGCCCGCCGGGGCGTCGATGACTGCGACGTGGCGCAGATCACACAGCTGTGCACCAAGGTAAAAATGAATGACATCCTGACATGGGAGTTGCGACAGTTCAACAGCGTTGGCTGGTCAACGGCACAACAGGCTGATATGTGCAGCTGCACCCATGTTTCGGGCGAGGCTGCAGCAGCCGCAGATCGCTCACTTTGGGCTGAGGCACATGCAGATCATCTGAACATGCCCGCGGCAGCTGCTCCGCCAGGAGCCGCCGATGAGGTTGGGCCAGCCGGTCGCCGTTGAAGCACAGCCGATGCAGGCCCGGAAAGACCGCAATATACTCCAGGTCGCGCCCCTTGCAAACGGGGCCGGAAACTGTCTGCAGGCTGCTCCGAACCGCTCGCGCCCTGCATGCGACAGCAGGCCAACGTGAGTAATGCCGGCAGCCGTGAAGCGTCAGGCACTGCACTCTACTGCGGAGTGCGAGGCAGTCGGATCCAACGCAACTGATGTAAATTACAGAGTATGCGTCTTGTGCTTTGGAGCACGCTCCTTGCGCTTTAACCAAATGTCGCTCCGCTGCTTTGTCGCCAAGACTGCACCTTCGGCATGCCAGGGATGCCTGCTCCAGATCCTGCTCGGACAGCAGTCCAATAATGAGGCAAACGATGTCCTGCGGCAACACGACTGCTCCAAAATCGACGTGAATTGACAACATCCGGTTCACTCAGAGCGTTATGCTTCGCAGCAACATGGCGAAGCAGGCTGCCGTGCAGTCGAGACTAGCAGTACGAACGTGTAGAGACGATTGCCATACTCGCGGGCCGCCCCACAATTGCGAACAGCTGAATGAAACACCTGTCGGCAGACTTCCGGATTGATTGGAGTGGTCGAAAATGACCTTTTGCTGACCGACAAAACACACGATCGAAAGGGGAATGTGCTGCTCGACTGATCAGCCAGAGTCGTGGCCAAGTTCCTCGCCAGCCTGGTCATGCTAGCATTCTCACAGCTTGCAGTCCACATCTCCGTCTATACACCTGCTGTAGGAGCGGGTCCAGCAGCTGCTTCACCCTCTCGGGGTTCACACCGTTGGCCTTTGCGTTTGCAGTGGCTCCGGAAGCAGCATTTGCGAGGGTTGTGCAGCTCTGCCCATTATGCCTGGGTTCTAAGTGCGAGAACACAGATCGTAACAGGCGTGTGTCCTATTGCGTGTGCGCATGATGCGAATAAGCACCAAGGTGGAGACAACACCCCCAGCGATGGCTGCGAGTGTGACCCGCGTTGCCTTCCGCCTCGCCCGCAGCACACACAACTGCAGAGCCAGAACACTGCATGTCTATCATCAGCAGCCAGCGTGCGAATCTAGAGGTAAGCCTTGCTGGCGCGACACTAAGATTGTGCAGCGTCTCCGGCAAGCCTTGTGGCCGTAAGACCGGACCATGCATTCTGCTTTAACAGCAGCACAACGATAATCTAGCAATTCTCGCGAGTCTTTCTCGTGAGTCTTTGCAAGACTCATAGTGTTGCACTTCACAGGTCCGGCATGGGCGGATGCCCTACCGAGGCGGCCGCGGGCCATGGCCACTCTTGCACAGGGCGTTGAAGGTGGGCGGTGTGGGCTGCGACGGTGTGGCTGAGAATGTCGGACAGATGCCTGTGACACACTGCTGTGCGACTGCCAGCGTATCAGCCTGCCATCTCGCCCGTCCCACCATGCCACTGGTATCTTGCCGGTCCGCTCGTGCCCAATGACGGCGCCGGATCGCTCATCTGCATCGCAGCTGCTGTGCTCCTTGCAAGCCAAGCTGCCTCGCTACAACGCAGTGGCACCCCCGGCGGAGGCGTCGGCCGCCGCGGCGCCGCCGCAGCGCCTGCCGGACACCTCCAAGTGGAGCGGCGCCGCAATCCGGGAGGCCTTTTTGGTCTTTTACGAACAGCGCGGCCACGCACGGCTGCCGTCAGCTAGCCTAGTGCCCGACGACCCGACGGTCATGCTGACCATCGCGGGCATGCTGCAGTTCAAGCCCATCTTCCTGGGCAAGGTGGGCAGGGTTCTGAGTGCTTGTCAAATTTATTGGTAGCAGCTTCAAATTGCAGCCCTGCCGCAGGCTGCTAACTCCATCTTGCAAATCCTTGAATCTATGCAGATGAACATCTTTTCGGCGGTGCCGTCTATGAGTTCACTCGATGCTGTTGTGTTGGCGGTTTCTGCAGGAAGCGCGGCGGCATCCGCGGGCGACAACGACGCAGAAGTGCGTGCGCACAAACGACATCGAGAATGTTGGCGTCACGGTACGCCCGCCTGCAAACTGGGTCTGACATTCCAAATCTTGGAATCTAGACTGATTTCGCTGTTACAGCACGGCCCACCTCCACGCGCTTCTGTGACCATCACTCCCAAATTGCAAGAGCCAGTGCAGATTAAACAGTCGGCAGTTTCCGAGTGCGATTGCCTGACGCAGGCGCGGCACCACACCTTCTTCGAGATGCTGGGTAACTTCTCCTTCGGCGACTACTTCAAGAAGGAGGCCATCCAGTACGCCTGGCAGCTGGCCACGCAGGTGCGGCGTTCAGCTGCAAGCGCACACTTGTGAAGTCTATCCGGTCTACGGTCTGGAGCCGGATCGAATTTGCGTTAGCGTGTACGAGGACGAGGACGAGGCGCTCGAAAGGGCTGAACCACATTTTCAAACACGTGTGATCAGCCATTTCAGACAAGGACTCATCGTTGCAGGCCCTGTGACTGAGATGCGCAACATGCAGGTGTGTGGCCTGGCGCCGGAGCGCATCTGGGCCAGCGTGTACGGCGACGATGAGGAGGCTCTTGAAACCAGTACGTCACTCTATAGTATCGTTGAGAATCAGCCAAGCTCGGACCTTTGCAGGTGTATGGCCTGGCGCCAGAGCGCATCTGGGTCAGCGTGTACGAGGACGATGAGGAGGCATACGGGCTGTGGAGGGACGCGGTGGGCGTGCCGCCACAGCGCATCCAGCGCCTCGGCGCTGCCGACAACTTCTGGGAGGCAGGGCCCACCGGTGAGCAACACATAGGCCCATTGACAGCACATGGATGAGTTTCTAGTTTTTTAAATTTCGTCGCCAGTCGCAACGCCTTCCGCCTGCTGCCTCGCCACTGTGCCGCCATCTGCGGAAGCTCCAAGCTGCCCAGGTGCCGGGCAGCCACACGCATGCACGGCGTCGCACGCCTTCATGCCGCCGCACAGATGTAGAGCGCACCACATTGCTGCCATCAGCAGGGCATTGTGACCTGCATCCCAGCGCGTGACTGTCGCTCCTGCTTCCTTTATTTAGTTATCTAATTTTAAAGCAAATAAAAGCAAATTAAAGTTTAAAATTTAAAAAGGAAGTTTAAAAAGAAAAAGGATTTTAAAGATAAGGATTATTTTAAGGATTATTTTAAGCAGGCCCCTGCGGGCCGTGCACGGAGCTGTACTACGACTTCCGACCCGACGCGCCGGCGGAGGGCGCCAGCGTGGGGGACGACTCTCGTTTCATCGAGTTCTACAACCTGGTGCGAAGGACATGCACTGGCTTCGTTATGCCTGTATGAGCGGGTGTCCCGTCCTCGAGCTTGACGCCCTGGGCGTGTTGTGCCAGGGCTCGGACTCGCATGCAGGGACTGTGTGTGCAGCCAAACAGCGCCAGGCTGCTCAGGTGCGGCGCCTGAAACGAGCTTCACACTGTGCAGGTGTTCATGGAGAGCAATAAGGCGCCGGACGGCAGCCTGAGCCCGCTGGCGGCGCGCAGCATTGACACCGGCCTGGGCCTCGAGCGCATGGCGCAGATCTTGCAGGTGAGCCCATCTCCACTTCTTCTGCCACATGGGACTCCTGGACATCTCCAACAGATGGTGTAATGGCATTACAGTAATGCAGCGCATTACAGTAATGTGCATTACAGTAATGCAACCTGACTGGAAAATGCTCGTCAGGTGCAGGGCGGGCGATGCCGGCGCAGTCTGCACATCTTTCTGGCGGATGCCTAGTTTGTTGTCGACCTCCTGTCAGAGGACAGCCAGATCTTTGCGCCTTCCAGCAGGGCGTCAGCAACAACTACGACACGGACCTCATACTGCCCATCGTGCTGGAGGCGGCGCGCCTCGCGGGAGTGGACTACCGCACGGCGGACGCCAAGACGCAGACCAGCCTGCGCGTCATCGGCGACCACACGCGTGCGGTGCGCGATTCATCCATGTATCGGTCTGTTTTGCATGTTTCAGCAGCAGCCTTGGCCAGCTTTGTGGTTCGACCTCTGTAGATGTTTTGGGTTGAACTGAGCAGGACATCATCTGAGCGATCAGCTGACGCCGGGTCTTACCCCAAACCCTAGAAACGCGTCACCGGATGGACCGGTGATGCGCAGGTGGTGTACCTGCTGACGGACGGCGTGCTGCCCAGCAACGTGGGGCGCGGCTACATCGTGCGGCGCCTGCTGCGCCGCGTCGTCGTCAAGGTGGCAGCGCTTTCCACAGTCAGATGTGTGATCCCTGATCCTGGAAAAGTAAAGCCCCATGACAGCTGTCCACCGTTAGGCGGCGTGCGGCATTGTGCGGGGGCTGCTGCGCTGCGGCATCGTCAAGGTGCACTATTCTGCACAATTCTGCTCTCTGTATGGTTGTGGAGTCACACTTGCATGTGGGACAAGTCGATAGGCGACAGAGCAAGGTGCTGTCAGGCGGCGCGCTGCCCCACCATTAGGGTCCAGTCATCATCCTGCGGCGAGGTGTCGTCATCACTGACCAGGCTTCAGGGTGCTGCGGAACCCTGCAATCTGCGGGCAGCTGCGTCTGCTGCGGTGCAGCCAGTAAATTGGAGAGTGGCAAGATGAGGTCAGCAGTACACCGTTTGCAGGTTCTTTCGCTGCGCGGCGTGCATCGCAGCTGTGATAAATACTAATCCCTTCCATGTGCTGGACACGTCGCCTGGCATCAGTTATGTGGTTGGCATCCATAATGGCCGACCTGCTGCGCTAACGCAACGACCGCCACTGTGGGCGCCGGTGCTACCTGATGCCCAGCATCGCTAGCACACCCTGTGTGTGGAACATGCTGCGACTCGGAACACCTCAAACCCAGCATACAGCCTCCCGCATGTTGACGTTTTTTCAGCTCCGCTCGACAGGGCGCGCTGGCAGGCATTGCCGATGCGGTCACGCCGCTGCGGTGCCGTCAGGCAGCTACCACCTGGAGATCACACGAGTCCAAACACAGACGCGAGTAAATAAACTCTCAAACTTCATTATGTCTCCTATCACTCCGCAGGGCGCGCTGCTGGGCATTTCTGACGTATTCACGCCGGCGGTTGCGGCAGTGGCGGTGTCTCTCTCGGGCGGCTGTGACCCGGAGGTCGCCAAAAGCGCGGACCGCATCTACGAGGAGCTCGAGCGGGAGGAGACGCGCTTCCGGGCGACGCTGGCCGCTGGTCGCAAGGTCCTGGGCGACATCCTCCAGGTGGGCGGCAACATGTGAACAGCTCATCAGGATACTTTCGCAAAGGGCTGAGGTTCACAACACAGATGGAGCGGAAGAGATGCGCTTCCGCGCCACGCTGGCCGCGGCCGGCAAGCTCTCGAGGGACATGATGCAGGTGTCCTTTAAATGTGAGTTGATTCTGGATCCACAGTCCTCACCTACAGATGTTGATGGAGGCGAACAAGGCGAGCTTCCACGCCACGCTCGGCGGTCACCACAAGCTCCTTGCGCACGACCTGCAGGTCCATGTTCGGCGTGTCCTTGATCACGAGACGTCCCTGGCGCAAGAGTCGCCGTCCCACTGGAGATCATTGCTTCATATCGCAGGGCATGGTGGGCCTTAAAGCATATCGGCGCAGCGCTGCAGGGCAGCAGCTGCAAGGTTCACAGCTTTCCCCTGGAGATCACAGCAAGTTTAACTTCATTGCGCCGACATGCTGTACTACAGATGCTGTACTACATATTGCAGCGCAGGGTGGGTCAAGCCGGAACGGCGCATCTTGTGCAGCAGCTGCGGGTGCCAAGGCGACAAGGCGTTCCTGCTGTACGACTCGTACGGCTTCCCGCCGGAGATCACTAGCCCTTACGTGACATCGTTTGCGAGCATGTCCGCAGGGTGTTCTGGGCCAGGCGGGCGCGGCGCAGCACGGCCAGCAGCTGCGGGTCCCCGGCGACAAGGCCTTCCTGCTGTACGACTCCTACGGCTTCCCGCTGGAGATCACGGCGGAGATGGCGGCAGAAAGCGGTGTCGGCGTCGACACGGAAGGGTTTGAGGAAGCGATGCAGGAGCAGAAGCGGCGCTCCAAGGACGCCGCCAAGGTGAACGCGTGTAGCTCATGTGCCAGTACCTTATCACCTTCCGACATCGTGTTTGTGAACCAGCCGTGGCTGTCAATATGGCAGGCTTGAGGCAGCGATGGAGGACAGCGGCGGCGCTCCAAGGGTCCCGCGAAGGTGTGTTTTCTTTTGTCTTTTCTACGATGACAACCTGTCAGGGCGTCGACGTGGTCACCCTCGAGGCGCGAAACCGCACCATCGCCGGCGATCCTCGGACGCCGCTCAAGTTTCTGCTCGAGGCGGTGGCTGGTTCAAGACGTCGTCGCTTGCAAACAAGCAGTGCGTGGCCACAGAAAAGAAGTCTTTCACGCGGCGGTGGAGTAGCAGCACAGAATGTCAATACCTTTGGGTTCATTGTAACATTGCCAACGCTTGACGAGCACGTGAGTGTGAGCTCTCAGGATCATGGCGTGAGCGCAGCTCCATTCACACGGCAAGGAACTCGCAGCCTGCATGAGCTGCACAAGGCTGCGACTCCAGCTCACGGCGCGTCTCGCAGGTGGTGCACATGACGCCGGCCACGACGCCGGAGGGGAGATGGCGGAATGTGTCGAAGCCACACGCTGCCGCGCCACCACCCTTTCTGGGCCAAGGATCCAATTCTTGTTGGTCAGAAACGGTCTGCAACGCTGCAGGTGCCGGACATGATGGCAGGCAAAGCTCTGACTCTGAGAGAGGTGGCGGGGCATTTTGGTTCCAGCGCGCCTGTGCAAACAGAGGCTCTGGAGTGCGATTCATTTCTCTGGTCTGCGATCCGCTTCGGAAACAGCGTGTTGCTCTGAAATCACAGGTCGTGGACATGACAGCGGGCAGCACATTAGGGGAGCTGGCGGGGGAGGTCGGCCGCACCAACTTCCTGGGCTACGGGCAGCTGGAAGCAGACGGGAAAATCGTGGCGCTGCTCCAGGGCGGCCGCCCTGTCGACTCCGTGGCAGCAGGTGAGCTCTGAAGCGCCTCATGCTTGATATTGGATACAGTGCCCCACTTGCTGACACAGAAGTGCAGGTCGTGGCTGGGTATCGCCTCGAAAAATGGGACATGGCAGCCCCCACCTCGGCTCGTGAGACTCGCTTGCTTCGTGCTGGCTGGCGTGCCTCTGCACAGCAATGGTTCGCTGCAGCGCGGAGACGAGACGAGGCTGTGGCGCATTTTCGGCTGCGAATGCAATACAGGTCAGCAGGCGCATGGGCGCTGATCTTACGTCATCCCATGGCCAAATGCCGGCAGAAACATGTCCTGCTTCGAGGGCGGTCATCGCACCTTGCCGCTGATCTCGTCGCAGGAGAAGAGATTGAGGTGGTGCTGGATGCGTTGCTCTTGCGCGGCAAGGATCAGCGATGTTATCAGTTTATACCAAGGAGCATCTGTGATCCGTACCTGGTATGTGGTCTGAATTCGAACATGTTGCAATCACAGGCGAGGAGGCGGAGGTCGTGTTGGACGCGACGCCGTTCTACGGCGAGGGCGGCGGCCAGACGGGCGACGTCGGCGTGCTGCATGCTGACTCCCAAAACGGCGCCGCCTGCAGCATAGAGGCGACGGTGGTAGACACGCAGAAAGCGGCGGGCGGCGCGTTGATTGTGCACCGTGTGCGGCTGGAGTCAGGGCGGCTGACGGTTGGCCAGCAGGTGGGCGCCACTTCTTGCAATGGGGAAATGAGTGGAAAACCATAACTATCACAGGCGCCATGTTTATTCGTGCAAAGCGTGCGGCTGCAGCCAGGTGAGCTGACCATTGGCCGGCAGGTGGCATCTGAACTCGAACATGAGAATTCAACCGTCTGTGGTCACAAACCTAGATCAGCCGGGTGCCAGCGGCCCACATGAACACTGGAGTACACTCAGTATCAACAGCCAGGCGGTGGGCTGTGCTTGAACCTGTGTCAGCCCTGCTGACCATGCACAGGGCACGAAAGATTTGGACGCGGGGGGGCGGAAGCGGACACATCACCCTAGACCCTAAACCCTAAAGGTGCACACCACCCGGCGACGCATCTCCTGCAATCGGCGCTCATCGAGGTGCTGTCCTCGACATCGTCCATTGGTTGCTTGCAGGTCACAGCGGAAGTGGATGCGGGGGCGCGGCGGCGCACGAGAGCGCACCATACGGCGACCCATCTTCTGCAGTCGGCGCTGCGGAAGGTGCTGGGCGACGGCGTCGCGCAG
>JAABUM010000626.1_pt1 | contig 59715 bp, 50 predicted proteins | sample 5559161 | NCBI WGS metagenome assembly JAABUM01 (sample SAMN10711868, study PRJNA513369) | rock metagenome | isolation source: Antarctica rocks | place: Antarctica: Victoria Land, Siegfried Peak nord
TGCCAGGAGGTGATCATCATCGCGGAGCTCATCGAGACCGAAACCACCGCCACGAATCGAACGCTTGCCCACCACCAGCAGACCCAACCATAATGAAGAAGCCTCCACGATTCGAGGGGAAGCTCACCGCGTCCATGCCGAATCCACTGTTCTACGAACGGCAACGCCGCCGCGCCTCCACCTGGAACGTGCCCCGGTTCTTACGGAACTACGACGAAACCCTCGAGGGCAGCATCATCGTGCCCCGCGGTTTGATCGACACCCTCACCACCACCGTCGCCCAAGCGGGCAGCGCATTGCAAATCGGCGATGAACGCACCGCTGGTGCGCCCCTGAACCTCACGTTCACCGGCGTCCTCGACGCCGAGCAGCAGGGAGCGCACCAGGCGCTGACCGGACATGACCTCGGGGTGCTCGTCGCGCCGCCTGGGGCGGGCAAGACCGTGATCGCCTGCTCGCTGATCGCCACTCATGCCGTGGCGACCCTGGTGCTCGTCGACCGTAAAGCACTCGCCGATCAATGGCGCGCCCGCATCCGAGAACTCCTCGGCATCATCCCGGGCCAGCTCGGCGGCGGTTGCACGAAGATCCGCGGCACCGTAGACCTGGCGATGCTGCAAACCCTCGCCCGCCGCGACGACATCCCCATTCTCACCGCCGATTACGGCCTCGTCGTCGTCGACGAATGCCACCACGTTCCCGCGGCCGGGTTCGCACACGCCGTCAAACAGATTTCTGCCCGCCGCTGGCTCGGGCTCACCGCGACCCCCTACCGACGCGACCAACTCGACGACCTGATCGGACTGCAACTGGGACCGACACGACATACCATGACCACCGCCCTTCCCGGCACACTGCCGACCCGCGCCGACCAGGCGCCGCCCCCGCAACCCGTCCTGCACGTGCATCCCACCGCCTACCTCTACACCGGCGACGCCAACCCCTCAGCTCCCGGCGGCATCGCCGCCATCTACCGCGACCTGACCGCCGACGACGCCCGCACCCGGCAAGTGTGTGAGGACGTGCGTGCCGCGCTCGAACAAGGGCGGCACTGCCTCGTCCTCACCCAGTGGACCACCCACCTCGACCGGCTCGCCGACGCCCTGCGCGAACGCGGATACAACCCGGTGGTCCTGCGCGGCGGGATGGGTGGCCAAGCCCGCACCGCTGCCCTCACCCGGCTCCAGCCCGGCGCCGCGGGACCGTTGCTCGTCGTCGCCACCGGCCCCTACATCGGCGAAGGCTTCGACTGCCCCGCGTTGGACACCCTGTTCCTCGCCGCCCCCATCGCCTTCAAAGGCCGACTCGTCCAATACGCCGGACGCATCCTGCGGCCCTACCCCGGGAAAACCACCGCCGAGGTCCACGACTACCACGACATCCTGACCGGGGTGCTCGCCTCCTCCCTCACCCGCCGCGCCCCCGGCTACACCAGCCTCGGCTTCCCCAACCCCCGCAACCTCGTATAAGTCAGACCAAACGCCACCGCCCCCGTGGCCGGCGCCAGGAATGTTTCACCTCGCTGACCTGGGGGTGAAACATTGCCTGAACAACCCTTTCACCGTCGAATCCGGCAGTGGTGAAACGTTGACTCATGCCTGCCTGCGCTGGCATCAGCCCTGGGCATCCAATTCCTCGTGAAACGCGGTGGCGATGGGTCCCACGATCCTCTGAGCCCGCTTGGCGATCAGTGGATCAATGCGACTGCCCGTATTGATCAGAGCCTGGACAAGGCGGTCGATCCCTGACGCCACCGTCTTGGTGTGTGCCCACAGTCCGATTGCGGTGCCGACCCCCGACGCCCAGTCGTCGCCGATAACCCTGCGTGCTGGCCAGCAACCGGAAACGAGATTGCGTAGAAGGTACGGCTGGTGTCGTGAGCTTCGACCCGTCGACCACGTCGACCACGTCGACCACGTCCGCGGTCCCTTACCCGCGTCGGTCGGCTGCTCATTTAACCGCCCGCCGGCACCGATTCAACTTGTCGAAGGACGCCTGAGACTGCCAGACAGCCAGGATGAGCCTCGACGTAACGCCGCCCCTGACCTGACTGGGGGCTGTTGGCGCTCGCAAACTAATTCGTCTCCACGACGGCTAAAACCGGGGCTGCTCGTACGTAGTTACATATCCCCGGAAATGGAGGCGACCGATGACTCATCGAAGTGACAACGAACGGCGCGACCCAGGAAAGCCGTTGCGGTGAGCCCACTGTGTGTCTGGATACCCGCCGGGGCCCTGCCTACCGAACCCGTCCGTCACCGGGCCTACGCGGAACTCGCAGCGTTCATGCCGCGGTCAGGCGAGCCTGCTGCCGACGGCACTTCCGCCGTGCTGGGTACTCCGGCTCCGGAAACGCCCGCTCGAGGCGCCGACCTTCGGGCCTGTAGTCCGCACGGGGTCACCGGATGCGGTACCCGCCGCACTCCGCCAGCCTGGGCCGCCGCATGACGCGACGCCTCGCGGTACCCCGACCAGCATCAGTGTCTCCCCGCGGCTTTGTCCATCTCGGGGTCTACCGCGAGCCGCTCCTTCGTCGCGCGCACCGTGGCCGAGCAGTCCCACCAGCAGCTCCTGTCGCGGCCATCGAATCCGTGCTGGCCGGGTCGAGTCTCCCCTCCGCGGACACTTCATCCCTGCAGACCGGGTTCCATCGACGTGCCGGAACTGGCAGTGCCCATCGCACCCGCGGTGACGGAACGCGGTGACGGCACAGTAGGACAACGAACTGGTCGCATGGCGCACGATGACCAACGATGGTCCGCGGCGCTGATCAGCTGCACGGTGCTCGGGCCGTCAGAGTCAAGCGGCCCCATCGCCTCCCGCGCCTCGGGTCGGGCACACCGAGTAGCCGGGCGATCTCGTCGAGATGGATCTGGCAGTCTGTGTTCAACTGATGGCCACCCATCGGCTCGGGGAGTCGGCGCCGAGGCAAGTCCGGCGGGCGGCGATGACCACAGCACCCCCGTGAAAGCCCAGTGCGTCCTGCGCGGACCAGATGGCGGTGACGATGGCTGGGTCGGTGCACTGGGCGTTGATCGTGGTGCGGGGGGCACTCAGCAGCCCGGCCAGCTGTGCACGCCGCCCGGTGAACTCGGTGTTGGGCTCGTCGAACACGGCGGGCACCGCGGCCCGAGGAGGATTATCAGGACAGGCGCTCCTACTCGGCGCGGGTGGGCCGCTGAGTCGTTTTCAGGGTCCCAGGTTCCGCCAAGGTATGGATCGCTTCAATGTTCGCAGTGATCCGCTCGTGCGCCCGGCTGGGCCCGGATGGGATCTGGGTCTCCAAAATTCCTTCGCCGGGGCTGTCCGGTGCCGCCAGCGGCCGCTCGGTGGTCTTCACCTGGTCCTCTTACCCTCATACCGAGCTCGCGGAAAAAGCGCTCCGGGTTGGAGACCTGCCGATACCTGTTCGGGAGAAAGTCCCCGTAGTAGCTTCGGGCTAGGCCAAGGCTAGGCCCGCGTACTCCATGTCGCTCATCGTCTGCTGCTTCTCCTCGCCCATTTCGACGTTGCCCCAGAGAAAGTCCAAAGACAGCTGGTTGTCATCCCTCTCGCGGGGGTTGTGCCGTCCACGCCGTGCAACAGGTTCTCAATAACCCAGATGGGAGCCGTGTCCTTCGCCCTGGTGTCGGTCGGTGTAGCCGGTGCCGTAGTCGAAGCCGTGCTCGTCGGTGATGCCGTCTTGGGTGATCGGCTCGGCGTGGCCCTCTTTCTCGGTGTGGGCGGCGCGCTCCTTGTCCGCTGCGCGTGCGGCAGCACGCTCCTGCAGGCGGCCGAGGCTGCGTTGGATCTCGGAGTCGAGGTCACCGCTTCGGGGACTGTTCGCCGCGTTGGTCACGGTCATGGTCCTCCAATCTCGATCGATAGCCCGGTAGGCGAATGCCTGCTCGCTGCCTGGACTCGGCGGTGGACCCAGCGGAGTCGTGGGGTCGGTGCTGGTGACGTGATAGGTAGAGCGGTAGGCGCCCACCGATGACACCGTGAGTCCCACTGCTGGGCCTGCGCAGGGTCATCGGGCCGGTGCCCCAACACCCTCCGCCACCCAAACAGCTCGGAGGTGCCCGCCGTATCCCATGGTTGTGCTGGGTGTTCGCATCGAGCACCCTGCGTGCTGGTTGCGGTGGTCAGGGCCTGTTCCCCTGGCGTTGCCACCGCCCCGGTGGAGGCGTTTGGCAGCGCGGGTGCGGTGCGAACGTGGTCGCGGGCGGCGTGGGTTTCGGCCCGCAGTAGGGCACCTTCGAGGACTCGGACCCGGTCTCGGTGCTGGGTGAGGGCGGCGAGGTCGAGGTCGGTGGCTGCGATCCGGGCGAACTCGACGTCCTGAGGCGTGGTGATACCGGCGGGACCGGCCTGCTCACGCAGGGTGTGGTGTGCGGTGTCGTAGTCGGTGCGTCGGGCGGCTGCCTCGCTGCGGGCGTAGCGCACCCGGTCGGCGGCGAGGCCGTGCAGGGGTTCCAGCTCGTCGACCCGGCCGTCCTGCCCCGCGGTGCGCGCGGCATGCAGCTCACGCCCCAACTGGGCGGCGGTGCGTTCGGCGTCCTCGACGGTGTGGTCGGCTTCGATCCACTCCTGGTGGGCGTCAGCGTCAGCCACCGCAGCGGGCCTGAGGTCATCGGCGCGTTGGCGCATCGCGGCGATGGTGGGCATGCTCGCGGCCAGGTGCGGTGACGTCCCGTCGAACAGCTGGTGACGGGCCTGGCGCAGTTGCTCGCGGGCGGCGACTAGGTCGGTGGTGATGGCCTCGACCTGCTCGGCTGGGTCCAGGCCGGTGTAGGGCAGCTCGACCAGCAGTGCCCCGTCCCAGTCGCCGCCCACCTCTGTGGGATACCCGGGCGTCTCGGGGTACCCGGCGGGTTCGGCGGCGGCGACGGCCGCGAGGTAGTCGTTGTCGGTGTCGGGCTCGGTGGGTATCCCAGCCGATGCGGTGTCTGAATCTTCTTCCGCAGATGAGGGAGCAGCGTGCCCTGCGCGGGCGGCAGCTGCCTCTTCGTCCTCGGGGTCGAGTGGGGCGTGCTCAAGCTGGGACGCCGCGGCCTCGTCGGTCGGTGGTCGGGCGGACCGGTCGCCTCCGTGGTCGAGGAGTGCGTGCACCCGGAACACCAGGGCGGGGGCGACCTCCGCGGGGCGCAGCACACTGTCCTCGTCCAGGGCGGCCAACAGCAGTTCCTGAGCCGTGCCCAGTATTTGGGCGGGTTCCCACCCGGCGTGGGTGGCGTGGGTGATGGCCGTAACCAGTCCCGGCCACGCCGGGTCGGCGAGGACCCGTAGGGCCACGGTATCCCCGAGCACCGCACTTAACACAGGGGTCCAGTCCGGGCGCAATGTTTGCGGGGCGGTGCTGGCCGCGGCGGCGTCGAGCACGGAGGGGGCCAGGTGCTGGTGCAGTCGCCACCACAGAGCGGCGGCGGGTAGCTCGTCGGGAAGCGGCCGGTCACCGGCCGCGGTCACGGCGAGGCGGCCGATGTCGATCCCTGCGCGATCCGCCGCGCTGAGATGCTCGACCAGCACCGGCCAGTAGGGGTCGCTGGCGAGCCGCTCGTCGACGCTGTTTGCCAGCGGTGTCCAACGTTGCGCTGCGGCATGGGGGTCGCCGAGCACCTCGTGGACTTGGGCGTCCAGCGTCTTCTGGTAGTGGCGCACCGTGGTCGGTAGGACCTCGGGCCCGGTGAGTCGGCGGTCAGCGGGGTCGACCCCGGTAGCGGCACGCCACACCGCCAACTCGCCGAGGAGGTCGGGGTTCTCCCCGACCAAGGCCCGCGCCCACCCCGGCGCCGAGGTCGGGCTGAACTCTGCGGCCTGCGCCTGTACCGCGGCGGCGGTGTCGGTCACCGCCTGCTGCCGGGCGAGCAGGTAGGGACCCCACACTGGGTGCTCGGCAAGCTGGTGGGGCACCCCGGGGAGCCACGGCAGGGGACCGGTGGGCGCGGAGTGGGTCCCGGTGGTGTCCAGTCGCCAGTCCAGGACCGCCGCCACATCCTCGGCGCTGCCCAGCTCCCGAACCTGGGCAGCCGAGTGGAGGGCGGCGGCGGGGTCGCGGCCGACCAGGCTGATGATCCCCAGATGCGCCCGCAACCTCGGATACGCCGCCGTCTCGGTCAGGTGTGGCCGCACTTGTTCGGCGGCAGTGTCGATGACGCGAAGGACCTCGGGTCCGACCAGGGTTTCCGCGGCCACCCCGAGGGCATCCTCGTAGGACCCGGCGGCGTGGGCGAGCTGAACCACGGGGTCGGCGAGGTCGCGGGCTGTGGTGTGCGCGGAGCGTTGCGCCCCGTCGTAGCCGACGATGCGGGTCAGCACATCCACCGCTGTGGGCGGCATCACCCCGTCGGGGGTGATGACACTGTGCGGGTCGCCCTCACCCACGCTCTGCACATACAGGGTGTTGGACCCGCGTCCGCGGGTCATCGCGACGTACAGCAGTTGCCGGGATTCCTCACCGGTGGCCACGCTGTGCGCGGTGTCCGCGGTCAACCCCTGGGCGCCGTGCACGGTGCGGGCATACCCCAGCTCGACCTGGGTGGCGACGTAGTCGGCGGGCAGGGTGATGATCCGGTTCGTACCAACATGCTGGGCGGACACCGCCCCGTCCACGCCGACACCGCGGACCCTCCACCGGTCCCCGTTGCGCACCCAGTCATTGCGGGTGAGGGCCAGGCGGCGGTCGTTGCGCCGGGTGGTGATCAGATCCCCAGCACTGGCTTGCGACCCGGTGCGCAAGGTGACTTCCCGCCCGATCGGGGTGCCCTGGGCGGCGAGGCGGTCGGTACGGGCCCGGTCATTCAGCGCGGTGACGATTTGCGTGGTGGGGGCCAGCATCACCGTGTCCAACCCGGCCGCCGTATCGGCGGCCCACCCGGCGTAGGCCTGATCCAGCACAGTGGTGGGGTCACCAACGTGGACCCGGTGGTTGTCGATATAGAAGCCGATCCGGGCCGGGTCCCCGGCCCGGATGGCCAGCGACGCCGCCCCCTCGGCCGGGTCGTGAAACCGCATGATCTCCGACAAGGTGACCGCACCGACGGTGTCGGCGATGTCGCGGACCACCCCGCCCGCACTGACCGAGGCCAGTTGCTGGTTGTCGCCGACGAGACGGACACTGCCCCCACACCCCAGGACATAGGCCACGGCGGTGTCGAGGTTCGGTGTCCCCGACATCGCCGCCTCATCCACGATCACCAGGGTTTCTGGGCCGATGTCAGCGACCCATTGCGGCACCCGGACCGGGGTGTCCGCTCGATCCGGGTCGCCCAGTTCGTGCAGGACATGGACGAGTTTGTCCACCGTGTCGGTGGGGGCGTGCAAGTCTTCGGCCAGCACGGCGGCGGCTGCGGCGGTGGGGGCCAACCCGATGACGTGACTCCCGTCCTCAATCCACGCCCGGGCCAACGCCCTCATCGCGGTGGTCTTCCCCGTCCCGGCCGGGGCCAACGCGACTTGTAGGCGGGCCCCGGAGGTGGCCAGTGCGCGGACGATGCCGGCCTGACCCGGGTTCAGCTCCACCCCGTTCGCGGCCGTCTCCAACAACGCCATGTCCACCGCACGGCGGGTGGTGACTTTCCCATCGGTGCGCCCGGCGGCGGCGAGGAGGCGCGCCTCGGCGTCCATCACCGACCGAGACGTGTACAGCTGGGTGCGGGCCGTGGTGTAGACCGAGGCACCATCAGCCCGGCGCAACGCTGCCGGTTCCGTGACCCCGCCCAGGCCCGGGGCGGACAGAGCCACTGACACCCCCGGGCTCAGGGCGGCGGTGACGATCGCATCCACGGTGGTGTCCACCGCGTCCAGGGTCACTCCGCTGGTGCGGGCGGCACGTTCGGCTTCGGCCCGGATGTGGTCGGGCTGCCACCTCGCCCGCGCCCCGGACACCGTGGTGATGACCGCTGCGGCGGTCTGGTTGATCCACTGCTCATCCACCCGGGCAGCAACCTGGGGGTGCGCGGCGGGCACCGCAGCGTGCAGCATCACGGCCAGTTGGTGTGCACCGCCGAGGACGTCGACAGCGTCGGTGCGCCACTGCAGGCGTTGCTCAGCGTGGGAGCGGGGTTCGTGTTTGGCGTCCCGGGTTTCCAGGGTGGCCTGCTGCGCCAAGGCGAGGGCTTCCACCGCCGAGGGTGCCCGCCCCTGCGCGGCCTGAAACGCGGTGGCCAGCTGGGCCCGTCGGGTGTCGATGCTGGCCCGCCGCGCCGACCACACCCCCGACAAGTGCTCATCGACCCCCACGATTTCACGGACCGACCGCTTGCCCGGATCCCTGGTTGCCCGTTCGGTGAAGGACACTCCGAGCCGGTCGATGAGGTGGGCTTCCAGGCGGGTGTTGTACCGCTCCGACGCGGCCACCGCCGCCTTATGGATCACCCGCCCATCCAGGGCCAACCACCGCAGGACGCCATCGGTGCCCCGGGTCTGCACCTTGTTACTGATCGCGACGTGGGTGTGCAGATCCGGGTCACCGGCCCGGGAATCGCGGTGGGTGAACACCGCCCCGATCAACCCTTCGGTGTCCACTTGCCGCACCCCGTTCGCCCCCACCCGGGTGTAGGCGGCGTTGGCTTCCAGCCACCTGAGGACGTCCCTGATCGCTGCGTGGTGGGCTGCCTCGATCTGTTGGGACACCTCCCGGGGGGCGAGCGCCCACAGCGTGGACACACTTTTCACCGGAGAAAACGTCAGGTCATACCCGGCGACGGCGGTGGTGGCGTGGCGGGAGCCGCGGGCGATGTAGCCGGACAGTTCCCGCTCATCAGCCGGGGCTCGGCCGTACTCCTGATGAAACAGTGCAATGCCGACCTCGGTGCGGATCCGAGCCCGCACGTCCTCGGCGATCACCGCGTTGCCCTTCACACCACTGGCCACGTTGTGCGCCACGAACCGTTGCGCCACCACCGTGCGAAACTCGGTGGCCCCTTCAAACACTTTGAACGGCACTCCAAGCCGCGTCGCCGCCAACGCGGTGGCCGGGCGTTTACCCTCGGCGATCAACAACTGGGTGATGGCATCGGCATCGGGATGCCGCCCCTCCCCGAACAACGCCTTCATCTGCGCCTCGGACACCACACTGCCCGCCCCAACACTGCCCAAACCGGTCAGGCCGGCACCCATCCACTGCCCGGGTGATTCCCCCTTCTCCGTGTAGTACTGCCTCAGACTGGACGACCCTCGTTCGGTCGAATCCACTGCCGCGACTTGGCGGGTCAGGTACGTGTACCCATCCCCCGCCGTCAGCTTGTGCAGCGACATCACACCCACAGAGTAACACCCGTATACCTCTACCTCACCCTAAACTCACCTGAATGCAAGAGGCCTGTCATGTCTGCGCTGGTCGGGAGGGCCGTTGATCCGTTCAAAGCGGCTCGGACAGGAGCTGGCCCGGGCACGGGAACGCTCGGGTGCCGACGAAGCCGTCGTGACCGGCAGCGGCACCCTGCGCGGGCGGCGGGTGATGCGATGCGCGGGTGCAGGGAGCTCCACGAAGCCCCTCCCCCGTCGGGTCGTTTCGTGAAACGTGGATAGCATGTATTGTCCAAATATTGAGGCTCCTTCTCTGTTGGGTGTGCCCGCCGCAGCGACCGGCGGCTACTCAGCCGGCGGGAGGCCCTTCGCGAGGTAGTCGGTCAGCTCGCCCAAGCCGGTGACCTGGCGGGTGGGCCGCGGCTCGGCGGGGTCGATGTCGTGGCCCGGCCGGATGAGGCGGATGGTGTCGACACCGGCCTGCAGGGCTCCGCGGACGTCGCGGGCGGAAGCGGCGACGTGCACGAAAGTGGGGCCGGCGATCGTGTGGGCCGCGTGGTACAGGCCCGGGGTGGGCATGTACTGCCGGACTCGCTCCGAGGTGATCACCAGGTCCGACACAAAAGGCAGCGACGCCAACCGGGTGCGGGCCAGCAGGGCGTCGTCGATGTTGCTGAGCAAGCCAAGCCGGTGTGCGCGGGCGAGGTGAGACAATCCGCGGGCGACGTCGGGCCACAGCGGCCAGTCCCCGAGCGATGCCCACAGCTCGGTCATCGCGGCGTCGATGTCGCCGTGGAGCCGGTGCTCATCCAGCACCTGGGCCAGGGCCCGCCGGCCCAACGCGGCGAAGGGCTCCCACCGCGCGCATTCGCGCTGCAGCCTCTTGTGCTCCCGGTCCCACGCCCGGTAGAGCGCCTGGCCGCCCAGTGCCCAGCGCTGACGCCCGGCTATCTCGTCGAACACCCGGTTGCCGCCGGTCCGGGTGTCGATCAGGGCACTGAAGACATCCAGGGTGACATTCACTGGCGCACCTCCGCATTGCTTGGGCGGGTCCGGTCGGGCAGCGTGACATCGCGCGCGCCGTGCACACGCGAATTCACGCGTCACCAAGCCCCCCGTAACTTCGGGTTAGCTAATGAAAGATTGAGCAGGGCGTGTGGGTCTGGGTTGGCGGTGGTTAGCGGCGGAGTTCTTTGGTGAGGACTGGCCAGAGGGGCATGCCGGCGATGTGAGTCCGCCGAGGGCGATGACGCCGATGGCGAGGTCGACGCTGGTGCGGCCTTGTTTGGACCAGTACACATCTTGGAGGTCGAGCATGCGGCAGGTGTTGGCCGCCGATCGTTGTGCCGCCGCCGCCATTGGCGGCGGCGGTCCCTAACGTCCGCATGCGTAGCCCTGCATGCCGCGCGGGTTGGCTCCGGCCGCGAGAACTCCCGTCGCGGGCTCGCGGGAGACGGCACACATCCGGCCCAGGCTCCACGCCCCGGACAGCCGGATCTGATGCCCCATGGCTGCGAGCGTCGCCAGAACATCTTCGTCGATGCGGTCCTCGGCCACCAGCACCGCCGGTTCGACCTCGCGGGGATAGAACGAGCCGGGAAAGCTCGTGGTGTTCCACATGGGGGCGTCGATGGCCTCCTGCAGGGACTGACCGCCGATGAGGTGGCGCAGCAGGAACAGCAGCTGCCACTGGTCCTGTTGGTCACCGCCCGGGGAGCCGCACGCCAGGACTGGTTCGCCGTCCCGGTGCACCATGGTGGGGGTCAGGGTGGTGCGCGGCCGCCGCCCGGGCGCAAGCGAGGACGCGAGCCCGTCCTCGAGCCAGAACATCTGCATCCGGCTGCCGAGCGGAAACCCGAGCTCGGAGATGGTCGGCGAGCTCTGTAACCATCCCCCGCTGGGCGTCGCGGAGACCATGTTTCCCCACCGGTCGACGACGTCCACGTGGCAGGTGTCGCCCCGGGTCACCCCGTTGGGCGCCACCGTGGGCTCTCCGATCGTCGCATCCGCCAGGCCGGTGGAACGCCGGTTGCGCAGGTACGCCGCGATCCGAGGTTCACGACCGTCGGGACTACCAGGACGGACCTCGCCGCTGGCCCGCTCCCCCACCAGCCGGGCGCGGTCGGCGGCATACTCGCGCGAGAGCAATGTCGTCATCGGCACGTCCGCTCCGTCGCCGTACCAGGCCTCGCGATCGGCGTAGGCCAGCTTGACTGCCTCCGCGATCGGGTGGATGCCTTCAGCTGTCGACGGGTTCAACGAGGCCGGGTCCGCGAGGGCGTCGAGAATGCTCATGGTCTGCAGCAGCGCTGGTCCCTGACCCCACGGCTGTGTCTTGGCGACCGTAAACCCGTGCCAGTTCAGCGTGGTCGGTTGTTCCCACGTCGCGGAGAACGCCGCCATGTCGGCGCCAGTGATCAGCCCGGAATGGGCTGCCCCGGTGGAGTCGCGGAACGGTTGCCGGGAGAACCCGTCGACGGCGTCGGCGACGAACCCCTGGCTCCAGGCCCGCCGGGCGCCGTCGATCTGCGCCTCGCGGCCCGGTCCCGCAGCCCGACCCTCCTCCACCAGCCGCTGCAGGGTGCGCGCGTAGGTGAGGTTCCTGAACAGCGCCCCGGTCTCTGGTACCGCCCCCTCGTGCAGCCACAGCTCGGCAGAGGAAGGCCAGTCGTTTACGAACAACTCCTGCACGCTGGAGACTGTTGCGCTGACTCGCGCGCCGATCGGGTGCCCCCCGCCCGCGTAGCCGATGGCCGGTTCCAGGACCTCCTGCAGGCTTTGGGTCCCGTGGTCGCAAAGCAACAGCAGCCACGCGTCGACCGCGCCGGGAACGGCCGCGGCCAGCGGGCCCGATCCCGGGATGAGGTCGATCCCCAACGAGGTGAAGTGCGCAATGGTGGCACCGGCGGGCGCGGGGCCCTGACCGGCGAGGACCCGCGGCGCGGGGTCGTGTGCTGTCGCGATGATGGCAGGCACCTCGCCTCCGGGTCCATTCAGGTGCGGCTCGACGACGTGCAACACGAATCCCGCAGTGACCGCAGCGTCAAAAGCGTTGCCGCCCAGCTCGAGTGCGCGCATCGCCGACTGGGAGGCAATCCAGTGGGTGGAGGAGGCCATCCCGAAGGTCCCCTGCAACGTCGGTCGAGTGGTGAAAGTCATGGCTGGCTCCCGGCAGGGTCGGTGATGCGGATGTCGGGACCCGTCCCGTCGGGGCGCACCAGGTGGCAGGCGGCGTTCCCGTCACCGATCTCCAGCAGCGGGGGGACCTCGGTGAGGCAGCGGTCGAACACGAGCGGGCAGCGCGTGTGGAAGCGACAACCCGACGGCGGGTTGAGCGCGGAGGGAAGGTCGTCCCCGAGCAGCACCGGGTGGCGGGCGCGCTGGCGGGGCGGGTCGGCGACCGGGGCGGTGGCGCTGAAGAGTCCGCGATGTGCCTTGGATGGGACGCGGCGAGGACGGTCCAGGTATACCACCTGATGTGTCGGCTTTTGTCACTGAAACGGTTCGGGAGCCCCGGGGGTCGCGCGTCACAATTCGTGGAAATCCGCGACGCTGCGGTCCACAGTGGATGTTCGGGTAGTGGCCGATAGCCCTTAGCGAGGCGCGCATGACGAGCAGAGCGTGACCAACCAGGGACCACCGTAAAGACGCCCCGTTTCACCGCATTGCTCGCAGACTTCTCGTGACGCCGCTACGGTTTCAGCTACCAATGTGCGGGCCCGTTCGGCCACGGCCGGCGGTGCGTAAAACTGAATGTCGAGCGCGCCATGCTCAGCTGCGCGAGCTGCAAATATGAAGCAGGCGGGATCGAGACAGGCTAGTTCCCGGTAAAGCTCATCGAGCGACGCCAGCCATCCAGCGCCGATGAAGCGCGGCCACCGACCGGGCCCCATGGGCGTGCGTACGGGCTGGGGCCAGAGCAAGGACAGCCAGCGCATGAATACCACACCCTTCCGAATGCTCACCCGAACCGGCTAGGGCCTCAGGCCGACGCGTGCACAGCCCTCGACGTGGATCCAGCATAGACGCGGACCAGCAACTTGCGGGCCTCACCCCCAGGGACGCCTGGCGTTCGCGAAACAAGCCCATCGTTTGCCGACATTGGGAGCCTAGTCAGGCCGCCGAACCCGCCACCGCGGCAAACCCCGAATGCTGGGGGTACCGATGACCGCCGGTAGTATCAGCTCGGCGCAGTCGCGACTGGTCCCGCTTCTGCTATCGATCCGTTGGTCAGGCAGAATCGCGCCATGACTACTCCTGTGGTGACGGTTCTCGGTACGGGGACGATGGGCGCGGGCATGGTGCGTTCGCTGCGCCGCGCGGAGATACCTGTGCGTGTGTGGAACCGCGCCATCAGCAAGGCCCAGGCCCTGACCGATTCCGGGGCGGAGGTCTTCGACTCCCCGGCCGAGGCGGCCAGGGGTGCGGACGTCGTGCTGACCATGCTTATGGACCCCGACTCGGCGATCGAGGTGATGCACCGCGCATCCCCGGCCGCGGGAACTATCTGGATGCAGTGTTCGACGGTCGGCGTCGAGGGTGTCGAGGCGATAATCGCGACCGCCCGCGAACTGGATCTGGTGCTGGTCGACTGCCCCGTACAGGGCACCCGGGTACCTGCCGAGACCGGCAAGCTCGTTCTCCTGGCCTCCGGTCCCGAGGAGTGCCGCCGGCGGCTCGCGCCGGTATTCGACGCAGTGGGTGCCAAGACGCTGTGGCTGGGTGAGGCGGGGGCCGGCAGCCGGCTCAAGCTGGCCACCAACGCGTGGGTGCTTATGCTGACCTCCGGCGTCGCCCAGTCGATTGCGCTGGCCCGCGGCTTGGGCGTCGACCCGAAGGACTTCTTCGCCGCGATCGAGGACGGCCCGCTGGACAGTCCGTACGCGCGGGTCAAGGGCGCCAACATGATGGACGACGACTACCCGGTGAACTTCGCCCTGCCGGGCGCGGTCAAGGACGCGGGACTCATCCGTGCGGCGTTACAGTCCACCGGTGTCGCCGACCGGCTCATCGCTGCGGTGCTCGAGACCATGGCGGTCGCGTCCGAGCGGGTGGCCGATCCGAATGCGGTGGACATGGGCGCACTCATCGCCGGGCTCACCCCCCAGCAGCGTTGACCGGCGCGCCAGCCCAGGCCTCCAGCAGATGGCACAGGATGAAGTCGTGGGACATCGCCAGGTGCAGCCTGGTCAGTTCGGCCACCTCGGTGGGGTTGCGCCGGCGCACGGCCGCCAGGATCTGACGGTGCTCCTCGTGGTGTGTTCGACGTCGCCAATCACATCCAGGTGCAGGTAGAGGTAGCGGTCGGTGAGCGAGCGCAGCTGCTCGATCAGTGCCACCATCCGTGGCCGGTCGGCCCTGGCGTAGATAAAGGCGTGGAAGCTGCGGTTGGCCTCTAGCCATTCCCCGTCGTCCCGTCGGATTCCATGACCTCCGTCACGGCGGCACCTCGGCCCGGCCCACGCTCGAGACGGCGAGCGCGGTCGCCTCCGGCTCAATCGCCTCGCGCATCTCGCACAGCTCCTGCAGCGCAGGGGATCGACTGGCCGGCGACAATGGCACTGGAGACACCGCGGATGACCAGCCCCTCCGAGGCGAGCACTCGCAGCGCGTCGCGCACCGGAATGCGGCTGACCCTGTACTCGGCAGCTATGTCCGCCTGGGACAGCACCGTCCCTGGCGAGATCGTCCCGGTGCGCAGCCGCTCCCGCAGGCCGTTGACCACCCGGCTGCCCGCTGACCCGCCGGACATGTTCAGTCCGACGTCGGGAAATGGTAGCTGGCCGCCACCGTCGCGGCCGTCGCGGGCCAGCGTGAGGTCACGACCTTGCTGCGGGTGTAAAAGTCCACGCCGTCAGGGCCGTGGATGCGGCTCTGCCCGAACAGGGACTCTTTCCAGCCACCGAAGGAGTAGTACGCCATGGGTACGGGAATCGGGACGTTGATCCCGATCATGCCGACCCGGACACCCCGCTGGAACCGCCGGGCCGCCGCTCCGCTGGAGGTGAAGATAGCGGTGCCGTTGCCGTAGGGGTTGCTGTTGATCAGCGCAATTGCCTCATCGACGGTGTCGGTCCGCAGGACGGCCAGCAGCGGACCGAAGACCTCGTCGCGATAAACGTCCATCGACGTCGTCACGCGGTCCAGCAGGCTGGGGCCGATGAAGAACCCCTCCTCGTGGCCGGGGACGACCAATCCGCGCCCGTCCACCGCCACCCGGGCCCCCTGCTGCTCGCCGGAGTCCACGTACCCGGCGATACGCTCCCGTGCCTCCCTGGTCACGACCGGGCCCATATCGCTGGCGGCGTCCGAGCCGGGTCCGACGGTGACCGCCGCCGCCTTCTGCGCGACCGCCTCGACCAAGCGGTCGCCGGCGTCGCCGATCGTTACCGCGGCCGAGATCGCCATGCAGCGCTCCCCCGCAGACCCGTAGGCAGCGGCCACGAGGTGCGTGGAGACGTAGTCGAGGTCGGCGTCGGGCAGGACAACAGCATGGTTCTTCGCGCCGCCGAGCGCCTGCACCCGCTTGCCGGCCGCGGTGCCCCGCTCGTAGATGTAGCGGGCGATGGGAGTCGACCCGACGAAGGAGACGGCCGCGACGTCGGGGTGCTCGAGCAGTCCGTCGACGACCTCCTTGTCACCCTGCAGGACGTTGAAGACGCCGTCGGGCAGCCCGGCCTCCTGCCACAACTCGGCGATCAGCAGGGACACCGATGGATCGCGCTCGCTGGGCTTGAGCACGAAGGTGTTGCCGCAGGCGATCGCCACCGGGAACATCCACATCGGCACCATCACCGGGAAGTTGAACGGTGTGATGCCCGCGACTACGCCTAGCGGCTCCCGGAAGGAGAACACGTCGACGTCGCTGGAGGCCTGGTCGGAGTAGGCGCCCTTGAGCAGATGCGGTATGCCGCAGGCGAACTCCACGACTTCGAGCCCGCGCTCGACCTCGCCTCGCGCGTCGGAGACCACCTTGCCGTGCTCGGAGCTGATGAGGGTGGCGAGCTCGCCGACCCGTGCGGTGGCCAGCTCCCGAAAGCTGAACAGGATCTTCGCCCGCCGACTCAGCGACACCTGGGACCACTCGTCGAAGGCCGCCCCCGCCGTCCGGACGGCCTCGTCCACGTCCGCGGTCGAACCGAGGACGACCTGGGCCTGCTGGGCTCCGGTGGCCGGCTGCCAGACCGGCGCCGTCCGGATGGACGTGCCGGTGGTTTTCCTGCCACCGATCCAGTGCTCGACGGTCCTCATCGGGGCACGTCCGTCGCCTCGGCGCGGCGCAGCGACCCGACGACGAGCCGGTCGATGCTCATGTCGAGGGCTTCGTCCTCACCGAGCGGGGAGAAGGCGCGCAGCATGTCCCGAATGTCGGCGTGCACCCTCGGGTTGGCCGCGCGCAGTAGCGCGACGCGCTCGTCGACGTCCTTGCGCAGCTCGTTCGGCGAGGCCACGACCCCATTGAGCAGGTCGAGTTCCCGCGCGCGGGCCGCAGAGATCTTCTCGCCGGTCGCAGTAAGCCAGAACGCTTGCCGTTCCCCGACTACGCGCGGAAGCCAGGCCAGCACGAGCGCCGGCGCCAGCCCTATGCCGACCTCTGGAAACGAGAACCGGGCGTTCTCGACCGCGACGGCCACGTCGCAGGCGACCAGCATGCCGACGCCGAAACCGGCGGCGTCGCCCTGGACCTCCGCGACGGTCACCAGCCGGGTCCGGCGCATCGCCCGCTGCACGGCCACGAGCGTCTCCGCCTCGCCACGCACCACGCCGGGCGCCGTGCTCGTGCCCCCGCGCTCGCGGCCGAGGCAGAAGGCCTCGCCACGGGACCGCAGACGCAGCACGTGCGCGCCCTCCGGAGGGGTGGTGAGCACGTCGACGAGCTCACGGAGGTCAGCCAGGGTCCACAGGTTGTCCGGCCCGCGGTCGAGCTCGACGACGACAACGCCGTCGGTCGGAGGAGAGATGGTCAGCCCGGTCATCAGTTCAGCCGTCCCGTCGCGAGGCCGCCGTACCAGTCGACGTCGTCTGGGGCGGTCCGGACGGTGATGGCACGCACGTGGGTGAAGTCGTGGAAGGACTCCCATCCGCCCTCGCGACCGATACCGCTGTCCTTCAGTCCGCCCCAGGGGGAGGAAGGGTCGAGCCGGTGGTGGTCGTTGATCCACACCATGCCCATCTCCAGCTGCTGGGCAACGCGATGGGCCCGGGCAACGTCGCGGGTCCAGATGGCCGACCCGAGAGCGAATGGTGAGTCGTTGGCCAGCCGGATCGCCTCCTCCTCGTCGTCGAAGGGGATGGCGACGATGACCGGGCCGAAGATCTCCTCGCGGGCGACCTTCATGTCGTTGGTGACGTCGGCTAGCACCGTAGGCTGCACGAAGAAGCCGTTGGGCAGGCCGGGGACCTCGGCGACGGCGCCGCCGGTGACCAGCTGGGCGCCCTCGGCGATACCGCCCTGGATGGCGGCGAGGATGCGGGTGCGGGCGCGGGCGGAAACGACCGGGCCCAGCTGGGTCTCCGCCAGCGTCGGGTCGCCGATCCGGATGGCCTCGGCGGCCCGGGCCAGTGCCTCGACGACCTCGTCGTAGCACTCGCGCTGCACGAGCAGCCGGCTGCCGGCGATGCAGGTCTGGCCGGCGCCGATGAAGCCGGCGAATGCGGCGCCCCGGGCGGCGACGTCTACCGGGGTGTCGGCGAAGACCAGCACCGGGGACTTGCCGCCGAGCTCCAGCGTCGCCTTGGCGAACCGGGCGGCCGCGGCGAGCGCGATGGCGCGGCCCGGCGCCGTTCCGCCGGTGAAGACGATCTTCTTGACCAGTTCATGTTCGGTGAGGGCCGCCCCGGCGGTGGGACCCAGGCCGTTGACCACGTTGAGGACACCGGGCGGTATGCCGGCCTCGGTGGCGATGTCGCTGAGCAGCAGTGCCGTGAGCGGGGTCTGCTCCGACGCCTTGAGCACCACGCTGTTCCCCGTGGCCAGCGCGGGGGCCAGGCTCTTGGAGGAGATCATCATCGGGTGGTTGAACGAGGAAAGGATCCCGACCACTCCGAGCGGGAAGCGGCTGGTGTAGGCGTGGTAGGCACCGCGCAGCGGAACCACGGCGTCGCGGTCGGCCAGCAATAGCGCGGCGTTGTAGCGGTACCATTCCGGTAACCGGGTTATCTGCGCCTTGGTCTCGGTGATCGGTCGGCCGTTGTTCATCGTCTCGATTTTGTACAGGTCGTCCATCCGCGCCGCGATGCCGTCGGCGAAGCGGTTCATCGCATGCGCGCGGTCGTGGATCGCCATACGGCTCCACACGCCGGACCGAAACGTCTCGTCCGCGACGCGCACGGCCCGGTCGATGTCCTGGGCGTCCGCGCTGGCCACAGTCGCAAACACCTCACCGGTGGCCGGGTTGACGACCTCGATCGGTGGGGCGCCTCCCTCGAGGACCTCCCCGCCGATCCGCAGGCCGGTCGCCAGAGAGGCGGCGGGCAGGTCGACGACCGAGGACGGTCGGGCGTTCGTGGTCACAGGCTCTCCTTCGATCGATACAGGGGGCCGAGCTGGGTGTAGACGAATTGGGTGCATAGGTATCCGGCGGAATCAGGATCTGAGTGAGCAGCCGGGGATGGGGCGGCATCGGACACGTCTACGGTCGACGTGCCCACCCGGTCCCGCCCATGTTGCCCACAGGCGATGCCGCCTTGGACGACGACGTGCATGCAATCCTCCTGCCCGCCGAGGTCGGTGGAGCCGAGGGGCGGGAGGTTCTCGGCCTGTGCGCCTGCGGTCAGCATGCGGTTAGCGCCTGTCGGTGCTCGTCGTCGGTTCCGGGCCCCGGCACAAGGCGGCCGATGCGGCCGTCCTGGGCCCGCCCCTCCTCAGCCACCAATTCGCCGCGCAGGTAGGTCTGCACCACTCGGCCACGAACGGCACGTCCGTCGAAGGGCGTCCATCCTGCTTTGGACAACACGTCGGAGTTGCGCAGGGTCCGCCGGGCGGTCGGGTCGACTAGCGCCAGGTCGGCGTCGGCACCGAGGCCGATGCGGCCCTTGCGCGGCCACAGCCCGTAGGCCTGGGCCGGGCGCTCGCTGTAGACCCGGACGACGTCTTCGTAGGACAGATGGCCGCGCGCGACCGCGTCCAGCAGCAGGGCCATCGTGCTGTCCAGGCCCGGGAGGCCGAAGTGCACGTTCCAGATGTCGCCGGCCTGCTTCTGCTCCAGCGTCGAGGGGGCGTGGTCACTGGACATGTGGGTGAGCGTGCCGTTGCTCAGTAGTCGCCACATCTCCGCCTCGTCCTCGTCGGTGCGCGCCCGGGCCGGCGGGGTGAACTTGCGCAGCGCACCCTGATCGAGGACCTCGTCTTCGCGCAATAGGAAGTACTGTGGGCAGCCCTCGGCCTGTAGCGCGGCTCCTCGGCCGCGCTCGGCTGCGATGTAGCTGGCGACCTCCGGATGGCTGACATGAGCGATGGTCGCGCGTGCGCCACAGCGGCGGACCAGCAGGGCGGCGACGGCGGCGGCCACGAGTTCGGCATCGCGGTTACGCCAGTCGGGCACGATGCCGCCGTCGGTTCGGCCGTCGGCGCGCAGCAGCGCCTCGGCCGCCGCGGTCAGCGACTCGTCCTCGCAGTGCAGCAAGCTGACCGCACCGGCCTGCGCGGTCGCGCTGAGGTGCTCGTGCAGCCGGGAGGCGTCGTGGCCGGGCACGCCGTGGGTCGTACAGGTGAAGACCTTGAAGAAGCTCACGCCCGCGGCCCACAAGCCAGCGACGTCGGTGCTGCGGCCCGGCCACGCGTGGGCCGCCAGCCCGAAGTCAACGTTGGCTCGCCCGCGCAGGTAGTCCACCTTGGCGCGCAGGTCCTCGACGGTGCGCACCGGCGTGCCATGGCTGTGCTCGATGATCGTGGTCACGCCCGAGGCCGCGGCGGCGGAGGTTCCTGTCGGGAAGTCCTCGCGTTCCGGGCTGCCGGGGTCCATCAGATGCACGTGGGTGTCCACTCCGCCGGGCAGCAGGAAGAGGCCACCGGCATCGACGGTGCGCGCGGCCGACGGCGCGTCCGGCCCGACGTGGACGATCACGCCGTCGCGGACGCCGACGTTCAGCCGGCGGCGCCCCGTGGGGCTAACAACGGTGCTCCCAGCGATGAGGAGATCGAGATCGGTCATGCGGAAACTCCTGGAGGCTCGGGATGGGGCGGGTAGGTCGCTGAGACGAGGTGCTTCAACCCACCTTCTCGATGGTGCCACTGCTCGCGGACCGGGTGATCGCCTCGAACGTGGCGACGTTGGCGCGGATCTCGGCGGCGGTGACCGGATAGTCGCTGCGCCCCTCGACGGCGTCGGCGAAGCGCTCGAGGTTGTCCCGGACCGCCTCGCTCGGCGGGAAGAACTGCTCCTGTTTGTCTCCGCCCCGGTGCACGGTCGTGACGTCCCAGCCCGTCGGGCTCTCGGGATGGCTGCGATCGCGGACCTCGCTCCATCCTTTGGACCCAAGTACGCACACCCGACCGATGAACGGCGTGGTGAGGATGGCGGTGATCGCCGCCGTCGCACCGCTCGGGAATGCCAAGGTCACCGACAAGGTGTCGCCGTTACCGAACGACGTGGCCCGCGTGGCCAGTCGAGCCCAGACCTCTGAGGGTGTGCCGAACACGCTGATCGCCAGGTCGACGAGGTGGATCCCGGTGGCCGATAACGGACCGACCGGTGCCTCGACGGCGGACAGCCGCCAGTTGTCCGCCGGCAGGGCGAGGAACTTGTCCTGGCTGAAGTTCCCCTCGAACATCAAGGGGATCCCCAGATTACCGGAGCGACAGCGCTCCTGAAGTTCTATGACCGCCGGTTCGAAGCGCCGCTCGTGGCCGATGCCCACCTGGACGCCGGCGGACGCGACGGCCGTGAGCGCGGCGTCCGCCTCGGCCGAAGTGGTGCAGAACGGCTTCTCGCAAAACACATGCTTGCCCGCCTGCGCCGCAGCGATGATCTGCGCCGAGTGGAAGCGGTGCGGCGAGCACAGGATGATCGCGTCGATAGTCGGATCACTCAGGGCGACATCGAGCTCAGCGGCCGTGCGCAGGCCCACCGACTCCGCCCAGGCCCGGCCGGCCGTCAGCGGATCGACCCCGAGGGTTGGCCGCAGCCGTTCACTCGTCTTGAGCAACCGGATGACGTTCTGACCCCACCAGCCCATTCCAACAACCGCGACGTCGATCAACGCACCATTCCTTTCGTCATGTGGCGCCCGCCCTGCGGTCGCTGGATCCCTATGGGAATCTCAGCGGTCGAGCTTGAGCAGCTGCGAGGCGGTGCCGTTGCGGATGAGCTCCCGGTCGGAATCGGTCAGGTCCGGAACCCCGTCCAGCTGCCCTAGCGGATCGTAAAAACCCATGTCGAAGGGGTAGTCCGTTCCGAGCACTACGTGATCGACCCCCATCTGCTGGGTGAGGAACTTCAGGTGCGCCGAGTCGAAGACCAGGGAATCGACGTAGACCTGCTTGAGATAGGTACTCGGCGGGCGGGTGATGTGGTGGCGACCTTCGGGTCGTGCCTCGTAGGAATGGTCCATCCGTGAGGAGTAGAACGGCAGGTAGCCGCCCCCGTGCACTAGGCATAGCTTGAGTTCCGGGTACTCTTCGAGTACGCCGCCGTGGATGATCCGGTTGATGGCCACGGTGGTGTCCAACGGGTTGCCGATGACGTTGGTCATGTAATACTTCTGCAGCCTTTCACCGGCGGTGAAGCCGTTCGGATGCAGCAGGACCACTATGTCGAGTTCCTCGGCCTTTGCGAAGAACGGCCGGTAGCGCGGGTCGTCGAGGTCCAGACCGAAGACGTTGGTATTGACCTCCACACCGCGGAAGCCCAACTCGCGAATGCAGTACTCGAGCTCCTTGACCGCGGAGGAGACATCCTGCAGCGGAACGGTCGCCATACCCACGAAGCGGTCGGGGTTGTCGTGCACCATGGACGCAAGGTTCTCGTTCTGCATTCGCGCCAAGCGACGGCCGAGTTCCACGTCCGTCCAGTAGTAGTACTGCGGCGGGGCGACCGAAATCGCCTGCACGTCGATCCCCATGGCATCCATGTCGGCGATGCGCACGGCCGGGTCGGTCAGCTTCGGGAGGATGTCGGCGAAGTGCCCACTCTGGTACTCGTTGGTCTCCTTGCCCCCCCAATAGGAAAACGGGTCATACTCCGGTGCCATCAAGCCAGCGACGAGCTCCTGGCAAGCAGGCGTGAACACGTGGGCGTGAATATCTACGGTGCGGCTAGTGCTCCGGCTCATGAAGCGGTTCCTCTCGAATCGGCATGTTGCGATGCTTGGGCGGGGACGCAGGCGATATAAACTGCTAATCGGGCGCGAGCCGGGTCAGCCTCCGGCGTACACGTCGGGTGCCCACGGGAGGGGGGCGCCGGCGTACTTGGCGGCCCGGACGTCCCCGGACCGGGCATGCCCCTCGAACAGCTCGATGCGAGCCGCCCGGCCGCAGAGCTCCCCGAGAGCCGCGCTGGACGCGGGCACGGTGACCTCTTGATACGTCACCGTGCGCAGGTACTTCCCGACCCATAGTCCACCGGTGTACCGGGCGGCGCCCCTGGTAGGCAGCACGTGGTTGGTTCCGATGACCTTGTCGCCGTATGACACGCACGTACCCTCGCCAAGGAAGAGCGCGCCGTAGTTGCGCATCTTCTCCAGCGCTTCGCGAGGCTGCTCCGTGAGGATTTGCACGTGCTCACTGGCGAAGGCGTCGGCGAGTCGGTAGGCCTCGTCCAGGTCGTCCACGACGTGGACCTGGCCGTGGTCGCGCCAAGCGGGTCCAGCCATGTCGTTGGTCGGCATCCCCGGCAACAGCTGGTCTATATGGGCTATGACCTCCCCTCCGAGCCGCTCGGAGGTGGTGATGAGGATGGCTGGCGAGTCGGGACCGTGTTCCGCCTGGCTAAGCAGGTCGACGGCAACGACGAACGGATCCGCGGCGTCGTCGGCGACGACGAGGATCTCAGTCGGGCCGGCGAACAAGTCGATGCCCACCTCACCGAATAACTGGCGCTTGGCCTCCGCGACATACGCGTTGCCCGGCCCGGCTAGCAGCTCGACCTTGCCGATGGTCTCCGTCCCGATGCTCATCGCGGCCACGGACTGGACGCCGCCGAGCAGGAAGATTTCGTCGGCGCCGGCCAGGTGCAAGGCAGCGATCGTCACTGCGGGGATCTTCCCACGGATCGGTGGCGTGCAGGCGGTCACCCGCTCCACCCCCGCAACCTTGGCTGTGACGACCGTCATGTGCGCCGATGCCGTGAGCGGGTAGCGACCGCCCGGCACGTAGGCCCCGGTCGAGGCGATGGGGTGATGCCTCTGCCCCAGGAAGACCCCGGGCTGAGTCTCGACCTCGAAGGCGAGCATGGACTCCAGCTGGTGGCCGGCGAAGGCCCGGACGTTGGCCTGGACCGTGCGCAGGTCGTTGAGCACTCCGTCCGGCACGCCGCGGACGATCTCCTCGATATCGTCTTCGGTCAACCGGAAGCTGTCCGGGGACCACTTGTCGAACTTCTCCGAGTAGTGCCGGACGGCGGCGTCACCGCGCTGCCGCACGTCCTCGATCACCGCCGAGACGACGTCTTGAACGTCCGTGCGACTCGCCTGCGACGAAGCATTCGACGTTGCCTCTTTTAGCTGTTTGCTCACGTCGCTCCAGGTCACCTTGAGGATTTTGCTTGGTTGTGCATACCCAGTCATACCAAAGATAGGGCCGTCCTGGCTAGTCCATGCGTACGCCTGAGTCTCGATATCGCCCCCCGCAGCCCGGCTGACAATGCGCGCCGGTTACGGTGATGACAACCAGGCTGGTCGATGTCAGCCTGCCACCCGCGAACCGTATAAGAACTGACTGGTGCATACGCCTGCATGGAGAGTACTCTCCGTCTGGCGATGTGCACCTTGCCTGCCTGACCAGAAGCTCCCGCATCGATATGCAAGGGGCAGTCGACGGTGTGCAGCGCAGCCAGGCGCGATCATGCCCCGCGTCACCCACGGGATCGTCACGACGCTGGATCCGCCAGAGAAAGCGAGGAGCATGCACAGCGAGCCAGGTGCGAGGCGCTCGGCGCTGACTGTCATTCCGCCGGGGAGCACGCCGGGCGAAACCAAGCCGTCGGCTCGCCCCCTTAGCCGCCTGGAGCCGAGGTCGAAGTTGCGGATATCGGCGCCCAACCGGACGGCGGCGCGGTGACCACCAGCTGGACCGTCGCCCGTGAGGCGGGAGTTTCTCAGTCGACGGTCTCGCGGGCGCTGCGCGGGGATCCGCGGGTCCGGGAGGACACCCGCAGACGCGTGGACGAGGCCGCTCGTCGATTGGGCTACATACCCAACTCTCTTGCCAGCAGCCTCGCTTCCCGGTCGACCCACACCGTCGCCGTCGTCGTCGCCGACCTCACCAATCCGTTCTTTCCCACGTTGCTGACCCCGATCTCCGACGAGTTGCAACTCATGGGCTACCGCGTCGTGCTCTTTGCAGAGCGGACCGACCTCCCCACGGGTCAAGAGGCCCTGACCCGGCTCCTGGACCGGTCGATCGATGGCGTCCTGGTGACCACCGCGACGCTCGGGTCCCCCTTTGGCGCCCTGTTCCAGCAGCGGGGCCTGCCGATGGTTCTGCTCAACCGCTATATCGACGGACTCGACGTCGACCGCGTGGTCAGTGACAACCGTGGCGCAGGGCTGGTGGGCGGTCGCTTTCTGCTGGAAATGGGCCATGAGCGCATCGGTCTGATACGGGGCCCGGCGAACACCTCGACAAGCCGGGACCGGATGGCCGGTTTCATCGATGCGCTGGAGACCCACGGTGTCCGACCGGACGAGGCGTTAGTCCGGGTGGGCGCCTACTCCCACCAGAGCGGGTACCAGCACACCCGCGAACTGCTCCGCATGCCGGATCCGCCGACCGCCATCTTCTGCGGCAATGACGTGGTGGCGTTTGGCGCGATTGACGCCGCGCTGTCGCTCGGTGTTCAGATTCCCCGAGATCTGTCGATCCTGGGCGTCGACGACATCCCAATGGCCGCCTGGGACGTATTCCAGCTGAGCACCTTACGCCAGCCTTTCGGAGACATGGCACGTGCTGCTGCTCGGATGCTCGTCGAACGGATCGAACACCCTGCCACGGTCGGCCCCGGTCGGGAACTGCTTTTCGCCACCAGCCTGGTCAAACGGGCCACCGTCGACCGTCCCGGACGTCACCCGTGAGGCCCTTCGTCCGGGCTGCTGCACTGCTGCCTTGCCGACCGCACCGACGGCCCAGAGCAGTGCACGGAATGTTCGGTGCTCCCGAGGGAAGGGCACCCAGTGACCGCAGCGCAAACCGCTGAATCGACGTTCGCCTTGTTCGACGAGTACTACGCGTCCTGCTCCAACTGGGGCAGATGGGGACAGGACGAACAGCGCCGGAACCCTGAACTATATCACTGCGGACAAGGTGCGGGCCGCGGCCGGACTGGTCCGTCAGGGAAAGACCATCTCGCTGCAGGTGCCCATGGACGAGAACGGACCGCAGACGGGTGCGTTCGGCCGGGTGAACCCGCTCCACCAGATGGTGGCCACCGGCACCGACCACCTGGCTGGAGTCCAGGCCTACGCCGAGGACAAGGTGGCCTTCGGGTTCGCCGAAGACAGCCTGTTCTTTTTCCTGCAGGGCGCGCAGTGAATGGTGTCCGATGCGGCGCTGCTCCCGCCGCCCCAAATCCCTCGTACCCACCACCGTGGTCGGCTGGGTCCCGAGGTGCTCGATACAGTTGTCGAGGGCACCGCCGTCGGGATCAGGTAGTTCAGCATCGTTGAGGTCCTCGGCTGCCCGCTCTCTTCGTCCACGATGGGTCCCCGCGGCGCACCACCCAGGCCCTACGCCACTCGCCCGAGGCAATGACCGTCGACGACGTACAGATTGATCAGGACCTCGCAGTCCTCCACCACCGCGTAGTCCACGACCCGGAAGAGCCGGTGGCCCGCTCGACTCCAACGACCGCAGCGTCGCTGCCTTCGTTGGAAAGGTTGACGTCGACCTCGAATACGAGCCCACAGCACCCAGATTGAAGTCACCTTCGGGGCGGGAAGGCGTACGTGAGGAACCAACGGAACGCCCCTCAGGAGCGCCACCAGCGCGAACCTGGCGGATCTGGGCCGGATTGCTGCGCGCTCCCTGCCTCGACGCCGTGCAGTGCGGGTCATGGTCGGGGAACTCCTGGGTTGGGTGATGTCGCCGGTCGGGAAGCCATGGTGGAGCGCCGAGGTCGGATGGAGGGTCTGAAATCTCCAGCAGGACTGTCCACACCCCAACGGCTGCCTGACCTGCCCGGACTTCGCCACCCCACCGACATTCCTGCCGCTGCACCGCTGATACCCGCCAACAACCACGCAGAGCTCGCTGCCGCTACCCGACGACGTGCCGCCAGTGTCCGTGAGGGCCAGTCGCGTCGTCGACGGGCCCGGCGCGGAGGTAGTCGAAGCTGGCCGCCCTCATCGGCGGCCAGCCGGGATCCGCCGCGGCGACCGGCTCACGCTGGCGGAGAGGTGGGTTCGGACCGCAGCCCTGCGGCGAGCACCCCGGCCAACGCGCACTCCTCGTCGACGTCTGAGGCATCACCGCTGACGCCCACCGCGCCGATGACCGCGCCGTCACCGGTCCGCACGAGGATCCCGCCAGCTGCCGGTGCAAGCCGGCCGTCGGCGACCGAGGCCAGCGCGCCGAAGAACACCGGCTGCTGCTCGGCGCGACGCCCCAGCTCCCGGGAGCTGAAGCCCATGCCCAGCGCGCCCCAGGCCTTCGCGTACGCGATCTGTGGCCGCAGGATGCCCGAGCCGTCCTCGCGCTTGACGGCGACCAGATGGCCGCCGGCATCCAGGACTGCGACCGTCAGCGGCGCTGTTCCGGCCTGCCTCCCGTGGGCCAACGTTCCCGCGGCGATCGCCTCGGCCTGGGCCAGCATGATCACGAGTTCTCCTCCCGTGCCGGCCGCTCGGCCGAGCGCAGGACGTCGAGCAGGGCGGCCGCGTCGGCGTCGGCGAACCCCTGCGCGACGCCGCGGTCGTACAGCGCCCGGCTGGCGTCGACCATCGGCGTCTCGAGCCCCAGCCGGCCGGCGAACTCGGTGATCAGAGCGACGTCCTTGACGAACATCGAGATCTTGGCCGTGGCCGGCAGGTAGGAGCGGTCGATCATGAGCTTGCCCCGCTTCTCGAAGATGACCGAGTTACCGGCACCGTCGCGGATGGTGTCGTAGATCTGCTGCGGATCCAGTCCGGCCGCCTCACCGAGGGCGAAGGCCTCGGCGGTCGAGGCGTTGTGCACCGCCACGAGCAGGTTGGCGACCAATTTCATCGTCGAGCCGCGCCCGAAGGGCCCGAGGTAGCGCACCGACCGGGAGAACGCCGACAGCACCGGGCGGATCCGCTCGAACGCGGCTTCGTCTCCGCTGCCGTAGACCACCACGTCCCGCTCCAGCGCCTGCGCGCCCGTGCCGCTCAGCGGGCAGTCGAGCAGCTCGACGCCCGCGTCGGTGAGCAGCTGCCGGCAGCGCTCCTTCACCTGGTGCGGGAGCGTGGAGGTCTCGGCCACCACCAGCCCCTCGCGCGCGACGGTTGCCAGCTCCGTACACACCTGCAGTGCGGCGTCCACGGTCGCCAGCGAGGTGATGACCACGTCGGACTGCTCGGCCACCGACCGCGCGGACTCCGCCGCCCGACCGCCGGCCCGCTCCAGGTCGGCCCGGCGCTGCTCCGCCACGTCGAAGCCCACGACGGCGTGGCCGCGTTCGATGAGGTGGCCGCACATGGCCGAGCCCATGATCCCCAGCCCGACCACTCCGGTTGTCCTCATCGTTGCTCCGTTCTCGTTCTCGTTGTCGTTGTCGTTGTCGTTGTCGTGGTCGTTGTCGTGGTCGTGGTCGTGGTCAACGCTCACAACCGCTGGATCGCCGCCTCGACCTCGTCGAGGTCGGGGAGCACCGTTGCATCCTCGCTGATCCAGCGGTAGCGCACCACTTGGTCGCGGTCGATGAGGAAGATGGAGCGCTTCGCCAGCCCGGTGTGCCCCCTCCACACGTCGTACTGCACTCCGTAATCGGCGCTGGTGGTGCGCTCCCAGTCCGACAGCAGCGGGAAGTCGATGCCCAGCTCTGCCGCGAAGGCCAGCTGGGCGAACGTGGCGCTGACTGCGACGGCGAGGATGTCGGCCCCCAGGGAGCGGATCTGTTCGGCCCGTTGTCCCAACTGGGACAGTTCGGAACGTCAAAGGCCGCCGAAGTCGAAGACGTAGAAGGCCAGGACGACCGGCCCGCGCCGGAGGACGTCGGCCAGGTGGATCTGCTCGTCGAACGAGGCACGTAGCGTGAAGTCGGGGGCCAGGTCGCCGACATCGACCGGGGAGTGCTGGGACACCGGCGCCATCACCTCAGCGGATACAGCGGCAGGGGATCGGTGATCCGCGCGGTGATGGCGCCGAGCAGGTCCGCCTCCAGCGTGACCTCGTCACCTGCTCGGAGCCAGGGGAACTGTTCCTCGCCGTGCACCGTCGACAACTCCAGGATGCAGCCGGTCCCGACCGTCCCGCTGCCCATCACGTCCCCGGGCACGATCCGGGTGCCACGCGAGGCATAGGAGATCATCTGCCCGAAGCTCCAGTACAGGTCCCCGGCGTTGCCCTTGCTGTAGGGCCGGCCGTTGACCGAGGCCCGCATCTGCAGGTCGAAGGCGTTGCCGACCCGCCGCGAGTCCAGCTCGTCCGGAGTGACCAGCCACGGGCCCAGGCTAGTCGCGGAGTCCTTGCCCTTCACCGGCCCCATTCCCTGCCGCACCTCGCGCGACTGCAGATCACGCGCGCTCCAGTCGCACAGTAGCAGGTACCCGGCGATGTGCGCCTCGGCCTCCTCGGGGGTCAGGTTCGAGCCGGCGCGGCCGATCACCGCGGCGAACTCGAGTTCGTAGTCGAACTTCACGCAGCCCGGCGGCATCGGGATCTCCTCGTGCGCAGCCCGGATCGCCGCCGGGTTCTGGAAGTAAAAGACCGGGAGCTCGTACCAGTCAGGGTCCATGTCCTGACCGTTGGCCTCCTTGTAGGTCTTGACATGGGTCTCGTAGGCGTAGAAGTCGCGCACCGACGTGGGTACGGGGATCGGCGCGAGCAGCTCGGCCTCGGCGAGGACGTCCAGCGGGTCGGCGAGCGCCTCCTCCCCGGCCTCGGGCCAGCCGTTCCCCGTCGTCGCCCAGCAGGTCGACCAGCCGGGTGGTGCTCCGCACACCGTGCAGCGAGCCGTGCGACAGCACCGCCGGGTGCTGTCCTCCATCCGACGGAGACACGTAGGTAGTCCAGAACATGCGCCAGGTCCTTTCAGAAGACCGAGAGACGGAAGGAACGATCGGGCGGAAGCGGAACGCTCACCGGCACCGGCCGGCGCGACGTGCTCGGCCGCCATAACCAGGTCGCCCTTGTTGTCCCGGTTCTCGCCGTCGGCGATCTCCGCCAGCGCCTCGCCGATCGTGTCGAGGGGCCTCGGCGAGTCCGGTCCCCGGTGGTTGCCGGTCACGCCACTCCTGCTTTGAGCGGGACGGGCAGAGGGCTGCAGAGCACAGTATCCGCCCCAGTGGAAGACGGGCGGGCGGATCCCCTCGTCGGCGTCCAGGTGCACCACCCGGCCGCGTTGCGGAGCTGCGCCCCCTCACACCCCGTAGTCCGTCATCTCGTCCAGCGCCGGCTTCACGTGCTCCATGAACAGCTCGAGCTGACGGATCACGCTCTCGGCCGGCTGCTGCGCGTAGTGGTAGATCAGGACGACGTACTCGGCCGGCAGCTGGCGCCACAGCTCGACGTACTGCTCCCGAACCTCGTCCGGGGTGCCGACAACCCACAGCCCGGAATTGATGACCGAGTCCACCGGATGGTCCGGGTCGAACTTCATCGGCGTCGTGCCGACGTAGAGATCCTGGAAGATGTCCACGTCGTAGTCGGTGACCATCTGCCGGGCCTCCTCCGTCGTCTCGGCGATCTGCCCCCAGCGCACGAGCGCCTGGTTCTGCCCGAGCGCGTAGGTCTTGCCGGCGGTCGCGGCGGCCGTGACGTAGGCACCACCGAACTCGGTGGCTCGTTCGATCTTGGAGAAGTACGTCGGAATGAACCCGTGCGGACCGCAGTACTCGACGGTCTCCTTGCTGGCGTTGCTGGCGACGAAGATCGGCGGGTGTGGCTGCTGGAGCGGCTTGGGGACGACGCTGACCCGGCGGATCTTGCCGGTCTCGTCCATCTCACCTTCCGCGCCCATCTCCCGGGTCGCGGTCATCGTCCAGTCGATGCCCTCGTCATGGGGGAACGGGACCTGCCAGCGGCCCTTGGACTCCACGCTGTCCTGGGTCCACGCCTGCTGGACCAGCTCGACGTTCTCCTCGAAGATCTCGCGGTTGATCTGGTCGTCGGAGATCCGTCCCTGCTGGGTGGCCTCGTCCAGCTCGGCCATCTTCTCCTGGTTGCCGGAGGGCGAGAGGGTGGCCCGGGCCCCGAGATGCTGGCCCAGGATATTGGTCCAGCGCGCCTGGTAGCCGCGGGAGAAGCCGCAGAAGGACCGGCCGCCGGAGAGATGGTCGATGACCGCGACGTCCTCCGCCACCCGGAACGGGTTCTGGGCACTCATCGTGTAACCGAGCTGGCCGACCCGGATGTTCGTGGTGATGGCCGCCCAGTAGGCGTCGAGCAGGCCGGGATTGGGGCCGACCTCGTAGCCCTCGCTGTGGAAGTGGTGCTCGATCGAGGAGACACCCCACAGCCCGAGTTGGTCCGCGGCCTTGATGATCTTCGGCATGTCGCGCATTAACGCCTGGTACCGCTCGGCGTCGCGCCCCATCGGGCGTTGCTCGATGCGCTCCTGGCGGGTTGCGGGGATCTGCGGGTAGAGCTGAAGGATCACCTTTACCATGACTGTCCGGCTCCGCTCTTTCCGAGGTGAACGTGAGGCAGGTCGCGCCTCGGCTCGAACTGACGCTACGGATCCCGCAGGCCGGTGACATGCGACTGCCATACAAGGCATCACGTCGTTGGTTGTGTCTGGGCACAAGAGCGCGTCGGCCCGCGACGACCGATACTTAGCTTCCGCCGGCCCGGTTCCGCCGGCTCCGGTGTCCATCCGGGCGTCGTGCCGCAGATCAGCCCGCAGTGCCGCGGGCGGAGAGAAGTCGCGATGCCGATCGACGAGCTCGAGGGCCTCGACGTGGCCTGGACACCTCCGGCGGGTGCGTTCGCTGCCTCTCCGGCGGGCCGGATGGCGGCACGCCACGGCATCGACGATCCGGCCACCCTCGCTGCCCGGGCGGCAGCCGACCCGGCCTGGTACTGGGCCGCCGGGGCGGAGGACGTCGGCCTGGTCTGGATGCGCCCGTACGAGGCGGTCGTCGACCTGTCCCGCGGCGTGGAGCGCCCCCGGTTCTTTGCCGGCGGACAGCTGAACTGGACCGACTACTCCGTCGACCGCTGGGTCCGGGAGGGGCGCGGGCAGGCCCGGGCCGTGTGGTGGGAGGGCGACGACGGTGCCTCCCTGGCCCTGACCTACGCCGAGCTCAAGGACCGCGTCGACACAGCAGCCGGAGCTCTGCGGGCCAGCGGTGTGGGTGTCGGTGATGTGGTCGCCCTGCTCCTGCCGATGGTGCCCGAGGCCATCACGACCGTGCTGGCCGCCGCGAAGATCGGCGCGGTCGTGATGCCGCTGTTCAGCGGCTACGGCCCGCACCCTGTCCGGGAGCGACTCATCGACTCCGGCGCGCGTGCCCTAGTGACCTGCGACGCCTTTCCGCGGCGGGGCCGGCCGGTGGCACTCAAGGACGTGGCCGACGAGGCGGCCGATGGCCTGTCCACCCTAACGTCGATCTTCGTGGTGCGCCGCCTGGGCACCGAGGTGGCGATGACGGCCGGCCGCGATCTCTGGTGGGACGAGGAATGCGCCCGGGCCCGGCCCGTGCGCGACGCGGTGCCGATGGACTCCGACGCCCCGTGCCTACTGCTCTACACCTCCGGCAGCACCGGCAAACCCAAGGGATGCGTGCACACCCACGCGGGCCTGCCGTTCAAGGTGGCGTTGGAGGCCCGGCACGGACTCGGCGTGGACGAGACCTCCTCGGTCCTGTGGTTGACCGACATGGGCTGGGTGATGGGGTCCTACGTGATCACCGCCGCCCTCACCAACGGCGGCACCGCCGTCTTCTTCGAAGGCGTTCCGGACTGGCCGCAGTCCGACCGGCTGTGGTCGGTCGCCGAACGCAGTGGGACGACGATGCTCGGCGTCTCCCCCACCGTCGTGCGGGCACTCATGGGCAACGGGGACAGCTGGGCCGACGCGCACGCGATGCCGGAGCTGCAGGTGATCGGTTCGACCGGGGAGCCGTGGAACCCAGAGCCCTGGAAATGGTGCTTCGAGCACGTCGGCAAGGGCCGCATACCGATCGTCAACGTCTCCGGAGGCACGGAGATCGGTGGGTCGCTGCTGTGTGGTGCGTCCTACCTCCCGGTGAAGCCCACCTCCTTCACCGGACCCCCGCTCGGGGTCGTGGCCGACGTCGTGGACGAGTCGGGCCGCCCGGTCCGGCAGGAGATCGGTGAACTGGTCGTGCGCTCGGTCTGGCCGGGCATGACCGCCGGCTTCTGGCACGACGACGCCCGCTACCTCGCGAGCTACTGGCGTCGGTTCCCCGGCATCTGGCACCACGGGGACCTGGCCTACATCGACCGCGACGGCTACTGGTATCTGCTGGGCCGGTCGGACGACACCATCAAAGTGGCCGGCAAGCGGCTGGGTCCGGCCGAGGTCGAGTCGCTACTGGTCTCTGACGAGCGGGTGGTGGAGGCCGCCGCGATCGGCGTGCCCGACGAGGTGAAGGGGGAAGCGCTGGTCTGCTTCGTGGTGCTGCGGCGTGACGAGGATCCCGTGGCCGCCGGCCCTGCCCTGCGCGGGGTCGTCGCGGCCGCATTCGGCAGGGCAATGGCACCACGGGCCGTCCATGTCGTCGACGCCCTGCCGAAGACCCGCAACGGCAAGATCCTGCGCCGCGTGGCTCGCGCCTCCTACACCGGAACACCGCTGGGCGATCTCACGTCGCTGGAGGACGCGACGGTCCTCGCCCGGTGGCCGCGTGCAGCGGACACGTGGGCCACCTGACGTGCAGGCGCCGGAAGGCGCCGGAAGGCGGCCATGATCCGTAAACTGCACGGGATCGAGCACACCGTCGTGGGAGGTGGTCCGTCCGTGGTCAACCCGCTGTTGTCCGAGCGCTCGAACCCGGACGAGGGCGAGCCGGGTCCCGGCGAGCTGACCTCGTGGCTGGACGCGATCGCGGAGATCACCCGGGCCACCCACCGAGGCGCGCCTCTCGATGAACTGCTCGACCTCATCGCCGGAGCGACGGCGCGGCTGACCGGATACGACTTCTGCGCCGTGTTGGTCGAGGATCCCGAACGCCAGGCTCTGCTCATCACCGGCTCCTACGGCCTGTCGCCGGAATACATCGACACGATCAATGCCCAGACCCCCATCCCCATCCGCGGCGGCGACGCCAGCGAGGGGCCTTCGAGCCGTGCGTTCCGGTCCCAGCGACCGACCGCAGTGCTCGACATCCTCGCCGACGCGCCCTCGCGCGCCTGGGAGACGATCGCCGCGCAGCAGGGCTACTCGTCGCTGTTGGCGGTGCCGATCAGCGCCGGGCAGGTGCCCTTCGGCCTGCTGAACTGCTACTCGGTGGAGAAGCGCGAGTTCACCGCCCGGGAGATCATCCTCATGGAGAGCATGGCCAACCAGGCCGGGCTCGCCATCGAGACGACCCGACAGTTCACCGAGTCCCGGCAGCGCGCCGAGCAGGCCGCGGAGGAGGCCACAGGACTGCGGGCCGAGCTCGACGGCCTGCAGCACGCCGACGACGACCACGCGAAGCTGCTTCGCGTGGTCCTCAAGGGCGGGGGCCCGGACGCCATCGCCGGAACCCTCGGCGCGATGCTGGGGTGCACCGTGCTGGTGGACGACGCAGCCGGCCGACTGCTCGCGGCCGCGGGCCGGTCGGATCCCTCCGGTCCGCGGGAAGGCCGCTACAAGGCACTCCACGACCACGTCTGCGACCGGGTAGGCAGCCGCGCGGACCTGGAGATCGTCGCCGTGCCCCCCGCTCTCGGTGCGGTGCACGCCTCGGCGGGTCTGGTCGTGCCGGTGATCCTCGACGAGGAGGTCGTCGGGCATCTGTGGGCATTGAGCCCCACCTCCCCCTTCGGCGTGCCCCAGCGGCGCGCGCTGGTTCGGGCGGCCGCCGTCGTCGCCCTCGCCCTGCTCAAGGAGCGCGCCGCGCAGGAGGTCGAGTGGCGGCTGTCCCGGGATTTCCTCGACGACCTGCTCGACCCCGACAGTTCCGCCACCACCGAGGCGCTGCACGCCCGGGCCCGGCAGTTGGGCGCCGACCTCACCCGACGGCACACTCTCCTGGTCATCCGGCGGGACACGGTCCTCGACGACCGACCCGTGGAGCACGAGAACCGGGAGGCCTACGCCCAGCGTTCGTTGCTCTCCCTGATCCAACGGGCGGGTGCGGCGTGGAAGGGAGCGACCCTGACGGCCACCCGCAGCGACCATGTCGTCGTCCTGTGGCAGGAGGACGAGTCCGCCCGATCGGCGACGGAGTTCGCCCACTTCCTGCGGCGGGAGATCCAGGCCTACGCCGCCGGGTGGACCGCCACGATCTGCATGGGCCCGGTCTGCGACGACCTATCCGAGTACGGCGACGGATACCGGCTCGCCTGCGGGGTCACCGACCTCGTGCAGCAGTCCGGCCGCGGTGACCGGGTCGTCTCCCTCGACACGATCGGCGCGTATCGGCTGCTGCTGCAGGTCAAGCGCCCCCGCGAGCTGGAGTCCTTCGCGAACGCCACGCTCGGTCAGATGCACGGCTACGACGTCGCGCACGGCACCCAGCTGGGCAAGACCCTGCGGGGGTACATGGACCAGCGCTGCCACGTCGCGGCCACGGGCGAGCTGCTGCACGTGCACCCGAACACGGTGGCCTACCGGCTGCGACGGATCGAGGAGCTACTGGGGGTGGACCTCAACGACCCTCAGGCCCTGCTGCACATCCAGCTCGCCCTCATGATTGAGGACATCCTGAGCGACTGAGAGTCCGCGACACCTTCACCGGCCTGTGCGCGAGGCACCCGCGCGCCTGCGCCGCGGTACTGCGGGCGGGCACTTCTGCGGCGGCAACGACCTGGACGAGTTCGCCAGCCTGAGCCCGCTGAACTCGGCCGGACGGATGCAGGCCGTGCGGGAGGCATTCTGGTCGATCTATGACTGTCCGTTGCCGGTGGTGACCGCGGTACAGGGCTCGGCGATGGGTACCGAAAGGTGTCTGGCGGCGTCCTCGGACCTCATCGTATGTGGACAGACCGCTCGATTCGGCCTGCCGGAGATCTCGGTGGGGGTCATGGGCGGGGCCCGCCACCTCGCTCGGCTCGCTACCTCGCAGGTGATGCGGCGAATGTTCCTAACCGCGGACCCGATGACCGGCGCCGAGCTGATGGCACACGGCGCCGTCAAGCGGGCGCTGAACCAGATCGAACACCTGGACCTCAAGAGCGGCGCCGAGCTGGAGTAGGGCTACACCGGCGACCTGTGCGGCCATCCGGACTCCAAGGAGGCACTGGCCGCCGTCCGCGGGAGGCGGGCGCCGGTCTATCTGCCGGCAGATGCACTACCGGGAGCGCCGGGGGCATGAGCTCGGCCGGCGCCGGCCCGGGGGCCGGACCAGCCGCCGACACGAGGTCGGATCATCGACAACCGCCGAGACGCTGTGTGAGACCTGGATCTGTCCGCTCCAGGACCGCTTCCTGCTCCAGCACCGCGCGCACCCGCTGTCGCAGGATGTGCTTCTGCACCTTTCCGCTGGCGGTCGTCGGGAGCAAGTCCACGAGCTCCAACCGCTCCGGGAACTTCTGCCGGGCCAGCCGTTGGGCGCGGAGAAAGACGGCCAGATCCGCCAGCGTCGGCGGTGCGCCGCCTGCGGGGACGACAAAGGCGCAGGCCTGCTCGCCCAGCACCGGGTCCGGCATCGCGACCACCGCCACCTGGGTGACGGCCGGGTGCTGGTGCAGCAGGTCCTCGATCTCCTTAACGCTGATGTTCTCGCCGCCGCGCAGGATGATGTCCTTGCGACGTCCCCGGATGGTCACCGCGCCGTGCTCGTCGACCGAAGCGAGGTCACCGGTCCGGAACCAGCCGTCCGCGGTGAAGGCTGCCTCGTTGAGCGCCGGGTCGAGGTAGCCCAGAAAGCGCTCCGGTCCGTCGACGACGAGCTCACCCACGTCATCGACGACGTCCTCGAGCCGGTAGGAAACCGGCCCGACCGGCATCCCGTCGGTCTCGGCTCGCACGCGCAGCTCGTCCCGAGGACCACCACAGCAGAGAGTCGGTAGATCTGAGGACCCGTAGACGCGGGCGACATGGCAGCCCAGCACCTCCGTCGCCCGCCGGATCAACGCCGGCGGCACGTCCGCCCCACCGCAGACGAAGACACCCAGCGCCGACCCGTGGCCGCAGCCGGCGTACTCAGCCGTCAGGCCCTGGAGAAACGGTGTCGCTCCCATGATGAAACGGCACTGCTCTCGCTCGATCAGGTCCACGGCGTTCACGGGGTCCCAGACGTCGAGCAGCACGACCGTGCACCCGATGACGACCGGCAGCAGCAGGCCGTACAGCAACCCGGTGATGTGGGTGATCGGTGACGGCATGAATACCGCGTCGTCAGCTTCGAGGGAGAACAGGTCGATGAAGGACTGCACCTCGTAGCCCAGGGTCTGGTGGCTGTGCAGAACACCCTTCGGGTCGGCAGTCATACCCGAGGTGTAGAGCAGCAGGGCGATGTCGGCCGGCTGTCCCACGGGCGCCGACTCGTGCGTCCCATCGTGGTAGCCCTCCTCCAGGAGCCCGTCGAAGGTCAGCACACCGGCCGGCAGGCTGCCCGACGGCCGCACGGCGACGATCAGCGGCGCGTCGGCCTCGTCGGCGAGTCGACGGGCGAGGCCGAGGTGGTCGAAACCCCGGAAGCGGTGTGGCGTCACGATCACCGTGGGGCGGCTCTGCCGGGTGATGAAGCCGAGCTCGCGCTCGCGGTAGATCGGTACCACCGGGTTCAGCACCGCCCCGAGCCGGACGACGGCGTGGAAGACGACGACCGCCTCCCACCAGTTCGGCAGCTGCATCGTGACAACGTCACCGGCACCGACGCCGCGGGCCCGCAGCGCCGCGGCCAGGCCGGCTGCTGCAGCGGCCAGGTCGTGGTAGCTCAGCCGTGTTCGGTCGCTGGCATCGACGACCGCGGTCCGCTCGGGCGAGCGGGCCGCAGCGCCGGCCAGCCGCGAAGCCGGCGTGACCCCGGGGTAGAGGGCCGCGCTCGCCCAGTCGGTCGTGGCCGGCCGGGTCGCCGTGAGCGGGACGCGCCCGCGGAGCGGACCCACGGGTCAGGCCCGGCCGGAACGGACCAGCTGCTCGCCGAGGAAACGCGCGCCTTGTTCGGCGGCAATCTCCAGGTGAGTCCTGTTCGTATACAGCACCATGTGCGAGGTGTCGTTCATGACGAACAGCTCTTTCTTTGCCGTCGCGATCTGGTTGAACGCCTCGATCTCCCGGTCCCACAACGTGATGTCGTCGTTCTCCGCCACGATCATGAATGTCGGCGTGTCCAGGATCCGCCGGACGTAGGGAAAGACCGTGTAGTTCCAGAGCAGCTCCACCGACGCCGTGGTGTTCCAGTGCTCGTGGTTGGGGGCGTCGGTCGCCTTGAGCCCCTCGAAGCCACTGGTGACCTCCGGGAACGGCCAGGTGCACACCTCTGCGGCCGGATCCGTGCTCGACATCGGGATGGTTCCGTACTCCCCGGTGGTGAACCGCTTGCGGCGCTCGTCCAGCACCACCTCACGCAGCCGCCGGAAACCCAGCCCACCGTGAACCCGCCGCATCGTCTCCCAGCCGTCCACCACCGGGATGGTGGACGCGATCGCCTTCACCCGGGGATCGGTGGCTCCGACGATGAGTGCATGCCCGCCGCTGTAGGAGATTCCCCAGACCGCGATGCGGTCGGCGGCGACGATGTCGAGTGTCTCGGCGAAGCTGATCGCGTTCTTGTAGTCCTCGATTTGCAGCCACGGATCCAGATGCTGACGCGGCGTTCCGTCGCTGTCCCCGAAATTGCGGTAGTCGAACACGAGGGCCGCGCAACCCTGATCGACGAACGCCTGCGCATACGTCGGCTGTACCAATTCCTTCACATAGCACCAGCCGCCGGCCATCACGACGACCGGGAAGGGTCCATCGCCGGCAGGCTGATAGAGGTGGCCTCGGATGGTGGTGCCTGCACTGCTGAACTGCACGTCACTGCGCATGGTCGCTCCTTGGACTCTCGTTGGCGATACTGGTACTCATGAATGGAACCCTTGTCATCGGCGGGCCGAAGGCCGTGCTCTCCGGCCTCATGACGGCCCCAGCGCCCGGAGACTGCGCGCCACACCTTCGGCATAGCCCTCACCGGCCACGACCGGATGAGGTACCAGCGCCACCGTCGCCACATCCGTGGCGTCCCACTTCGCCAGCTGGTCGCGGCAACGCTCCACTGGTCCCACGAGGCAGTACTCGTCGATCAGCCGATCGGTGACCGCGGCATGCAGGCCGGCCCGGTCGTCGGCCCGGAATGCGGCGGCGATCCGCGCCGCCTCCGCTTCATATCCGGCGCGGGCCAGCGCGCTGTTGTAGCTGCCCAGGCCGACCCAGTAACCCAGCGAGGCCCGGGCGGACTCCCGGGCCGCCGCCAGGTCGTCAGTGACGAAGGTGTGCACCGCGACCTCCACCGGGGGTGCCAGCCGGCCGCTGCGCGCTCCGGCGCGGGCAGCGGCCGCGGTCAGCTCACCGATGTTCGAGTGCGGCACGAGCCAGACCATGACGCCGTCGGACACGGCGGCACCGGCCTCCGCCATCCGTGGCCCGACCGCCGCGGTGTAGACCGGCACCGGATGATCCGAGGTCCGAAAGTCCAACAGCTCCCCCTGGTAGGTCTGCATCGGCAGGTCGGGATAGCGCTCTCGTCCCCGGCCCTCCAGCACCGCCTTGACGTCACGGACGTAGGTCGGCAGGTCCTCGGCCGGCCTTCCGACGTGGACGCCCAGTGCCTCCATCCGCACCTTGTGGCCGAGTCCGATGCCCAGCACGAACCGGCCACCGCTGAGGTCCGAGGCGGTCACGGCCATCTGCGCGGCGATGACGGGGTGACGCAGATAGCTGAGGGTGACGAAGCTGCCGATCCGGATCCTCGAGGTTCCCAGCAGGATCGCCAGGTCGATCGACAGGGTGTCGGTCAGCGACTCGGTCGTGTAGCAGGCGGCGTACCCCTGAGCCTCGGCACAGCGCCCCAGGGCCACGAAATCCTGCATCCGGGCCGGGGCGAAGGTCAGCAGTGCAACGGCGAGTTCGGGCACTCCCCCACCCCCGTCCGTGTCGTCGCCGCTGCGGCTCCACCCATCGGCGCGCCCGGGCGGGTCACAGCTGCAGGTACTGCTGCATCCAGGCCGTGTCGGCCCGAAGCTCCGCCGCGTCACCGGAGTGGACGATGACTCCCTGATCCAGGACGTACGCGCGGTCGGCGAGAGCCAGCGCCATCTGACTGTTCTGCTCCACCAGCAGCACACCGAGGCCCTCGTCGGCGACCCGACGCAGGGTGTGGCCCATGTCGGAGGCGATATTGGGTGCCAGCCCCTGGGTCACCTCGTCGACGAGGAGCAGTTTCGTGCCGCAGATCAAGGCGCGGCCGACGGCAATCATCTGCTGCTGGCCTCCCGACAACCGGGAGGCGTCGCGGTCCAGGTGGCTCTCCAGGAGCGGGAAGACGTCCAGGGCGCGGCGCTGGGCCGCCTGCTGCTCGGCCTTGGGCAGCCGCGATCCCAGGGCGGCGAGGCGGAAGTTTTCCCGGACGGTGAGCCCCGGGAACATGCGCCTGTCCTCGGGGACGTAGCCGATCCCGAACTGGGCGATGTTCTCGGTGGGAAGGCCGACGAAGTCGTGTCCGGCGCAGCGGATGTGACCGCTACGGACCGACACCAGCCCCATGATCGACCTGACGGTGGTCGTCTTGCCTGCCCCGTTGCGGCCGAGCAGGGCGACTAGTTCGCCGGGCTGCACGCTCAGCGAGACGCCCTGCAGGACGTGGGCAAGGCCGTAGTAGGACTGGATGTCCTCGACTTGGAGCAGCGAGGCGGCACCCGCGTCCTCGCGCTGGGCCGCGCTCACAGACTGCCCGTCAGATAGACCTCTTGGACCTTCGGATGAGCCTTCACCTCGGCCGGTACCCCCTCGAACAGCTTCTGTCCCTGGTGCAGGACAGTGATCTTGTCGGCGATGGTAAGGATGACGTCCATCTTGTGCTCGATCATCAGGATGGTGACCTCGCGGTTGAGCTCCCGGACGAGTTCGACCGTGGCCGCCGTCTCCGTGGGGCTCATCCCGGCTGTCGGCTCGTCGAGGAGCAGCAGCCGGGGCGACGTGGCCAGCGCGATGGCCAGATCGAGGCGACGCTGGTCACCGTGCGACAGGTTGCTCGCGATGACGTCGCGGTCGGCTGCCAGGCCGATCCGCTCGAGCACCTCCTCGGTGTGGCGCGTGACGGCCTTGATGCCGTCCGCCGGTCGCCAGAAGGTGTAGGAGTGCCCGGCCGCCTGTGCGGCGATCCGGACGTTCTCGAAGACCGTCAGCAGCGGGAACACTGTGGTGATCTGGTAGGACTTCGCCAGCCCTCGGCGAGCCACCTTGGCGTACGCCATCCCGGTGATCTCGTGCCCGTCGAAGTGCACGGTGCCCGAACTCGGGCGGGTGTGCCCGGTGATGAGGTTGAACAGCGTCGTCTTGCCCGATCCGTTCGGGCCGATGATGGCGTGCAGGCTGCCGCGTGGAACCTCCAGCGTCACGTCGTTGACCGCGTGGATCCCGCCGAAGGACCGGTCGAGCCCCTCGGTTCGCAGGATCAGGTCCTCGGTCATGCCCGCCGGGCCTTGGAAAGCAGGCGCCGGGGAAGGGTGGAGGTGAAGATGCCCCAGAGGCCTTGTGGGAACGCGAGGACGCAGACCACGAAGATGATGCCGACGAACAACTGCCAGGACGTGTAGTACTTGCTCAGTGTGGTCTCCAGGAGCAGGTACACGATCGCTCCGAGGAAGGGCCCGAACAGGGAAGCCCGGCCTCCCAGGATCGCTATGATCAGGACGATGCCGGACAGCAACCAATACGGCTGGAGACCGACGAAGTTGTTCAGCATGGCGAACAGGCCGCCGGCCAGGCCGGCGACGGCACCGGAGAGGACGAACGTGGCCAGCAGGACTAGACGGGTGTTGTAGCCGCAGCCGCGGGCACGCTCCTCGTTCTCGCGGATCGCCTGGAGCACCCTGCCCATCGGCGACTCGGTGTAGAGGATGAGACAGCCGAAGGCGATCAGCACGATGACGGCGGTGAAGAGGAAGAACGTCAGCGGGTCACGCAGCGCGTTGAGCTCCAGCGACGTGCCCGGCAGGGCCAGTGTGCTGACCGGGATCGCGGCCAGGCCGTTATCGCCTCCGGTCAGGGAACTCCACCGCAGCGCGATGAAGAACCCCAGCTGGGCGAACGCGAGGGTGAGCATCGAGAAGTAGACCTCGGTCCGCCGCAGACACACCGCCCCGACGAACAGCGACACCAGGGCCATTCCGACCGTGGCCGTGAGCAGGGCGAGCCACGCGCTGGTGTTGACGTGCAACAGGAACAGCCCGGCGGCATATCCCCCCCACGCGAACGGCAGTGCGTGACCGAAGGAGACCAGGCCGCCGTACCCGACGAGCAGGTTGAGGCCGGAGGCCCACAGCCCGTAGATCAGCATCCCGATCGCGAGACTGGGGTTGGGAACGGTGAACAGCACGATCACCGCGAGGACGACGAGCAGCCCGAGCTGCCCCCAGCTCCACCGCGCCGGAGCAGCGCCCTTGATCTGGGCGGTGGTTACCGCTGCCGCGCTGTCGGTCTTCGGTGCGCCGTCGTGGCCGTTGGTGGCGGTCAGGTCGCTCATGTTGCCCCCAGGAGGCCGCGCGGACGGAAGGTCATGACCAGGATCATGAGCACGAACGGCACGATGCCTGCGTAGATGCTTGCGTAGAGCGTGGTCACGGAGATGATCAGCCCGATGAGCAGGCCCGCCACGACGGCGCCCCAGAAGCTCCCCATCCCGCCGACCACCACCACGACGAAGGCCAGGATCAGGACGTCGGTACCCATCTCCGGGTACACACCCGTGATCGGCCCGGTGAGGACACCGGCGACGCCGGCCACCGCGATGCCCAGTGCGAAGACTAGCGTGCGGTACCGGTCGAATCGCACACCGAGGGCCCGGATCATGATGTGGTCGCGGATACCGGCCCGCACGATCAGGCCGACATTGGTGCGCTGCAGGAACAACCACAGCCCGCCAACGACCAGGGCCACCACGACCACCACGAAGATCAGGTACGCCGGTACGGCGGCACCCACCCCGAGGTGCACCTGGAAGTCGAGAATCTTCGGCGCCTGGACACGACGGCCCCCCGACCCCGACACCATCCGGACGCCCTCGGTCAGGATGTAGGTGAGCCCGAAGGTCAGCAGCAGCGCGTCGACCTGGTCGCGCCCGTACATCGGCCGGATGACGGTGCGCTCCAGCCCGGCACCCACCAGCGCCATCACGACGGGAACCACCAGCAGGGCCAGCCAGATCGTCCCGGTCGCAACGGCCAGGTAGGACGTCACGTACGCGCCCACCATGTAGAGCGCGCCGTGCGCGAAGTTGATGAACTCGAGCAGGCCGAAAATGAGATTCAGACCCAGTGCGAGCAGGACGAGCAGCGCGCCACTGACCAGTCCCAGGATGAGCTGGGAGATCAACGCGTACATGCCACCTCTCCCCGTAGCTTGTCAGAGGCCTGGCCAGCAGCCGGTTGATGGATCGGCGAACTGCGGCCCGGTTACGACACCGGCTTGAACGGTTTCTGGACGTCCTCGCAGGTCGGTGCGTTCTTCTCGGTGCCCGGCACGGTCTCCACGACGCTCCGGTAGCCGAACTTGGCGTCTCCGCCCTTGCTATCCGCCTGGTTCGCCGAGAGCCCCTCGAGTATGTAGATCGGGATCAGCGCCTGGTGGTCACACTTGCGGATCGTCATCTCGCCCTGGCCCAGTGTGACCTTGAGGCCTTCCATCGCTGCGCGGAAGTCCTTCGGGGCACCCTTACCGTCGGCCACCGCCTGCGCGATGAGGTTGATCGCGTTGTAGGTGTAGACGCCGTACCCACCGGGCGGCGTTCCGTACTTGTCCCGATAGGCGCTGACGTACTTCTGTACGCCCTTGTCATCGACGTTCCAGTAGAAGGCGCTCGCGGCCCAGGTGCCCTGGATCAGGTCGAAGCCGAGCTCCTCGTCGAAGCTGAGATCCTCGAGGCTGATGAAGGTCTTGATGCGGTCGGTCAGGTTGAACTGTTTGGCCTGCCGCAGGAAACTGACCTGGTCACGGCCGGCGCCCCCGAAGACCAGCGCCTCGGCGCCGGAGCCTTGGATCGTGGGGATGAACGGGTTGTAGTCGGTGGTGCCCAGCGGGAAGTAGGCCGTGCCCACGACACTGCATCCGGCCTGCTTGGGAATGGCTGCGACGTAGCCGTTCTCCTGCTCGTGCCCGAACGCGTAGTCCGGCAGCAGCAGGAACACCTTCTGCCCGAGGTTCTTGCAGATGAACGGCGCGGCCGCGTTGGTCGTCTGGGACGGCACCGGGGCCAGGTGATAGGTGACGGCCGGGTCGTAGTTCGGCGGCCGGTTCAGCTGCTCGGTCTGGCAGGTGCCCAGATAGGGGATGCCGGCCTGCGCGGCGATCTGGTTCATCGCCAGGGTGGTCGCCGCCGAGACGCACCCGGTCAGAAAGTCGACGTGCTCAGCCTGTACCAGGGACTGCGCCTCGCGCAACGCCACATCGGGCTTGAGCTGGTCATCGCGGACGATCAGCTGGATGGGGCGCTTGCCGGCCTTGCCCTTGAGCATCTCCACGGCCAGCTCGGCGCCGTTCTTCTGTTCCTTGCCCAGCTGCACGTAGGCGCCGGTGAGACTGGTGATGACACCGATCTTCAGCGGCTGCGTGGAGCCAGCGTCGGCGGCCGTGTTACCGCCTCCGCTGCCGACGGTGCCCCCGCATGCCGTGAGCAAGAGAGCCACCGCCACCATGGCCGCTTTCGCCCGCATGAAGTCTCCATCGTCATTGATCAGGTGGACGGAACTCTAGGGTCACAGTAGTGATGAGCATCTCATTGAACCGCACAAAGATTGTTGGCCCGACTTGTCCATGGACACAAGCTGCCCGCGGGGTGGCTCCGGTTTGATGGCAGAGCCACACCCGTCGGGCGGGCAGGGCTGAGGTCAGGACAGAGGTGAGGTCTCGTGCAGATCGGACTGTTCCACTCCATCCAATGGCCGGAGGGCAGCGACCAGGCCGACCGGTACGAGCAGGCACTGACCCAGGCCTGCCACGCTGACGGCCTGGGCTTCGACTCCATCTGGCTGACCGAGCACCACTTCAGCCGGCATGGCATCGTCTCCGACGGCCTGATGGTCCTGGCCCACCTCGCCGGGCGCACCAGCCACGCCCGGCTCGGCACGGCGGTCACCGTGTTGCCCCTGCACCACCCATTGCGGGTGGCCGAGGCGGCCGCGACGGTAGACCAGCTCAGCCACGGTCGGCTCGACCTGGGCATCGGACGGGGTTATCAGCCTGGCGAGTTCAGCGGCTTCGGTGTCGACATCGGCGAAAAGTACGCGCGCTTCGAGGAGTCGCTCGACATCCTCCGCCTGGTGTGGTCGGCGGACGGGCCGGTGTCGTACTCGGGTACGTACTGGTCCTTCGAGGACGCCGCGCCCCAGCCCCGGTCCTACCAGCGGCCGCATCCGCCGTTGTGGCTGGCCACGGACAGCCCCGACGGCCTTGCCCTGTGCGCCGCGGAGGACTACGGGGTACTGCTGCCGCAGGGCACGTCGCTGACAATGACCGCGGGGCAGATGAAGCGCTATGCTGAGGCGCTGGCTGGCGCTGGCTACGGGCCGGAGCGGGGCCGGGTCTACCTGGCCCGGGCCACCCACGTGGCCGCCACCGACCAGCAGGCCTGGACCGATGCCGAAGGCCCGTATAAGGACTTCCTGGGCTACGCCGACAAGCTGCGCCGGACGAAGGCCGCCGGGGGCATCCCGGGCGGGCACAGCCCCTTCGACCTGGACGCTGACCTGCGCGATAGCGCGCTGTTCGGCAGCCCCGACACCGTGCTGGAGGGCCTGCGTGCCATCCATGACCTGGGCATCGACCGGGTGATGCTCTTCGTCCATCTCGGCGGGTTGCCGCACGAGAAGATCATGTCCTCGCTGGACCTGCTGGCCCGCGAGGTCCTGCCCGTGGTTAGGGAGTGGTGAGCATGTCCGCACCCGTCGTCGACGCCCAGGTGCACGTGTGGCTGCCCGAGGGACCGGACCGGCCCTGGCCGGCGGGCGGAGCCGAGCGCGCCCTGGCCATGCACCGGCACGATGCGATCAGCGGCAGCACGCTGCTCGAGGAGATGCGGGCGGGCGGCGTGGACCGCGCGGTACTGGTGCCGCCGTTCTTCGAGGGGTACCGCAACGACTACGCCCTTGCCTGCGCACAGGATGCGCCCGACGCGTTCCGGGTCATGGCGCGGGTCGACCTGCGCACCGGGGATCCGGGACCGGTCCGCGAGCTGTTACAGAGCCCGGTCGTGGCCGGTGTCCGGCTGGTCTTCCTGCCCTCCGACGCAGGCCGGGTGGACGATCCGGCGGCAGAGTGGTTCTGGGCCTTCGCCGAGGAGAAGCAGGTGCCGGTGATGCTGCTGGCCTCCGGGCAGCTCGACGCGCTCGCCGACCTCGCTCGGTCCCGTCCCGGGCTCCGCCTCGCGGTGGACCACTTGGGCCTCACCGGGCAGGCGACGGACGCGGCCATCGCGCCGGAGATCGAGCAACTGGTGGGGTTGGCCGGTCTGGAGAACGTCTCGGTCAAGGCGACCGCAGCACCCTGCTACAGCACCGAGCCCTACCCCTACCCGGCGCTGCACCCGTTCCTGCGCGACCTCTACGACGCCTTCGGGCCGCAGCGCCTCTTCTGGGGTTCCGATCTTTCGCGGCTGCGCGGGTCTTACGCCGACCTCGTCCGACTGTTCGGCGAGGACCTGGACTTCCTGTCCCCGGCAGGCCGCGAGGCCGTGATGGGCCGCAGCGTCCTGAACTGGCTCGACTGGCCCGAATGAGCCGGCCGCTCCCCGGGCGATCGACTCAGCCCTGGCTCGCGACCCGGCGCATGTTGATCATGGGCGTCTGACCAACGACACGCTGCCACTCGGCGCGTCGACGCGCAAGATGGGCATGATCACTGCGGAAAGGGGCTCAGGTGGGCCCTGCACCGCGCAGATCGCGGCGCAGGATCTTGCCGGTGACCGTCTTGGGCAGTTCGTCGACCACGACGATCTCTCGCGGGTACTTGTAGGCAGCCATCCGTTCCTTGCAGTACGCGATGAGTTCGGCCGGCTCGACCGTCTCCCCCGCCTGCGTGCTGACGTAGGCCTTCACCGTCTCCCCCCGGTACTCGTCCGGCACGCCGACGACCGCCGCCTCGCGCACGGCGGGATGGGTGTAGAGCACGTCCTCCACCTCACGGGGCCACACCTTGTAGCCAGCGGCGTTGATCATGTCCTTCTTGCGGTCGACGATGAAGAACCAGCCCTCGGGGGACATGAACCCCACGTCCCCGGTTCGCAACCGCCCACCGGGCAGCGACTCGGCCGTCTCCGCCGGCTTGCCCCAGTACCCGGGGACCACCTGGGGGCCCTCGATCTCGATCTCACCGATCTCCCCGGGAGGCACCGGATTCCCCGCCTCGTCGACGATGCGGACCACGGTGTCGTAGACCGGAATACCGACCGTCAGCGCGCCGCTCGTCGGGTCGACGGGGCCGGGCACCCCCAACGGCTGCAGGTGTGACGGCGAGGTGGTCTCGGTCAGGCCGTAGGCCACGTGCACCTCGAGGCCGAGCTGGTCACGGACCTTGCTGAGCATCGCCGGGGCTATCGCAGCACCCCCCGAGTACACCTTGCGGAGCGAGGCGAAGTCCTCGGGTCGCACCCCGGGAAGGTTCATCAGGGCGCCGAATGCCGTGATGGCCATGATCGTGAAGGTCGGGCGGCTGTCCCGGACGGCGTCCCGCACCACCTCCGGCTGGAAGCGGTAGGTCAGCACGAGCGTGGCCGGGAGGAGCAGCGAGAGCCCGAGCGCCCCGATCAGCCCGGTGATGTGGAACAGCGGTGCACCGCCCAGCACGACGTCCCGCTCGTCCAGCCCGATCCAGTCGCGGTAGACCTGGGACGTGAAGGAGATGTTCCGGTGAGTGTTCATCGCGCCCTTGGGCACTCCGGTGGTCCCCGATGTGTAGGTCAGCACGGCGACGTCGTCCGGACCGACCCTGACCAGGGCCGGACGGCGCCCGCGGAACTGCTCGATCAGGTCGGCGAAGCTCTCGGTGCCCTCCGGGACGGCCCGGGTCAGGCCAGCGAAGAGGCGGACGTCGTCCCGCGTCTGGTACTCCAGTTCGCTGGTCGCGATCACCCGCTCGACGGCGCTCCTGGCGAGGACATGCCGTGCGACCGCGTCGTGCAGATGTGGATGACAGACCAGCACTCGAGCACCGGAGTCCTGCAGGATGTAGGTGAGTTCCCGCTCGCGGTTCATGGGATTGACCGCGACTGCCGTTCCGCCGGCCTTCCAGACCGCCACGAGGGTGACCACCCATTGCGGCACGTTCTGCAGGTAGACGGCCAACCGGTCCCCCGGCACGAAACCGCCCTGCTGCAACGCCACGGCCAGGGCATCACTGTGCTCGTCGAGCTCGGCCATGCTCATCGTGCCGCCGAAGTACTGGAGCACACGACGCTCGGGCGCCCGGCGCAGGGCGTCCTGGAACATAGCCAGGGCGGTGGGATGCTCGACCGCCAGAGACGGGGACCGGCCCGGCGGATACAAGCCCAACCAGGGCCGCTCGTCATACCAGCGCCCCACCGCGTCCACCACACCAGCCACAGCCCGTCCTCCTTCGTCTCCCTACCGCCCGCTCGTTCCGCCGCTCGGGCGTCAGTCCGCCCCGTCCCGGTGCACGGTGGGATACAGAGATAGCAACTCCACCGTGGCCCGCGGCGGCAACGTGGCCACGAAGACGACACTGTCCGCGACGTCCTCGGGTTGCAGCATGAGGGCGCGGACATCGGCGGTCGGCGGGATGGGCCGGCGCTCCAGGATCGGCGTCGACACCTCGCCCGGACACACCGCACAGGCCCTGATGCCGTGCTGCCGCTCGGCCAGATTGACCGACTCCGTCAGCGAGTTCACCCCGGCCTTTGCCGCGTTGTACGCCGGGCCGGTGAACCCGCGGGCGCGGAGACCGGCGATCGAGGATACGTTGATGACCGTGCCGGACCGCTGCTCGCGCATGACCGGCAGGACGGCGTGGGTCATGAGGAACGTGCCGGTCAGGTTGACCTGGAGCACCGCATGCCAGTTTGCCACCGAGAGCCCGGCGAGGTCACGGCGGGGAACGTTCAGCCCAGCGTTGTTCACCAGCAGGTCGATCCGGCCCCAGCGCTCCACCACGTCGGCGGCAAGCCGCTGCACAGCGTCCTCGTCGGTAATGTCGGCCGTGGCGGCGACGGACCCGTCCGCGTCGCCGTCCAATGCGGCGATCGTCTCCCCCAGTGATTCCCGGCGTCGTCCGACTGCTACGACCCGCGCACCTTCCCGGGCCAGTGCCACCGCCGTGGCGCGACCGATACCCGTTCCCGCGCCGGTGACAACGGCCACCTGACCACGTAACCGCGCCATACCCCGCCTTTCGCTGGAGCCCACCGTCGGGCGACTGCGTTCCCGCCGGCGCGTCGCCGGTTCCCGAGCGTTCCCTCATGACCCATGAAAGGGGGCCGCCGTTCGCGGCGGTTTGTTCGCAGTCACAAATTCTCGCCGCTGTCCTTGTGGGATCAGGGCGTGGCCCGGACCACACTTGTGCCCTAGCGTCCCTCCGTGAGCCCGTCCCGTCGGGCTCCGCCGCGGACCGGGACTTTCCAGCCGCTCGCCGGACGACCGAGTGGAGTTCCCACGGCAGCTCGCGTTCCGCTCACCCGACAGAAGGGATTCCGACGTGGCCGACCTCGAAACGCCTGGCGCGCACCACCGTGAGACCACTCCCGGCGGCATCCTCATCGAGTGGGACGTGCCGATCGAGATGGACGACGGGCTGGTCCTGCGGGCCGATGTGTTCCGGCCGGCCGGCGAGGGCCCGTTTCCGGTGATCATGAGCTACGGGCCCTACGGCAAGGGGCTGCCGTTCCAGCAGGGCTATGAGACCTCCTGGGAGATCATGGCCCGCAACCACCCGGACGTGACCGCGGGATCGACCAACCGGTTCCAGATTGGGAGGTCGCCGATCCGGAGAAGTGGGTGCCCGAGGGCTACGCCCTGGTCCGGGTGGACTCCCGCGGCGCCGGCCGGTCCCCCGGCCACATGGACCTGTGGTCGGCCCGGGAGACCCGCGACTACCACGACTGCATCGAATGGGCCGGCACCCAGCCGTGGTCCAGCGGCAAGGTCGGGCTCAACGGCATCTCCTACTACGCCATGAACCAGTGGCAGGTCGCCGCCCTGCAACCACCCCACCTTGCCGCCATGTGTGCTTGGGAGGGCGCCTCCGACTGGTACCGGGACGCCATCCACCATGGCGGCATCCTGAGTGTCTTCATCTCCAACTGGATCCCCATGCAGGTGAAGTCGGTGCAGTACGGGCGCGGGGAGAACGGCCCGCGGGACCCGAACTCCGGCCTGCTGGTGTGCGGCGACGAGACGCTGACCGAGGCCAAGCTGACCGCCAACCTGACCGACCTCGGGGCCGAGTTCGTCGACCATCCCCTGGACGACGAGCTCTACGCGGAGCGGACGCCGGACTTAGACAAGATCACCGTGCCGCTGCTCTCGGCGGGGAACTGGGGTGGTCAGGGGTTGCACCTGCGCGGCAACATCGAGGCGTACCTGCGGGCGGCGTCGTCCCAGAAGTGGCTGGAAATGCACGGCCTGGAGCACTGGAGCCACTTCTACACCGACTACGGGCGCGAGCTGCAGCTGCGCTTCTTCGACCACTTCCTCAAGGGCGCGGACAACGGCTGGGCCGACCAGCCGCCCCTGCAGCTGAACATCCGCTACGTCGACAGCACCTTCATGGTCCGCCACGAGCAGGCCTGGCCGCTGGAGCGCACCGATTGGACGCGCTACTACCTCGACGCCGACCCCGGCACCCTCACGCCCCAGGCACCCACCGCATCGGCGACGGTCTCCTACGACACCACGGGGAACGGGGCGAGCTTCACCCTCGGCCCCCTTCCCGAGGACACCGAGATCACCGGACCCCTCGCCGCCAAGCTGTTCGTCGAATCCAGCACCGCCGACGCCGACCTGTTCCTCGTCGTCCGTGTCTTCTCCCCAGACGGGGAGGAGGTCGTCTTCCACGGCGCGCTGGACCCGCACACCCCCGTCGCCCAGGGCTGGCTACGCGCCTCCCGCCGCAAGCTCGACGACAAGCTCACCGAGCCCTACCGGCCCTACCACACCCACGACGAGATCCAGCCGCTGCAGCCCGGCCAGGTTTACGAACTCGACATCGAGATCTGGCCCACCTGCTTGGTCGTCCCCACCGGCCACACCATCGCACTCGACGTCCGCGGCAAGGACTACGTCCACCCCGGCCCCACCGAACACCTGTCGAACATGAAGAACCCCATGACCGGCTGCGGCCCCTTCGTCCACGACGACGCCCGCAACCGCCCCGACGACCTCTTCCAGGGCACCGTCACCCTGCACACCGGCGGCGACCACCAGTCCTACCTCCTCCTGCCGCACATCCCCACCGCTTGACTCCACCGGCGGACGCCCCGTGCGGCGTCCGCCGGTGGAGCAGCTGAACCGACCCACACGACGAAGGAGATCCTTGCGGCACAGGGAGAAGACCGAGGACCGGGACGGCATGCGGGTCGACTGGGACACGCCGATTCCGATGGACGACGCCGTGGTGTTGCGGGCCGACATCTACCGGCCCATCGCCGAGGGGAGCTACCCGGTCATCATGACCCTCGGTCCGTACGGAAAGCAGCTGCACTTCCAGGACGGTTACGCCCACCAGTGGGAGTTAATGTGCCGGGAGCACCCAGACGTACCCACCGGGTCGACGAACAAGTACCAGGTCTGGGAGATCGTCGACCCGGAGAAGTGGGTGCCCAACGGCTACGTCGTCATCCGGGTGGACAGCCGAGGCGCGGGCACCTCGGAGGGCTCGATCGACATCTGGTCGCTGCGAGAGGCCCAGGACCTGGCCATCTGCATCGAGTGGGCTGCCGTCCAGCCGTGGTTCACCGGCAAGGTCGGGCTCAACGGCATCTCCTACTTCGCACAGAACCAGTGGCAGACCGCGGCGCTGCAGCCCGAGCACCTTGCCGCGATCTGCACGTGGGAGGCCGCCGCCGACTTCTACCGCGACCAGTCCCACCACGGTGGGATCCTCTGCAACGGGTTCGCCAAGGCCTGGTCCAAGGCACAGGTCTACAGCGTCCAGAACGGCCGCGGCGCCAACGGCTACCGGAGCCGGCTGACCGGTGACTGGGTGTCGGGTCCGGAGACCCTGACCGGGGAGCAGCTCGGGGCCAGACGCCGCAACTTCTACGAGGACTGTCTGGCCCACACCCTGGACACCGACGAGTTCTGGCAGTCCCGCATGCCGGACTGGAGCAAGGTGAGGACGCCGCTGCTGTCCTCGGCGAACTGGGGCGGTGCGGGGCTGCACCCACGCGGCAACTTCGAGGGCTTCGTCCGCTCGGCCAGTGAGCAGAAGTGGCTCGAGGTGCACGGTCTCGAGCACTGGACGGAGTTCTACACCGACTACGGGGTTGCCTTGCAGAAGAGGTTCTTCGGCCACTTCCTCAAGGGCGAGGACACCGGCTGGGCGCAGCAGCCGCCGGTCCAGCTCCAGGTGCGTCACCCCGGGGAACGGTTCGTCGAGCGACACGAGAACGAGTGGCCGCTCGCCCGCACCCAGTGGACAGAATTCCACCTCGACGCCCACGACCTCACGCTGTCCGACGAGCCGGCAGCCGGCGACGGTGCGCTCACCTATGCCGGGCTCGGCGACGGTGTCACGTTCCTCGCCCCACCGGCCGAGCAGGAGACCGAGATCACCGGGCCGCTGTCGGCCAAGCTGTTCGTCTCCTCGGCAACCGAGGACGCCGACCTGTTCCTCGTCGTCCGGGTCTTCGGGCTGGATCTACGCGAGGTCGTGTTCCACGGCGCACTGGACCCGCACACCCCGGTCGCGCAGGGCTGGCTGCGGGTCTCCCACCGCGAGCTGGACGAGGAGCTGTCGCTGCCCTACCGGCCCTACCACACCCACGACGAGATCCAGCCGTTGCAGCCCGGCGGAGGTCTACGAGGTCGACGTCGAGATCTGGCCGACCTGCATCATGGTGCCGGCCGGCCACCGCGTCGCCCTCACCGTCCGTGGCCGGGACTACGTCTACCCCCGCGACGTCGACGAGGGCGGGGAGAAGCTCGGTGGGGTATGGAACGCCGTCGGGCCGTTCAGGCACGACGACCCGCACGACCGCCCGGCGCACGTCTTCGGCGGAGACGTCACCGTGTACACCGGCCCCGGTCGGCAGTCCCACCTGCTGCTCCCGGTGATCCCCGCCCAGTGACGGCGCATCCCCCGGTGCCGCGGAGAACCCGGCACCGTCACAACAGCCAGGAGAGAGGACCCAGATGACCAACGAGGACCGGATCGGTTGGGGAATCGTGGGGCTCGGCCGCATCGCCAACGACGAGATCGCCCCCGCCGTGACCGCCGCACCCAACAGCACGCTGGTCGGCGTCGTCAGCCGGGACGCCACCCGGGCCGCAGAGTTCGCCGCCCGGCACGGCGCCGCCGCGGCCTACGACGACGACCAGGCGCTGCTGAGCGACCCCGCCGTGGACGCGGTGTACATCGCGACGCCGAACGCGCTGCACGCCGAGCAGGTGACCGCCGCCGCCCGGGCCGGCAAGCACGTGCTGTGCGACAAGCCGCTGGCGACGTCGATCGGCGAGGCAGAGCGCGCCATCGCCGAGTGCCAGGCGGCCGGCGTGCACCTCGGGGTCACCTTCCAGGTCCGCAACTACGAGGGCATGGACGAGATCCGCAAGATGCTCGCTGACGGAGAAATCGGATCGGTGCGGCTGGCGCAGGTGGAGCTCGCCGCCGGGCGGAACCTGCCCAAGGGCTGGCGCACCGACCCCACGATGGCCGGCGCCGGCGCGATGAACAACATGGGCGTACATGCCTACGATCTGCTGCGTTACCTGTTCGGTGCCGAGGTCACCGAGGTGACGGCCGTCGTGGACGTCGAGCCCGGCTGGGACGTCGACACCCTGGCCCTGGCGCTGCTCCGCTTCGACAACGGCGCCCTGGCCTACGTGAACGCCAACCAGTCGGTGGCCGACCCGCAGCGCGACCTGGCGATCTACGGTACGGAGGGGCGGGTGCTGGGAAGGGAAGTCACGCGGCCCAACCTGCAGGGCAGCATCTCGGTCACCGGTCGCAACGGCTCCCACGAGCGCGAGGTCAGCTCCGCCGGGGGCTTCATCGCGACGGTCGCCAACTTCGCCGAGTCGGTGCTGCACGGCCAGCCGCCGAGCCCCTCCGGTGCTGACGCGCTGCGCAGTGTCAAGCTCACCGAAGCGATGGCCCGGTCGGTCCGCGAGCGACGAACCATCACCCTGGGTTCCTGAGCCCGGCGTCGGACGGTCAGCGGTCGGCCACCCCGGGCCTACCGGGCGCAGCGTGTCGGTGAGCCAATCGGCGATGGCCTGCATCGCCCGCACCGGGCTGTCCACCTGACAGTGCTACGACGAAAGCCCACCTGGCCTTTTTGGTGCAGCAGATGGGCGCGGACCATGTCGTAGTCGGCACCAACTATCCCTACGACATGGGAGGCACTGACGTAGTCGGCCCCGTCAAGGGAATGACTTCGCTGTCAGGGAGTGCGAGGAGCGCGATCCTCAGCGGTACGGCGGCGCAGCTGCTCAGGATTCACACATGACCGGAGGTTTCACCTGCTTGTGCCGAGAGACAACACAAGCAGGACTAAGCCTGTGGTCAGCCCATTAATAGGGCGCGCCGACGGGGTGCCGTCCAGCATGGTACCGAATCCGACCGGGATGCGCTCAACCCCAAGTAGGATACGGTAGACCCCATGGGTCACCGATCTGAAGTCGAGCGACGAGTTCACACCTATGACAAGGCTTCTCGGATGACTGCATCGCCGAGATCGAGCGCAACTATCAGGAATTGGGTACTGACTACTTCGTCATGCGCTTCCGTCACCCATCGGGTCCCACCCACGAGAAGGCGCTCGCCTCTATGAAACTGTTTGAAGAACAGGTTATTCCCCACTTCGCATAGGTATCACCGGCAGGCGGGTGATAGGGGCGACCGTCGAATGGTGCATGCAGCAGATCGGAAAGGTGAGTGTGAACGCTGCTCCAGAACAGAGGGATCCTGCACCGCTGTGGGTGCCGTCGGAAGAGCGACGTGCGCGGGCGAACCTCACCCATTATGCAGGGTGGCTCGCCGAGCACCGGGGAGTCGAGGTTATTAAGTACGACTACCCGGCCCTGTGGCAATGGTCTGTGGACAATCTCGAAGACTGCTACGCCTCTATCTGGGACTACTTCGACATCCAGTCCGACACCGGCTACGAGCGGGTCCTCGGCCGTGCGGAGATGCCAGAAGCTGAGTGGTTCCCGGGCGCACGGCTCAACTATGCCGAGCATATCTTCCGCGGCAAGGGCGGCGAATCTTTGGCGGTGCAGTTCGCGTCAGAAGAGCGGAAACTGGACTCGTGGACATGGGGTGAGTTGCGGTCGCAGGCCGGCGCCATTGCCGCACGGCTACGGGCTGCCGGCGTCGGTTTCGGCGACCGAGTAGCTGCCTACCTGCCCAACATCCCGGAAGCCCTCGCGGCCGGACTGGCGTGCATGAGCCTGGGCGCTATCTGGTCGGCGTGTTCGCCGGATTTCGGTGTTCGGAGCGTGGTGGACCGATTTGCCCAGATAGAGCCGACCGTGCTGTTCGCCGTGGACGGTTACCGCTATGGCGGGAAGGCGTTTTCGCGGCTCGCCGAAGTGCGGGCGCTTCAGCGATCGCTGCCGACGGTTGGGCAGACAGTCATGTTGCGCTACCTGGATACGGATGCTGACGTTTCGGGCCTGCGCAACACCGTGTTGTGGGAGGACTTCAAGGAGCTCGGCGTCGTGCTGAGCTTCGAGCGGGTGCCCGGCGAACACCCGCTATGGATCGTCTACTCCTCGGGCACCACAGGCCTTCCCAAGCCGATCGTGCACTCCCATGTCGGCTTGCTGATCGACCAGATCAAGTACGTAAATTTCCACCTCGATGCCCAGCCCGGGGACAGGATGTTCTGGTTCACCACAACGGGCTGGGTGTGGTTCCCCCCGAATCGTGGAGGGTTTCCCTATGCGGCTTCCCGGTCGGGGCCGCGGTGTTCTCGTAGTTGATCGGACTCAGCATGCCGGTCGAGCTGTGCCGACGGTCGCGGTTGTAGAACCCGTAGCCTCGGCGGGGGTATGCCATTGGAGGGTCTTCCTCGGTCGGCCGTTCAGTGTCGCCGTCACCGGGGCGAGGTCGTCGGCGTTCCAGCGGGACAAGTCGGAAGTACTGGCGGAGTGTTGATGGCCATTGATGTTCTCATTCGTGCCGCGTTGCCATGGGGAATACGGGTCGCAGAAGTAGATCTGCAGCGCGGTGTCGATCTTGAGCTGGACGTGCTGGGCGAGTTCAGCGTCCCAGGTCAGCGACCGCCGCAGCTGCTCGGGCAGGACGGCGAACTGGGCGGCAATGGCGTCGTTGACTACTCGGGCGCCGTGATCGGCGAGCGCTGACCCATTTTTGACCGGCGAGATGGTGCCGTGGCCCTCCATCGGGGGCAGGTACAGCACCATCGTGTAACGGGTGTTCGGGTCGCACGATCCGCCGCCGACTGGCCGACTGGGCCGAACGCGACGTGGGTGTGGAACTGCTCAAAGCCGCCCTCGCCGCCTGCGCCCAGATGATCGGCCTGGACCTCGCGGGCCTGTCGGTGGACGGGTCGATCACCAAAGCGCCCTGTGGAGGGGAACTTCGGGTCGGTCGGTCCCCGGTCGACCGCGGCAAGCAAGGCACCAAACGCTCGGTGGTCACCGACGGAACCGGCATTCCCCTTGCCTTGGTCGGGGCCGGCGCCAACCGGCACGACTCACCCCTGTTCGAACCCACCATGCGCCAAATTCCGGACATGATCGGGCCGCTACCCGAGCGGCCGTGTGTGCACCTGGACCGCGGCTATGACTCAGCCGGCACCCGGGACCTACCCGAGCAAGTCGGCTACGTCCACGAGATCGCCCGCAAACCCATCCCCGCCCCCATCCAAGCCGGCAAACGCTGGGTTGTGGAACGCACCCACTCCTGGATGAACGGCTACGGCAAGATCCGCCGCTGCACCGAGAAACGTCGCGTCGTTGCCGAGCTGTACCTCTACCTCGCGGCCACCCTCACCGTCCTGCGCCGCCTCATCAACGAAGCCCGCACCCGCTACCGCTGGCCAACCCGATCAACCACCCGAAGACTCAAGTGACCATCAATTGCCGGTCGTTCTAAGCCACCCCTGAGCCCCGTGCGCTGTGGAAAGTCACAAGGGAGGGGGCGATCAATTCCGCCTTATCCCATGGTTTCTGCAGGACATTGCTCTTATCCTGGTCAAACCGGCCGAACCCACAAGGAGGCCACAGTGGTCAAGGTTCTGTGCAACTGTATCCCGTCATTCGCGGCACACGACAAGGTCGCGAGGAGATGCGTCCGTTCGGACGCAACGCCGAGCGCTACCAGGAGCTGATCAGTGGTTGGCATGACATCGTCCGGGCGGCGGACCGGCTTGGGGTCTGGGGTGTGGCCACGGTCGAGCATCACTTCCACTTCGAGGGTTACGAGGTCGGCCCCAACCCGGGCGTCATGGACGCCTACTGGGCAGCTATCAACAAGAACGTGCGCCTGGGCGCGCTGGGCTACGGGATGAGTGTGCAGAACCCGATCCGGGTGGCGGAAGAGACGGCAATCTTGGACTACTTGTCCGGCGGGCGGACCTTTGTGGGGTTCGCCCGTGGTTACCAGTCACGCTGGACCAATATCCTGGGTCAACACCTGGGCCCCAAGGCAACGCTGTCGCCCTCAGGGTCCCCCGAGGAGAAGATGGCGGCGCTCACCGAGGAGCAACGAGCCACGCGCTTCGCCGATGACCAGAACAACCGTGAGGTGTTCGAGGAGCAGGTGGACCTGGTTTTACGTGCGTGGGCAGAGGATAGCATCGACTCCAAGGGCCGCTGGGAGATTCCTTACCCCTACAAAGAGGGCATCGACTGGACGATGACGGCTACCAGGGAGATCGGTGCTCCCGGAGAGATGGACGCAGACCGGTCTATGGGTGATCGGCAGCGCCGACGAGGTTTGCGATCAATACCTCGAGCTATGGAGCAAACTGCCCGCCGAGTATGTCGTCCTCAGCTACCACTATGCCCAGCAGCCCGCGCAAAGTGCCATCGAGAATCTCGAGATGTTCATGGAGCATGTGAAGCCAGCACTGGACGAGGTCACCTCGTCCTACGAGTCATAGGAAGGCCCTGAAATGACCGAGACAGCAAGGGGGAGCCGCGGCAGCTACCGCGGTGAAGACATTGTGCGCGATTACATCGACCGCTTTTCCAACTGGGGCCGCTGGGGGCCGGAGGACGAGCTCGGGGCGATGAACTACGTAGGGTCCGAGCAGGTTCTCGCAGCCTCCGAGTTGGTACGCGAGGGCAAGTTGATCTCGATGACCTTGCCGTATGACCTGACCGGACCACAGGTCGGAGGATTCCGCGCGAACCCGCTGAACATGATGACGGCCACCGGCACCGACTACATGAGCGGCGCGCAGGATCCGTTGCCAGTCAACTGGGGACCGGCTCACGGCTTCGGATATGCCGATGACGTTCTGGTGATGCCCAACCAGTCCGGCACCCAGTGGGACGGCCTGGCGCACATTTTCTTCGAAGGCAAGATGTACAACGGCCACGACGCATCGATGGTCACCGCTAAAGGCGCTAAGCGCTGCGGCATAGAGACCTTGCGGGAGAAACTGGTCATGCGGGGTGTATTGCTCGACGTAGCCCGCCACCACGGTGTCTCCGCGCTGGAGCCGGGGTACCCGATCACGCCCGACGATCTCGATGCGACGGCCGCAGCTCAAGGAGTCGAGATCAGCACCGGTGACTGCGTGATCGTGCGAACCGGTCTGCTCGGTGAGCGTCGCGATAACTGGGGTGACTACAGCGGCGGCCCCGCCCCCGGGATGTCACTGCACACAGCGCCATGGCTGGCCGAGCACAGGGTTGCCGCCATCGCCACCGACACGTGGGGCGTGGAGGTGCGCCCCAACGAGGTCGAGCTGTTCCAACCGCTGCACGTCGTCGCGTTGGTGCACATGGGCCTGTTGTTCGGAGAGATCTGGGATCTGGAGGCGATCGGCTCTGACTGTGCCGCAGACGGCATCTATGAGTTCCTGCTCTCCGCCGCAGTCCTCCCCATCACCGGCGCCTGCGGCGGGCCCCTCAACGCCCTAGCCGTCAAGTGATCGCGTCGGCGCAATCGCTCCGAAGGAGAACTGATGGACTACAGGTTGACCGCCGAACAGCACCATTGGTGCTCGTGCGCCCGGACCTACACGCAGAGGGAGGTCACCCCGCGGGCGGCTGAACTCGATGCTCAGGTCGACCCGGCGGCCGCCTTCTCATGGGAACTGGTCGAGGCAGCCAACGATGCCAATCCGTTCGACCCGGAGATGGCGGCTGCCCCAAAGCTTATCGCGTCGGAGACAGCCTTCGAGGTGACTCGGCACTCGCTAGAGATCTTCGGCGCGTCTGGTGTGATGCGCGAGACCGGGATGGAGAAGTTGCTCCGCGACGCCACGATCTTCCTACACTCCGATGGCACGAATACGATCATGCGCAAGAAGATCGCCACCGATCTGCAGAACCGCACCGACGAGCAGCTAGTACTACAGTTGCGTTTATTTTGATCTTGTCGGTGTGTCTGCGCTGGTGAGGAGACTCGTTCCCGGATCGTCTTGGGGATGGGTGATGATTTGTGTGTGGCCGAGGTGCGGGCGTGGGCTGAGGGGCTGGCGGAGGTGCATGCCCTGATCGGGCGGCGTTTCGCCAGGTCGGAGCCTCGG